>Ga0181581_10001105_pt1 | contig 20809 bp, 25 predicted proteins | sample 071ome_22_FD_132433 | JGI IMG/M metagenome (GOLD analysis project Ga0181581, IMG submission 132433) | Coastal salt marsh microbial communities from the Groves Creek Marsh, Skidaway Island, Georgia - 071404AT metaG (megahit assembly) | ecosystem: Environmental > Aquatic > Marine > Intertidal... | reverse complement strand
CACTGTATGCATCACCTGTATCATATACAGTAGGAGTATAAGAAGGAGAAAATAAACTATTAACTCCTGTTGGTTGAGCAGGTGTTCCACCACCTTTACCTGATCTTACAGGTGGAACTGAAGCATTAATAGCATCCGTTGAACTACGTTGGACTAAATTTGGTCTTTGAAGTGGCAGAAAGGTAGACAAAGCTGATGTAGTAGACATACCAGTAGATAGTTGGGATGGTTGTGTTGGCACACCCATACCTCCCTTACCGCTTGTTGGAGTAGGAGGTAAAGAACTTAAAGGAGTTTGCAGAGAAGTTTGGGGTGCTGGTCCTTGATTAGTTCTATTAACAAGACTAATAGGTTGAGGAGGAACTGGAGGAGTTACGGTAGGTGACACCGTAGCTGTAGGCATTGCTGTTGGCTGTACCAAACCATTACCCACATCTGTAGAAGAAGTCTGGCCTGTATTTTGCAAATACTGTTGTTGATCACCAGTAAGAACTACCATTTATTTCATCCTATGCTAGAAATGATTCTAAGCCTTGCTTAATAGGCTTTTGTTGTTTTGTTTTTCCTGTAGCTTTTTTTCTTATATTTTTAACAAAGCCATCTAATTTCTTTGCACCTGCATTAGATGATCCACTACCAATCATAGCCACCGCATCTGCAGGTATAACATATTCATCAGGGCTTAACAACGCCATATCTGGATCATTACCCTCTACATCAAATAAAACTTGATCTGATTGTCCATCACCGGGACCAATAACTTTACCTTCAAAATAAGATCTAAGTCCTCCTGTTATTTTATCTTGTCGAGGAATCATATCATACATATTTAAACTTTCTTCCATACTTCTTTCCATATGAGGTTTGCCGGGACGAAGAAAAATGTCTGATATAAATTTTGCCCTGTCTTCTACTGCTCCCATTCCTTTACCTAGTAAAACTTTTCTTAGTCTTTCTCTATTTTTAACACCAACATCATAAGAAAGTTCATCTTTAGAATCACTAGTCATTTGCTCATGAACATACTCTAGTTGATTTATAGCATTATCTGATAATTTATTATCTCTTAAATATTTTTTATAATCGTCTTGTCTACCTCTTGTAAACTGAAACAAACCAATTCCCTGATCTCTACCTTTCTTTCCTCCTTTTTCTTTTTCAGAATATTTAAAGGTAGGTGCCTCAACTGCTATATTTCCCATTATAGCAGCTATGCTTTCATCAGGATATCCTTTCTCTTTAAAGAAATTAAAAACTAGTTCCTGTCTTTGATTAAAAGAATTTTTTTTTGAGCCTGTGCTGGTGCTGCCACCATTAGACAAGCCAACAAGACCGCCTTGATTAAATCCAAAATTACCTCCTGTATTAATTGGTTGTGCTCCTTGACCATATGGAGTTGCAGTAGCAGCAGGGTCTTGATTTAATCCACCCTGTATCAAAGCTCCTAACGCTGCCCCTCCTACCGTATTAGATATAAATTTATCCACCTCCGATGCTGCTTTTCGTTTCTGAAGTATCTCTTCTTCTTTTCTTTTCTCTTCAGATGCTACAGTATCTTCCTCAACCTGAGTATCAACTTCTTTTGCTTCGGGTGTTCCACCTTCAGCTAATGTAACAGTATCTTCTTCCTCATATCTAAATGGTGTTAAGGGTGATTGAAGTCCACCCTCTAGAGCAAGTCTAGTATAATCCTCTTGACTTAAATCTCCTTGAGTAAATTCACCACCAGTTACTCTTAAATCTCTAGGAGTATATGTGCTTTCTAATGCAGCTAAACCTTCATCTTGACTAGGATCAAATTCTGGAGGAGCCATCATACCTTCTACCGCACCAAATGCTAGAGGAGTATAAGTTGATGGTCTTTGTAATAATGCACCTGCTATCTCACCAGTTGTCAACTCATTCCCTGCTCCTAAAGCTTTTTGAACGTATGGAAGTGTTTTTATACCACCAACTGTTACAACTTGTTCACCCGGATTTAATCCAGCTTTAACTGAGTCTCCAATTGATGTGCTACCTAGTTCTTTAGCTAAATCTCCTTCAACTTTAACAAGTTTAGAAACAGTATCAGATGCAGCAGGAGGGGCAGCAACAGGAACCGGAGGAAGTCCTTGCGATGCTGATTTTTGAGCAGCATCCACAAGTGCTTGTTCTCCTGCCGACATACCTGCTACCGCATTTGCAGGCACCGGAGAAAGTGGAAAACTTTGTACCTGAGGAACTGGAGAACCTATTGTTGGATCTAGAAGAGATCCAGATATGTATGAACCTGATGGAGACAAAACTTGTCCAGCATTAATAGCAGGAGTAACTGTTAATTCAGGACTTACCAATGATTGTAGAGATCCAGGTATGTATGAACCTGATGGAGACAAAACTTGTCCAACATTAATAGGAGGAGTAGCTGTTAATTCAGGACGTAACAATGATTCTGGTGATGCAAATTTACCTACTTCAAGTCCAGCTTTAGTTATAGCCTGTCCACTAGTTTGTTGTGCTGTTTGTGCTCCTGCTTCAGTAATTCCTGTTAGGTCACCCGGACTTGGACCCATTATACCCGCCATAATACCAGTGGTAGCACCAGACATTAAACCACCGATAAGAGCTTGAGTTGGTGATTGACCTGCTGCAAGTCCACCAGCAAATCCACCAACACCTGCACCAAGTCCAGCACCGGCAGCGGCGGCAAAAGCACCTTCTCCAAGAGCTGTGCCAATGCCGGGACCAAGCAATACACTACCAGCAATTGCACCTATGGCTGGCAACAGTGATCTAAAACTAAATGCTTCAGGTAGTCCTGTATCAGGATTAATAGTCAACTGACCTACGCTAGCAAGACCAGCAAGCTCATCAGGTCTAACATGCAAAAGCTCTGTATCCCCATAACGTCCCTTTGCTGCCATCAATCCAGCTATGCCGCTATAAGGAGCATCTTGATTCATCATCGCTACCATCTATAATTCTCCAAGTTATATTTTATATATTATACAATAAAAATTAGTTTCATGCAAAACTAGTGAAAATCAACCCAAGCATTATTTACATAACCTTTAAACTTGCCAGAGCTAGCTGAGTATGCTACATAACCACTTTGAGGTCTACCTATTTCTGTGACAGTTACAACAGAGTAAATTTTAGTTGAAGGTCTAGCATCTAATTCTATGTCTCTACTCTCCAATAAAAATTTTATTTCTGATGCCCATGTATTAATTGAATTATATAGTTGAATTAATTCTTCATCAGTAATATTATAATTAACATTAAAGTTAGGATATGAAAAAGACATTATCGTTTACCTGCTGGTTGCATAGCTATTCTAACACTACCCCATTTCCAAGACGTATTAATATCAGACGTTGATACTCTAACATTAGCCTGTCTACCCCTAGCCCTCATATCAATTTTTCTAGTTTGATTTGTTATATCGAAAGGGCCTACTTCCGTTGTAGGATCTGAAGGAAAATCTTTAACATTTAAAGAAAATTTAATTGTCCCTTGATTGATATCATAATCAGGAATAATTCTATCTATAAACATAATATCATCACCATCACCCATATCAAAATCAGCACTTTCAATAAAAGAAGATAATGCTTGACCATCACCAGAGAAAACAGAAGTTGGCTCATTAAACCAAAGGTACTGTGGGTTAGTTGTTGAAACTGTACCGCTTACTGCTCCAGTTGCTACCGTATTAAGGAAAATAGAATCATCAATATAGGTAGTATAAAAATTACTTCCGTAGACCCAAGTATTTTCCATATAATTATATATTACATAACTATTAGGTTCATTTGATCCTTCTTTAGGATATAACCAAATAACCTCATGAAACTCAGAATTAAGTCCTGCAAATACTTTAGACTTTTGAGTCATATTAAAATCATCATATAAAAATCTTCTAACGGTACAATCTAATTTTTTAACCGAACCATCAAAGACATAAAAATCAGTATCGCCCATCCAGAATGTTCTACCACCAACATCAATTGCAGCATGTGGACCAATTAAACCACAGTTCGTACCGACTTGAGCTAATCTAAAAATAAACGGAGGACCAACATACTGTAAAGTATATAGAGCATTGTCCGTGTAAATAAGAATAGCATTACGTCCTCGCACACCTCCTATAATTCTAGTACCATCAATTAACTGTAGCTCACCTGATGTAGAAGAAACTGAAGGAGTCCAGTTAGAAAAACTTTCTTGATCAGACCATCTTACTAGTAATGGATTAAATACAGATGTTGCAAACTCTTCCGTACCTAAAGCAATAACATGTCTATCGTTGGGAGAAATAACAATGCTATTTATCTGCTCTGGAGATGTTGGTACAATACTTGCTCTAACAGGGGTTAAACTAGCCGTAGCATCCCAGTGAATTAATTGTCCTCCCGCTCTAGCAGCTAATAAATCTTCACCAAAGTTATCTAAAGACCACTGTGTCCCTAAGAAAACAATATTAGAAGATTCTGCCGGGCTATTCCAAGCTCTTTCTCCTGTTGCAGAAGCACCTGCATTATATACACCAGCACCATATCCTAATCCTTGAATAGGATTTGACTTACCTGATGCTAATAAAAAGAATGCAACTCCACTACCTTGATCTGTTTCAGTGCTAGTAGCTACGCTAGTTACACTAATAAAGAAATTATTTAATCCTTGAACACTAACAACCTCAAAGGTTGGACCACCAAAAGAAGAGGCAGAAAAGTCTAAGCCATCTGTTCCAAATCCATTAATAGATGTATTAGAAAATTCTACAAAGTCACCAACGGCTCGACCATTATTATTAGAACTAACTTCAATTAAAGGTGATCCAGCAGCAGTATTGAAACTTCCTCCAGTTCCTAAATCTCCAATACTAACAGTGCTGACAATCGGTGTTACATCATAAGGAAAATCATTATATACAACGTATAATTTACTTTCAGTACCAAACCCTAAAAGTTTTTCTGTATTATTATTTGTCCATGCAAGCAAATCTCTTGCTATTCCAATAAAAGAGTTATCAATAAATTTTTGATACCCCCTTAAATTTTCAGGTTTACCTTCTCTAAATCTGACCCGATCACCATCAAACCACTTCCCTTCCTCAGAATACTGAGTAGACTCTCGGTGAAACCCCGGCTTGAAATTTAATTTCTCTAATTTTGAAGTAGTAGATGGCATATGTTTTTATCCAAATGAAGATACTAAAACCATATCAATTGCACTTACACCCCTAACATTGTAAACCAACATATCTACAGCACTAGCTACTGTAGATAAAACAGGAATCTCTGAGTCAGGAAAATTATAACTATCTCCGTATGATAGTGTCCGACTTCCAGTGTTATCCTGAAATACATAGATATATCCACTTTGTCCCGGCAATGCATTTGATGGATTCTGTAAAGTTCTATTACCCGTTAAAGAAACAAAGAAGGTAGTGGCTGTCGATAGATCAAGAGCAATTGATGCTGCTTCTGTTAGAGTAACAGGTGGAACTACAAGTTGACCAGAGAACGTAGCTTGTGAATTAAATGTTGCACTTCCTGCTACACTAACAATATTTAAAACTGCATTAGAAACAACTGCTGAATCAGCCGCAATAGAGGTTGTATATATACTAGTAGCTGATACACTTGTAGCAAAGCCCACCGCAGATGCAAAGGTTACAGGTTTATTAAAAGTATTAGTATCTGTAAAAGTATTAGCCGAAGATAGTTTTGCAAAGCTAGCAGTTGTATCAGCAGTTAAATAATCAAGACCATAAACAGAAACACTATCACAGAAAAACATTTTTTTGCTGCCGCTTGCAACTGTTGATCCTGAACCAGAGCCTGACCCACTTTTCAAAGTAATTACTGCTGAATTTTCTCTGGTAGTCTTGTCGTTAATAATATAAGCTTTAGATTTTTCTGGAACAATAACATTTAAGCTAGCAGAAACAGTTCCAGATAATTCTAAAAAGGGACTACGAGATTGATCTGACGTTCCGTCATTAGCTGTTAAGGTTACATCTGCACTAGAAACAGTAATGGTAGTGTATGCAGCAATAGCCTCATCTACTAGATCAATAACATTTTGATTTAGAATAGTACCCCAACTATTAGGATTTTCTCCATCACCTTGTTTTTCTAATCTAATTCTAGAAGTATAAGTACTAGGCATTCTTAAATTCCTTTTCCTTCAACACCTGTGGCTACTGTATAACCGTTAAAAGAGGGATAAACAGGTGACTTAATTTTAAGTATAGTAGTATTTCTATTGTTATAATCTTTGTAACTTCCAATAATATCAGTAATTAAAAATATTTGTGGTGGTCTTATTTGTAGACAATTAGAATTAATAATATTTTTATAGATAGTTAAGATAAGTTTTTCTTGACTTTTAGTATCAGCATAAGCTATATCCATTATAGCTTTTTCTTTTTTACACATAAAAATTACAACTGCTTTGTCACCAATTTTCCAAGTATTTGCTAAAGCTACACCATAATTAGACACCAATAAAAAGAATAAAATAGCTGCTAAAATTAAAATTATTTTTTTCATTTTAATTAATAAACCTTTGTAGTGAATCTCCATATTTATCTTTTAACAAGTCGGTATTAGTTGAGGTATCTCCAACATAAATAATATTATTATTATTATCTATTGCTATAGTGCTTCCCCATCTAACTTTTAAAGAACCAATTTTTAATTTTTTATCTCTATAATCTGCATCTGAAGTATAATCAAAGATGTAATCTTTTGCTGTAAATTTATATGACGCTAAAGTATCTTTAATCTTTTTATCAGGATTTGAAATAGACCATTTTTGAAAATCATCAGTTCTAAAGAAGGGACGAGAGTTAGCTAAATAATTTTTATTTTTAACAAGGGATAGTGCTCTATAACTTACCTCATCCCATTTTAAATTAAAATTCCACCACCAAAATAAATCCTTAATAGATGATATAGTATAAGGACATTTAGAATTAAATAATTTTATTTCATCTATGTTGTCAGGATATTTTTCTTTTAAAAATTCATCTACCGTCATAAGAAATAGTTCAGGATGAGACATCAATCCTGATGAGCCAAAAAGTTGATCGCCACATTCACCTGTAACAGATATACCAGTACCTAAATTATTTTCAATGTGTTTTAGAATGGGAGAGAAAAAAGGTTTATCCATGTAATATTTATCAGGGTCTTTTACTGGTTCTACAACTTTTTCTGTTTGAATTTTCCCATCAATATAATTATTCCAAAATAAAGAATACTCTTCAATAGAAGCGTCAGTATAAATAATTTTTAATCTATCGTGCCAATCAGACGGTTTAGATTTTAGTAGACTTACTAATGCTACTGTGCTATCTATTCCACCACTCCAGTATACTTTTATTTCTTTATTTTCATTCCATAGATTTACACCTGTTTCATCTGCTACCTCTATAAAGGTTTTTGTAAATCCTGTAGCATCAGGTATTGGATTACCCTCTAACTTTAAATTACTAGATAAAGTATTTGTTCGATCATTAGGAGTCCAAAGACAATGAATATCTCCTCCTATAGCATCTAAAGTTGTTTTTTTATATTCACCCGATCCAACTCTTAAAAAATCTGGACGAGCAAAAATTAATTTATCACCTAGTCCATCTGTTGATACATCAACCGATGTCTGAGTTTCAAAATTAAATATATCAACAAATTTATCTAAAACTTTTATACCACAATCAATATCTAATTGACCGAAAATATTTTTAATTTTTCCAACACCTACTGCAGTGTGTAAAAGAATTGCACAATCTATACATTCTTCTTCAGATACAGGATTAATAAATTCATCTTGATTATTTAAAATATCTACACAAGTTTGAGGATCAGTAGCATCTAAAATTTCTTGACGTCTAGTTTGATATAATTTCTCAATAAATAATCTATATGCATTATTCTTAAATTGTTGTAATGCATTGTCAACTTTTTCTTCTTTAGTATTTCCTATAACTGTAGTTGCTTGATTTGTAGTTATTTCTGATCTAAGGAATTGTTCAACTTGTGTAATGCTTTCAGGTTCTGGAAAATACCAATCTCTAATTTTTATATATTGATTATTAAATCTTTCTAAAACAACTTTTTTAACAGTTGGTAAATCTTTCCACTGTTCTTCAAAGGCTGTCTTATCTGTATTGAGAACCATAACCTTTAGTTCAATATCAGAAGGTGATTTATCACTTCCCGGTATTGGATTATCTATTCTTTTTAATACTAAACTCATTTTATAAAACTCTTTTCCAATTGATGAAGCTGCACTATTACTCTAACTTGTTCTTGAAAATACGCAAAACAACCATAAAAAACAAAACATAAACCAAAAAACTTTAGTGTATATATAATATATTTTTTAGACAATATGTGTTCCCAACATCATAGGATGGTTAAATTCTTCATTAGTACTAGACCATATATGCATAGGAACAACAATCAAGTCTTCATCGTCTGTTTCAAAGTGATGTGGCTCCATAGCATTTAAAATTAAAGTTTTGCCTTCAACTAATTTATATCTCTCTACATTAGAACCTACACCTGAAACTGCTGTACCTCTCCCCGATAAAACATATACCACTCTATCTGTTGAATGAATGTGATGTTTTTGTTCTGAGCATCCAGCAGGTATCTTTAATAATTGCATACAAGGATCACCAGATCGAATAGGAGGTAAGATATTATTTGTACTACACCCATTAATATAAGGTAAATAAGTATTTAAATTAATTTGAGCAGTTCTATTTGGTGGTGTGTACCCATATATAGTAATAATAACTTCACCAAAACATGTACCCGAATTCTTAACCGATACACTTTCTTTATTAATAATCCATGCTGAACTATTTTTAGGTACTTTATATTGGTTTCCTGTGTTATCTACTTCGTAATAGTATAAACTATTTTGAGGTGCAATGTAAGTGTAATTGTTTAAAAATAACATCTACGATGTAGCTCCATAAATATTTCCGTTATTTGTTATGTTTACCGATGCACCTGAATTTAATCTAACTGCTTTTCCTGCATCACCTCCCGGTCCACCTGATCCAATAACTCTACAGTTTACAATACCTGCAGGACCACTTCCTCCTGCACCCCCTGCACCTACATTACCCCAAGTTCCTCCTGCTCCTCCAGTAGAAGCTGCTCCCGATGATCCACTTGTATTAGTATTGGTAGGAGGAACATCAAAGCTTGCACCCTTACCTCCATTACCTCCTACTAGATAAATACAATCATTACAATCCTGAAATTCACTATCATATAGATTACAGGTTTGGTATCCTCCTCCCCCGCCACCACCGCCACCACCTCCGGCAATGTTTGCGCCTGAAGCATTGTTAATAGATGCGGTAATATTTTCTAAACTAATAGCATCTCCACCATTTCCACCTGCACCACCGTTATCGCCAGCACCACCAGCACTACCACCTAATCCACCTCTACCAATAATGTTACCATTATTAATTAAAATAAAATTACTTCCTGCAACAAGATGAGCAGTAAATGCTGGTACATTAGTAACTTGGCTAAAAACATTTACACCACTATTAATAACAACCGTAGCGTCAATGGGGTCTACACCATTCCAACCATAACTACCTTGTAAAACATTAGACAGATTATAATTTTCTGTATCTGAAGTGATATTTAATGTTTGACCTCTAAATCGTCTGCTTCCAAAAAATAAAATAGACATTTTAACTTGTAGCCCCGTACACGTTTCCAGAATTATTTAAGGTATTAGACGCACCTGACCCTACAGAAATTGCTTTACCTGCAGCACCACCACTACCGGGACTTCCAGTTGAACGACATTGGGTAGGTGGGTTTGCCGAAGCAGTACCTCCAGTTGCTCCAACATTTCCCCAACTTCCTCCAGTACCTCCAGTTCCGCCAGTCCCACCAGAATTACTTGATCCCGCACTGCCAGTAGTTGCATTATTAGTAGCGGGATTATCGGTGCTTGCTCCTGCACCACCTGCACCTCCACTGAATGAAACTTGTCCGATACACCCTGTTTCTGTGTCATAACTTCCTCCACCTGTGCCGCCAGCACCTCCACCGCCACCACCACCGGCACCAGCAATGTTAGCTCCCGAAGCATTGTTAATAACACAAGTTAGATTTGTAAGATCAATAGCGTTTCCACCAGCCCCACCTGTTCCACCATTAGGATTGCCACCATTACCTCCAGCACCACCTCTTCCTGCTATAGTTCCGCTATTGTTAATTGTTAAATTAGAACCTGCAACAAGGTCGGCTGTAATAGCTGCAGTTCCTGTTGTAGTTGCTCTAACATTTATGCCTGAATTAATATTCAGAGTAACATCAATAGCACTTGTGCCATCCCAACTATAATTATTTACAAGATCATTTCTTAAATTATAATCAGCAGTATTAGCAGAAATTGTGATAATAGTTCCAGTATCAAATATTGTAATACCACCTTGAACTATAGGTATTGGAAAAGTCATGTTACTGTAGTGCCTTTACAGTCAACATAGAGAATGTAGTTGTACCGTCATTTACTCTTGTAATATAAAAGAAAAACTCATCTCCATCGGTAGTGGAAATTGTATCTCCGTCTACTTTAGTATAACCAGAAGTGGTTACTGTTCCTGCACTAGCATTATTCTTATATAAAATTACCATCGTACAATTCTTACTAGGAACACCTAATGTATGTGCGCCACCATTAATTGTATATTGGAAATTTCCATTATCAACATCAGGTGTGTAAGTACCAGTAGTCTGTGTACCTGCATTATAAGCAGCAGCACTAAATCCAGCAGTTAATTCATCTGCCGTATCAGCCTTTAATATATCAGGATCATAAGCCTCAACGTCACTTCCAATTGCCACTCCAAGATTCGTTCTAGCAGTTCCAGCATTATTTAAATCTGAAAGATTATTTGCAATGGCTAATCTAGTTCCAATGCTTGTGGCTAGAGTTGCGGATAGTGCTACCGCATAATCACTAACGGAAGTTATTCGAGTATTAGCAGTTCCTATACTAGTTGCCATTGTTGCAGACAACGCTACCGCAAAGTCACTAACAGATGTTATGCGAGTATTTGCTGTAGCTATACTTGTTGCAAGAGCAGCAGATACTGTAGCTAGTTCTGCACTTGTAGCAAAGTTACTACCATCTCCAAGAATAGCATTAATAGAAGTTATAGCCGAATTAGAATTACCAATACTTGTAGCAAGAGTAGCTGAAAGTGCTACAGCATAGTCACTTACTGAAGTAATTCTTGTATTTGCAGTAGCAATGCTAGTTGCTAGTGCAGAAGAAACTGCTGCAAGTTCGGCAGAAGTTGCAAAATCAAATCCGTCAATGACTGTATTGATACTTGTAATGGCTGCTGCATTTACAGAAGTAAGAGCAGATACGTTTGAAATTACAGAATTAATTGAAGTAATCGTTGGTCCTATAAATGATGTAGCACTAACTGTACCACTTACTTGAATACCATATGGAAAAACTGCATCTTGACCATCTGTTAAAGTAAGCATTGAAAAAGAACCAGTATTTGTTAATTTAATTTCATTACTTTGAACAAATAAACTACCAGTTCCACTTTCTTTAATTACAGAATTAAGACCATTATGAACTATTTGTAAATCATTTCCTGTTCCAAAATTTAATGTAGCATCATCAGGAAAACTAGCTGCACTTACAACTGTTAACTGATTAACAGTATAATTAGATACTGAAGTTTGTGTAACACCTGTAAGATTTGAACCATCACCATAATATGAAGTAGCAGATACAACATTAAATAAAGCTGATCCTGTAACTGCTAGTGCAGTACTAACTGAAACTGTACCAAAGTTTTGGTCTGCAGAAACAAGTATTGTACCACTTACAGGAATATTACTTGATACTGCACCATCAACTGTAATTTTAATACCAGTACCTGCTTCAATAAACTTAACAGTACCACCTTCAGCAGAAGGAACATTGACAAGACCTGAACCATCACCTACAAAGAATCCTGCACTAACAATGTCATTAAATGTAGCGGCAGATGCAGAAACTTTAGCAACATTAATTGTTGTGTCAGCTAAACTTACAGCAATAGTAGGATTTCCTTCAGTACCATCTCCATTACCAATTGTTATACCTGTACCTGCAGTAAGTGTCCTGCCGTATACATCTCCACTACTTACTGCAACAAGACCTGTAATACCTGTTAGATCGGTAATTGCATTAATAGCTGATGCATTGGTTGTAATTGCAACACCATTAAGTTTAAATGTTCCATTAATATCTACAGCACTTTTACTTAGTTTTAAAGCAGAGTTTTCTCCTGATCCATCCTGAACAGTTTGTTCAGTTGATGTTAGACCCGTATTATTTGATCCAACCTGCAGGAGTTGTTTATATGTATTTGCAATTAAGTTTCCAGTAAGTTTACTCATTAAACCATATTCCATTCAGTTGTTTCGTTTTCCCACTCAGTTGTAGCTAGTTGCCAAGCAACATTTCTATCATTATTAAGAGGAGGTCTAGGATTACGAAGGGTTTCGTCATCTCTTGTATTAGGAGTTCTATTTTGTGGATGATTTTTTAAATCAAAGTTTCCCTCAAAATCTTCAGGGCAAACCAGCATTCCGTAGCTATTCATACGCAATACTCTTAAAGGATATGCAAATCCACAAGTATCACAAAGTCCTTTAGCATTTTTATTTGTTGCCATAATACTACTCTATATTAAATATATCCGAGTCTTGGTCTAATATACATGCTAGCTCGTTCTTTATCTTCAGTGTTAGCTCTTGCTAATAGCTCTTCATAATTTTGTTTTAACATTGTAATTCTACCTTCAGGAACTCCTGCTCTTTTCATAGACATGTAATATGCTAGACCAGCAGTTAGACAAGGTAGAAATCTTTTAGAAATATCAGCATTCTGAAGTGCTGATTTATTTATATCTTGAAGTTCACTAATTTTTTCTACTTTTAATTTGTCTGTAGAATTTTCTGGAATAGGCCAAAGAAATATTGTAGGATTGTCTCTATTTCTTTTAACAGTATATTGAGTAGGTCTACCTGTCTGTCCTTTACGAGGAACTTGTAAATATTCTTCATAAGAAATACGATCTAACGGTAGATCAGTATTATCTCTATTTAAAATAACTTGCAAGGTATCAATAGTTGAATCACTAAGAGGATATGAAGTAGTACTTGTAGAAAGAGATATAACAGATGCTTCTGTTGTCCATAATAAAATTTCTCTATTCTGCCAATCTTTTAACATTAGATTTAAAGAACGACGAGCGGAGGCTGGCTCATGACCTAGAGTTTGTTCTCCTCCGATCATTTCCATTGCTTCTTGAATAACTTCGTCTATATCCAAATTAAATGTAAATGTTCCACTAGTCGCCATTTAATTTATCCTTTTTTGCGTTTATAAGATGTAACTTTCTTTTTACGCTTTTTCTTTTGAGGAGGTTTAGTAATCTGTTGTGGTATGTTTGATCTACCAATAGCCATTACTTTTTCTTTTTACTAGATGCCATTGCATATCTTTGACGAACAACACCACCCTTAGACATATACTTAGTTTTTTTCATCTTTCTTCCTTTATATGTATCTTTTGCCATTTTGTCACCTGCTTTATTTTTAGCTGTAGTAGATAAATCTTTAAAGTGCATTACCTTCTTGGATGTTTTAGTATGTGTCTTTCCACTATGTATTGACCCATCTGGCATTTTATGAACTTCACCATAATAGGGTGTACCATCTTTAGTAAAATGTGCCATGCCTTTAGCCATCTAACACTTCCATCTTTTTCTAGCTTGTCTAAGTCTTGAGTTAGGATTCTTAGCAGCTTTAGGAAACTTTTTCATTTGTCCTGCTGATCTAGCACAATAACTTTTACGTCTTGCTGCTCTTTTACCAGTAGGTTTAGATTCTGTTACAGCAGTTTGAAGTTTACTACCGGGATTTTGCCTACGATATTTAGCTACTCCCTTTTTAGTCATACCGGCACCAGCTTTGGTAGGACGTTTATGACCACCACCAATGGTCATTCCTTTCATGCCTGTTCCTTTACGTTTTCTTTTTACTGCCATGATATAACCTATTTACCTTTCATAGCTCTGCCAAAACCTCTTTGAGCTACTCCACAGCCTCTGGGTTTAATTTGACCACCCTTTGATTTAAATGTTTTAACCATTGTAGGCTTACCACCTACTCCTTGAGGCTTGGCTCTTTTTCTTTTAACAGCAGATTTTTTCTGAGATTCTGTCATACGTTGTGCTTTTGCGAGGGGAACACACTTAGGATACTTACGTTTTGTACCCTTAGTTGACTTTCTACCACATGGCTGATACTTACCGTTTTTCTTTGGTGCGCCAATATCAACCCACTTCTCATCTACCCATTTGCGTAATCCACCTCCAGTTTTCTTCTTAACAACTTTTTTTTTCTTACCACCAGGTTTTACTTTACCACTACAAACAGCAGACGCATACATATTAGCATAAGCAGATGGATAAACATCAAACTTACGCTTTGCTGCAGCTTTACCTTTTGGACAGAGTTTAGCCACTTTTTCTTTTTCCCTTACGCTTTTTTGCTTGACTAAGTGCAATAGCTACCGCTTGCTTTTGAGGATATTTTTCTTTTTTTAGCTTACGAATGTTTGCACTAATTGTCTTTCGGCTTGAACCTTTTTTTAATGGCATTATTAAATCTTACCTTAGTTTTAATAACTACTCTTGGTTTTAATCTTACCACCACCCATCATAGCCTTACCATAACCACGTTGAGCTTGTCCACAGCCTCTAGGTTTATCTACTTTACCACCTTTTTTTCTATGTATTACCATATCAGGATTTTCTTCACCTGGTTTTCCTCTACGAGGTAATCCTAATATATCTTTATATTCAGCATCAGATAGATCTCTTGCCCACTCTGGTCGATCATCAATAGATTTTTTTCTATCTCGTAATAATTTTTTAGCATCCTTAGTTTTAGAATCACTTTTTTTCTTATCAAAAAATTTCTTTGATTTTTTAACTATATTTGCTGCCATTTTAAACCTCCTTTAAGATTTTCTAACTGCACCAGCACCTCGCATAGCTACGCCACACCCTCTGCCAATACCTACTTTACCACCGCTTTTAAGTCCTTCAAAGCCGCCTATTGTTCTTAGCTCATTTTCTAGTGCTTTCATATTAACATCTCCACCAACGTCTCCTCGCATCATTCTACTAGCTACATCAGCACCGGATGAATATGTTCCTTTATCAGTGACCTGTCCTTTTTTACCTACACCAGCCAATCCTGATGTTACCAAACGTCTAAGCTGTGCGGGTGATAAATCTTTTCTTTCAGGAGGTCTTTCCTTTGATCTAGCTGGAGCATTAATAGAAAGTCTTTCTTCTTGCGTAGCACCTGCTCTAGCAGTTTCATTTGCACCTGATCCCCGCATTTCTCTTTCTTGCTGCCTAATAAGTTTATCTAATTCTCTTTGCTCAGACCTAGTTCTTTTTGGCTCTGATTTTTTCTCTGCAGCTTTTTTCTTTGTAGTTTTTTTCTTTACAGGTTTTTTGTCAACCTCTGTCTTTGCAATTTTTTCAGCTTCTGATTTAGAGATATTTCTTGATTCCATTAGCTCTTTAACTTTATTAGAGGGACGACCCCTGCGGCTTTTTCTGCCTCTTTTAATAGTCTTTGAAATTTTTGATGCTGGCATCTTATTCTCCTATTGAAAAAATACTTCTTTAATTTGATTATAGTTATCTAAAAAAGATTGCTTATCTAAAACTTTGCCATTATTTAATCTAATAATTCCTCGATTTTGATTTTTATGAACTTCACCTTTTTGGTGGGGCAACTGATTAGAATAGTCAATAAGAGATTGATCTTTGTAAAAAGATAACATATAATTAATCATTTCGGAATTACGACCATGTTCTGGACTAATATATTTTCCTTGTTCTAAACAGGTATACATCATATACTTTTGAAATTCATCGCTATGGTAAAAAGAAAAAACATTATCTGCTCTATCAACTGAAATGTCCTTCATTAAATACCAAGGCCCAATAACTTTGTCTGTGTATGCAAAATTAAATTTAATCCACCATAAAATTTTTAATGGGTTATTTTTAATATTTATCGGTGCTGCTTCAATAAAATTAGTTAATTCCTCAACAACTGTATCACTGTTACAATATGGAATATTGTCTGCAATATCTTTTATTAGTTCTTGCCAAGATTTATCTTTATATAATCCATTTAAAATGTCAGGCCATTTAACTGTTTTTAAACCATGATAATAATAAATATCATGAACCGTACCATTTGATAATGTATTACCGGGGTGTCCTATAATTGACACAGAATCTTCTGGGTGAAGATCGGTGTTGTTAATTAATCTGTAATTATAACCGTTATCAATTATAAATTTATACAGAGCAGGATTAAATTGATTTAATGCTTTTCTATTGTTTGTATCCTCATCAAAAGTAAATACTGCTCTAATTTTATTTTTATCACAATTTTGTAAAAACCCTGCGTACATTGTTGCAGAATCAAAACCACCTGAAAGAAAAACGTCAATATATTTATTGTCAGATAAAGAATTAATTGTATTAATTTTATTTTCAATACAGTTAATTAAGTCTACTTCTTCTATCTCCGTTGGCATTTTTAGTTGATACTTAGGATCAATCTTATAGAAGTTTTTTAAAGTTCCTGTTCTATCAATAGGATCAGATGGATGCCTACCTAAAACAGATAATAAAAATTTATACCATTCTGGATATTCTAATATTTTAAAAAATTTATATACACTTAAAGAATGTAATTTAATAACTTTTAGTTCAGACATAAAACTTAAACAGAATAATCGTATTCTTTATTATCAATAACAACTTTACTAAGATCAACGGAAGTTCTGTTTACGGCTGGACCTTTTCTAGCCGCACCATAACCATTACCAGTGGGTCTACCTGTGCATTCCATTCTTTCTTCTTTATAACGATCAAAACCTTTTTTATCGTCTGAATAAATTTTATTGTTAATAATTTTCATAGTGATTCTCCTTACTGTGATCCCTGAACTAAAGTATTTGCTGATCCTGCAGGACTAGCATTATTTTGCATATTGTCTTGACGATTTCTTCTCGCCTGATTTCGTAATCCTTCTATAGCACCTTTATATTCATTTGTGAACACAGCACTAAATGTTGTATCTTTCATATACAAAAATGCTTCAATCATCGAAGCATAAAATAAAGCATCGTAACAAAAGTCAGTAAAATAATTATTAGGTGTAGCAGATGTTAAAGTAGTTGGTCTTGCAACATAAACAACTTCACCTTGATATGCTGAAGTAGGAGTAGGTGCTAAATATATAGAAGAGTTATTAGCAACTGAGTAATACTTAGGAACTCCAGTTGAGGTATCAGCATAAGGCCAATAGTCATTAAGAAACTCTTCAGTTCTTTGAAGTAAATTAATTTTGCTTCCACTAGCTCTTAGGTTGACATGCCTAATAATTCTTGTATCTTCTGCAACAGAAACAGTTTGATTGCTAACGACACAAGTAATAGAAACAGTGGTATTTAAACCAATATCATCCAGTTCTTTAATTAATCTATTTTCAGCTTTGTTTACAAATTTAGGAATTTGATTTACAAACTCTGTGCCTTTATTTTCTGCTGTATTAATAATATCGTTTACAAGGTAGGTATAGTCAACCATAAGCTTTATCCATAGTAAATATAGAATTTTCCACCATCGCTAGAGCCAGACAGTGAAACTTTGCCACTACATTTTACACCAACATCATTAAGATATACATTGTCCATAGTGTTTGCTGTTAGTGCAGCATGTTTAATTCTAGTTCCATTCTGATCACCAACCACTAATTCAGATGCAACCGTTACTGAAAAAGCGTAAACTTGCACTCTGGTATCTGCAATCGTAACACTTGTTACTGCATCGACAAAAATACCGTTGCCTCCAGCACCCCCCGTAACTTGGGCTAATCTAACATTTGACATATGATTCTCCAATCAGAGTAAGAGGAGAGATTTCTCTCTCCCCTTCTCTTAATTTTAGTTACCCTGATTACCAAAGAAACCTCTCCAATCGGAGAAACCAAAGCTATAACGCTCTCTAGCCTTAAAGCGAAGGTTGCCCGTATCGAAGTCAGGCTCCATCTTGGTCTGCAGTGGCGCACGAACAAACATCTTTGTACCGTTAGGAACATTTGTCTTAACGAAGAAAGCGTCTGCATCAGTGAATCGACGGTTGATAAACACACCCTTTGGAAGCATAGACATGCTCTGAATTGAGTTTACGTCATTCCAACCTGCAGGGTTGGTAGCAGCTTGTGATCCACCAAGAGTGGAAACTGTACCAGAAGCAGGAATAAGAGTGGAGTTCAACAGTGCGTTTGATGTTGCCCAGTTATCGGGAGCAACATGAAGTGATTCTGCACTACCGCCAACGAGAATGCCACGATCATCCTTGATCTTCTGAATGGTCGTAAGGGCAGTCTCAAGTGAGGCAAACGAAAGGTCTGCCGCAGTAAGTAGGTTCGACTGTGTGCCGTTTACAGTTGGATGAGAAGCACTAAAAAGTGGTTGCCCATCACCACCTGCATAGGCAGCATTAAAACCATTGTTGAAAACATCTGCAGCTTTTACCTGCTTGGTGTTGCCCATTGCTCTTGCAAGGGCTTTAGCCCGAAGCTTGGCAAAAGTATCATACAGATTATCTTCCATAGCTTCTTCGGTAACAGCAAAAGCAAGTGCAATTGTTTCGTTAGTATAACGAGCAACATAGCTTTCGCTAGCTTCGTCATAAGTAACAGCAGCACCTTCTGCTTTTACTGGAGCATTACCGAAGCCTGTGAACAGAACTTCTTCTTCAAATGCCCGGTCTGAATTTTCAATTTCAAACAGCGGAACATGCTCATTCTCAACTTCCCCGTATTCCAAACCAAAAATAGCATTTAGACCGGGAAGCAGTTGTTTGCTAATACTAGCTCTATTAATAGCCATAATTTAACCTCCCTTAAATACCAGATGGTGCAGACAGAACAGCGTCTACATGTTTAACAATACGAACTTCAACGACAGGGAATGCTCTTTCAGCAGAAACAGCAATATCATTACCCGGAACGTCCTCAACACCAATAGGTCTTACTGGAAGAATAGTGGTGTTACGAGTTGAAGCTTTAATACCAAACCCAGATTCACCTGTAAAGGTGCTCCCTGCGCCTAGAGTCAAGCCGAAGTTCAACTGGTTGATATCACCTGCACTGAGCGAAGCATCCGCTTGGATGAAATAAGTTGAGGCAGGGTTAGTATCTACCATTGCTTTAATATTAGAAGCACTGGTATTGGCTGGCCAATATTGCTTGAATTTTGGCTCACCGTTTTCTTCATAATAGACTCCCTGAAAAACACCAACTGCATAGTCAGCATCCGCCGAAACGGGTTCAATATTACCAAGGCTGGTCTTTACCAAGACACCTGTGAAGATGTTTCTTGCATCCCCAGAAGCGATAGGTAGTTCGTCTACGCCAGTGGAGTTAGTACCTGAACCACGTTTACGAGCAGGAAGGAAGCCACGAAGGTTTTTAGTGGTAGACATATTGTCTCTCCTTTCCTAGTTGCACCGTTCCCTGTTATTATTCTTGAAAACTAGGTCGTCTTCCTTTAGTAACAGTCGAACGATTATTATTTGTGATAGGCATACGAGAATCTGAATTTCTTTCTAATTGAGCATTCACTGCATCCATTAGTTCTCTACTCTTATTCTCATAATACCGTTTACGAGCAGCAAGCTTGCCAAGGGGCATTTTAGCCAAAGCTAAGTCTCCACGACAGACTGTACCAGCATACCGCCCTTCCTCTTGAACGATAGAGGACATAGATAATTCAGGAACTTCTTCAGGGTCTACAAAAGTCCAACCTTCTGCTTGTTTCTTACCAACATTCTGGTAATCATCTTGGTTGCGTAATGTAATGCGAATCCATCTTAGACCCATTCCCTCATTTTCAAAGCGTCTATATACGCTCTCAGGAATCTCTAGAGCATTAGGCTCTTCATAGGTCCATTCGGTTTCTTCTCTAGAATTATGTTCTCTTGTATCAATGCTACGTTCTTTAATTTCTTTCCGTGTATCCATTTTACTATACTCCACGCTTAAATGTTATATCTGTATATTCACTGTCTGATTTATCAACTTTTAGTTTCTCAGCAGCATATACCTCAAGTGGTATGTTCCATTTCTGAGCTAGTCTCACATCTTCTTGAGATAGCTTTATCTTTTTATTAGAACTGGTGGGACTGCGTGATGTTCCCGCCACCACCTGAGAGGGTTGTCGAGTTGTGCTAGCTTCAACACTCTCTTCTTGATTAAACTTATGTGGAAATTCATTCCGTAGTCTACGATCAATCTCGTCATAAAAATCTTGTTCTTTAGGATCATAACCTGTTTGTTTTAGATCTGCATCAATTGCATAAGCTGCTGCAGTCATAACTGAATCCTTACCGAACCATTCATTATTTTCTACCCAATCAACCGCTAACGCATCAGGTTGTTGAGGAGCTTGTTGTTGTACTTGTTGTTCTTCTTGGGCTGCATGTTGTTTTTCATAATCCTCTAGTGCATATTGATGTCTTTGTAGATCATTAATATTATTTGATGCCCTTTGAAGTACATCCAAAGCTGCTAGAGTTCTCTCTGGATCACCAGAATTATAAGCTTCAATATAATCATTTTTGGCTAGTGCCATCTGTTCTTCTAATTGTTTT
>Ga0181581_10001103_pt1 | contig 20826 bp, 15 predicted proteins | sample 071ome_22_FD_132433 | JGI IMG/M metagenome (GOLD analysis project Ga0181581, IMG submission 132433) | Coastal salt marsh microbial communities from the Groves Creek Marsh, Skidaway Island, Georgia - 071404AT metaG (megahit assembly) | ecosystem: Environmental > Aquatic > Marine > Intertidal... | reverse complement strand
AGCTCGGTATCTGGACGGCCGGTATCGACCTGACAGCGCTTGCGTCCCTGCTGCCGTGGCTAGCTGGTATACTCATCTTACTGCTGATCTCGGGCGTTTTTTCTTGGCGACCGGGTCGGCGCCGCAAGCGTTCCAAGGCAGAAAAGAAATTGGCCGCATCACAGGCTGACCTGCGCAGGGCGCGGGAGGCAGAGGCAAGACCCAGTGGGCGGAGGACAGGTCGTAAACTCAGAAAATCACACGACAAGAAAGTGGCTGGAGTCGCGGCGGGTCTGGCGGAGTATTTCGGCATTGACCCGACCCTTGTGCGAATCGGCTTCATGATCGGCGCCATCGCCTCTGGCGGAGGCCCGTTCCTGCTTGCCTACCTCGTTTTGGCCCTGGTCATGCCAAAGCAAGACTCCGCTGCGCTTGAACCCAGTGCATCCGAACGCATAACCATCATCAGAGACAGCTAGCCCCCAGAACCGATGAGCACCCGTAAACTGAGAAGAACCCCTCACGACAAAATGGTGGCCGGTGTATGTGGCGGAATCGCCGAATATTTCGGTGTGGACGCCACCTTGATCCGGGTGGCCTATGTCATCCTGGGAGTCATGTCCACAGGATTCCCGGCGCTGCTTGTGTACCTGATCCTGGCCTTTGTGATGCCCGAGAGATAAGACCTACCCTGCATGGCACGGGTCGGTTATCGGGTCAGTTCGTTTCTTCGAATCAAACGGAATCTGAGACTGCTGCTTGCATGACGACAGGTCAGGCAACGCCAAGCACTACGTCACGCTCTCGTGCCGGAGGTGACGACGGTCAACAGAGAAGGGTCGAAGCGTTCACCGATGATTCTGTTGACCTCCCGTGCCTGGACCGAGGCGATCAGGTCAGGGTGATCGTCAATCCTGGATGGGCCCCAACCCCGATGCATGTTGAGCAGTAGCCTTCCGGCCACTCCAGCGGTGGTAGAAAGGTCCACCTCGTAGGAGCCGATCATCGTGGATTTGCCATCCCGCAGCTCCTCTTCACTGATACCCTCCTCGACGAAGCGTGACAGCACCTCCCTCGTCACCTGCAGTCCTTCCTGAACCACCTTGCTGCTGAGCGTAACCGAGGTCATCCAAGCGCCAGGCTGCAGAGCGCCCATGCCGGACAGATAAGAACGGATTCCGTACGTCAATCCCCTCTCATCACGAACGGTGGTCATGAGACGGGACGAAAAGTTGCCTCCCAGAATGAAGGTGCCCATCCACAGTGGTAGGTAATCGTCGGAGACCGTTTTGACATCAATCGGATGCGCCAGCAGAACGTTCATGTTGGGCCGATCGGGGATTTCAATATGGATCTCAGCCGGCTCGCCAGCGCGTGCGACAGATCTACGGGCCTTTGTGAAGCCGAGACCGGGGCCATCCGGTTTGAGGACCAGCTCATCGGAAATACGGGACACGTGGGCACCGGAGACGTCTCCAACAACCGCCACCCTCAGTCCATCCCAGAGGCTATTACGGGAATGAAGATCCTGGAGAGCATCCACCTCGATCCTGTCCAGAACAGCGGTCAACTCCTCCACAGACCACTCGTACGCCGGATGATCGGAGTCAAAAAGGATCCTGGAGAGACGATTGCGACCCATGAAGACAGGATCGCTCTGCTGCCTCGCAAGATGGGCGCGGATTCGACCCTTGATCAGCGCAAGTTCTCCTTCATTGAACGCAGGCTCCATGAGCTGCTCACGGACCAGACCAAGGACCAGGTCCAGGTCCCGTGCCAGAAACCGGGCACTCACGTCTACGCGATCGCCAACTGCTGAAAATGAAATGGAGGCTCCAATACGTTCCAGCTGATCATTGATCACTGCCTTCGTTCGGGAACGGGTGCCCTTGTCGAGCATCGCTGCAAGAAGATCCAACCATATGCCCTCACCTGCTGCCAAATCCACCGGACAAGGGTAGGATGCGCGCAACGAGACCACAGAGTCGATCTGCCAGGGCAACAGCTGAACATCGACACCCGGTGCGGTGACGTGATGGATCTGATCAGAAAGTCTCCTCATCATCCTGCCGGCAGATCAGGTTGATTGCAACGTGCCCAGACGCTCCACATTGTCGATGAGCCGGTTGCAGATGTCGTGCACGCCGCCCTCCCCGTCAATCTCTACCAAGAGTCCCGCCTGACGGAAAAACATTTCGACAGGATGGGTCTCGCGCCTGTAGGTCTCTAGGCGGGCTTTCACCGACTCCGGTGCGTCGTCCTTGCGCTGCACGATGAGGCTGGGATCGACGTTGGATGGAGGCGGGTGGTACGTGAGATGGTAGCTCTCCCCTGTTTCCCGATTGATCCGCCGATTCGAAAGCCGATCAATGATGACCTCATCGGAGACCTTGAGGCTGATTACCGCATCCAAAGGTGCCTTATATGCCCTGAGGAATTCCATGAGCCACACGGCTTGGCGTGTGGTGCGCGGATAGCCGTCCAGAATGAACCGGTCATACATGAGCGCTGTAATGGCTTCGTTAGCCAAATCCCGAACCAGATCATCGGGTACCAAGCCGCCTGCATGAACGTGCTCCTCCACCTTTCTTCCGAGCGAACTCCCCTCACTGATGGCCTTGCGTATCAGGTTACCGGTGGAAATAACGTCGAGTCCAAACTGCTCCCGGAGCAACAAGGACTGTGTACCTTTGCCGGCACCTGGTGGGCCGAATAGCGCCAAACGCATGGGAGAATTCGAATTGTAATGACAATAGCGATGAGTATGTGAGATCAACTTATTGTTACCTGAAGCCCGGGACAAGCGAAGTTTCGCTGTTTTGCGATACAAAAGCCTTGGTTCTGATACATTCAGGCCATAATCTTTCGCCTGTAGCGAAATTACGCTAGCCACATCGGATGTAAGCCTATCTCTCTTGCCCCACCGATCTCCCAACCCGCCATGTCGGTCAACGAGGAAAAGCTGAGATTCATATTGGGGTTCAAGTTGAAGAACCTGCGCCAGGGACACCACCTTTCCCTGAAGGAGGCAGCAGCGCGTGCCGGGATAAGCATTTCTTACCTGTCAGAAATAGAAAAGGGGAAAAAGTACCCGAAAACGGAGAAGCTCCTTGCTCTTGCCACCTGCTACGGCACGACGTTTGACGAGCTGGTAACAGCGGGCACGGCCGACACGGAGCAGTCGCTGCAGGCATCGCTTGAGTCGGGCTTTTTCCGTCACTTCCCATTCGAACTGTTTGGCTTGCAGGCGGAGGATCTCTTCAGTCTGCTGACGTCTTCCACTGATCGTGCCGGGGCCCTGATACGCACCTTTCTTGAGGTCGGGGAGATGTATGACATCGGCGTGGAAGAATTCCTGTTTGCTGCCTTGCGCGCCTATCAAAAACTGCACAACAACTACTTCCCGGATGTCGAAGAGGCGGCAGAAAACACCCTTGCGCGTTCAGCCCGGCTGGAACGCCCCCTCGATGCGAACTCCTTGCAACGGTTCCTCGAAGTCGAGTGGAACTACCGTGTGGATGATTCGCAATTGGGTACAGATGCTTCCCTCGGGTCGTTTCGATCCATTGCCATCCCCGGCAAAACCCCTCGGCTGTTCATCCACCCCCGATTGCTTCCCGAGCAACGTGCCTTCATCTACGCGAAGGAGATTGGAAAAAGGGTCCTGGGCATACCCGCCGAAGTCATGACCTCGTCGTGGATACAGGTGGAATCATTTGAACAGGTGCTCAACAACTACCGAACCTCCTATTTCGCTGGCGCCCTCTTGCTTGGTCGTCGTCAAACATCAGATGGCTTGCGCCGTCTCTTTTCGGGCAAACATTTTGACGCGGTTGCCTTCCTCAACCTCATGAACGAACTCAAGGCGACTCCTGAAATGTTTTTTTACCGCTTCGGTCAGCTGGCCTATTCGGAGTTCGGACTGCGGAACCACTACTTCATGAGACTGAGCACCCACCAAGGCCATCCCTCTTTCGATGTCACCAAGCTCCTCAATCTGTCGGGCTTGTCCCTGCCCCGTGGGTTGTCCGCCCATGAGCACTACTGTCGCAAATGGGCTGGAATGAGGCTCCTCAAGGAGCGCGTCCGTCAGCGTGACATTGCTGCTCCGGACCTGCCCGCCCGATCCCACCCAACCGTCGCCGCCCAACGCTGCGTCATCATGCCCGGCCGTGAAGAGGCGTTCATCTTTGCCGTGTCGCGATCCATGCAATTGCATCCGGAGGATGACTCATGCGTCATCATGGGGTTTGAGCTGGACGAGGCCTTCAAACGTGCTGTTTCGTTCTGGGATGCACCGGGCATTCCCGTTGAAGAAGTTGGTATTACCTGCGAGCGCTGTCCGCTACCTCAGGCCAAGTGCTCGGAACGTGTCGTACCAGCCAACATTCTGGAAACCGAAGAGCATACCCAGGCCATGCAGGCAGCAGTCGGTGCGCTCGTTGGCCGCTATGCCGACTGAGAGGTGCGCCGGCAAGCCGCGCTTAGCTGGATGAGTGATGGGCTCGTGGGCTTCTGTGCCTACTTGGAGGTGCGCTCGAGACCGCGGTGGCCAATGTCCCGCCTGAAAATGGCTCCATCGAAAGAAATGCCGTTCAGCCTGCTGTAAGCCCGATCCAGCGCCTCTGCAAGGCTGTCCCCGCGCGCACTCACAGCAAGTACCCGCCCGCCGGAGGTCTCCCAGCCTGAAGCGGTTTTCCGCGTCCCCGCATGGAAGACCGTGCACTCATCGGAGTCTCCAGCCTCAAGCCCTTGGATGGTCTTGCCCCTCTCATAAGCACCCGGATACCCAGTGGAAGCCATGACGACACAGGCTGAGGCACCCTCGTGAAAGGACACTTCGGCATCAGCCAATGTCCCGTTTGCCAAATGATAAAAAAGCTGGGCCACATCGCAATCCAACATGGGGAGAACAACCTGCGTTTCGGGATCGCCGAGGCGACAATTATACTCCACGACCTTCGGACCGTCGGCAGTAATCATGAGTCCGACGTACAGGATGCCTTGGTAGGGATGACCTTCGGCCCGCATGCCTTCGAGCGTGGGCTGGACGATGGATGCCACAGCTTCATCAATTCGCTCCCTCGTCATGACCGGAGCGGGCGCATACGCTCCCATTCCGCCTGTGTTGGGACCCGTGTCCCCCTCTCCAATCCGCTTATGATCCTGCGCTGTTGGCAAAAGGACAAAGTCCGTGCCGTCAGTCAGGACAAACAGACTGGCTTCTTCCCCGTGCATGAACGATTCGACAACCACGGTCGAGGATGCGTCACCCAAAAGGCCGCCGCCCAAGAGATCCTCGAGGGCATGCTCTGCGTCGGCCAGCGTTTCGCAAACAATGGCTCCCTTGCCTGCGGCCAGACCACTGGCCTTGACCACGATTGGTGCTCCCTCCGATTGGACGAAGGCAAGGGCATCATCCAATTCATGACGTTCGAAACTCCGGTAGGCAGCGGTCGGAATACCATGGCGCGTCATGAAATCCTTTGAGAAGGCTTTGCTTCCTTCAAGCCTTGCAGCAGCGGCAGAGGGCCCTACCACGAGCGTTCCGTGCGCACGCAGTGCATCCGCCAGGCCATCTACAAGTGGCTGCTCAGGACCGATGACCACGAGGTCAATAGACTCTTTCTCCACGAAGCTCCGCACGTCATCACCGTTGGAGATGGCCAGATCACTATTCGTCCCCACCTGGTGCGTGCCACCATTGCCAGGGGCAATGAACAGGGTTGTTGGCGTGGCACTGCGATGGAAAGCGGATGCAATGGCATGCTCGCGTCCACCGCTTCCAATTATCAGGATTCGCATGAGTCAAGAATAGAATGGATTGATTGTCGGCGTATCCACACCGAGATACACGTTTTTGTACCGGACATAGTTGTCCGCGTATTCCATGATGGTGGCCACCTCCTCATCAGTCAGTGTCCGCACAACAACAGCAGGCGATCCCATGACCAGGGATCGATCCGGGATCCTCTTCCTGCCGGTAATCAGTGCGCCGGCACCAATGATGGTATCCGACCCGATCTCGGCATGATCGAGGATGATGGATCCCATACCGACCAGAACACGATCCCGGATAGTGCACCCGTGAACGACGGCCGCATGACCCACTGTGACATGCTCTCCGATGTGGGTGGGGGCGCTGTGGTGCGTGACGTGCACAACGGCATTGTCCTGTATGTTCGAACGCGCTCCGATCCGGATTCGGTTCACATCCCCACGTACGGTGGCCGAAAACCATATGGAGGCATCCGTACCAAGGTGTACGTCACCGATGACAGCTGCGGACTCGGCTATGAAGTTGGATGCATCCGTTTTCGGTGTCTTTCCAATGAAGGATCGGATCATGACATGCCCATTTTTTGACGAAGGCGGGAAAGGAGCAGCAATGCATCGAGGGGGGTCATGGTGTCCAGATCGACAGCCTTCACTGCATCCCACACCTCTTGCATGACCGGATCAGGTTCCGCTACGAAGAGCGACATCTGAGGACCCTCATCATACGATTTTGTCTCGGGAATCGAGCGCCCTCCCTCCCGACGGATCTCCAGGTCGTGCTGCTCAAGCTGATCCAGTATTTCACGAGAGCGATCAAGTACCTTGACAGGCAGGCCGGCCATGCGCGCCACCTCGATCCCATAGGAGTGGTCCGCACCACCGCGAACGAGTTTACGCAGGAAGATGACCTTACCCTCATGCTCCTGTACCTGGATCCGATAATTACGTACTCGCTCCAGACGCTCTTCCAGTTCGTTCAGCTCATGATAGTGCGTTGCGAAAAGGGTCCTTGCCGCCACATCCTCCGCCCCATGCAGATATTCGACGAGAGACCAGGCAATGGACAACCCGTCAAACGTCGACGTACCCCTGCCCACCTCGTCGAGCAGAATCAGCGACCGCCGCGTGGCATTGTTGAGGATATTGGCCGTTTCGTTCATTTCCACGAGAAACGTGGATTCCCCTGCAGCCAGATTGTCACTGGCTCCAACGCGCGTAAAAATGCGATCCACGAGGCCGATACGGGCTCGGCCAGCCGGTACGAACGCACCGATCTGGGCCAGTAATACGATGAGACCTACTTGCCGCAGGATAACGCTTTTACCCGCCATGTTCGGACCCGTAATGATCAGGATCTGCTCTGAATCAGCGGCGAGTCGTATGGAATTGGGAACGAACGGCTCTCCTGGTGGCAGGTGCGCCTCCACGACAGGATGTCGCCCATCATCGATTTCAAGATCAAAATCTTCGTAGAGCTCCGGGCGGGTATACCCCCGGAGATGAGCTACCTCTGCGAATGTCGAAAGCACATCGATGGCTGCCACGACCCTCGCATTCGTCTGAACCCGATCGACTTCACGAGCCAATGCATCGCGAAGGTCGATAAAAAGTCGCTGCTCAAGGGCCAGCAGCCGCTCCTCGGCACCCAGGATCTTTTCCTCATACGCTTTCAGCTCTTCCGTTATGTAGCGCTCTGCGTTTACGAGGGTTTGCTTTCGGATCCACTCCGGGGGCACCTTGTCCTTGTGGGCGTGCGTAACCTCCAGGTAGTATCCGAAGACTTTGTTGAATCCTACCTTGAGCGATGGTATGCCAGTCCGCTCCGACTCGGTCTTCTGCAGATCAGCCAACCACTGCTTGCCCCCCTTTGCCAACGCGCGTAGTTCGTCGAGCTCACCGGAGACGCCCTGTCGGATGACTCCCCCCTCTTTCAGCTGAGCCGGTGGTTCATCTACGAGAACGGACTGTATCCGCTCGACAATGTCATCAACGGGCTCCATCCGATCCATCAGCCCCTTTAGAGGCTCGGAATTGGCACTATCCAGAAGGGTGATCACGTCGGGCAAGGATGCCATTGCGTCACGCAGTGCGGCCACGTCCCTGGGAGTCGCCCGTCCCGTGGCAATCCGTACCGAGATACGTTCCAGATCCCCGATGCCCTTCAGTGTGTCGCGAAGCGTTGTCCTCAGCGTGCGTGAATTGAGGAAGACCTCCACCACCAGTTGGCGCTCCAGGATGGGTTTGAGCGACCTCAGCGGTCGCACAAGCCAGTTTCGGAGCAGACGGGCTCCCATGGGGGATCTGGTCTTATCCAAGATGGCAACGAGGGAGCCCTCAGTAGTACCCGTGGCAGAGCTCGCAACCAACTCCAGGTTGCGTAGCGTCTGAGCGTCCAGTGGCATGGTCTCCCGATCATCGACCCACTCAAGCCGCCTAATGTGGGCCAGGTTACCCTTCTGGGTGTCCTGAACGTAGTGCAGGAGGGCGCCGGCGGCTATGACGCCGGCGCCCTCCTGAAGACCGAACCCTTTCAGGGAGTGCACTTCGAAGTGGTTCTTGAGTGTAGTCTCAGCAAACTCAGGCTTGTAAACCCACTCTTCCAGCAGCGTCACCTGTCCTTTCGGAAAGCCCATGCCCTCCAGAGAGTCCCGCAAATCCCGGACACACAGTATTTCGGACGCTTTGAGGCCCGTAAGGTAGTCGGCCAAGGCATCCGGATGGATGTGTGTGGTTCTGAACTCTCCTGTTGAGACATCGGCGTGGGCGACGCCACAGACCAGCGTCTTGGCCGCACCGCGCCCAACCTCTTCCAGATGTACGGCTGCCAGGTAGGTCGATTGGGAGGGTTCCAGCAGGTTGCTGCGCATCGACACACCCGGCGTCACTACTTCGACCACGTCCCGCTTTACGATCTTCTTGCCCTTTCCCGGCTCTTCAAGCTGCTCGCAGATGGCAACGCGGTATCCTGCCCGTACCAGCTTAGGGAGGTACGTATCCAAGGCATGATGCGGAAATCCGGCTAGGGCCACATCCGCTGCCGATCCGTTGGAACGCTTGGTCAGCGTGATGCCGAGTACTTCATGTGCCTTTTTGGCATCCGTATCGAACGTCTCGTAAAAATCCCCCATGCGAAACAGAAGGATCGTGCCTGGATGCCGCTCCTTGATGGCAAGATATTGCTTCATCAAGGGCGTTTGACCCTTTTTTCCGACGTTGGATGCCGATGTCGGCATGGAGGATTTCTTCGGTCAGCACACCCCGATCCCTGACCTGACGGAGGACGTGGTGTTTGGTGGAGAAAAACGTTGACGTTTCGACTGAGAGTGTGGAAACTACGGGGGGCAACGCCGAATCCAAAGGTCATGTGGATAACCGGTTCGCAGGTTCAGCTTCGCGCTCGTCACAAACGTTCAAACCTTCAACGTCTTGGTCTCCCCCTTGCAATACCATCCCTCTCCCTTGATTTCCGCCGAGAACCTTAACGAGATCCTGAACGATCCTGATGTGGGGGTCGTCGACTGCCGTTTTTCGCTCAATGAGCCAGGACGAGGTGAGCGGAACTGGGCAGAGGCAGCCATTCCGGGTGCCGTGTATGCCCACCTGGATCGTGACCTCTCGAGCACCCAAAACGATCCTGGTCAGGGACGCCATCCTCTGCCCACCGCCGAACAGATCAGAAGCAGGTTGGCTTCCTGGGGCTTCTCCGACACGTCCCTGGTCGTGTGCTACGATGACGCGGGAGGACCCTTCGCCGCCCGATTGTGGTGGCTTCTGCGGTGGCTTGGGCATGAGGCTGCTGTCGTCCTCGATGGCGGCTGGCAGGCCTGGCTCGCGACTGGCGCGCCAACCGAGCCTGGAAAACGCCAGATCGCAACTGAAAACCCGGCTCTTGCGCCTGCCTCCTCAGACGATGCCCTCCTGGCCAGCGCATCGGACCTACTGAGTGGAGCCCAACCCGTCGATGCCCGCTCCCGAGCCCGGTACCTGGGCGTGGAGGAACCCATAGACCCCGTGGCCGGACACATCCCGGGCGCGGTATCCATGCCGTGGATGGAAAATCTGGCGTCCGACGGACGCTTCCTGCCCAAGCACGAACTCGCTGCTCGATGGCATACTCCTGGAGGTACGGAGCATGCCATTTGCTACTGTGGGTCAGGCGTAACGGCCTGCCACAATATCCTCGCAGCAGCCGTAGCAGGACTACCCCTCCCTCGGCTTTATCCTCCTTCATGGAGCGGATGGATTGCTGACCCCTCCCATCCTGTCGCTACGGGACAGGAAACTTGAGCGGAGGAATCAGGAGTCTAGAATATGCGGGCGCTCGACAATCCCACTCTGAACCCGGGTGTGTCAAGCCGCCACGCCGCATCCAGACGAAACAGGGTGAACAGGCCCGACAAGGATAGGCCTGCCTCATGGTGCCATCGTCCACCACGTTCGGTATACCCGACAGGTAACCGATCTCGTGAATCAGCATACCCGTGGGCACCATGTACGATAAGACTCCAGTGCCGTTTGACCGCCCAGCGCCACCCCAAACGCTCGAAGGGCACCGTGCGAAATGAGTGCTCCCAGGCCAACATCCCCCACCGATCTCCCACATAGGGTGGGCTGTCACCCGTCTTGAGATCCCCGAACGTGGTGAGTGTGGAACTGCCATCGACCGTGCCAAAACGCTGAACCGGAGCCCTGCCCCAGATGCGACCGGCCACGACCCGAAGATCCAACGCGTTGGGGATCAAGCGCCGTCGGAAAAAGGTGGGCAGACGCAGAAGGATGTCTGCTTCCGCCAGCCAATAATCTGTTCTGTCCTGGATGGTGCCGCCAAGGCCCTTTTCCACGCGAATCGCAGTACGCTGTTGCGGTCCGATAGGGACCTCAAGGAACTCCCAGGATCGTACCAGCCGTAGTTCCAGCCGCTCAAGCGTCCCGGGGGCAACGTTCGGATTTGCGCGGTCTGCCATGTCCAAACCCAACCAATTGGTGGCCAGCTGCTGATTCAGCGACGCGTATTCCTCCCTTGACCATGCTGCGCGGATGTCAAGGTCTGCAGGCGTTACGGACGCCGATGTAATCCCGGCGTCGACAGCCTTCACCCGGTGATAGTCGTAGTAGTCTGACCGACCCAGTGATACGTCGGCCGAATTGACAAGGCGGTCCCACAAGGCCGACTCGAATATGGTTGCCGTCTCATCACGGTAACGCAAAAAGAGGTTATGTTTCTGTCCAGCTTCAATCCCGTACCCCACATCCATCGCCGAACGCGCGGTCTCCCATCCAATCATCCCCGAAGCCCTGAGCGGGCCGAGGACCCTTATCGAGCCTCGCATTCCCACGCGAAAACCCTCTACCCTGTTGTACCAGAAGTCGGGACGCAGGCGCAGATCCAGAACGTTCCAGGAACCGGATAAAGCGCCCGTATTGCCCGAGGACCCAGAAGATTCGCTCTCCGCTGAGCGGACGAAACGTGCCAGGGCTCCCGACGGCTCAAACGCTTTCTCCACGGTCAAGGTGGAGTCGATGGTCGCATAAGCAGTCAATTCCGCATCCGAAAGCGGCACACCAATGACATCTGCGGGACGAGAAGTTGGACGGGCAATTGATGAGTAGACCACGACAAGATAGTCCGATGCGAACAGGGAATCTGGCAGTGCAACATTGACTTCGAAATCCGAAAGTCTCGACATCTGGTGAATCCTGAATGGAGGAAAGGCCAGTATCCGATCGATTCCTATCCTGATCTCCATCTGCGTCTGTAAATCGATGGGCAGCCACACATTACTCCCGAAGAAGGCGAATTGCTGTCGATAGGACGCTTCCAGATTTTGGATGGGCGGCGGAAAGACGAAGGCGCCACCTGGTTTGAGGTCGGCGGACAGCATGGCAAACGTCTCATCCTGAATGCGAAGGGTACCCCGAAAGCCGCTGAACGTGCTGCTTCTCGGTTCGACCTCGACAACAAAAACATCGGGCACCTGCTCCGAAGACTCGATGGACTGCAAGTGGAACCGGTACTTTGAAAGGGCATCCGGATGCGTGACACCCATCAGGTTATGTCCGGCAATGTCCAGGTTGTCATCATAGAGATTGGCAACAAATAGAGCCGCCGGAAGGAATTCGCCGATATCCACATTATCCGTCTGCTCCTGCCACAGGGACACTTCACGCATACCGCGATCCCGATCCCAAAACGCCCGCGTGCCACTCTCCCAGATGGACACGATACCCGTATCGTTTTCCATACGGAAGCGGTTGTAAGCGGTGACTGTGTACGTTTTCAACTCCGCCAGCCACACCGTTTTCTCTTCAATCACGCGCCGCATGATGCGAACGGCAGGGTCTTCCCCGGTTATGGTGATCTCCGGAAGGCTGACGCTTGATGGCGGCAGCACAATGCGAAGCAAGGTATCAGACGGGGATACGGAGACCTGCTGAGAGGCGTATCCGATGAAACGAACGACGAGCACTGCCTCATCAGTGGGCAGGCGCAGTTCAAACGCACCTTCGGCGTTGGTAATCGTACCCCGATACGTGCCCTCGATCTGGATGGAAGCGCCTGGCAGCGCCTCATCAGTGGATTGGTCCAACACCACGCCGCTGACCAATCGTTCGGTAGTATGCTGCCCCAGGACACTCGCTGCGGATACCAGGAATAATCCGAGGACGAGAACAGATAGGCGGGCGAACATCAGTGCTTTTGAAGGGATAGGATATGACATCCATTCAAACGGAGGCCTTACGGCTTGGTTGCCTCCTTCGTATTCATTGAGGCGCAGCAGCTGGCTAATCAAATTGACGTGTAAGCACCGCGAGACCTGTACCCAGAGCAAACCCGGCAACGGTATCACTCGGAAAATGAACGCCGTTCCAGACCCGCGACACGGCTACGGAGGAAGCCCAGAGGGCGCTTCCTGCACGAATGACGGGGTTTGACACTTTGAGGACCAGAAACGTAGCCGTAAAAGCCGACATCGAGCTGTGCCCGGACGGCATCGAGGCCCTGCGCCCCAACGCATCCAGCTCGGCCTCTGTGTAGCGGATGACCAGATCGGAATGGGAGACGAACGGCCGTTTCCGTCCAATGAGACGCTTCAGCAGAATGGTGGAGCCTGCAGTCGCCAACCAACCTGTGGTGTAGGCCATGGCCTCCGTGGTTGACACGAGATCGGTCGTATAAGCTACCCCCCACCAAACGGGCACCGATGCGTAGACTGTGGGATAAAAGCTGGCATCCGCAAGGCTCATCCAATGGGTGAAAACGGGAGCGGTGCGCCTGTTGACCCACCGTAGCACTGTAACATCCGGTGTGTCCCGATCCTGTGGTAGTCCCTCGAACCCCCTGTATATCACAGCCGATTCCGTGTGGGTCGCATGTTGCCCGTTGGCCGTCGGGCCGGTCCAACCTGCACACAGAACCAAGAGGAGCAGCAATGAGGCAGCGCGGGGCCGGATGGCCCCGCGCTGCACATGACTGCCGTAAAACGGGTACCTCGACATGGATCACGCCTCAGCGGGCATGTCCTCTGCCACGCCATTGGAGGGGGCTGGAAGGAGACCCAAAATTTCCTTGACCCGATCCGTTATCTCTACCCTGAGGGAATCATTATCCCGCAACCACGCCTTCGTGGCATCCCGGCCCTGTCCAATCTTTATGTCGCCGTACGAAAACCAGGATCCTGACTTGGTGATAACATCATGCGCTACACCAACATCGATCAGTTCGCCCAAGGAGGAAATCCCTTCACCGTATATAATGTCAAACTCTGACTCTCGGAACGGAGGAGCCACCTTGTTCTTGACAATCTTGACCCGGGTGCGGTTTCCAACTACTTCCGTACCATCCTTGATGGCTCCGATACGTCGTATATCCATGCGCACAGACGAGTAAAACTTGAGCGCCCTCCCCCCTGTGGTAGTTTCAGGGCTTCCGAACATGACCCCGATCTTCATACGTATCTGGTTGATGAAAATCAGAACTGTCTTCGTTCTGTTGATCGTACCGGTAAGCTTTCGAAGCGCCTGGCTCATCAAGCGTGCCTGCAAGCCGACATGGCTGTCACCCATATCCCCTTCAATTTCCGCCCGGGGTACGAGGGCCGCTACCGAGTCGATCACGATGACATCCAGGGCCCCACTTCGGACCAGGGTGTCACAAATGTTGAGCGCATCTTCTCCCGTATCCGGCTGGGATACCAGCAGATCGTCGGTATCCACACCCAACTTCTGGGCGTAGCTTGCGTCAAAGGCGTGTTCCGCGTCGATGAATGCACAGGCACCACCGGACTTCTGGGCCTCGGCGATGATATGGGTGGCAAGCGTCGTTTTTCCTGAAGACTCTGGGCCAAAGATCTCCACGATCCGACCTCGGGGAACGCCCCCGATACCCAGTGCAGAGTCGAGGAGCAAGGAACCCGTAGAGATGGATGCAATCCTGTCTTGCGGCTCGTCTCCCAGGCGCATGATGGCGCCCTTCCCGAAAGATTTCTCAATCTGTTTCAGAGCCAGATCCAATGCTCGTTGCTTGGCCGCGTCCTGCGTGCTCATGTCTTTCTGTGTTTGTGGAGGATGTCCCGTGTCGTTGTCAAGGATAGCCCGCAGCTTCCCGAATCGACCAATGACATTCAACCCATGTTGAAAAGTGGTATCCGGATGTCAACGCCTGCCCCGGATACTGTGCAATATATGTGACACACTATATATATGCACGTAACCTGAACCCATAATTTTTTCTAGGCGGGCCCGTCAGCCGCCCGTTGGGGGACAAGCCTCTGTCATGAATCAACATACGTGGCCAGGTGTGACAAGTATATGTCACATGTATCCTGACTCACCCGGAATGCCTGTGCCGTCGCATCGCTCTGTCGTGGATTCAGTTGTTCCACAAACCGTCGTCAGCATCCACGGAGGTCCCTGTCATTCGGAGCAATTCCCGGCGCAGCAGATCCAGGACAGCCGTTGAAGCCCTCTCCTTGTTCCTGAGTCGATCCGTGCCCAGCTGCAGTTTCAAGGCCCGGGTACCGAGAGGGCTGCTGATGCCCATCCAAAGCGTTCCGACCGGTTTCTCGACCGAGCCTCCTCCAGGTCCCATGATGCCTGTCAGCGCGAGTCCAATCGTGGAACCGAGACGCTCCCGGACCCCTGTGGCCATTTCGCAGGCCGTCTGCTTGCTCACAGCTCCAAAGGCCTTCAAGGTCTCCGTGCGAACACCCAGCTGCTCCTGCTTCACGCTGTTGGCATAGCTGACAATGCCGCCAAGGATCCAGGCACTGGACCCAGGCACATTCGTCAGCCGATGGGCTACGTACCCTCCGGTGCAGCTTTCGGCAGTAGCCACCGTCCAGCCTTCCTGCTGAAGCATTCGTCCCAGCACTTCTTCGAGCGTTTCGGTTCCCTCGCCGTAAATCCACTTGCCGGCACGTTCTCTTATGAACGCTTCAAGCCGATCCATGGCCACGTGTCCCGAATGGTCCGTACGCGTGCTGGTCATGCGCAGGCGCAAGGTTCTCAGATTCGGAAGAAAGGCCAGCTCCACTCCATCGACCAAATAGTCCTCTACGCCTTTGAGCGCCTCGTTCAAATGCGATTCACCGATGCCGACGGTAAGCAGCGTCTTCTGCCGGATATCGGGTGCCCCTTCCATGGTCTGGATCCGAGGAAGCACCGCAGTCGTCATGAACTGCTTCATTTCGAAAGGAACGCCCGGCATGACAGCAATCAGTCCGGGCCCATCCGGATGCTCGTAGCGGCCCATCAAAAGCGGAGCGGTTCCAGCGGGATTACCCACCGCCTCAAACCCTTCAGGAACCATTGCCTGGGAATGATTGGATGCAGGCATGTCCCATCCCCGTCGCACGAAACGTTGACGAACCTGCTCAAGAATGGTGGGATCCTCGATCAGGGTAACATTGAATACCTCGGCCACCACATCCCGCGTAATATCGTCGTGTGTCGGCCCCAATCCGCCCGTCACGAGGAGGACGCGAGAGGAAATCATGCCGGCGCGAAGTGCTGCTGCAATGGCATCCCTCGAGTCCGGTACCACAACCATGCTGCGGGGACGCACACCGATCCGCGTCAGCTCCTCTCCCATCCAGGCAGCGTTCGTGTTCACAATCTGACCGATGAGGATCTCATCGCCGATAGTCAGGATGGTAGCTGTCATGGCACTGACCCCTTCCGCTGTTGATTACGCTCCCCCTCGATCCTGCGACCATTGGGACGGATTTTCGTACCAAGAGCGAAGGGAGTCGACCTCGGCTTCGGAGAGGGACCCCGTGCTTGAGGCAGCTTCAACGAGGGCGCTGAAGTTGGACAGGGTGAACAACGGAACGCCTGCCTTTTCGAACGCATCGTCAGCACTCGGCAGACCATAGGTAAAGATGGCCAGGACAGCCTCGACCTGGACACCTCGTTCCGATAGTGGGGCCAGAACCGCTGTGGAAGACATGCCCGTCGAGACGAGGTCCTCAATGACCACTGCGTGTGCTCCCTCGGGGGCCAGCCCCTCGATCTGATTGCCTCGCCCATGGGCTTTGGCGGCACCCCGAACATAGGCCATTGGCACGTCGAGCCGATCCGCCAACCAGGCAGCATGCGGGATACCTGCCGTGGCCGTACCGATCACCACATCACAGGGAATATCCTGCTCATGAAGGATGGCTTCGAACCCCGCAGCAATATCTGATCGGACGTTGGGATAACCCAGTGTCAGACGGTTGTCGCAATAGACTGGAGACAAGCGCCCGGAAGCCCATGTAAAGGGTTGCGATGGAGACAGACTGACCGCTCCGATACGCAGAAGATGGTGCGCCATGCGCAGGGCCCGCTCCGGCGATGATTCCAACTGCGTGCGATCAGTGTCCGTCGGCTTTGTCATCCGTTGAAATGCTGGGATTGATGAAATAATCGAGTCCTGTCCATACCGTGACCAGGGTAACCACGACCAGTGCCCAAAAAATTGCGCCGGATTCGAAGAGCACCTGCATCCACCCGATGAACGGCTCCACGGTACGAGCAGCCGTCATCAGGAGCAGAACGGCAATCAGGAACGTCAGCTGTACAGCCGTTTTCCATTTGGCGTTTCGGCTGGTCGTGAGAACCTGGCCCCTGCGTTTGAGATGGACACGATATCCGGTCACGGCCGCATCGCGCAAGGCGATGATCATGACCAGCCACCACCTCACGTCTTCTGGCAGCACAAAAACGAGCGCCAGAAACGTACCCAACACCAGCACCTTGTCGGCGATCGGATCGAGGAACTGCCCCAGCCTGGAGTCGGCGCCAAAGCGGCGAGCCAGCTGGCCGTCTGCCCAGTCTGAAATGGAGGCATACACGAATAGGCCCAGCGCCCACGCTTGGGCTGCCAGGGTGTCAGCGAAAAGCAGCAGGAGCAGAATCGGGGTGACCACCATGCGGGTGATGGTCAGAACGTTCGGTACGTGCTTCATGTCGTTGGGGTCGTGGCCGGCAATATAGGCATGATCCGACGCTCGTTGCAGGTAGATCCCACATCATTTGCTGACAATATGTCGGGTTTCCAGAAACGGCACGGTGATTGTTACGGTGGCGACACAGGCTCACAATGTGTGCCCCTGACACTTTTGACAGTCTCGAATCATCTACAGACCAACCAGCAGCCCCGATGGGAAAGATCATAGGCATTGACCTCGGAACCACGAACTCAGTCGTAGCCGTCATGGAAGGGGGCGAACCGACCGTAATCACCAACGCCGAGGGTGCGCGCACCACGCCATCCATCATCGCGTTCAAGAAAGACGGGGAGCGCTTGGTGGGTGCGCCGGCCAAGCGCCAGGCCATCACCAATCCTGAGCATACCATCTTCTCCATCAAGCGGTTCATGGGTCGCACCTTCGACGAAGTAGGCTCGGAGTTGAAAACCGTTCCTTACGAAGTGGTCAAAGGAGACAACGATACAGCTCGCGTCAAGATTGATGACCGCGTTTACACGCCCCAGGAAATCTCAGCCATGGTGCTCGGTAAACTGAAGCAGACAGCAGAGGATTATCTGGGCGAAAAGGTGACGGAAGCTGTCATCACGGTTCCTGCCTATTTCAACGATGCGCAGCGTACGGCAACCAAGGAAGCCGGAGAAATTGCGGGCCTCAAGGTCCGTCGCATCATCAACGAGCCTACGGCGGCTGCATTGGCCTACGGCTTGGACAAGAAGGACTCAGAGGAGATGGTTGCCGTGTTCGACCTGGGCGGCGGCACGTATGATATCTCCATCCTGGAATTGGGTGATGGGGTCTTCGAAGTGAAGTCCACCAATGGGGACTCCCACCTCGGCGGGGATGATTTCGACCAGAAGCTCATCGACTGGATTGCTGACGAGTTCAACCGGGACGAGGGCATCGACCTGCGAAAAGACGCGATGGCGCTGCAGCGCCTGAAGGAGGCGGCGGAAAAGGCCAAGGTCGAACTGTCTTCCTCCACCCAGACCACCATCAACCTGCCCTTCATCACGGCAACCCAGGAAGGTCCCAAACACCTCACGCTCGACCTGAGCCGCTCAAAATTCGAGCAGTTGGTGGATGATCTGGTCAAACGGACCCTTCCGCCCATGGAGAAAGCGCTGAAGGATGCAGGCCTGTCCAAGGATCAGATAGACGAAGTCATCCTGGTTGGTGGTTCCTCCCGGATTCCCAAGATCCAGGAGGTTGTAGAAGCCTTCTTCGGCAAGAAGCCCAATCGCTCGGTCAACCCGGACGAGGTCGTCTCGGTCGGAGCGGCCATCCAGGGGGGTGTCCTCTCGGGCGATGTATCCGACGTGCTGCTTCTCGATGTCACACCCCTCAACCTGGGTATCGAGACGCTCGGCGGCGTGGCTACACCGCTCATCGAAGCCAATACGACGATTCCAACCAAAAAGAGTGAGACGTTCTCGACGGCGGCCGACAACCAACCCAGCGTGGAAATCCACGTCCTGCAGGGCGATCGCTCCATGGCGGCCGATAACCGTACCATCGGCCGATTCCACCTCGATGGTATACCTCCATCACCACGCGGTATGCCACAGATCGAGGTCACCTTTGACATCGATGCCAACGGTATCCTGAGCGTCTCGGCGAAAGACAAGGCAACCGGCAAGGAGCAGTCCATTCGCATCGAGGCCTCCTCGGGCCTTACCGAGCAGGAAATCGAAAAAATGCGCACTGACGCCAAGAGCCATGCCGATGAAGACAAGAAGCGGCGCGAAGAAGTGGACAAGGTCAACACGGCCGACTCCCTGATCTTCTCGACCGAAAAGAACATGTCCGAATACGGCGACAAGCTTCCGGCGGACAAGAGAGCCAAGATTGAGTCTGCTCTTGAGCGCCTGAAAGAGGTTCACAAGGAGCGGAATCTCGAGGAAATCGAGTCCGCTATGGAGCAATTGAACGCGGCCTGGAGTGAAGCCAGTCAGGATCTGTACCAAGCGCAGCAGGAAGCTGCGGCTGATGGTGCAGAAACAGCTGGCGCAGATGCCGGTGAAGATGCTGAAGCGGATGAGGTGAAAGACGTCGACTATGAGGTCGTCGAGGAGGATGAAGAGAAGTAAGCCTCTCATACGCCAGACAAACGGAAGGGCGGGCGGATCATCGATCCGCCCGCCCTTTTTCGTGCTGCTCAGCGCCGCAGCATCAACGATTGCTCAATCGTCGTTCCGGATGCCACCGTGACGAGATATGCGCCTGCAGACAGGTGGGACAGGTCGAGACGTGACATCCCCTGGATCGGCATACCATGGACAACATGCCGACCCAGCACGTCCCGGATCGTCAGGAAACCACCCTCGGACCGGATGGTAACGATACCGCGGGAGGGATTCGGCCATACATCGAGCGGCTTGGACAAGAGCGGGAGTTCCTGCGTCCGGGTGCTAACCTTTCCGTCCTTCACCCGGTAGCGACCATTGGCTGCCAGTGCACCGAATGATTCCCACCGACCGTCGGGCCATCGCACACGGAGCGCATCGGCCTCAGGCGCCGTTCCAAGCCCGAAATGGATACGGTAGGTATTCTGTCCGTTGTACCCGTCTCCAGCATGCAGGACACGTACCAACGTCTCCCCCGCCACGTCCAGCTCAATCCGAGCCCCGAGCGCGGCCGGACTGGAGTCCTCCTCCCGAAGCTGTACCGTGATCCAGTTCCCAGCATCGGGCGCCGTATTCAACAGGAGGCGATGTACGCCTCTTGTATTGGTAACAATCAGGTCCTGCCTGCCATCGGCATTGAAGTCTCCAACGGCCAGCCCCATATCACTTCGTTCCGTCTTGAAGGCACCGGCTTCATACACCGGGTTGAACCAGGTACGGACATTCTCAAACAGCGCGGGTGGCTCTATTCCGGGGGCAGGTGAAGAATGGACCACGGGCAGATCCTCGTCTCCGTCATTGTCAAGGTCCACAAAGTATGTCCCCCACCCTACACCGTTCGGCGCAACACGCCACTGTGTGGCTTGATCCAGATACCGGCTGATGCGCTCATCGAAAACGTAGAAACCTGCGACTCCGATCCGTGTGACGTACGCATCCAGGTCTCCATCCAGATCCGGATCGCCCCAAGTGACACCCATGGAGTTACCCATGCCCACCTCACGAATCCCCCATGCAGCAGCACTCTCCATGAATGCTCGTCCGTCCTGGTTGATGTACAGGTAATTAGGCTCATCCTCATCGTGCGTCACGAACAGATCCCGATCCCCATCCTCATCGATATCGATCCACGTGGGCTGCATCGGGATGGAAAAGGGCTCCCCTTCGACGCCGAACAGTTCGGTTACGTCCTCGAACCCGGTACCATCCACATTTCGATACAGGAGATCAAAACCGTTCTCCACTCCCAGAAAGAGATCGGGATATCCATCGTTCGTAAAATCAGAGAAGGAAGCACCACCCACCCGTGCGCGGGTGTCCAGTCCCCATGCTTCTGCAACATCAATAAACGTCCCATCCCCTTGATTCAGCCACAGTGCGTTCGCCCCCATGGAGGCCTGTCCAAGGAACAGGTCAGGGAGTGCATCCCGGTTGACATCCACCCACAGCGATACGATCAGCGTGCCCGAGGAGGT
>Ga0181581_10001086_pt1 | contig 20996 bp, 33 predicted proteins | sample 071ome_22_FD_132433 | JGI IMG/M metagenome (GOLD analysis project Ga0181581, IMG submission 132433) | Coastal salt marsh microbial communities from the Groves Creek Marsh, Skidaway Island, Georgia - 071404AT metaG (megahit assembly) | ecosystem: Environmental > Aquatic > Marine > Intertidal... | reverse complement strand
ATTAGCAACAAGTCCGCCTGTTGCAACAACATTTAGTACTTTGTTATTTTTGCTTAAACCATTACCAGGACTGTATGGATCATTATCTGTAGGTCGCCATTCCTGGGCACCAGCATTCCATGCAAGTACATCATTACCATCTGGTGCATACGCACCAGTAATTCTCATGTCTTTTAGATTTTCTAGTCCGATTTCGCTGAATACCAATCCATCAGCTGTACCGTTTACTCGCACAAACTGTAAGGACTTGCCTACGTAGTCTGACGGAGTATCATTTAATTGAATATAAGTATTTGCCATGCTTTGTCCTGTTAACTAGACACATCGTTATTACAACTATTTATCTAAATTAACTGGACAAGATGACTGAGTTTATTTGACCATATGAGGGATCGTAGGTTTCGCCATCACCCACATGATTTCTATCCATGAAAGCTCTAACGTGGGCAAAATTACCCTGGAATGTGTATGCTTCTGAACCGTCTGCAGGGTTATCAGCATTAAACTGGACATAGCCATTTTCATTAAATCTACGTCCTGCGGTTACTTCTGGAACAATATCAAACCAATCGCCTGCTTGGGGTTCTAAGCTCAGTGTACCTTGTACTCTTAATCTGCCCACAAACTGGCTGTAAATAACTTGCATAGTGTGCAAGCCATCAGTGTAACCATAATAACTATCTCCTCTCACAGCATCGGAGTACTTATTCATCTCTGTGCCTGATGCACTAAAAATTGTTACACTACGTCTATTAATTGGCATTATACTATTCCTGTTGTCTTAACTTCTACTACAGCGCCATCACCAACTAATTGCTGTACTACTTGCTCTAGAGTACCAACGATTTCATCATTAACAACTGAATCAAGTTGTTCATCGTCTTTAGCAATTCTGCTGATTTCAATCACCACTGCATCACTAACTATCTTAGCCATGTGTATCTCCTGTGTTACTATTGTATTTATCACTTAAAAAGACATTTTGTGATAATCATTCTGATGTCAGGAAATTGTAAATTAATAAACGGTGCTAATTGTTTTATATGTTTGTAAGAAGTATAGAATTCGTCAGTTCTATAATATGAACACATTCTGCGTATATCATCTGAAGGAATATTTGCATCAAAAAAGTCTAATGCTTCGTTAACTTTTGAAATACGATCCGTTTTACTACTTAAAGAATACATAGAAGTTGCCCAATTTTTATTCCATTTGTAACAAACATAAACCTTACAATCATATTTTTTATAATATGGACCTCTGACGGCACAATGTATTTCAGGACTCAGTAACATATTGATATGTTCTTGATTTATAGGTCCATACACTGACAAAATATCCTGATGGAAATATGCCACAAACACTTTTAAGTCTTTATAGGATCGCAAATATATTAGGGTATTAGTTCTACCCATAACTATTCGATGTCCTGCTTCTGCTTCTTGCTCCAGGAAATCTTCAAACATTATTCGACGTAAAACATATTCACGTCTTCTTTTATAATAGTCTGTTTCTTCTGGCGCCCAGTCTTTTAGTTTTACTTTATAGGGATATCTTTTGAAATATATTCCATTGCTGGGTAGCAATGTAAATGGACCTGAAATTTTGGTAACAGACTTTAAATCTTTTTTGCTTGGTAATAGTGCTCTAATGTATGCCTCATATGACGAATACATACTCTTGATTCTCGTAGTCTATTTTGATGTTTGCATCATGTACTTGTTCAAACAATATCTTTTTACTTAGCGGTTTCTTAATTTTATCTTCAAATAGTCTCTTTAATGGTCTAGCACCCATACTAGGCTCATAACCATCCTCTGACAACTGCTGTCGTGCTCTGTCTGTAACAGAAAGTGTGATGGTGCTGTCATTTAACTGTAATAATTTATTTGTTTCTAACACTAACTTATCAACAATTTTTAACATTTGCTCTGGCTCAAGTTTATTGAACTCTACAACTGCGTCTAATCTGTTACGAAATTCTGGTGCAAAAAAGCTATTAACTGCTTTAGACATTTCTTTAGTCTTTGCTTGATCACCAAAACCAATCTTTAATGTATCGCTGGCTGCGGCTCCTAAGTTAGAAGTCATAAGCAATACAACATTACTAAAGTCAACAACCTTGCCCATACTGCCTGTGATTTTACCATCATCCATTACTTGTAGCAATACTTGTAATACTTCTGGAGCGGCTTTCTCTACTTCGTCTAGCAGTAGTACACAATTAGGTGAATCTTCCACTGCGGCAACCAATTGTCCTTGTCCTGTTTTACCCTCAGCATGTCCAACATAACCTGGAGGAGCACCAATCAGTTTAGCAACACTATGACGTTCTTGATATTCTGACATATCAAACTTCACTAGGTCTGCCTGTAGTTCATCAGCAAGTGCTCTAGCAGTTTCAGTTTTACCTGTACCAGTTGGTCCCACAAACAAGAAGCTACCAATTGGTTTGTGTGGTTCACGCAAGCCTGACTTACTAACCAGTATTGCCTCTACAATTTTGTCCAGCGCCTGATCTTGCCCAAACACTTTGGTTTGCATATTACTTTCTAACTTGGCATACATGTTAGTACTTTCAGTGTCAATTACATCTTCGCCAATTTTACTAATCTTACTGATAACTGTAACGATATCAGCCATGGTAACTTCTTTGTCTTCCCTTAATTTAACTTTGGCACCAGCCGCATCAATTACATCCAGTGCTTTATCAGGAAAGAATCTTGTTTTAATATATCTGTCAGTTAAGTCGACACTCTTGTCTAATAGTTTGCTGTCGTACTTAACATTGTGGAAATCTTCATAGTAATGCTTCAAGCCATGTACGATCTCTTTGGTAGCATTTACATCAGTTTCCTTGATATCCAATTTGGCAAATCTACGCATCATAGCGGCGTCTTTTTCAATAGTATCAGCCCATTCATCTGGTGTAGTAGCACCAATAGTCAACAGACGACCACGTCCTAATACAGGTTTGAACAAATTAGCTGCGTCAATATTGCCTTGCCCTGTAGATCCGGCTCCCATAATCATGTGTATTTCATCAATAAACAAGATAGCATTAGGGTCTGCTTCTAATATTTTAATAAGACCTTTAACTCGCTCTTCAAAATCGCCACGATACTTAGTGCCTGCTAGCATGCTACCAATATCTAAACTGTATACAACTTTATCTTTTAGCGATGTTGGTACTTCACCATCAACAATTCTTTTAGCAAAGCCTTCTGCAATGGCAGTCTTACCTGTACCTGGCTCTCCTACTAGGACACAGTTATTTTTCTTGCGTCTGGCGAGTATATGTACAAGGTCATCAACTTCAGTATGTCTGCCAATCAGTGGATCAATTTTAAAGTTTTTGGCTTCCTCATTTAGATTTACTGTAAACTCCTGTATCAGTTCTAAACTTTGCTCTGTATTGATTTTTTCTTCTAAATGATCGCTGAGTAGATCGCGAGTCATACCATTTTGCTCACAGAAGTATCTGGCAAAACAATCATCTTCGCTCAATATTGCAATTAATAAATCCATTGGCGTAATCGTATCACGTCCACTAAAGATGCTTTGTGCCATACCTCTTTGGAAAACACGCTCAACCGCCTGAGTCTTTCTGGGAGGACCTTTACTTCCATTAATGGATAGCAAGCCATTAAAATCGTTGTCCTCTAAGTAATGTTTTAAATCACCTAAAACAGCAGTCAAATCTGTCTGAGTGTCATTAAATATTTCAACAATTTGAGGATCTTCTAATAGGCTCAGTGCTAAATGTTCAACACTAACATACTCGTGCTGGAATTTGGCAGCACTATCTACTGCTTTGCGAATGATATCATCTATTAGATCTTTTTTACTACTCATTAACTTCTTGTTCCTTTATTTTATTTAACAGTTCTTTGTTGTGTGTGCTCTGTATTTTAGGTATTGTTACATCAACGATAATATACAAGTTTCCCTTACCACCACTGCGTAATATAGGCATGCCTTGTCCACTTAATCGCAGTTTGCCTCCTGGCTGTATGCCCGCTGGTATTTTTACACTAAGTACAGTATTCGTAAAATGTCTAAAAGGCAGTTCTACACCAGTCATGGCATCTATTGCATTAATTGTAAGTCGCTGATAAACGTCATGACCATCAACTGCAACGTCTCTGGGCATGTCCACAATTATATTAATAATAAGATCTCCTGGAGGTGCTCCTTTTATTCTGGAAGGCCCCTTGCCGCGTAATCTGAGTCTGCTGCCATTAATTGTACCAGGTTCTATTTTGATAATTTCTCTAGTATATCCTAAATCAACAACTACATCAGTTCCGTTATATGCATCAAGCAATCCGATATGTACTTCACTTATACCGTCAGGATTTCTCTGTCCTCGCTGCCTAAACCCGCCAAATATTTCCTCAAAGTTAAAAAAGGGTGATTCCCTTCCAAAATCTGGACCATCATATCTTTGCCACTGTGTTTGCTGTGGATCATCTGTTCCAAATTGATCATACATTTGTTTACGTTCTGGATTACTAAGTGTTTCGTATGCTTTTTGGATTTCTTTGAATTTAGATTCGTCACCACCCTTGTCAGGATGATGCTTGCTTGCTAATTTGCGGTAGGCATTTTTGATTTGCTTGGGATCGGCATCACGGCCAATCTCCAAGATATTATAGTAATCCATGGATATAGTATAGCACTAAGACAGTACTAAGTCAATGTGTTTAGTCAGATTCTGGAATTCCTGGAATCAGGCTTCTCAAACTAAATCCTGTCTCTTCCTTAGGTGTTTCTTGTACGCTGATTTCGTATGCTTGTGTTTCATTGTCACGTTCAGCATCTTGTACTTGGTCATTCTGAAGTTCCTGATTCTTTTCTAACCAATCTTCCTTGCTGTCGTTACTGGAAGCACCAGTTGCTTCACGATAATATAGCACAATTTCTTTTTGCTGATTAATATAGCGTCTAATCTCTTGTAAGTTATAAGCCATGTTCTCATAGCCTTTAACACTGATACCCATCATTACAAAGTCGCCACCTATACGTTTTTCAAGTTCAGCAATCTTTTGATCAATGTTACCACATACTTCTATTTCTTTTCCGTTTTCGTCAGTCAATGGTGGTAATTCAATTCTGTTACCCTCTGCATCACGTGCAACACGTCTGGCAGTTGTGCCATCTTCTTGGGTGTACTCCTCATACTGAAAACGTTCAGTAGTGTAGTATTCTGGATTTTTATTTACACCTGTTGCAGGTTTACATGGCGTATTAGTTAATACATACCATTGTACATCACGTAAACTGATTTCCTGGGGTAGTGGAGGCTGGTAGATTTCTAATTTTACTTCTTCTGTGATTACCTTTACTGGAGGTAATGGTTGAGGTGCCTGTTGCATACTGCTACACCCTGTGATTGCAATTAAGCCTAATACTGCTAATACATTCTTAATCATCTTTTTCTTTCAGTGTGAAGTTATCAAATGCTTCTTCACCATCTGCCTCGTCTATTTCTCTGCTGTCTGCTTCTACTTGCCTAAATACTTCTGCTGTTGCATTATTTGCTCTTGTTTCTATGCTACCAGGTCTTGCTCTTGCTAACTTGGTTAAATCATGATCAGCAAATATTCTCATGTAACTGTCACGCTCTGCATTTAGTTCATTGTTTCTGTTTGTTAAACCCATCATTGCCTGTGCCTGTTGCTTTGCATTGGCTTCTAAACTTCTAATGGTTGCTTCGTTGGTTGCGGCCGCTGTTTGCAGTGCAACATTTTGTTGATTTAAAGTATCTACTTGAGTTTGAAGTTGATCTATTCGCTTGTCTTTCTCGTTAATCATAAATGTGTGTGCGGCATAGCCAGCACCCATTAACAAGATTATAATTGGTAATGCTTTTATAAATCCTAACATGGTTTACCTACTAATACTGTTTTTGTGTCTGCGTTAAACATAACAATGTACTCATCTATTTTTACTGCATTAATGCTGGAACCCAACATTTTATTAAATTGTCTTAATTGTACATCATTACCACCAATAGCACTTTCTGAAATGCCAATGTCTGACATAACTTCTTGTGCTGGTCCAAAGCCTTGAATTTCAAATTTGGCTTCGTCTTGTAATCCAGTTAAACTGATTACTGATTCGTCAATGGTTACTGATTGCAAGGTAGTATCTTTGAGGAATTCCATAATAGAATCGTTAACACTTTCTTCTGCTTGTAGTCTTTCGTCTTCTGCTCTCACTTGCTCTTCCCATTCTTCTTTTGTTAAATATTCTTCAGGGTCTGTAATTAAGTAACGTTTTAACTCATCACTGTCAATGGCATGGTATTCGTCAGTTAAATGTGTACGAACTTTCCACTTTAATTTTCCTGAAACGTTTTCTACATCTTTTACAATTTCAAGTACATTTTCGAAACAATCTTCATTTCGATCCATCTCCACAAACACCATAAAATATCCGTCTTTGTTAGGATTAGGAGATACTTCTACATCACGTATATCATGTATAGAACTGTTTATAAAGGTATTTAAATCTTCTCCGGCTGATTCTTCTGTGATGTTAAAACCCACAACCATAACATCTTTGCTTTTGCCAGTTTTGGGTTCAAATTCGTCTATACTGATTTTACTGATTATTGTATCAATCAGGTCGCCATGTTTAATACCCATTATATAACATCCTCTTGTCCAGTCTGCTGTTGAACAGCGGCAGTTTCTTGTTCAGTATTAATTGCCTCAGTATCTACATATGAATCTTCGTCTGCTTCTACAACATCTGTAATAAACTCGTCCACATATCTGCGAGGCATCTGTACACTAACCACCCACACAGGTTGTGATCGTGTTTTAGCCTTGTGCTTAACACTGCCGTCAGCATTTATTTGCATATCCACATCATCAAATGTTCTGACTTTTACTGGTGTTATCAGGGTGTCTTTGGCATACTTTACTAAACAGTCTTTACCCATTAGGCGTTTAGCACCCATGGGATCAGGCATGTCTTTGTAAGGATACATGAGTTTTACTGTGATATAATGACGATCTAGAATAGGACCTTCCAGGACTTCTCCCTTGGTCCAATTTTTATATGCATATACATCAATGTCTTCTAGAATCTTTTCAAATTCTAGAAGCATATCAAGAAGTGTATTAGTTTCTGAAATTTTCTTAATCTGATCATTAAGAATTTTCACTGCAATCGTCATAACATTAATCTCCTGTTATGACTATTTATCCAAAACTAATGATTACAATCTATATTTTTGTATACGATATGTATCGTTGTCCAGCTCGATGTCGCCAGTGTAGTACTTTACATCTTCTTTGTCGTAAATGGTTTGTGCAGACAGTGTGTATTTGCCTTTCACACCACCTTCCCAGTCGCCCATTTCCAAATATGTGCTCACTGCAAAGAAACGATCACGCTCTTTGTTGTATGCAAACAACAATGCATAACCAGTTTTGTTTGAACCACTGGCCCAGTTTGTTTTACCGAATGTGGTTTTAACTTCTACTGAACTGATATCATTGCCATCGCGGTCTTGTATCATGATATCGTAGTGTGATTGTGCCTTGCCCTGTACTGCTGTGGCTTCAAAACCCAGCTCTTCAAACACACTGTTGAGTTCCACACATGTAAACGCACAAATCATGTGGTGTGTGGTTGCACTAACATAGTTGTCGTCAGTGTCGTTAAACCAGTTGACACCAGCATACGCACTGTTGCCAGCCGCTTGAGCAATGCTGTCCAGGTTGTCTTTCACAGCACTGATTACTGCATTAAAGTTCAGAGCTTCCAGAGCATCATCCATAAAGTCCTGCTGTGGGAAGAAGTCAGTAAAGTTGGCGGCACGGAAATCCTGCCACTGTATTTTACCCAGTTGTCTAGCAGTGTAATCTTTTTCTGGATTACCCAGATCGTCATATAAATCTGCTCTGGGCTCCACAAAATATTCTTTGCCTTTGATCTCTTTGAGGTACCCAAAACGTACATTTTCGATCACATCAAAACTGGCATGTCCAATACCAGCAATTTTCAAAATGTTTAGTTTGTCTTTGGTGCTGATCTGGCCCTGTGCTTTGTCCTCAGCATTAAAGTTTTCAATCCAGGCGCTCATGATTTCACGAGCATAGTTATAACGACCTTGCACTGTGGTGTTAACACGGGTATTACTGATAGCATGCTCACGGATTACTTCAGGATCCATGGGATCAATTTCACCATCAGGCATCACACGCATTTTTTCAGTTCTGGGCAACCTGTTAACAGGTACTTCTGTTGCACCCAACTGACGTAGCATTTCAGTTCTGGTGTGCCCACTGATAATGATCTTGGAATCCTCATACATTGTGATGGGTTCACGCAAGCCCTGAGACCGGATGCTTTCCATCAAATCTTCTTTTTCTTCAGCAACACTTTTTTCGCTGTTTGCCCGCCACTTTTTGTTGGCCGCATGTTCGATTACAGAGTCAATACTCAGAACCTCTGTGCAACTGCCAGTAAAAGTAATACCTTTACCATTGCGAGTTTTTATCATTAAGTTTGTCATTATATCCTCCTACGGATTAAGTTAAAAACATATTATAGCAAAATAGTGCTGGGTTGTCAACCTATGCCAGTTTTCTGGGACCTTTGGAAATGAATTCCAGGCCACCCATACTGCCTACATACTGATCAAATTTTGACTCGTATTGCATGTTGACTTTCACAGTGTTCATCACCACAGTGAGATACACACCTTTGCGGAACTCAGCAACATCTGCTGTGATGCTTTTTCCATTGTCGGTGCACTCTACTACAGTGCTGGTATCAAAAATATCTCTCACAGTTTTTCTCCTAGTTCAAAACCTCTAAATGTTTTAAACCTGGGGAAACGCAAACTGTAAGAATCACTCTCCTGACTAATAGTTACAGCATCTGCTCTCACTTCAACTAACTGTCCAATCACAGCATCTTTGTTTTCCCAAATTTGTTCACGCATTTCGTCTGATAAACCGCTACCAACATTTAGGTGAAAAAACTTACCGTCGTCTGTTCCTTCTACAACAAGAGCACCCAACATGCCTTCGTTTTTGCCAGTGCCTTCCTCTACAGACACAACTTCCAGTGTAACCTCAATAAACGGCTTAATCTTGAGCCATGCATGACTTCGCTTACACTTGTAGATGTCGTGTGTAGGCTTGATCATTAAGCCTTCATAACCTTTCTCTAGGGCAGTTTTGTTTAAGTCATCAAACAACTCTTGCCCTTCTGGCTTATCAAAGTTTACTACCCAGTAATCAACAACACGAATACAATCATCTACGTTTCTATACTGTTCTAAGGCCAACTTTCTATCAAATTGATACTGTGATCCTTCGCCTTCTTGAAACTCGTCCAAGGATAGTACATCAAACAGTGCCAGATAAGCATCCTGTGTCTGAGCTCCTTCCTTGCGGTGTACTTGCTTCATTAGTGCTTGGAAGTTATCACTCATAACCTCGCCGTCAAATACAGTATCGTTATACTCTGGTTTGCTAAGTGCCTCTTCGATATGTGGGAAGTTGGAAAGTACTTTCCCGTTTCTGCTATATAAGGTTGCACTACCGTTTTGCACAATAGCAATAACTCTAACGCCATCATACTTGTATTCTATAACGCATTCGCCTGCGATCTTTTTGGGGTGCTTGGCACCATCGTGTGCCAACATACAGCCAAACACAGGTACAGTACCAGGTGCCACTTTGTTCACTGTCTTTTCACTAACACCACAACGCAAATCTTTGATCAGTATCCTACGATACCAATCGTTCCATTCTTCTTGTGTGGCTTTGGCCATTGCTACAAGGATAGCATCGCGAGCCGCATTGCCTGTGAGTACACGCTCTTCTAAATCTAGTGCAAGTTTTTCAAAGTCATCCCAACTGAGTCCTTCGCCAGTGGGATCTTTTTTTACTGGCACATCCTTAACACCAAATGTAACAAGTGGGTCAAGGGCTTTAATGAGCCCGTGCCTAAATTTGCTGTCAGCAATAAAAGTGCCAACAACTTCTTCTTTGAACAAGCGACTGTTATCGCTCTCCAATTTCTGAATGATATTCCAAGGTTGCATAAGTTTCACGTACCCCATTAGTAACCGCTAGTCATGTGAACATAACCGTCTTTGCAGTCCTCTAGACGTTCACCACAAATACAGTATTCTTCTTCTTCACGAGTTGGAGCACCCACCATATCTCTGATTTGTGCTTCAGTTAATTTTTGCTCGCCGTCTCTAATGGAACATTCTGCAAGCATTTTGATTTGTTCAGGTGTTAAAGACATTACGCATCCTCCTTGGGTGCAAACAATTTGGCCATACCTTCGTAAACCACATTATAAGCGTTTACTTCGTATCTCCAGTTACTGAAGAAATCCTCGTCTTCTTGCTGTTCACCAGGCAAGTTAACGTAGTCACTCCAAACAGCATCCATTTTCTGCATGCCAGCAAGAAGATCGCCACCGCCAAACCGTCTAATACAGTCAGCTGCAACGTTAAATTCTAAGCCTTCTTCCTGATAAAAATGAGGGATTCTAAACATATTTTCTACTCCTACTTTCTTAAACTATACATATATTATAGCAGAAAAGCAGAATATGTCAAGCCTATAAGTGCTTGTTTTTTATAACTTTTTTATGCACATTTCTACTGTAGTGTACTCTTTAAATGACATACCCCACTTTTTAGCATATTGCGTAAGTTGTTGTTTTGTAAGGATATCTCCAGCCTCATGTATAGTCATATAAGGCTTTATTACAATATATTTTGTGTTATTAGTTACTTTAGTCATATACACCTCCTACAGTGAACATATAGTATATGCTGAAAGGGTAGATTTGTCAATCAATGAAAAGGGGGCTTGTGCCCCCTCGTATGCTGTCGGTCAGGCCGTTATTTGCCCTTGTAACCAAACAGATGTAGGATAAACAGCAATGCAATCAAGCCTAATAAGCCTTCAGCACTTAAACTGCTTAGGATTCCTAAAATGTTGCTCACAACAGAAATATCAGGCCAGAACGGAATCGATGCTCCGCTGAACAGTATTTCGAGGACAACACCTAAAGCGATGAACGATAAACCAACTTGTGCTAGTTCACTTGCCCATCCACCTAGTTTCTTAATAATATCCATATTAAGTCTCCTTATGGATCTAAATGATCCTTATAGTTATTATTTTACACAATGACGATTATAAATCGTCACTATTACTTAATACATTTTATACACAGAATTAACAACTCTGTTATAACTTGTATACATATAATTATAACAGAATGGGCATAAGTGTCAAGTTTTTAGAAAACTTTCAAGTACAGATAACTGCAATAAACGCAAGTGAAGTTAATGATGCCCATCATGATGAATTGTGGATGTTCGTAAAAAAATCCTAGGCCAATAGCAAAACAGCCTAGTATTCCATTTATGTGTATTAGTACCTTATGATAGGTTCTCATAACAGAAGGGGGACATAAAGTCCCCCATTGTTTAGTCTAGAACAGACTTATACAGTGCCGTTAGCGATAGCTCTGTAACCAGCAGCAACAACAGCTCTGCTAGGAGTACCCAAACGATATACGTTACGTGTACGACCCTTGGTGTCAGTAACAGTGTTTAGGTAGATTGGGAAACCCTTAAAACGTAGTTGCTGAACAACTGCTTGTGGGTTACCAACGTTGAAGAATGACTTCATCTGTGCAGATGAAAGAGTTCTTCCTTCTTGTAGAGCATTTAGTACTTTCTGCTCTTTAGTTACGGTTGTAGTAGTCATTATGATTACCTTCCTTTCTTTTAGAGTTTAAAACCTAGAGTATTACTCCAGGCTGTTCACCACCGTGGCAAACATGTTATACAGTATAGCAGAAAATAAGTATGTGTCAAGCCTTTTTAGCCATTTTTTTAATTTTTTTTAACATCTGTGTTTATGTCCGGTTTTTCGTGCTAAATAAAAGTGTATGGAAAATATCCCTCATCTATACAAGAAATCAAGAGGTAACCAATTAACCAGTACTGGGCAGAGTCCTTCTACTGGTTTTTTTGTGGTTACTATTCCAGGGAGACAATTATGTCAAGAAAGAAACGCAAAGAGAAATGCAACAAATTTCGCAAATCTCAACAATACAAATATAATCAAACCCAAGGAGAATCACATTTGAGAGTAATACAAGGTGGCGCTTTAGAGCGTAACAGATGTAAACAGGTACACATAACGCCACGTAATTTTCACCAGGACGACCTATTAGGATATCTGGAAGATTACAAAACAAACATTGTTTTTGCTGTTGGACCAGCAGGAACGGGGAAAACCATAGTATCCACATTAGCAGGCATCAGAGCACTTAAAGGAGGTGACATCGATAAATTCGTGGTAACACGCCCTGCCGTTAGTGTTGACGAACAACACGGTTTCCTACCAGGAACATTACAAGAGAAGATGGCACCATGGACTCGTCCGATATTCGACGTATTTGAGGAATACTATACACCGGATCAAATAGAGTACATGCTAAATGACAACAAAGTCGAGATTGCCCCTCTTGCATATATGCGAGGTAGGACATTCAAGAATTCATTTATCATTGCTGACGAAATGCAAAATGCAACAGATAGTCAAATGAAAATGTTACTAACCAGAATAGGAGAGGGCAGTAAGCTCGTAATTACGGGAGACTTAGCTCAGCATGACAGAGGTTATGAGTCCAATGGTTTAAAATTATTCATTGAAAGGCTATTAAATCATCAGAGTGATCGTATCAAACTGATAGAGTTCGATACAAAAGATATAGAAAGACACCCTGTAGTGGATGAAGTTTTAAGACTATACGGTGAAGGTTAAAATAATTTGAGGGATAAGTGGGCGACTTCGGTCGCCCATTCTAACCAAGGGAGGCGGTATGGGAATCTTTTCCAGTATTGATGATCTTATAGCAAAGTCTATGGATCAAATGAAAGAACGATTTATTATAGAAAATGAAATTGTTGATACGCCAGATTCGTTTTTATTAATAACTAAAACTTATTTTAATGGGAAACTAATGAAAGAGCATGAGTTAGATTTGATTCCCCTAGTAAAAGGAATTCAAAAACGAATTACATAAGTTTGCGTAATTGATAATCAAAAGGCTCGACAGTTTTGATCTCAAACGGCTTGCCAAAAATATCTTTGCCCACAATGTGTGTGGATGTCTTTTTAGTAACATCTTTAAGCATAAATGTTTTTTGACTACGTTTAATTGTTTTTAGACCGTCCTGGTGCTCTACAGTTTCAGCATGGAACCATACAATCAGTTCATATTCTTCTTTGAATAGTGATAGCCACCATTGCCACATACGTTTCCATACAGAAACTTTCTTAATGACTACTTCTTTTTCTTCAATTATCTTTTGCTCTGGCATAACACTATTTATGCAAGGGCGTTAAATTGTAACTCAATTAAAGTAGCAGATAAATTAATTTCAAGATCAGCACACAATGTACTCTTTGCCATTCCATCACGAATAATTACAACAGCCTGGTCTTGCCTGACTTCATCAGTGCCCCACAAGTGTAGATTACGATACAAAAATTTAAATACTTCATCATACTCTTCTGGTCTAGCCTGACTAACAATTAGTTCACGTGCCTTTTTGTATTCACTATTCTTGAATAAGTCAACTGCTTCTAGCATCCAGTCCGATGTATTACCATCTCCTACTTGCGGCATCTGTAGTACACCATCTACCACATTTTGTTGTACAAGGTTAATACATTTACGCAAATCAGGATATGTCGCTTGTACAAAAGTATCCAGTGTTTCTAAATCTAATTCAACACCTTCTTGTAAACCGATTGTGGCAATACGTGTAGTAAATTCTGTAATGTCCAGTTTCTCAATGTGGAAGCCTTGACATCTACTGTGTAGTGCAGCAATAATCTTTTGTGGATAGTTACAGGTTAAAATAAATCTACAAAAGTTACTGTATGTTTCCATTACGTTACGCAATGCCGCCTGTGCGTTAGGCGTTAGATAATCTGCTTCATCCAGCAATACATATCTCATTTCGCCAAAGCTCATTGTGCTAGCAAAGTTTGTAATACGGTCTCTTACTTCTTCTACGCCATTCTGACTTGAGCCATTCATGAATAGTATATCCATGTCGTCTACACCTAACTCATTCAGCAACACTTTTGCCAGTGTTGTTTTGCCTGTTCCAGGTGCTCCACTAAACAATAAGTGTGGCATAGCGCCTTCAGCAATCCAACCTTGTACCTGCCTCTTCTGTTTCTCATCACGAAAAACATAGTCGCCTACTTTGCTGGGGCGATACTTCTCAGTCCATAATTCTTTCATAGATTCACCAATAGTTGTGTTTTATATATTATAGTGGATTTAATACAGGAAGTCAATTAGATTTTTCAAAAACTGGCCATGGGGTAAACCTGTATTTCTTATTTTTCTGTACTGCGGTTTCTAATACTTCTAGATCTATATCTAGTCGTTCTGCAAAATAAAGTAATGCTTTGGTGTCTTTAGGAAAACAGTGTCCTCCAAAACCAAACTTACCATCTGGACCTGGTACTTTCATATGGCTGTTACCCATACGTGGATCAGTCTGTAATATTTCTGTAAACTGTTCCCAGGTGCTGTGTGAACCACTGGCTTTGTGTAGCTCGTATAGTTCATTAAAAAATGTTACCTTTGTCGCAAGCCAACTGTTAATGGTGTATTTGATTAAACTGGCTGTGATTAAGTCTACTTTGTATGTTGGTACTGTTTTTACCTTACTATGTCTTGCATAAGCCTTTTCAACTTTATCACAGTCGCGCCACTTACCGCCTAATACCTGCATGTTAGGATTGATAAAGTCTGCATGTGCATTGGCTTCAGTGAGAAACTCTGGATTGTAAACTAGATTTAGTTTGTAATCCTTTTTCATTTTGGTTAAATGTTTAGGAGTAATTGTGCTTTTGATCACCACTATGCCCTTGTATTCTTTATCTGACAATTCGCTTAATACTTGTCTGGCTATGGTTACATCAACATCGCCCTTTTTGGTCTCAGGGGTGGGCACACAAACAAAAGTTAATGATGGATCAAATTCAATAAGGTTATTAATTGTGTTGTCGTTGTATTCTGGATCCACCACCAATTGTATAACACTTTCTACGTCAAAGCCATTTATTACTGAACCACCCACAAAGCCAGCACCAATAACTCCTATCTTAAGTGTGCTCACTGGTGGCTCCTATTTTTTTAAATGCTCTTTTGGTCTGTTCTTCTGCGAGCCATTCGTCTTCACCTGCGTATGTAGGTCCGTTTTCAATCAGTTCTTTGGCCATAAAATATACTTCGTAAATTTTTTGTTTGCAACCCCAACCATTGAATCCATCAATCATTGGGTCATGCATTACACCTTCCCATTGCCACAACTGTTCTTTGATTTTATTTACGCCTGTTTTTTCTACATACGGCATATCATTTCTCCGTTAAAATATAATTCTTTTGTGTACATATTAATTCTTTCTTTATTATGTAACACAATTGGCACTACATTTTCTGAAAAACTGATCCAGTCTGTTTCAGTCCAGGTGCTGAGATCGTCCAGCAATTTAATTAGTACATCTAATCTTTCTAAGTCGTCTATAACAGTGTCATAACCTTCGTCCCACCACTGATCAAACGTTTTAAATCCTAAATTACGTAGAGCTTGTAGTGTATGTGGTCTAGTTACCAGTATAAAAGGCATATAGGTGTTTATACATTTCCAAGTTTTTTCTGTGCAAAACCTGCCAAACAGTGACGGTTCATCAGACTTCATTGAATAATTTTGATAAAATACTGTTTCTGTAACTAGTCCAACATGACATGTTTTTGCATGCTCAGGATCTACTCGACAAAAACCGTCTTCATAAGTCCAATCATTTAATTTTAAGGGTTCAGTAATAGTTTTTATGGCATTTATCTGATCGGGGAATCTATCCTCTACTTGTTTAAAATATTGGTCACTAGGTTTGAGCCAGGACATTGCAGAAGGTAAACTATCTTTTAATTGTAAAAGTTTGCCCGCAATAACTGCTCTATGTGATTTATTGCTATTGTTGTAACACAATATTTTGTTGGGTTTGTGACCCACAGTAGGCTCATTTACTTGGTAGGCAGTGTTTGATTGCTGTCTGATAGCACTGTTTGCCCAGTTAGGATAATATAATATATTAAAGGGTGTTTTGTAATTTGACCAAAGGCCCAGTTCATGCATTTCTTTGTAGTTGATATCTGTGGGTATAGCCGCAGTTGCATAAATGTGATTAATGTCGTGCTCTTTGTTATTCAACGTTTTTGATAGATGGTCCAATACCAGCAGTGTTTTCCACATTGCTGGTTCAAAGCATTCACCAATATCACTGGCGACAATTACCACATTGTCTGATGGATTCCTTTTATCAATCCATGCGGCGTATGATTCACAAATTATGTTTATTTGTTGGTATAAATGTAAATGGGAAGCAAAGCAAGTAGGAATTAGAAATACATGTAGATCATTTGTATCAGGATTGCTTATATGTAATGCTGATGAGTGGACTAAATTTGTTAATGCTCTCTTTAACCAGGGTTTAAACTCCTTATTATATCTATTATTAGTTGCTCTTGCTATATTGATAGGGAGTAGTTTAAAAGGGTCAACAGTTGCAACTTTAACTCTTTTAGAAATCATTCACGAAACTTTCTTTCTGCTGTAACTACATTACTGTTATAATAAAAAGTTTCAGGTTTTTCAGCACTGGTTGCTAAACAGCATTTGGGATCAACTTTCCAGATTTCGTTTTGTCCTTCAGGCAATCTTTCATCATCAACTTTGAGTGCTTCTGACCATCGCCCATATTCTACTAGTACCCATTCACCTGGAGTTAACCAGTCAATTTCAGGACCTACTTCAAATACTTTAAACCATCTGGCTGTAATACCCTGGCTTTTTTCAACGTTGCTTTTTATAATAAGTCCTGCTTCAGTTACTTGGTCGCCAAAGTCTGCTTCAGTACATAGAATGTTATCGTTAATCGCTCTTAAAATCATCTTTCTTAATTCTGTTAAATGCTATCTGTGTTTTTAATCTTTCCGCAAATTCTGGATCTTGTTCGAATATATCCAGCATTGCATCAAGTCTTTCAATTTTATCTTCAGTTAGGATTCTGTCTCCAACCTTTACCTCTTTGGGAGGAGAAAAATCACTAAAACTTAAAGTATCCAAACCATAAGTACTATCGCCAGTGTACCACGTGGTACCTCCAGTCTTTATACTGTATGACATATTATCGTCAAAATTGTAAGATAAGTCAGTGCCACTGAGACAATCACTTAAAGTAATGGTATCAGCATCACCTATGTTTATTGTTACTACATCATCAGTATCGTCATCATCGCTCACGGAATTTAGTCCTTGTCCTCTTCTCTATAGTAGGGAACCATTTCTATATCTCCATTTGGCAATTCAACTTCTTTGTATCCTAACGGTTCAACACCGTCAGGTGCATCAAATTCTTCTGGTTCGTCAACTGGAGGAATCGGTGCAATCTCTGGTTCGATAGGTGCAACCATTTCCTCTTTAATTTGTTGTGTTCTTTGTTCTACATCAGCAGGCGTTACAGTTGAAGTTCTAACGTTCTCCGCTGCTGTTTTCGCAGTTTTAACTTCAGGACTGCCAGTGTCTGCTGTTATTTTATTCTTGGGCGTTTCACCTTTAAGGCTGGCTTTTGCTGTGCTGCTTTTGGGATTATTTTTGTAGTATTCCCTGACTCTGTCTTCTTTTTTCTTAACTACTTCGCCACCAGTACCTAGCTCGTCACCTTTAGCATTGACTCCCATATTTCCAAGTGCTCTTGATTTAACAGAGCTAGCTGCTCTAAGAGCGTCCATGTCAATTGGCTGTCCTCTGTTTGTTCTACGGTTAACCATTGTTTTCCTCTATTTTAAAAATTCGCGAATATCTAAATTGTATTTAATACTGTCCACTTTGTGTACACCTATCAAATATAGACAATAACTGGCCACGCTACTGCCTCTTCCAACACCCCAAACGATATCGTGTTTTCGCATGGTGTCTATAATATATATCATCAGTTGCAACACTGGATACAGGTTTCTGGCTTTGTAAAGAGCTAGTTCTTCTTCTACTCTGGCATTGACAGCCTCGGCTGAATCTCCGCTTGTTTGAACTAGTCCTTTAACATATTCCTCAACATCTATATCTTTGTAGTGCTTGGGAATGTTAAAGCCTTTATCACTTATTTGTTCAGTGCTGATTGTGTTTAAACCCAGTTCTTCTGCACTGTTGTTGTATTGTTCCACAATGTCAGAGTCAAAAGCCACATTATGTAACTGTCTGTTTCTGTATAGGATTTCAATTCCTATATCTGTGTTCGCAATAGTTGTCATCATTATATTATATGTTAATTATGAACGATTGTCAATGTTAAACTAGGGTTGGTTTCCAACGATCTTTCTTTTTCTTAGTAAAATCTACTTCTACCAGTTGCCCTCGTTCACTATCTGGTTTAGTTATTTTGGCTACGGCCTCGTGTACAGCATCTTCAATATCAGTAAAAATTTCTCTGTTTTTTGTTTCTAGGTCTGACTCTTCTGCTTTTGCTTTCCACTCTTCAAGCATTTCTTTTGTTTCTGCATCATAGTCAGTAGTAACTGCGTCGTCTCTCTGCCACCATGGAGTTTGCCAATGACTCAATTCTGTAATCCATTCCTCTTTTGTAGGCAACTCTGAGTAATTTTCTTCATCATTTTTAAAGTATTGATAAGTTATATTATGTGTTAAGTCTTTAAGTGATAGTGTTTCAACAAATGTATTATCTGCTACAATATGGTTTAACTTACTATGTAATGTAGCAATTAATGTGGACTCATTGACATCTGGCATCACCATGATATTGTTTTCCCATCCCATATCAAAGATTTTTTTAAAATCTTTATTGTCGAATGCAATCATAATGCTGTGTTCAATTACACCTTCTATGAATGTAACCACTTTAGCAAAACTTACATTTTGTTCCAGAGATGCTTTCAATAAATCTTCTGAACTATCAGTTGGTGCATCAGTCACTAAACTGAATGTAAGTTCGTATCTTGCTACATTAATTTGATGTATTACATCATCTAACCCAACTAAATTTAATGGAATAGTTTTCTCCATTGTAAAACTTTTCATTTGTCTATACCTTTTGTGTATGCTTCTACAGTGACGTTAAGTAATTCTTGTTTGGAGTAGTCTGGGGTGTAATCTACACTCTCCATTTCACCTATGTCCAATGTTTCGTCTTTGAGGTTTTTATTTCTGGCCATAAAGAATCTTTCTTGTCTCTGATCAGTTGCCAGTTGTAACATGTCTTGTAATTGTGAAAACATAGGACTATTATGATTCATTTTGAACAATGCATCGTTGAGACGTTTTAATTCTGCTGTAAGATCGTCATCTGACATTTCTGCTATTTTTGTGTAATAATCTATACTCATTCTGTATACTTCTCTATGCCACCCAATATGGCCATGGCTTTATCATTAACAGATGCAAATCTAATTTCACCATTTCGTATCTGAAATTCTCTAAACTCCTTGAGACCCTGGGTCTTTAATTGAGTTCTTGCATCACTGATACTTACATGTTTTTTGAGCTTCATTCTGTTCGCTCTCCAAGTCATCCAGAGATCAAAAAAGTGTGCTGTTCTGGTACTACGATTAGGTGATAGTGACCCAAAAGTTTCCAGCATGTACTCATCAGAAAAGAGATTCTGATATGTATCACTCCTCTTTAATGTTGTATCTTTCGCCATAAAAATAGTCCAATGACTTTTCTGATATTTCTAGTTGTTTTTTTCTGCATCTGAATAATAAATCAGTGTTAGGTATAAAGTCACTTACAATATTTTCTATACTATAACTTTTATAATTTCCATGTGCGTAACAGTTATATCCAACTATACGGTGTGCTAATGACTCAAATTTATCAATGTCATCATAAGTTAAATCTAATACATCTGGCTTTAGCTCATTTAAGTATAACTTGGCAGTAGTATTAAAAATATCATGTGTTTCTGCTATCAGTGTTTTCTTACAGTTAGTCATTTTTCTTTTATTCAAATGAATGCTAAATCTGTTATTATTACTTAACAAACTATTATACCCGTCAGTGCTTTTAACGAACTTAAAGCCTAGTTCCTGATAAAAGTCCATTTGTCTAGCAGTAAATCCTGACAGTATGAGTCCAGAAAAATACTTCATGCCAGTAACATTATCATGTGGCACGGTGTCCACTACACTATAATCAGCACTGAATACATCTGCATCTATATCCTGATTACTAAAGAATAATATTCTGGTACCATTTGTATCACCGGTCCTGTACATACCCAATTCTGCATCATAAGATGCACCCAGTGATTCTATCATTCCCACAGGAGCAATAAAACCTAATCCGCTAATTTGCGGATAATCAACTCCCTCTAACTCTCTGAGAAAGATGATGCACTGATTTTGTACCCATAGTGTAATAGGTGTCCTGTTATGCACAGTACGTAATGCAAACCCAGCTCGTACAAGACTTTCAGCCATTATCTCTCTGCTCACTGTATGTGGATCGTAAGTGTATTCAATAAAACTAAAATCTGGATATTTTCTGTTACTCATGCTAGTCTGCTAATGTGTATTCGATAATTTCCCAACATCTTTCTGGTGTTTTTGGTTGACTAAATGCACAAGGAAATCTTTCCTGATCGTTCACAATGAACCAATTTTCACCAGGGTCTCTGAGTCGTCTTCCTGCTTTCAGTATATCATCTGGATTTTTTTCCAAAAAGGTTACTACTTTATCAGTAAGACAAATAATTCTATGTATACATTTTGAGTCCAGTGTGTATGAACTACCTTGTGTGGTAATAAATCTGCCAGTAATCAGCGGCTCTATATTTCGCTGTATGATTTCCATATTAGCATTGGGTTCGCATTGTCCATATTCT
>Ga0181581_10001078_pt1 | contig 21037 bp, 8 predicted proteins | sample 071ome_22_FD_132433 | JGI IMG/M metagenome (GOLD analysis project Ga0181581, IMG submission 132433) | Coastal salt marsh microbial communities from the Groves Creek Marsh, Skidaway Island, Georgia - 071404AT metaG (megahit assembly) | ecosystem: Environmental > Aquatic > Marine > Intertidal zone... | reverse complement strand
GGGCTGGCGGGTGCTGAGCGATGGGGTGGGGTGGGGCGGGGGCGGGGGCGGGGGCGGGGGCGGGGGTTGTCCGACTGGCGGGTGCCCCGCGCCGGGCGCTCTCACCTGGGTGGCCGGCGGCAGCCGCGGCCTCCTTGGAGGCCTTCCTCTCGCGGCGCCTCTGCCTCATCTGGTCGAGCTTCCCGCTCCTCTTCATGTAGACGTAGGTCCCGGCCCCGCCCCCGATGACGGCGAGCGGCACGAGCACCCCCGCCGCGATGGCCCCGGCGTCGGCGCCGCCCGAGGAGCCCCCTGGGCTGACAGGGGTGGCCTCGGGCGGGGCTGGGGCGGGGGTGCCGCTGGGGTCGGGGCTGCCCGAGTCGCCTGGGCCCGAGGTGACCTCCAGCCCCACGGAGGTCACCTTGGGCACCTCGGTGCCGTAGAGGGGGGAGGTGGGGTCGCTGGAGGCAGCCACCAGGGCCGAGTAGATGGCCGCGTTGAGACCCTCCCCGTTGCCGTACGCCGCCCTGAGGGCGTCGCCGTCCCCCCGCACCTGGACGTCGAGGCTGAGCGAGTAGGCCCGCAGCCCCCTCTTTCGGGACGGGGACTGGGTCACGCGGACGTCACCCTCGGACTGCGACAGCTGCTTCGCGGTGGCCCTCTGGACCTCGGCGAAGACGGCCTCCTTGGCCGCGGCGCTGGGCTCGCCCTTGTAGGAGAGGGTCACCCGGAACGTGAAGCTGGGCGTGCCAGCGGCGAACTCGGCGGGCGGGGAGTAGATGTTGAACACCCGCACCGTGGCCTGGAACACGTCCGCCTTCTCGAGCCCGGTGGCGGGGACGTCCGCGAGGGGGCTGCACGACACCTGGACGTCCCTGGAGAGCCCGCCGTCGACGGCGGGCATGGGCGGGAGGTACAGGGGGACCGTGGGGGCCCCGGCGTCGCTGACGGTGATCGTGTCGTAGAACGCCCCGGCGTCCGCCTTCACCTCGCCCGAGCCGTCGAAGGTGCACCGGAACGACCCGCCCTTGTTCAGCGCCTGCACGCCCAGCAGCTCACCCGCCCCGTACTGGGAGCTCTCGTTGGCCCCGATGGTGCTGACCACCGCGCCGGCATCGACCCTGCAGGGGACCACGCCGTCAGCGCAGACGGGCCTGGCGCGGACGGCCCACCCGGCATCAGCCTTCTGGACGCCGAACGTGAACTCGAGCCCCTGGGGACGGACGACGACGTCGAAGGTCGCTGACTGCTCCTCAGCGTACCCGGCGGCCGCCATCACGGGCGCGCACGTGAACTGGACTGTCGTGACGGCGTTCACGGCCGCGGCCTGGGGGAGATCGATGTCGACCGGGGTGCCCCCGAAAAGGGAGGACCCGGGGCCGAGGCTGGCGGCGGGGGGGTCGCCAATGACGGCCTTGTCCGCCGAGGCGCACTGCACAGAGACAGTGCCGATGCCGTCCACAGTGTAGGGGGCGGACGTCGTGACGAGCCTGACCTTGGCGCCGGCGGCTGAGTCCTCGAGTTCGAAGACGTAGGGGCTCGAACCCGGCTTGTCGCTCTCCAGAAGCCCGCCGGTGGACAGGATGGTCTGGAAGTCCGCGCTCTTGCCGGGGCTGGTCCCGGCGACGGGGAGGATCCCCCGGGCGAGGACCAGCACGGTGAAAGTGACCGCCTCGGTGCCCTTGTAGGGCGCCAGGGGGCATTCGACCGTGCACGTGTACGTCACGACCGTGTGGGCGCCCACCGTGGCGGAGGCGGGGAAGGTGACCTTGGTGCCCGCTGCCTTGATGCCCTCTACGGTGAATGAGGGCATCACGCCCTCCTTGTCCGAGGCGCAGCTGACCCCCACGCCGACCTCAACGCCGCCCGCCTTGGCCTTTGCTTTGGCCTGGAGCTTCACGGTCGAGTCGATGGACTGCTCAGAGGGCACCAGGACCATGCGGTCCTCGATGCTGCTGTCCACGCGGACGCCCTCAGAGAACTTGGCCATGCCCGAGAGCGAGGGGAGCGTCGCCACGTCGCCGTCCCTACCCCACGACTCGGCGCCGGCGACGGCGTAGAGCCCATGAACGGCGACGATCACGTCAAACTTGGCGGAGCCCGACACGACGCCCTCCGTCGGCGTACAGGTGTACGTCACCGTGGCGTCCTTGCCGTCGGTGATGACACCGAGGATGGGCCTGGGGAGGTCGATCGGGGCGGTCGACGAGCCCTTCGCAACCCTGACAGACCTGACGTCGGCCAGGAGGGTGGCGTTCGAGGACGTGCAGTTGAACGTGACGTCCTCGGGGGCCGTGGCGTTGAGCTTCACCTGCGCAACGGTGCCTGCGGCCGTGTCCTCGTCCACCATTACGACGGGGCTGTTCTCGGCGACCAGCTCCACGCCGGGGGCAATCGCCGCGAGGCTCGAGGCGCTCCGCGCCTCGGAACCGGCCTCGACCGTGGGAACTAGCGCCAGGATCTTAACGTCGAACTTGACAGTGTTGGACACGGAGGTCTTGGGCGTGGCCGGAGTGGGGCTCGCGGCCGGCGTCTCCTCCGCGGCCGGTGTGGCGGGAGGGGGCTCCGCAACCGGGCCGCACGTGAAGGTCACCGTCGTGTCAGTCGTCACGGCGCCCGCGTCGCCGATCGTGAGCGGGACCGCATCCCCCGAGTTGATGGTCACAGCCGACAAGGACTCGAGCAGGGACGAGTCGCTTGAGGCGCACACGTACCGGGCGTCGAGGCCGGGAGCAGCGTCCGCCTTCAGGCCCACGAGAGACGTCGAGCCGACGCCCCCCCCGAACACGGTGACGGTGCGGGACGCCACTCCGGGGCCGTCAAGGATATCGCCCTCCGCGAGGGTGGTGCCGTCAGCGGCCTTCCCGGCGCTGCTGAGTGCCACAACCTTCACCGTGAGGGGCAGCACGAGGACGTCAAACTTGACCTCGTCCGTCGTCTGGAACTGCGCGCTGTCTTCCTCGGGGCTGCAGGTGAACGTCACGGGGGTCTCCCGGTCGACGACACCGGGCGCCGGGACGGCGAGGTCCTTCAGGTCGGTGCCCTTGCCGATGACAATTTGCACGTCGTTCAGCACGGCCGTGCTGCTGGACTTGCAGGTGATCTTGGTGTCCTCCGCCACCTTGACATTGCTCTTCATTGCCACAGTGTCGCCGGCAGCGTACGTCGCCCCCGAGTAGACGACCAGGGTCTTGGCAGCGCTGCCCGTCCCGGAGAGCACATCGTGCATCTTGACCTGGTTGCCACCTGCGGCGTTCTGGTCCTTGCTCCATGTCGCGTCGATCTTCACGTCGACGATCTGCAACGGGATCGAGAACTTGTCCGTCGAGGCCCATCCGCCCGCGAGAGCGTCAGGGCCCATGCAGTCGTAAGTTGCCAGAAGGGGATAGTCCCTGTCCGTGTCCCTGTTGGGTGCCGGCACCGCGATGCTCACGCCATCGGCCTTGCTGGCGGGGATCTCCACGGAAAGGCCCTGTAGGGTCCCTTCCGTGGAAGTGCACGTGAAAGTGGCCGCCTGCTGGGGGGTAGAGGACGGCCTGGCGGTGACCAAACTGCCGGGGTCCGTCGACCCCGTGGCCACGATCACCACCCGGGTCTTGTTCGTCGAGTCTGCCATGTCCAGGGTTGTCCCCGGGGGGATGACCACGCCGCTAGGATTGGTCGAATTCGTCCCTGCTGTTGCCCGGATCGTCAGGGGCCTGATCGTGACAAGGATCGTGAGCTGCTCGGCCGGCGTCAGTCCGCCGGCGACGGCACCTGGGGCGCATGTCAGTGTGACTGTGACATCTGCGGTGACGTCGACTTCCGACTCGGCGGCCTGTAGCGTGAGAGCTTTCGCGGAATCATCCGCCAATGCGACCGGAGGCGGCGCCTTCATCGTGGCTTCCGTCCCCGAGGTGCACTCGAAGTCGATCTCAGAGCTCGGCTTCCCGTTCAGCTTGATGCCAACGAATCCAGCACCAGCTCCCAGGACGCTGGCGAAGCTGCCCTCGCTGACGACGACGCCCTTTCCATCGGGCACAGCGTCGCCGCTCGCGAGCGTGGTTCCGTCATCGAGTGTGATGGGGCCCATGGCGACGACTGAGGCCTTCAGCTTGGTCAGCTTGATCGCCACAGTGACCACCTCGGCCGCCTCGATGCCCCCCTCCTCAGCGGGGGTACACGTGAGGGTCACGTCCTTGTCCCCGTCGACTTCCCCGGAAGCCAGGAGGTTAATGCCGACAGGTTCCTCGCCGGCGACACTCTGCTTCGCCGTGGGCGAAGGGAGGTCAACATTGGAACTGGACTCGCACGTGTACTCGACGGCTTCAGAGGGCACCGCATTCATCTTGATCCCGACGACGGTGGCACCGGCCGCGGCTCCCTCGTAGATCACCACCTTCTTGCCGTCGGGGACAGCCTTCCCCTGGGCGAGCATTGTCCCGTCGTCGAGGAGGATTCCGCCCTCAGGCATCGCTACGACACTGGCCGCAAGCTTGATCACGCGGACAGAGAACTTGAACAGGTCGACGTCCGCCGCGTCGACGACATTACCGATTGCCCCTCCTGACTTGCACGTGTACGTAACATCGACGTCAGCCGCTGTCGCTTTGGGGGCGGGGATCGGAATGTCGATGTTGGCGTCGGTGTTGTCCACCGTGATCTCGAAGTCGCCCAGGTAGGCGCTCTTGTCTGAGGTGCACTTGATCGTGCCACTGCCGCCAGGGACTACATTCCTCTTCACCTGGACGAGCGAAGAGTTGCTCCCCGACTGGCCTTCGTAGACCACCACGGCGAGGGCGTCGGCAAACGCAGGGCTGTTGAGGTCCTGCCCCTGCATGAGGGTCGCGCCACTCGCACTGGTCAGGGTCGCCTTCGCCACCACTGTCACGCTGGCAGGGATGGCCTTAACATCGAATTTTACAGCGTGGTGAGCCGAGTCCATCTTGTACGACCCGCCGTCTGCCTTCGGGGCACATGTGAAGGTGATGTCAGTGTCGGACGTCAGGCCAGTGATTGCAGGAATGCTGAAGTCCTTCGCACTGGCGAAGTCGCCCGTGGCGAACTCGACGTCAAACGTCGTCTCGGACGTGTCGTTCCCCGTGCAGGTCATGGTGACGGCGTCAGTCCCGGCGTCGAGCATCAGCGCGAGGAAGTCTTTCGCTTCCTTGCCCTCGAAGATGTTCACCCGACTGCCAGTGTCCGTCTGGGAGTAGCCCACCGAGTAGCCGGGAGAGAGGGGCCGGCTGTCGGAGCTGCGGACGATGGGGCCGATGGCGGAGCCCACCACGACATCCACCTTGTGGGGCACCACGGCGACGTAGAAGCTGATGCCTGTGGAATCGGCGGTGAGGCCGTCGGGGGCAGGGTCAGACTCGACGGTACACGTCACCTTGGAAAGAGAGATGGTTGCGACGTTTTTGGCTGCAGGGAAGTCGACGCCGACCTCCTCAGCGTTGTCAACCGTTAAGGTGATCGGTTCGGCCGCGTCGAACGCGGCCGTGTTCTCCAGCTCGCATTTGATCGTCGCTGACGTGACCGTGACCCCGAACGTCAGCTTGACCACGGCGCCAGCGTCCGTGTCGTGGCCCTCTCGGATGATGGGCTGCTTGCAGTTCTGCTCCTCGGTGGCGCCGGTGATGTCCGTGCCGGGCTCGATGGCGCCCCTCGAATCGGTGTTCTCGATGGGCCAGGTCGAAAGAGTGGCCTTCGTTCCGCCCGCAACGGCGATCATCTGGGGGCTGACGTCCACCTTGAACGCCGTGTGGATGCCTTCCCACGAGGCGTCGTCCAACACGCACTTGACGTAGGCCGTCGTGGTGACCCCGACTTGCGCGAACTGGACCTCTGTGGAATCGGCAGCCTCATCGCCCGGCGACAACTTCGTGCCGCCGATTTTCAGCTCGAACTTAAAGGTCTTGGACGGGCCATCGGCGAAAATCTCCAGCGGGGCGGTGAAGCTGCTCTTGGCGTAGCCCGTGCACGTGACAGTCTTGTCCGCCGCCATATCGTTGCCCGTGGTTTCGGTAGTGCCGCTTGCGCCGTTCTTCACCTTGAGAGTGACTTTGGTGCCGCCCCGGACATCCTTCGAGGAGGCGAAGTCGGGGTCGTGAGCTGTCCACAAGTCCGCGCCAGAGACAATGACGATGTCACCATTGCTGGCCCTCGCGGGGGCCCTGCCAAGGGTGATGTTCTGCGGGGTCATTCCGTTGCTCGTCGAGAAGGACACCGTATAGTCGGACGCCTCCGCGGAGTCGAGCAGCGTCAGCGACTGCTGGGACGTGCACTTGACGCTGGCAGTGGCGCTGGGGTTCCCGTTGAGGCGAACCTTGAGGATGTCACCCATGGCCTTGCTGTCCTCCCGAAGGAGCAAGGTGTCGGTGACGTTCGACGTCAGCACCGAGTCAGGGGCCAATGACACGGCGTAATGGGCTGGCTCCTTCGAGACGAGCCTGTGCGTCGATGCCCCGGATGCAAGGGCCTGGACGGCAAGAGGAACCGCGGCGATCGTGACCGTGACCTTGTCGGTCTCGGGCTCGAGGTTGCCGACACTTTCCGAGGCCTTGCACGTCAAGGTGACGTCCACGGGAGGAGAAGAGGGTAAGATTCCGACGGTGCCGAGCTTGATGCCCTGCGGGATGGTCCCGTCCCCTGTGGTGAACGTGGCCTTGTAGTCGGTTTCCGTAGTGGAGTCCGGGAGCGTGTCGGTGTCACCGCTCTTGCACTCGACGGTCACAACAGCGGTGGGGTTCCCGTTAAGCCGCACCTTGAGGGTCTCTCCTGTAACGTCGGCCGTTGCCTCGACACGCTGGATTTCCTTCCCATTCGCAGTAGTCCCGTCAGGAAGGGGAGCCCCGGCGGGCGACTCGATAGCGGAGGACCCTGCCTGCACGACGATCATGAGAGGCGTTGCCTTGATGGTGACGGCAACCGTCTCAGCAACGAGGAGGCCTCCAGCGTCCGCCGATGCCTCGCAAGTGACAGTCACGTCCTTCGTCTCAGTGCCAGAAAGGGCCTTGGGCGTTCCTAGCGTGATGCCCTGCGCTGTGGTCGCGTTGCCAGTGGTGAACGTGACCTCGGCGGGCGTGGAGCTGTCCGGGAGCGTGTCGATGTCGCCGCTCGTGCACTTGATAGCCACGTCTCCAGAAGGCTTCCCGCTCAGCATGACGCTGAGAGCTTCACCCGCGTCCTCCTGTCCCTCGACCATCTGGATCCCAATGGCCGGTGACGGCGCGTTGGGGTCGCTGCTGAAGGTGGACACCGTGGTGCCTTCAGGGATTTCGGCGCCGAGCAGGTCTGCGCTGGGAACCTTGGCGGCCGGCCCGGCGACGACCAGGATACGGATCTCGCTCGCGTACACAGTGAACGTCGCGGTTTCGGACGTCTTGAGGCCGCCGGCATCCGCTGTGACCTTGCAAGTGATCGTCACGTCTTTGTCCTCCCCGCGGGCGAGGGCCACCACGGTGCCGAGCTTGATGCCCTGCGGGGTGGTCCCGTTCCCTGTGGTGAACGTGGCCTGGTAGTCGGTGTCCGTGGTGGAGTCCGGGAGCGTGTTGGTGTCACTGCTCTTGCACTCGACGGTCACATCAGCGGTGGGATTCGAGGTGAGCTTGACTTGGACCGTGAGCCCCTTGCTGTCATCGTCGCCCTCCGTCCTCAGCAGCTTATGGAAGCCCGTGATAGGGTCACCCTGGTCGAGGGGAGAGATTGTCGACCCGCTGATAACTCTGGTTTCCGTTCCAGCCTCGATGGCGATCCCCATGGCCTTCTTGAGGACCTTCACCGAGGCCCTGTCGGTGGTGGTGCTGCTCTCAAGGCCCGTGCTAGACTCCGTCCCGTCGGCGCTGATGCTGCACACGATCTCCGCCTCGGTATTGTTGGCATTGGCGTCGTCCAACTTGGACAGGGTGATACTCTGGGGCACCACGCCGTTCGTCTGAGAAAAGGTCAGCTTGGCGTCCGAGGCGAGGAGGTCGGTGCTCTTGCAGACCACCGCGGTCGTGTTAAGGGGGTTCCCGTTGAGACGGACCTTTAGCGTGGCGCCCGGCGTGTCGTCCTCCTCTTCGATGCGCCGGAGAACGGTTGTTGTGCCGCTCAGAACCTTTGACGGCGTGACATCATTCCCGGCGCTGTCCCTTGCAGCGGTGCCGGCGACAATCAAGATTTCGAGAGGGCGGGCGAGGACGGTGAAGGAGGCGAAATCGTCACTGTTCGTCGCCAGCGTTTCGAGCCCGGCGCCGGCGGCGGCGGCGGTGACCTCGCACCGGAACGTGACGGTGGCTTCCGCAGTGATAGCCTTGACAGGGGCGAGCCTCATGCCCCTGGGGTTTGTGCCGTCACTGCTCTTGAAGTCGAACGATGTGCCGTCGGCGGCGTCGCCCATCACGGCCGTGTTGGTCGACTTGCAGGTAACGGTGACGTCACCTTCGGGATTGTGGCTGAGCCTGATGCGCACAGTGGGAGCTTCAGCCGGCTCGGGCTGGGCCTCGATGCGCACCACCCTGTCCGTCGGCTTCAGGACGAGGTTCTCCGGGATGAGGGCGCCCGTCGCGCTGACGGCGTTGGTCCCCGCCACGACCAGGATCTTCAGCGGGGTGGCCAGTATGACTGTCGACGCCGTTGCGTAGGTCCTCCCGTGCGCGTTCGTGGCGGTGCAGGTCATCGTAACGTCCGTGTCGCCACGGAGCGCCTTGACCGCAGGCAGCTTGATGCTCTTGCTTGTGGCGGTGTCATAGTTCGTGGCGAACTCCTTCGTGTAGTCGGTCGCGGCGGCGCCGGTCTGGTCGATGACGGTTGCCTTCTCGGGGTCGACCTTGCACGCCACTGTGATCGCCTCTGTAGGGGTTCCGGAGAGCGCCAGCTTGAAGAGCCCGCCGACGCTGTAGTCGTGGAACTCGACGGCCTCGGTCTTGTCCTTGGCGGAGAGCGGGACGTCCGGCAGCCACGCAGGAGACCCCGCGTGGTAGCCCCCGCCGACCTTGGAGTCCGAGCCGGGGAGGATGTAGAGCTCAAAGGGAGCCATCTGGACATTGATGTCCGCCGCGGATTTCGGGTCGGATTCGCTGACGGCCTTCTCGAGGCCGCCCACGTCCTCGTCCACGCCGCACCGCACCTTGACGGAGCTGTCCCACCCCGCAGCGGAGGCCCGAGGAGAGACGACGGGGGCGACGGTCACTTTGTAGCTGACAGTGTCCCCGTCGGGCAGTGCCGGCACAGACGAGCCAGAGATGGTGCACTTGATGGTCACGTCCCTCGAGTGGCGGTTCGTGCACACACTGTCGAGACCGCACCCGCTACCTCTCGTCATGACGGGCAGTGCGACCTTGGAGCCCTCCTTAACCTCGAGCTTGCCCGCCTCGGTGGAGGGGGAGGCCTTGAAGGTGTACGTCGTGGTCGCCGAGGCCCCCACGCGTTCCTTCCCCTCGGCATCCTCGGCCTCGCAGGTCAGGGAGAAGGCGGTCCCCTCCGAGGCGGAGGTCTTCACGTGTAGGAGGGCGGCGTCCGAGACGTCTTTAGCGTCGGAACCACTCCCAATCACGGCGCCGCTGGCCGTGAGGGGCGTCGCGTCGTCCGACGTGACCTCACCGGTGCTCAGGAGCGTTTGGGTCTTGGCGTGGACCGCGAGCTTCGTCGTCTCGGCCCCTCTCGCGGCGCCCGATAACAGGCCCAGGAGGGCCAGCAGCGCCAGGAGGGTGCCGATCTGCGGGGAGGGGGGGTCAAAGGGCGTCGGAGAGCGTCGCGGGCGGGAGGTGCCCCGGGGTCACCCCTCATCACGTGGGCAGCTCAAGGCTGGCGGGGAAGGGGACGGGGAGGCGACGGGGAGCGTCGATGGCGCGTAGCGAGGTGCACAGCGGTGGCGCTTCCACGTCGTCGACGGGGCGCGAGTGGAAAAAGGAGGAGGTGCTGGCCCGACGCCGGTCTTGGCGCGCGGGAGGGTTCGTTACGCGCTCCGGCGCGTCCCCGCGCGCTCCGCGGGCCGAGAGAGCGAAAGTGGGCAAACCAGCAGACGATCGTGTCATTCGTAATCACCTTGTTCCCCATCTGCCCCCACAAGTGGCGAGCGGGTGGGATGACGGAGCGGCGGGGCGCTCTAGTCGACAGGGATCGACAGTCCCTCGGTCACTTGGACCCGCAGGTGGGCGCGCTTGGAGTTCTGGTGACGAGATCAGGACAAACAATGTATCCACCAGGCACCTGCAGCGGGGGTAAAGGTGGCTCCTTCAAGGGTTGAGGGCGCGCGGGCCGGGGCGGGGTCCATTTCAAAGCCTTCTCGTGAAGTTCTGTTCTGGGCGCCGTGGAACCGAGTCCGTCTGGGAGGAGCAAGGCGGCAGGACGAGACCTCTCACGTCGAACGAAAGGCTTCTCTGCGTGTTCAGTGAAGGGGGGCGCGGATACTCACGGTGTATCCTGTAGGCGTGCACGGGAGAACAGGCGCTTAGCCGTGCATTGTGGGAGTGGCGCCACGCGAGGTGCGCGGGCGGCGAAGAGGCGCGGGGGGGAGAGCCAGGGTGTCGGGCAGAGCCCGGTCGCATGCCGCTCGCCTGAAGTGTTGTCAGGTCGAGTGGCATCCGGTCTTCCCGGTCCCGAGTCCCGGCGCCAGACGCCGGCGTTGCACGCCCGCGCGAGCGCGTGACTCACGCGCCCATGTCCCTGACCTCCCCGGCACTCATAAGGGGGACCGCAAGCGAGTCGAGTGGCGGCATCGCGAGGATCCTCGCCCGAGTACGTGACGCCGTGCTCTTTCGTCCCGGTTTGACCGCCCTCACCGGCCCGTGGAGCCCCACCCTGCACTCCGGTCTGGCCAGTCCTCAGAGGACAAAGAAACGGGGTGCCTCGAGGAGACCACACGAGCTCTTCTCCCATGAATTCATTAGTCGATGGTTTGCGAAGTCACTGCGCCGCGCAGATGACCTCGTCGCATCATCGTTTCATGGCAGGACCGGCGCATAGATGTGGCTGGCCTCAAACCCGTGCCGGCAACGCGCGCCCGTCCACAGCAGTCTGGTCCGTCTCGACTAGCATGGACGTTACAACCGCGATGACAGAGCCCGGGACGGCCGGATGGGGCCGCAAGCGCGGCAGCGTGCGGCCGGACGACCCGCTCCTCTCCGACCCAGCAACGCACGGGTCCTGCGTGTACAGTCACGCCGACTGGTCGCGGGCCTACCGATCTGTCGAGGAGGAGCTCGACTCGGTGGCGGTGCCCGTGGAGGGGCATCTCCCGGAGGAGCTGCTGCAGGGGTGAGCGCTCCCCCCGTCCCGTCCCGGAGCGGCGCCCCCCTTACTTTTGCAGGGCGACCCAGGTGCAAGGCCCCCCACCCCTCCGCCGCAGGGTGCTGTACCGCAACGGCCCGGCACTGTTCGAGCGAGGGGGCAAAGGGTATCAGCACATGCTAGATGGGGACGGCTACGTGATCCGCTTCGAGTTCACCGGACACAGCACGGCACAGTTCACGAGCCGGTTCGTTCGAACGGCCGAGTTCCGGGCCGAGGAGGAGGCGGGCCGTGTGCTTTACCGGGGGACGTTCGGGACCATGCGCGACGGCGGGCCCCTGGCCAACGCCTTCGACCTCCACCAGAAGAATCTGGCGAACACCAACGTGCTTGCCTGGGGGGGCAAGGTGTACGCGCTGTACGAGGCCGGGAGACCGGTGGAGCTCGACCCGGAGACGCTGGAAGCCCGGGGCGAGGACGACCTGGGCGGGCGGCTGCCGGGCGGCATGTTCGTCTCCGCGGGTCTACCGGCCGCCGTCGAAGCGCGCCTGGGGATCGGCGGGAGGGCCTTCACGGCGCACCCGCACATCGACAGGCGGTGCGGGCGGGTCGTCGGATGGGGCTGGACGAGCAAGGTTGCCGAGCGGGCTGTGGAGGCGACCTTCTGGGAGTGGGACAGCGACTGGACGGAGTGTTCCTCGGTGACGCACTCGCTGGCGGGGTGCGAGGCGGCCCCGCACGACTTCGGCGTCACCCAGAGCTGGTATGTGATGGTGCAGAACTGTCTCCGCATCAACCCCGTCCCCTACCTGGCAGGTGTCAAGGGTGCGGGGGAGTGCCTCGTGAGCCAGCCGGAGCTGCCGGTCACCGTCCACCTAATCCCCCGATTTTCGGGGGCCGCCGGAAGCGCGGAGCGGCCCGGGCGGGAGGCGGTGTTGGCGAGGGGCCCGCGCGAGGCCTTCGAGATCCACGTGGCCTTCGCGCATGACGGCCCGCCGGTCGGGGACAGCGCGGGCGAGGAGGAAATGCGCGAGTGGGTCACCTTCTACACCGCCGGGTGGGACAAGCTTTCGCCCGGTTCCTTCCTGGGCGAGTGGGCGGCGTCGGGGGGTTGGGACTTCGAGATCGCGACCACGCTGACGCCCGACTTCAACAACATCCCCATGACCATGCTCTGGCGGTACCGCGTCAGCGCGAGGACGGGGGAAGTCGTGCGGGAGCCCGCCCCTGGGTGCGAGCGGCTGTGCATCGACCACCCGCACGTCAATCCCGCGTTCGAGGGGCGCAGGGAGTGTCGGTACGTGTACGCGTCCGTGTCGAACGAGGTTGGCGTCTCGGGCCCCCCGCTCGGGTATGTCCGGATCGACCTCGTGACGGGGGAGCGGCAGACGTGGTGGGCGGGGAACCGCTGCTTCTGCGAGGAGGTGGTGCTGGTGCCCAAGGCTGGGTCAACCACCGACGACCAGTGCTGGGTCCTGGGGCTCCTCGTCGACCACTCGGCTGCGGGTGGGCACCGAAGCTGCCTCGTCGTGCTGGACGGGGAGGACCTCGGGGCGGGGCCGGTGGCGCGGGTGTGGCTGGGCTTCCAGATCCCGCACGGGCTACACGGGATGTTCGTCAGCGGTCGCGCGCCTTGACGTTGAAGAGCCCGGCGTCCCGGGGGGACTGAGGACTGTCCCTCGCGGCGGCCGGGCTGACTAGGGCTGACTAGGGCAGTGTTACGCCGGACGCGAGAGCGCCCGCTCGCCTCGCTCGCTACTCCTGGCGGTCTGCGACATGCCTCTACCGCCTCCGGAGCCCACGCCGAGGCTAGTTTCCCCGCAGCGAGCGAGTGCGCGTGCTCGGCCAATCCCACCTGTACGGACCCGCGCAAAGGGGCTGCAGGGCGTTTCTAGAGTGCCGGTGAAGAGTTAGGGCCCCGGCTTTTGCACGCGGTTTGCATCGGGGGGGCGGGATGTCGGGTCAGAATAGGCTCCCCGTGGTCCCCACGGTCACCGTCCTGGGGCAGATGAAGACCCGGCTCGCGGGAGCCGTGAAAGGGCACGCGCTGCTCAAGAAGAAGGCCGACGCGCTGACCATCCGCTTCCGCCAGGTAAAGGTTTCCCCGAGACCCCTCAAAGCTCGCCACTTTCACTGGAAGGGGGCGGACAGGCGACGGAAGCAGCCCCGCTGGGCGCCCACGTGGGCGGGAGAGTCGCCTCGCGATTTGCGCGTACCGGGGAGACTGAAGCCGAAACGGTCGCTCTATCCGCTGAGAAACGCGGATTAACACCTATTGTACACTTTTGTCACAGCTGATTCTCCACGATAAGCCCCACATAGAGGCGCCCAGCTGTCCCCCCCCGGTGGCGAAGGGTAGCCGGTGCGCAAATACTGTGCGTCGCAGTTGCTGAAGAAGATTGTCGAGACGAAGGAGCAGATGGGATCGACCATGCGTGCCGCAGCGTTCACGTACACCGAGGCCCGGTGAGTGCGCCCCCGGCCCCCGGGCCCGCCCACCCAGTGGGCCCTGAGGCGGTGACCCCCGTCCCCTCCCCGGGGGCCTCGCCGCGGCCCACATCCCGGCGGGCCGCGCCCTCGATCGCAGGTATGCTGCCGGCGAGTTCCACCACACCGTCTCGGACAACGTGGAGAGCGCGGCAATCCGCGTCAAGGCGACCACGGACAACGTGGCGGGCGTGAAGCTGCCCCGGTTCGAGTGCGAGGGGGGGGCCGACGCCTCCCACCGCAGCGACTTGACCGGGCTCGGGCGGGGCGGGCAGCAGGTACAGAGCTGCCGCAAGGCCTACCTCCAGGCGGCAACGCTCATGGTGAAGCTGGCGAGCCTCCAGACCTCCTTCCTCACCCTGGACGAGGCCATCAAGACAACCAATCGGAGGTGAGCGGGGGCCGGGGACGGGGCCGGGGCGCCGCTCCTGGCCGGGGGGCGCAACGCGCCGCTCCTGGCCGGGGGGCGTACCGCGCCGCTCCGCCGGGGGCCGCGGGCTGCCGGGGGGAGGGCGGGAGCCGCCGTGCCCGGGGGCGCCGCGAGCCTGACACCCGCCCCACCCCCCGTCCTTCTGCAGGGTGAACGCGCTGGAGAACGTGGTCAAGCCGCGGATCGAGAATACGATCAGCTACATCAAGTCGGAGCTCGACGAGCTCGAGCGCGAGGAGTTCTTCCGGCTCAAGAAGGTGCAGGGGAAGAAGAAGAGGGACCTCGAGGAGAAAGAGCGCCTCAAGGCCCTGCTGGGGGGCGACGGGGCGGGAGGGGCTGCCACCCACGTGGCCGATGCCGCGAGCATGCTCAGTGCGAATGACGAGGACCCGGACATCGTTTTCTAGGGCACCGCGGCTGATTCTAGGGGACCCGGCGCCCCGTCAGCGCACGGAGGGGGGCAGCGCCGCCGTTGAACGCGTTTCCAGCAGTTCGGCGCAGGCTCGTGGGGATCGATCCCCTAATCTGTGGGTGGGGGGAGAACAGGCGGTGCCCGCGCACCTTCCGCTCCAGCACTTCTGCTATCGGCGCAATCCCGTTACCCCCAAATAAGATCCCAGGCTTGCGCGTCAGGTGCCCCCCCATCTCGTGGCCACGAATTCGAGCCGCGTGCCACTTGCTCCTCGCTACAGAGCTGGGCCTGTACGCCCTTAACAGAACGGAAGTGTATCTCGCTGACGGATTACACTCATCGTTCGGGAAGAAAAGTGCTTGAAATCGCACTCTGGGCGACTTGTGGACTGGGCCTTTCAGGACCAAGGAAGAGGAACTCCGATTTCCCGCCGATTGTTGACTGCGGCCGACATAATGGTGAGACATCTCTTTCATGTGTCCTTTGTCCCTACAGCGGCGCACCTCGACCCCCCCCATGCCGCCCCTCGGCGCCTCCCCGGACTCGATGCTCGTGATGGTGTAGGCTGTCATTAGATCCACGAACACAGTGCACCCACCCGGTGACGGTTGTTTCTACGTGTACTTTGTACGAAAAACACGGCGCGCAACGGCACATTTGTTGCTGGAAGCTCGGGGGTCTCGCGGTTGGCCCTCCAGCCAACGGTCCCGACTCGCGTTGCGGCACATGGGGCGTCGGATACCCCCTGGGGAGCAATCCTGCGCTCGTTGCTGTCTTCATGCCGTCACGAAATCCCTGGTCGTTCCCATGACGTAGCTTCTGGGCCACTCCGCCTCAAATGTCGCCCGGGAAGTGAAGGCCAACGGTCCCCAAAGGGGCCGGCGTTCCTGCGATATCCCTAGCACGAAAAGACGCGCTGTCCCGACAGCGCTGTAAGAAGGCGTCGCGGCTCCGTCGTCCGTCGATACTGAGTGACTGAGCGTCCTGAGTGGTGTCCTTCGGCTCAAGCAGGGGGGAGCGGCGCCGGCCGCGCTGGCTGTGAAGGGCCTGGACTTCGCCTACCCGGGTGAGCGGCGCGAATGTCTAGACCTCGTCCGCGCCAAGCGGTCTCCCAACGGCGCCCTCCGATACGCCTGAGGGCTTTGTGGCTCACTGGCCGCCCTCCCCGCCGCCTCCGTGCAGGGTGCAACCCCTTCATCAAGAAGCTCGACCTGGAGCTCCCGCGGGGGTCCCGGTGCCTGCTGATCGGGGCCAACGGCGCGGGAAAGTCCACGCTGCTCCAGGTGCTTGCGGGCAAGTACATGGTCGACATGGACAAGATCCGCGTGATCGGCCGCGCGCCCTTCCACGACATCGAGCTGACCAACTCGGGGCAGCTGAGCTACCTCGGCACAGCCTGGCGCAAGGACGGAGGAACGGCCGGCGCAAAGGTCGCCCTCGCGGCCGACATCCCCGCGCGTCAGATGATCTTTGGCGTCCCGGGGGTCGACCCCGAGCGCCGCCAGCGTCTTGTGGAGATGCTGGACATCGACCTCGAGTGGAAGATGAACAAGGTCTCGGACGGACAGCGCCGGAGGGTGCAGATCTGCATCGGCCTCCTCAAGCCTTACGAGGTGCTCCTGCTCGACGAGATCACCGTCGACATGGACGTCGTAGGGCGCATGGATCTCCTGGACTTCTTCAGGCAGGAGTGCGACGAGCGCGGGGCCACCATCGTTTACGCCACCCACATTTTTGACGGCCTGGAGAACTGGATCACCCACGTGGCGTACGTTGCACGTGGGGAGCTCCAGAAGGGCGGCCTCGCGGGGGAGGTCTTCCCTGCCGAGCAGCTCGGGGTGCACGGCCGCCTCTACGAGACGGTGGAGAAGTGGATCGAGGAGGACAACCGCATTGCCCCTCCGGAGCTGGAGGACGATGCACCCCGCAAGGTGCCTGAAGGCATGGGGAGGCACATGGCCTACTACCGCTGAGATGCCCCCGTCCCCCCGGAGACGCCTCTTCCATGACCGATTTTGCTGCCCTGACCGCCGTCTCGCCAGACACAGCTCGGCCGTGCGCCGGGTGATTATCCCAGCGGCCTTCAAGACACTGGGAACGTCATCGGGACGACCCTTCCTTCCTTCCTTCCTCGCCACTTCTCCTCTTCAATCCTCAGCTGCCCGTCTTGGTCGCATCTTCTGAGGCCCACTCCTATCACGTGCGCGTGAAGTGGGCCACCTTGCCGGGTTTGCCGTGTTGAAACTCCGGTCACCGGAGTCCTGTGAGCAGCGGGGACAGCGCTCCACTCAGGGTGGTTCGCTCCCCTTGCTGCCCGCGACGAGCCCGACGCCCGACGCCCCGATCGCAGGAGCGCCCGTCCCTCGACGCCAGCTGGCGATCCATGTTTTCCGCCGACTCTGTCATCCCTACCGAGGCAAGCCGCCAGGAGGAGTTCGAGAGGGTGGCCCTTGTTGCCCGTGCTAAGTTCGGGGACACCGGGGCACCGCTCCCGGGCCGCAAGCACGACTTTCCGGGCGTCGTCGCCAAGTCTCCGAGCCACTTGTCGAGCCAGGTGGCGCAACACCGCGACGAACTCAACGGCATGCGCAAGACCCGGCAGATCAAGGCCCGGGCGGATGAGGAGAGCACGAATGCCCTGTACAGGGAGCGCCTTTCGGGCGTTCAGCCCAAGGCCGTGTCCTCGCTCCCGGCCTCCATCCTCGCGGCGAGAGTGGACATGTACCGCGAGAAAGAACGGGAGCGCGACCAGAGGTCCCGCATGCTGGCTAAGGAAAGCAGCGTGAGCCGGTCAAGGTATCTCGAGGCCGCGCCGAGGACGGAGAGCCAGCTGAGCCTTGAGGTGCTCAGGCGGCGGGAGGAGAAGGCGCGGGCGAGAGAGGCGGAGGCGGAGCAGAGGAGAAACGAGGAGAGGCAGCGGTCTCGAGAGCTCAAACAGATGCTTAAGAACGCCAGCGGGAGGGATTTCAAGTCGCTCAGTCCCGAGGTGCAGGCGGCAAGGGAGGAGCTGGCAAAGCAGAGGCAGCGAGAGGACGAGCGGCGGCTGGTGGAGGAGGAGGACCGGGCCATCGCGATGATGGAGCTGATCGAGAGTGCACAGTCGAGGACGGTCCAGAAGCTGGATGGGGACATCGAAAGGAGGTGGAGATCCCTGAAGCAGCAGAGCGAGGCGAGGCGGCAGGAGGCGGCGGCGGAGACTCGAAAGGGGGCTCGGGAGTTCATCAAGAGCCTCTCCGATACACAGGCGAAGACAGAGTCGTCCCTTTCCCCTGACATGCTCGCACTGCGCGCCGAGAAGGCCTTGAGGATGCAGCGGGAGGTCGAAGACGAGGCCCACAGGTTGGCCTTAGAGAACTACGAGGCACGCAGGCGGAACGAGGACGCCACAACGAGGACGACCCACAAGCTGTCGGACGAGATGGCCGGGCTGAGGGACCTGATGATAGAGAAGGAGGCTCTCCGAAGGGGCGCAGCGAGGGAGAAGGCCCAGGAGAACTGGGATAAGCTCAAAGTCCTCGTGAGGGAGAAGGAACCCGTCACCGAGGTCAAGCACAGCGAGACCCTCATGGAGTTCAAGTGTAGGCTGGAGAGGGATCTGGAGGAGCGAAAGAAAGCGCAGGCAGCGCAGATGAAGAAGGAGAACGCGGAGACAAGGGAAAGGCTCAGCAGGATGGACTCCATCGTCTCGAGAAATATCGCCCAGGCGAAGAGGGCCCGGGCCGCACAGCGCAGAGACGAGGTGAAGGCCGAGATGGTGCGGAAGGACGAGGAGCTGGCGGAGCTGGAGAGGGTGAAACTTGGCGCGGAGACTGCCTGGCAGTGGCGCGACGCCGGGAATGACGTCGCGCATGTGGAGGAGATCCAGGCAAAGATCGCCGCGGTAAAGAAGCAGAAGAGGCAGCTCCGGTGGAAGCTTGGTGCGACTACTGCCCTGGCGTCGACTGCGGAGGGCGAAGTTGAGGGCCACCTGCCAATCATCGCGGGCAGGAGGCCCATTGCCGACGGCGACTGCGTAACAATAGAGGATGGCAGCGAGCTCGGCGAGGGGCGGGCGCCAACAGTCGGTAGAGCCAAGCAGGACAGTCTCCTGGTGTCGATGATGACGTCCAGTGGGAGGCAGGCGCGGGATGAGACCACCGTTTACGTCGATGCCGAATCCGGCTCGTCCTGAGCGCTGTGCCTCACAAGACTCGATGCGCAATGAGGGCTAAAGGAGGTGTTGAACCCCGCGCTACGCCTACAGTTTTCGCACGCTCAGGAAGCCCTGCACCGTCTCCCTGGAGCGACCCTGGAAGGTCGCCGTGATGGTCCCGCCGCGGGGCAGGGCAAGGAATTCCCTCGCGGAGATGCCGTCGAGGCGCGTCCGGGGAGCACCCGCCGGCAGTAAGACGGTCGACTTGTGCATGCTGGCCTGCACGCGCGCCTTGTCCAGCAGCAGCTGCACCGTGGGCGGCTTGTCGGCGACCGAGCCGTAGACGTACACCCCTGGGTCCCTCTGGCTGAAGAATCCGAGTGTCACCTCGTACAGCCCGGGAGACGCGATGGTGATCTCACCAGTGCCCTCGTTGCACAGGAAGGTCTCCGGGTCGCTGTTGACCGCGCACGTGTCCCACGGCACCACATGGTTCTTGAGCGTCTTGTCACCCCCCCACACGAAGCGCGCCGAGGCCACCTGCGCGTTCAGGGCGCGGTTCACCGCAGCCTGTCGGTCCAGGGCCTTCCGCAGGGCCTCCCCGGAGGCACGGAAGCCCTGGTCGACGTCCACCTGGACGCTCTTGAGGAGGTCCGAGACCTCATCAACATCCGCCTTGGTGTCGAGGAGCGTCACCACGTCCTTGACCAGTGCGCGCTGCTCCACGAGCCCGTGCAGGACGGCCACGTCCTCCCTGATCCCGTCGACCTCCACCTGCGTAGCCATGTCCCTCGCAATACGCGCCACGCGGTCCTCCGTGGCGTCAGCACGGCCACTGAGCTCTGCCACAGCCTTCCGCCACGCCTCCCCACTTGCCGCACTGTCCTCCTCCAGCCTACGGACCGCCGCCCTCTGCTCCGCCTCAACCCTTGACGCCGCCTCCCCCGCGGCGACGGAGGCGTCCGCCGCGTCCATTACGACCTTCTTGACCACCGACAGCTCCTCCCAGTGGCGGTTCAGCTCATCCGCCACCTCCCGCAGGTCCGACTTCTTCTCCAAGAGGGCCCGGAGGTCACCGACGCTGGTTGAGTGCGCCTCCCTCAGCTGGGCCACCTCCCCCTGCGTGCCCCCGGCCTGTCTCTTGGTCTCCTCGATCGCCCCGTCCATGCGCTCCATGGCCTCCCCCACGGCCTTGAGGGCGTCCCCGGCCGCCTTGCCGTCCTTCTGGATCCTCTTGACCAGCCGCCGGATGTCGTCCTGGGCGTCGCTCAGCGACTGCTCCACGGGGCCCACTGCCCTTGCGATCATCCCCGTGCACTCGGCCTCCATCCGGTTCTGCAGATTCTGGATGGACGTCACAAGGTCCCCGTGGGACACGGTGTCAGCTCGAAGCTGCTCAAGCGCGCTCGCGTCTGCCTTTTTCTTGAGCTCCGCCCACGTCTCGCGCGCGCGATCCGCGGCGTCGGCCTCGAGGGCGTCGTATTGTCGCCGGATTGCTTCGAAGTTGGCCTCCGTGATGCCGCGGTCCGCCTTGGCGTCGACCGCCCGGTCCACCTCCGCCCTGTGCTTGGCGAGCTCTGTGCGCAATGCGGCCTCCGCCTCGTGGACCATCTTCTGCGCCTGCCCCAACCAGTTCACCTCCGCGGCCCGGAGACGCTCGGCCATCCTGCCCTCCGCTTCCTTGATGAGGGCCTCCACGCGCAGCAGGTCGTCCCCAACGTCAGAGCGCAGGCGCTTGTCGGAGGCTGTCCGGAGGGCCTCGAGCTCGGCGATACGGGAGCTCTGGGCCTCCACAACCTCCATGATCATCTTGAGCGTGGAGGGGACGATGTCGGCGATGTTGCGCCACTCGCGATCGGCGGCTAGCGCACCGTGCGCCTGTTGTGTGGCCACGTCCACCTGTCGCCACGCCTGGCCCCGGTCCTCAGCCAAGGTGGCGTTGTTGAGCGAGCGAGCGGCGTTCATGATCGCTGCCTCACCGGATCCTAACGCCCGCGAGCTGTCGAACGACCGATCACCCCAACGCCGGGGCGTCGAACGGTCCACGCCGTCCATCTGCGCGGCAGGGGTTCCGGCCCGGGCCCGGAGATTCGTTAATGGGCCGAAAACGCATGACACTCACATGCGCCTTCACGGGCCATTTCAGGGGCACTTGCAAGGTCCAGTGTGCGTTTTGCGAACCACAGATATTCGGAGACCCCAAAGACTCGGGTTCGGGGGGAGGGGGCGGACACGAGGGCCCCCGAAATCGGGCGGGCGCAGTACATACATTCGCGGCCCACACGTTCGTATCTCGCTTAAGTGAGCGTATGAAGGACAAAAGCGCACCTTTTTTGCGTTTTCCGCGCGACTGGCCAGCAACTAGGAGCTCGGATGTGACTTATGGCTGCTGGCGCGCCCGAGG
>Ga0181581_10001077_pt1 | contig 21038 bp, 18 predicted proteins | sample 071ome_22_FD_132433 | JGI IMG/M metagenome (GOLD analysis project Ga0181581, IMG submission 132433) | Coastal salt marsh microbial communities from the Groves Creek Marsh, Skidaway Island, Georgia - 071404AT metaG (megahit assembly) | ecosystem: Environmental > Aquatic > Marine > Intertidal... | reverse complement strand
TTACCGCGGGCGCGCTTATCGCGTTCGTTGTCTTCCAGCAGCTGGCTACTACTACTACTACTACGAGCTACATCCTGCTCGGCGGCGCGCTGATGCTGATCCTCGGCACGATCGATGACGTGAACCACTTCAGCTGGCGCAAGCGCGTGCTCGGTCAGATCATCATCTCGGTGATCACATTAAAGATCACAGGATTGAGCGTGCACACCATCGTCGGCTTTGACCTGACCTCGATACCCGGTCTGTCGCTCGGGTTCACGCTGCTCGCGATCATCGGGCTGACCAACGCGTTTAACCTGATCGATGGCATCGACGGGCTGGCCGGCGGCATCGCGCTGATCACGATCGCTAACCTGTTCATTTTTAGCACGCCGAACGTCGCGCTGGCCGATGGCGCCTACCTCGTGCTGATTTCAGCCGCGTTATTACCTTACCTCTACGCGAACTTGCTCGGCCGAAAGGAGGCCAAGGTGTTCCTGGGTGACTCGGGCAGCTACATGCTGGGGTTTGTGATCGCGATGAGCTTAATCAACTTCTCCGAAGGCACAAACCCGACGCTCTCGACCTCGTCGGTCCTGTGGTGTGCGGCCCTGCCGATCCTCGACACGATCGGGGTCATGCTGCGCCGCCTGCGTAACGGCCAGTCACCGTTCCAGCCCGACCGCCGACACCTTCACCACCTGTTGATGAACAAGGGCATGTCATCAAGGGTTGCGTTATCGTGGCTGATCGGCATCGCGGCTACCCTCTCGATCGGCGGGCTGTTGATCGAGCGCTACCTTGCCGCTTTTAGTATCCCGCTGTTTATCGCGCTGATCCTTATCTACACCAAGATCGCCTGCAGCCGCCTCGACACCCTCTGCGACAACACAAAGTAACCACCCCAGAATCCCAAAAAAAGCTGCCGCCATGCCGGATGTGCGTATCGGGTATTTGGGGTAAAAGTGCGCTAGAGTCGGAGCCATATTGAGAACATCAGGAGAACCAACAAGGCGACAGCACTCAAACGACGCGGCGGCGGACCCAAGACCGTCACCGGCAAACTGGCCTCGAGTAAGAACGCGATCAAGCACGGCCTGACCGCGAAAAACTGGCTGAACGACGAGCAGAGATTGTTAGTTTTACGTTTGAAGACATCGAACACCTACCCAATGGTCGTGTTGCACTACTACTGCGTCACTCAAAAACTGATCAGTATGGTGATGGAAAGTTAATCCCCATATCGGATGAGCTCTTTCAGCTAATAAAGCATTGGAAGCAAGAGAGCGGAATGAATGAAGGAAAGATACTCCGAGGCTTTATGCGTGATGGAAAGACAACACATAAAGAACTTAATAGCGCATCAGTAAATAACATTCTCAAAGAGCTGCAAATAAAAGCAAAGCTAGAAGTGAATGAATTATCGGGTCACTCGTTCAGAGTGGGTGCTGCTGTTGACCTTCTCGATCAAGGACTGTCTATTGAGAAGATTATGCTGAAAGGTGGATGGAAATCGGAAACGACGGCGTTGAGGTATTTGAGGAACTGGCAAGATTGGAACAACCTTTAATGTTTAACCCCAAAATAGCTCAGGATTGATTTACCTATCTCAGCAACATGCGCCCCCTGTTCAGGCATATAAGATGCAAAACCAGTAGTACAAAATGCATACCCTTCGGATTGATGCATTCCATTTTTAATTGCAACGAAGACAACATGAGGTTTTAGCAAAATCACTTGCTCATTTATAATAAAGTTCGTGGTCTCATCTATCTCATTGGAATACGTTAGGGTGACAAATAAACTCGAACCTCTATTCTCAATCACGCCAAATAATGGGGAACCATCAGACTCAATCAAAATCTTCTTAAGAATTGCTTCAGCTTCAGCAGCATCTAACTCGGATTGAAATTCAACAAGAAAATCTCTGGTCATTCTTGGGTGAACCGCTGTATAAGAAAGACCAAGTTGTTCTAGGAACTTTTCGTGAGCTTTTAGGCGATAGTAGAATTTCACCCTGTCATACGGTTTTTGGGAAAGCCCAGTTGCAATAATTAGCTCTGAATCCTTTCTATCCAACAATTCCCCACAAATAAGATCATACAACTCCAGCGAATCCAACAAAGGATCGGCACTCTCTTTAATGTACCAAGTCGGATTTTTAATTGATATGGATTGCCTTATAGGCTCAGCATTGAAAAAATAATGATGTTGAATATGAGCCCCAGCATTAAGAAACAGCGTGGAGAAATTAGGATTTCTATTCTTGAAAAAACTATAGTGAATATCATACAGAAGGAGGTCAAGAACAAGAGGCTTCAACCAGGGCTTCCATCTCGATTGAAAGATATATTTTACATATCTCAAATAATGTTTTGGTCTAGCAAACCTCAAAAGAGCCAAAATAATCTGAACCGCAGTTTTAAATGTAATTTTTGCTTGAGAGTTATCATTTACAGCTTGAGATACAGCCTCAGTCAATGCTTTGCTCCAAAAGGAGTCATCAGAGAGGGTCTTAGTCCATGGGTCAGGTATAAAATAAGCCGCATTTTTTAACCGATTTTCAGTATTCATAGCGGATATTGAACCAACACTGAATCCCGCGAGCTCAATTAGTTCAAATATTTGAGGCGAATCAGCCCCAACAACATCGCCCAAACGAAAAATACCATGTTGATTATAAGTGAGACCGGTATGCACAGATGCCCACTGCACCCAAGGTTCTAGCTCATCATAATTTTTTTCAGCTAATGTAGTAATTAAACCAGAATTAATAATTCGCTGAATATGAGTCAGCTTGGTGGGATATCTTTCTAGATATTGAGCGGCAACGTCGAAGTTGATCTCATTAAGTTCTAGTAATGTTAGTCTCAAAGCGAATGCAGACACTATTTACATGCTCGATGGGTGTTACAGTAGTTTTTAAGTATATTATACAAAGGCAAGACTAAATTCTCTCTGATAAATTCTTTCTCAATCAATGCCCTATTATAACGAGCATTATGTATTGGCACTTCTTCACTATCTGCAATATCAGAAATAACACTTATTAACTGTTTTAAGTTTTCTGGTTCTATCAAATGAACATTTTTAAATTTAGAAAGTACATTACTTGCAGCACCAACAGGGGCAGCAAATATTAATTGCTTTCCTAACAAGACACTTTCAAAGATTTTTGATGGAATTGCACAATGAAATTCCCTTCCGATCTGTCCAAATATTATGTCTGCTTTGTGATATTCGCGCAGGAGTTCGTCCCAATTAAGTTGATCAATAAATGCAATATTACTTAGAGCTTTTTTTTCACTTAGGTTGATTAACCGATCTCTATCGTTGCCACGACCAACTATCCGTATGTTTATAAATTTTAAACTACTAGCAAGATCAACTAAGATTCCTAATTTTTGTGCATAACCTATATTTCCCGCATAAATTAAAGTTAGTCTTTGATGACTTTTAGTGGATGTAAATGAAACACTCTTAATTAATGAACGATATTTTTCAGTAGAGATTCCATTGCCCACGGTAATTATTTGGGTTTTCGTTAATTTATCTATGCTCTTCTTCTCATGCGAATTAGTTACTAATATGTATGAAGATTTATTGAATGCAAATTTAGCAAGCAACTTTATTAAAAAATACCCTAGCCTCCCTGAAATCCCTAAATCTTTAAGGTATTCCCAAACCACATCCCTAATATCAACTACATGCATAGCCCTTGTAAAAACTAAAGGCATGAATAGTAATATTGGCGATGGAATTGAACTTATTACAATATCAGGCTTAAATTTAGTAACCTTAATAAATAAACATAATGTTTCTTTTATCTCACCAAATGCCCTAAGAATTAGATTTTTTTTTTGAAATTCTACTTCAGGACAGTATTCAACTTCATATTGCAATGAAGGAAAATCCGAAATCGGTTGTTTGCCAAAAACAACTAATTCAACATCAAAATTATTATCAATAAGCTCTGCAAATGACTTAATTCTATTTGAAGTAGCCTTGTTGTCAGGAAAATAATATGAACTAACTATCGCAATTTTCTTTTTCATTATTTATCAATGAATGATTTTCAGTCAATTCAAAGCGCCACAAAAGTCATAGGCATTATTTTCAAGTAACAATTGATTAATATCTTTTGACAAAAACTGTTTGTGTTTTACAAGGATCGCACATACTGAGTGCTTCCAATCAACATTATGAATAGAGGTAAGTTTTAGCTTGCTATGTGACTCAATGTTAGGCTCAACAGCTACAACCTCATATCCTTGGTCAAATAAATTTTCTACGATTTCGAGTGCTGGTGATTCTCTCAAATCATCAATATCTGGTTTAAATGCAAGGCCAAAACAAATAATTTTAGGCTTTACACCGGTTTGTGTACTTCTATTCGCAACAGCAGTTTTTATCTTTTCAATTACCCACTCAGTTTTAAAATTATTTACCTCTCTAGCAGCTTTAATGAGTTTTGAATTTCTTTCATCGCGCGATACGATAAACCAAGGATCTACCGCGATACAGTGTCCACCTACACCTACCCCTGGTTGAAGAATATTTACCCGAGGATGACGATTAGCCAGCTGAATCAACTCCCATACATCAATCCCATCATTTGCACAAAGAAGCGATAATTCATTCGCAAAGGCTATATTTACATCTCTAAAGCTATTTTCCGTTAATTTACACATCTCTGCAGTTTTAGCCGATGTTTCCAAAACTTCGCCACGTACAAAAGTTCTATAAAAGTCCGCGACTTCCTTTGTGGCCTCCGCTGTAAGACCTCCCACAACTCTATCATTTTCAACTAACTCGGTCATGATCTTTCCAGGTAAAACTCTTTCTGGACAGTACGCTATGTGCACCTTCTTGACATCTACACCTTCGTTGATAAAAACAGATTGAATTTTCTCAGTTGTACCTACAGGAGATGTCGATTCCAAAATAACCAAGTCGTTGGGTTTTATGTATTTGGAAATACTCTTAGCAGCATTAACCACGAAATCGATATTGGGCTTAGGGACTCCAGGTAATTCATGAAATGGAGTTGGAACGCATATCATATAAATGTCGCCTTCTTGAGGCTCTAAAAAAGCCTCAAGCATGCCATTACTGACAGCAGAACGGACAAATGCGTCCAAATCAGGCTCTACAATGTGAATTTTTCCTTGATTTATGGTTTCAACAGCGTGACTGTTTACATCCACACCAACCACTTTATAACCATTACTCGCCAATAAAGCTGCTGTGGGTAATCCGATATACCCTAAACCAATAACACTAATTTTCTTTTTCTTAATATCCATAACTAGCTATTTCATAAAATGGGCAACAATTTTCTCACAGGCCGTCCCGTCACCATATGGGTTATGTGCGCGAGACATGTCTAGGTAATAATTTTCGTCATTCAATAATTTACTTACTCCAGAGAAAATTTGATCTCTTTTAGCTCCAACAAGTTGGACTGTTCCAGCCTCTACTGCTTCCAGCCTTTCGGTTACATCACGCATCACAAGAACAGGCTTGCCTAAACTAGGCGCCTCCTCCTGTATTCCACCACTATCTGTAAGAACCAGATATGAATGGTTTAATAAATAAACAAAAGGTTCATAGTCCAGTGGTCTTAGTAAATGAACATTCTCTATTCCCTGTAAAATTTTATTTACTGGATCGCGAACATTCGGATTTAGATGGACAGGGTAAACAAAATGGTGCCGTGGATATGATTTAGCTAAATCCCTTATCGCCTCACATATTTGAATAAAACCATAGCCAAAATTTTCTCTTCTATGACCGGTGATCAAAACAAAGGGCAAAACTGTAAAATCGAAACCAAGGTCGCCCAAAAGCTTATCTTTTATTCTATTGGTGTTAGAAGGTTCAGCTTCTTGCTTTGCCAAAACCCAATGAAGTGCATCAATAACTGTATTGCCAGTGATCAAAATGCTTGGAGCCGCCACCCCTTCATTCAATAAATTATCCCTAGATAAATTAGTCGGTGAAAAATGGATGTCCGCTAATTTACCAACCACTTGCCGATTAAACTCTTCAGGAAATGGTGAATTAATATTATGAGTCCTAAGGCCCGCCTCAATATGTCCAACAGAAATACCAGAATAATAAGCAGCCATTGCAGCAGCTAAACTTGTCGTTGTATCACCATGCACAAGAACAATATCGGGCGAATAAGATTTCAACACATCTCTCATACCCATCAGTACTGATGAAGTGACATCATAAAGATCTTGTCCAGCTTTCATTAAATCAAGATCGATATCAGGTGTTATTTTGAAAAGACTCAATACCTGATCTAGCATCTCTCTATGTTGAGCTGTTACACAAACTATAACGTCAAATAACTCAGGGTGCCTTTTGAACTCTAAAACCAATGGCGCCATCTTTATCGCTTCTGGTCGAGTTCCAAAAACAAACATCACTTTCTTCAATTAAAAATCCCAACTTACTTGTAAAGACGATCCTTCTAGCGCATCTAAACCTATTTTTAAATATTGATTTGGAAGCCTTTTCCCAAATTCGGGAGCGTAGTAACCATCAAGAATATTAAATGAAGAGCCGAGATAATTTAAACGTACCTTTTCTCCATTTTTCATTAAAAGAATTATCTCATTAGCATCAATAGAAAAAATTTTAGCATCTGGACTCAAATGATAATAAGCAAACGCCTCACTATGACATCCTTTAACATTGTCATGAATATTTAAGCAGCCATTAGAAACCTTCCATGTTCGAGTATGAACTAAACCCTTATTTAAACGCTCGTAGCCATTATGAGAACATTCGATATAAACACAATCCTCGGTTTTGTTGCTCTTAAAATCAAAAGGATAAGCACGTCTAGCAACTCTAAATCCTGACCATACTTCTGATGAGTTTTCATTATCAACGACAACAGTATTGTGAGCAGCAGTACTACGTTCGTAAAGCCTAATTTCACTATCGCCGTATACTGATGTGCCGCCGTTTACAAAAACTCTCAAGCCATGCAAAGAAAGCTCGAATGATAGAGTATCGGCATGGGCATGAGCAGGTAAATAATCAGGACCGACTTTGGCCACATCAATAATCAATGCTAAATTGTTCTTATTAACCCTTAAATAGCCAGACTCTGAAAGATGAATAATTTCTGATATCTCTTGAGGCTCTTTCGAATGAATCGATAACCTTTTTGCATATTCAAGTAATCGTTCAGGCTTTGGAGATATCTTAAATGCTGAATCATTAAATAAAGCTATTTCTCCGTCAGGGTGAGTCATTACTTTAAGCCAACACATCATATCTGCCGCTATTGATTTCCAATTATCAATAACATCAGCATTAACAAGACCTGGATATGTTTCCGCTAAGTTAATTAAATCTAAGATATCCTCTAGAAAGATTGCATGATACATAGGGCTTCTTTCAAAATGACCACCATCGGCCAGCACCTGTTCAGAAAGCTCATCAGATATAATTTTTAAGCCTTTGCACAGCCATTGATTTGCTTCATAACCATTAAAAAACAAACCAGAAAAAATTAAAGCTTTGGCATTCGCGAATAGATGGTTACCCAAGATATGCCATTCAATACGATGCATTAAAAAGCGTGCTTGTAATACAAGGCTTTCAACACATTTAGCAGGCAATTTATTACCTATTAAAGACCACTTAATCCAATTGACGATTCGCAGAGAGGTGGGATAAGGATCCCAACCTACACCAGAACCAGGTTCATTTTCATCAACCCAACGCTGTAACAAAGCCAAATGCCATTGATTATTCAAAACAGAGTTCGATGCATTAAGATAATCAAAATAATGCTGGTTATATCTCCACAGCTTATCTATAGATGGAGCATCCCAACCAACCACCTCTAAATCTTCAACTTTATTAAGGAAACTAAATATAGTGGGCCCTAAAAGTGGGAAGCGTTTCTGTGAAGGTTGAGTAAATTGACGTTTCGATCGTCTAGTGGAAAAACCTCTAGTGAACTTGAGCTTTGGCTTATAAATTAGAAAGCGCAACCTGTTATAAAGTTGAATCAGTTTCAAATGTCGAACGGTATGCCAATATCTTAATAGCACTGCCACTTAGAAAGAAACCTCCAATAATAAGTAAATATTTTTATACAGTTTTAAAAATGATTATATCTTTAAAAAGAATAGAATAAAAATCGAATCATATATTTTTAGTTGCAATTTTTAATACAATATATCTTGGATAAAACAAGATAGAGTGTAGAAAGTATAATCGAATTTTTAGAATCATAGTCATAACCACTTTCATTCATCTCAACGTATAATGACTTCTCTATATTAGATATGGTTTTATAATTTAAAGCTCGCCTCCAATTATCTACACTTTCATGAAAAATAGGCTTAAGTAGATTATCCTTCCAGCTTAATTCATCTTTATTTATAATCTCACCTGCATTTTTATAAGAATCAAGCATATTCTCCTCAAATTTTAGATCAAGCTTCCCCAAGATTCTTCCTAGTTCTAGTTTAGGATTTTTAATAAGATTTTCATACTTTATATCAATAAAGTTGTGGCCAAAAATATCCTGATTTTTTCGCATATAATTAAACTGTGCTTTATACGCAAGTATATGTTGCCATAATGGTTTATCTTTTGACCACTTAGCCTTAAGTCTTGATGAGATAACCGCTCTTGGATCTCTGTAAATATGAACTAATAAAGCATTTGGGAAAGAATTATTTATTAGTTTAAGGTACTCAATATTTTTAGGGTCCTTATCCCCAATAAAGTCTTTCTGTTTAATTGCGAGATATTCAGTCAATATTTTTTTATATAAAGTTTTACAATTATCCGTATCAGTCATGATAACTTCTAAATCAATCTTTAAATTTGATAGATACTGATCATGTAAAATTTGATTCTTAAGCTCTTCTAAACTCTGTTTTTTTGTAAGATATGATCGAATAAAATGAGTTTCAGGAGAGAAAGCAATCCTGCTATGAGCATTAAGCAAGCTTTGCAAAAGGGAGGTACCAGAGCGGCCTACACCAACTATGAATATTGGTCTAAATATCATCTCTAAGAGTCACACTAGATATCAAGGTAAATGCGGTTGTGGCAATTTGATGAATCATATGTTGCGAATATAATCTATCGATATTATACTTCTTTATATAATCTAAACATTCATTATTTACAAGCTCATTCCGTGTTCTAGTTTTTCCCAAAGACCGCTCGAACAATAAAACAAAATCAAATATACGTAAACGATTTTGATAATTTAATTTACGGCAAGTCACTTTCTCCCATATAAAATCATTAATCCTCAAATAATATAACTGGGGTATTTTTTTATTTCGAATGGAAAAGAAATCCTTACAATCAATTTTATGTAGATGAAATGACTTATCATTTGACAATGACAAAGTGGATACAATATATTTCCTCAAGTCAGAAACTTTAAACCTTTGAAGTACACTATCCGAATAAAACAAATCAAATCCTTCCTTAGAAAAATCTTTTAAGTTTTCGAATTTATCATTAACACAATATATAGTGTTAATGGATTTTAAAAACAGATCTCTATCTTTTTTGACATGCTCATTAAGAAAAAGAATTTTGTCTTCATAAATTTTATAGTTGGCTAAATTATGTACAAGAAAGAGAACTACTTTTCTAATAATGTCCATCTTAAGCAAATCTCTTACATCTGTTGTATAAATTCTCTCAGCACCTAATAGATAGAAAACAATAATATCGATACCATGCCACCCTGTTCCCTGCTCATGAACAGACTTTATATTTAACTTGTCCACAAGTGGTGATAATTCCTGTAATTTATTGTTTATTCGTGTTGCGATAAATTCATCTGTTATAAGATTTTCGTGTCTACCTGTTATTTTTTTTATTTTTTCTTGTAGTTCTTCTATCTTTAATAAGCACATGAACTTTTCTACTAAAAGTCTTGACCAAAAAAGCACAATCCACATATCACTCACCTAAATTTTTTTCAAACCAAATAGTTTATAATTAATCCCTTCACGACTATCTTGTCTTGTAGAAATTTCGATAACTCCATATCCAAAATATTTCGTAGGCCATATGTCTTTTTGAAATTCACGATATTCTTGCCAACTATAACCACCATCTTCTGAGCGGTAAATTATAGCTCTATGCCTTTTTCTATCCTCGATGGTAGTAGCTATATAAATGCGGTTTTTATTATCTACAGCACTGTAATAAGCTGGACCATCGATTTTTTTTAAAGCAAATGCATTTCCAGAAGATTTATCATACTCGAAGATATAGTTATCCCCATCAGGATTATCAGAGCCATAAAAAAGTTTCTCTCTTGTCTGAACTATACTTACAGCACGGTATTTCTGGGCTCCATGACCAAGAACTTCTAACTTCCTTGTTTCTACGTTAAGCCTATATATGCCAGACTCGCTGTTACTATCCCCTGTACCTATAAGTATGCAATTGTCTTTGTGTTTGTCAGCTTGTACTAAATGAATGTGCCTTACCCAGTCAAGGGTATAAAATATTGTTTTCTTGAAACTATTTAAATCCACTTCATATATATAGGCTGGAACCCTGTAAGGATTTTTCCAATAGTCTCCATAATAAAGCTTTCCATTAAGTACTGACATTCCACTTTTAAGAGGTCTTGATCCTCTATCAATTTTAATTTGATGAAATGATCCATTAGCTCTCAAAAACAAAATCTTTTTTTTCAAGACTATGATTCGAAGGTCCCTATATTTTAAAATATTAAAAACTCCAATTCTAAATAGTCTTTTCACAAGATTTGGTAGTAAGCAGATTTTTAATTTATCACTTATTGGAAGATTCATAACGCACATGAAACAAATTCCTTATTAATTTTCTATTAAGATTATTTATGCAAGCATCCTGCGCAGTAAAATTAATAGAGGTTTGTTTTTCTAATTATGCATGATCATTATTATTAATATTGGTCCCATCGTTTTAATTCAGGGAGTTTATCTATTAGCACGTTTTCAATATAAATGAGGTACCAAATCATAAAATTAATCAAGGTAAAGTACCGTCTACCACCGTACTTAACTACATTGTCTATACCCTTTAAATTAAAAATACCTGTTCTTTTACTAAACAAATAAAGGCAATCCATCCAATGAGAAAAAAACTCGTCTTTCCAGTCATTAACCGGTACTTGAAACCCTTTTTTCCTTCTATACACAAAGTCATGCCCCAAGGCTTCAGCCGCTATAGCCTTAAGTCCGGGTTTTCCGATATTACTTTTCTCATTCATTAGACTCTCAGGAACGCTGAAAACAAACTCAACTATACGGTGGTCTAAAAATGGCACGCGACCTTCAATAGAATGGGCCATTCCCATTTTATCCAATCTGGGAAGCATTAATTCAGGTAAACGATGTTGTAAATCTAAATATGTCATCCATGCGCTATCATCATTACTACCTCTCTTAGCAAGAAATAATTCACGCATTGATAAAATAGAGTCGCAAAGTTTTTGATCAGAATCTCTGATATCTAAATTAACTCCTTCTAATAATTGTCTTCGCATCAAATAATTCATATCCATCGCCCCACCCCAAAATAATGGCATCCCTTTAGAAGCCCTATCTAAGATATCGTGAAAAGGACTTGATAAATTGAGCATTTTACTTGCAAGAAATTTCGCAAATCTTGCTAATAATCTTATGAACGGAATTCTTCTTACCCATTTTTGCGCTTTACGAATTTTCAACCAACTCTCATAACCAATGAACAACTCATCTGAGCCTTCCCCAGCCAAGATAACCGGTATATCGTTTTTTCTTGCAGCTTGGGACAACATATAAATTGGTACACAAACAGGGGCAGCTATAGGCTCTTCCTGATAATAAATAACACTTGTAAGTAAATTGCGGTAGTTAGTGGCATTAACAGGAACATCAATTAAATTAGAACTAAATTTATCTGCAATCATAGTCGCATCGGAAGACTCATCATAATTCTCATTCGAATAAAATGATGCATTGAAACACTGTACATCGTTATGTTTTTTTGAAATTAAACTAAGTAAATAACTCGAATCAACTCCACCTGATAAAAAAATACCTACAGGCACATCTGCCTCTAGTTGATAATCTAACGAAGAGCTTACCAACTCAAACAACCGCTGTTCAATATCAGTATGAGACTGAATAGAAGAGTCTTCCTTTATTTCCAGAGGATTCCAGTATTGGGTATGCGTGAATTTACTCGTGTCTAAATCAAAAGTAATGTAAGTGGCAGGTGCAAGCTTTTTTATATTTCTAAAAAAGGTATTAGGCGCGGCTATTGAACGATTGAGTAGATATTCATTGAGATGTGAACTGTCAAACTCGGGTTTAAAATAATTCGCTCTTAATATACCTTTGATTTCTGAACTAAAAAGAAAATTACCTTGATAGAAACTATAGTAGACATTCTTAATTCCAATACGATCGCGGCATAAAATGACATGATTTCTGGAGATATCAAAAATTGCAAAAGAAAATATACCATTGATTTTGGAGAGCAACTTATCAATTCCCCAATGAATATAGCCATTGAGTAAAACTTCAGTATCGGAATGATCTGTTAGAAATTCAGCCCCAAGGCTCATTAGTTCATTTCGCAACTCACGATGGTTATAGATTTCACCATTAAAAACAATACTGTAATCGTTCTTTAACATTGGCTGGTTGGCATTAACATTAAGATCGATGATTGATAAACGACGATGACCGAAGTGAACATTTCCAAAGTTATTTTGCCATACACCCATACCATCAGGACCTCGATGAGACATAATGGAAAGCATATCTGATAAGGTTTTAACAAAATTGATATTGGATTTAGAAGACCCTATTATTCCTGCAATTCCGCACATTGTATGACCTATATAAAAAATGAAAAAACAGAGGAGCTATATGACTAAAAAAAGATAAGCTTCTTATTTATTTCATTAGAAAACTTAGCACCAGAAGATAGACAATTTTCATACATAGAAAAACGATCAGAACATAAGAATTTATCTAATGCGTCATAAAAACTGGGCAACGTATTATTGAAAAGAAATCCATTATAGCCCTCTTGAATAAGTTCAGGAAGAAAACGCCATTTAGAAGCGATAACAGGAGTGCCAATCATTAAGGATTCAATTATTGAACCAGGATAGCCTTCACCAACATGCTGAGATGGAAAAAGTAGAACATCAACATCAGACAAATGTGTAGAAACTAATTCAGGTGATAAAAATTCAAGATTAATAAAGGGTGAGTCGTATGAGAAACTATCACAACCGTGACCAGCGATAAAAACATGCATATTATTCTTTAAGAAATAAGATCTTGAATCAAGAATAATTTGATGGCCCTTATCATTGTTGACGCCACCCAGATACAAAGCCTTTATAGACTTTGTAGAGTGAATAAATTCTTTTGGCGGAAATTGTTTTGGATTACGAGATGTAGGCAAGACAAGAACATTTTCTTTATTAAAAATCTCTTTAAGTCCATATGTTTGAACATAAAATATATTAGCAAGATGAATAAGGAAAAAAATAGAATATTTATGGAAGAAGGATTTTTTAGCAATTAAGTCTAAATCACCACCAAAAACTCTTATAACAACTTTTCTTAAGAAAATCTTAGATAGAATACAAATGGGAAGACCAAAAAAGAACAATTCATTATTATTTAAGTTTAAGGAAATACGGTTACATTTGAAAATACCTAAAATTGCTTTTGTTAACACAAAAATGTAATTAATATATTTATGTGATGGATATGAATATGAATCAACACAATAAAAGTCAACGCCAAATCGAGACAGGTCCGAATATAACTGACGACTGGAAGTAATAACACCACCAGGTTGTATATCTGAGTTTAAAGCAAATCTGGCGAGAACTAAAAGGTCCATAGGTTAAATTCTTAAATTATTTGATCTAAACCAGAGGACAAGAAGAGTAAGTTTATAGATGAATAGACCATGGTCTTCTTTACCCATTTTGTTAGAAATAAGTAACCTTTCAAGATTTTTGAAATTGAAAAGTAAATTATTTAGAATTGAATCATCAAGTAATACATCACGGATAAAATCATAAAGAGGACCTTTAATCCAATCTCTAATAGGGACATTAAAACCTATTTTGTTTTGGTGTAAAATATAGTCTGGCAAATATTGCTCAAAAGCATGTCTTAATAAAGGCTTTGAGAATTTCTTATTGAATTTGTAATTAGGTCTAATACCAAAAGAATAGTCAACAAGGTCATTATCTATAAAAGGAACTCTAACCTCGACACTATTACGCATTGACATCCTGTCAACTTTAGGAAAATATATATCTGGTAAAAGAATACTTAAATCTGATAGAAAAAACCGTTGAACAATACTATCTGATGAAAAATTTGAGGATACGAAATTATAATGTTCATTTGATAACCTAAAACAATCAAGTTGAAAGACTTCAGGATTAAATATTTTTTTATAATCAAATTTATAAGGAATTTGTGAATTAACCATAGAAATAAAATTATGGTCATCTTTAAAAGAATCAATTATTCTCAAAGAACGATAAAATCTAGAATTTTTTGGAATGACCGTTTGAAGCAACGGTAGAAGATAAGCCAATTTACTTATTATATTATAATTGTTAGCATAAGTATATTTTTTGTAGCCCGCAAAGAGCTCATCACCACCATCTCCTTGTAAAATAACACCGACTGAGTCTTTAACCTTCTGGGTCATCAAATTAATTGCCAATGCAGCAGGATCAGCAAATGGTTGATCAAATGAATCAATAACGTTTTGTAATAAATCTGGAATATCAGAAAATTGAATATTTAATCTGTGATTTCTTAAACCTATATGCTTAGAAAATTTTGAGGCCAAATTAACTTCACTACCTAAGGTTGTACCTTCAAAATCACAGGTAAACGTATCAATAGATTTACTGTACCGACTCGCTAATAATGCAATAATCGATGAATCTATACCAGAACTTAAAAAAATACCTATTGGAACATCTGATACTAACTGGCTTCTAACTGACCTATCAGTTAAGTCAGCTATATTTCTATGTATACTTATAAGGTCGTCATTATGATATGATAAACTATTAATGTTGTAAAAATAATTGATAGAAGTATTAAATGAATCAAACGATAATATACACCCTGGTATCAATGATTTAATACCTTTATAAAATGTTTCTTCTCCAAGTGATGAGCCATAATGAAAATACTCTGGAAGAGTATATAAACTCAACTCACAATTAACAACATTTGATGCCAGAATAGCCTTTATTTCAGATGCAAAGATTAGTTCATTTTTGTTTGTCAAAGAATAAAATAATGGCTTTACCCCAAACCTATCCCTGCACAGATGAATTTTATGGTTTTCAAGATCATAAATAGCAAAAGCAAAAATTCCATTCAATTGGCTGACAAAATCTAAACCGAATTCAGCCAAGCCTTCTAATAAAACCTCTGTGTCGGAATTTGTCTTAAATATTATTCCACGGGCTATAAGAGTATTACGCAGCTCAACAAAATTATATATTTCACCATTGTAAACTATGATATATTTATTATTATGGGAAACCATAGGTTGATCTGCTGAGGAAGATCTATCAATAATAGATAAGCGTCTATGAGCTAAACCAATATTATTATTGAACCAGATATCACCAGCATCAGGACCTCTATGAACGAGCGATTGATTCATTTGTGATAATACATTTTTTAAATCATGTGAAGAATTAAAATTATATATACCTGAAATTCCACACATATTATATCTTCTTAAAAACAAACGTATAGCCAGCTGGCATCGTTCTCATTCTTGTCATTTTTTCATCATTTGGCATCAATTATACCTTTTCTAATGAATGGACCTAACAATGTTTTTGTAATTATATAAATTTGGAAGGCAAATGCACTTAATATTAATATGTTAATAAATATTTTAATGAAAGCGTACAACCCAGTTCGCTCAATGAATAATGTATAAAAAATTAGGTATACATACAAGAGTGAGAATATTTTTGAGTTGGATTTGTGAGAAATCACTTCAATAAATAGAATTAAACATCCTATGATTATCCCCCCAATTACTGGTCCAATAATACTACCGCCAAAATACCATAATTCACCAACTAGGCTTGATGCAATTCTTCCACCTTTTTCAAAAATATCAGGGTATAGATATGATGTAAATATTTCAGATGGAGTGCCATGTCCACTGTTATATATTTGAGAGGGGATTAAATTAGTAAATGCCTTAAGGTATGTATCAATGTTCCCCTCAGTTTTAATCATAGTTACTATTTCATAAAAATTAATGTATGAATTGGAATGATCTAAAGTTCCAATTATATGAGGCCAGTTAAAACTGAATATAACATTTATGTTTTCAAGCCAAATCTCTCTTGGAAAACTTCTCATTATCGCTATTGCATTAAAAACATATATAAGCAATATCAGGATTAGGAAATTTCTGACTGTTATTATTTTAACATTATTATTTGATGCATAAATAAACAGCCATGAAACTACAATTATTCCAGGATATGTTCTAATGCCCAAAACAAATATTGACCAGTATATGATCGTAAGCCCAATTATTCGTCCAATGTATCTTAGGAGAGTGTTATTAAAAAACTCAGCACATATTACAGATATAATTAAAAGATTTATTCCGTATTCAAACAACCCTAAGCCTTGACCTTCATAATATTTTGCAGTTCTTATATCACTAGATAAAGTGAAAATCCCGATTGAATATATATAATATGAATAAAGCGAAAGGCCTAATATCACCAATATGAAATAAAATAATTTATTTGATTTATTATGTATTCTAAATTTTTCTGTTTTATTAACTAGATTGAAGAAATAATAAGTAGTGAGAAACGCGAGTAAAAAACTTAGGTAGTTTAATTGCAGATTGAATGCAATTTCTGGTTTAATAACAGTTACTATCCTCCAAGATTCATAACCAATTAATACCAATAGGAATGGGATGATTACAGCTGGGACTGATATGCCGATCATCACTGTTGAGTATAAGTATAAACCTTTATTATATGATAAGCGAATACCTACTATCGCTACAATAATAATGAATAAATTAATTATTACAAGTGATGTCATTTTAAATAAAAGTATGTTGTAAATGATATCATTAAAATAATTACTGCGTTCAATATTTTAAAATTTTGCATCAAAGCTAATTCATTTATTTTCTTACTTTCTGAATATAGCATTTTTATTTCGAATATTCTTGGAACATAAAACATAATAATCGCAGATGTAACACCAATTATTGGAGTAAGAAAATACCCTGTGAATAAAATTATTATTGCTGAAGCTAGATAATATGCAGTGCTTGTTTTAAAATTATCATTTGATCTTTGTAATTGTGTAACCATAAAGCCAATAATTTGCACACTCACAGAAATCAAAACCCACATTCCCATTCTATTATCTGTTAGGTATTCTTTTCCAATCACAAGGTCTATTACTTCATCGTAATACGCGATCAATATCATGCTTATGATCAAATATATATATATTAATGTGTGAATTGTTTTTATATAATTTACCGCTATTCTTTTTTTATTCTCCTCTTTTACCAATATTGGATATGCTATTGTTGCTATTGCTGTTGAGATTATATTTATTCTTAATATCATATCAATATGTGCTGAATAAATACCGAACTCAATTGGATCTATAAATCGTTCTAAAAAAAACCTATGCGCATTTGCAACAACGATTACTGATGCATTAAATAAAAAAAGCAATGCCGCATCAGAATAAAATTTTGACTCATTTAGTGTACTGCCATTTTCTAATTCTTTAAAAACCTTATCATTTTTGCATGTTCTTAGATCTTTAGATAATATAATTATTGACCCTATTATTTGACCAATACTTAAACTGTAATATATCCCGTTAATATTACTCGAAAAATTAGCAATTATGGCTGCGGCTACTAATCCAAGTGACAATGGTATATCTTTTGCAATTTGTGTATACCCAGCATGATTATTTAGTACTAATAAAGCATATCTTCTAGAACTTATAGCATAAAAAAATATTGTAATTAATATTAATATAGTATGCTCAAGTCTAAAATATGTAAGGCCAACCAAGCAACCTATAAATGATATTATTACGAAATTATAAACCTCTACTCTTCGTACTTCTTTTTTTTTCGTTAACTTGGCGTATAACTTTTTTATAAATAATTGCCTAGTAAAATCTATATACTGAACCATCGCTAATGAAACTATAAATAGAGATACATTACCGTATTCGCTAGGTGTCAGATTTTTTATTATTATTGGATATACTGCAATTCCAACAATTCCTATAATTACTTTTGATAAGATTATTACTGAGAAATTCTGTATTATTTTCATCTACTCTTTATCACTGTCGGCTCACCTAAACCTTGTTGTTTGAATAAATAATCTATATCTTCTTCTCCTTTTTTATCAACTACCTGTATCATCAATATATCTCTTTTTTTATTTTTAGCTGGCACACCCGCTCTATGTAGACATGATCTAGCATCCACCCACAATGACTCTTTGTTACTTAAATACATTATTTCTTTAGATTTGATAGTTAGCTCTCTTCCTCTAAAAAAAAGTCTTTTCCAATTTTTTACCGTGTCTTCTCTTGATATAAATGTGAATGGTCCATTTTCTATCGTAATTTTTTCTATTAATTGAAATATTTTTACTGATCTTGCATGTATTGTATCGTCTGTATGCCAGTGACTCGCGTTTATTGATATTTCGTGATTATCTTTATGATTTATTGTTTCATATAATGTAATATAGTTTATAACTGGGTTTCCAATCCCAAATTCATTTAAGCTTTTCACGTTGTCTTCTTTTTTAATTTCTTCAATTATTCGTTTTATCACCTCTTTTTTTAGAATATATTTTTTTCTATATTTGTTTTTTTGGATAATCGAATTAGTATCTTTTTTTATGTCTAAACTAATTAATCTTTTCTTGAATTCGAAGTATTTTCTTTTATTCACTATTAGCTTTATCGATTTATCTGTTAAAATATAAGATAATATTCTTTTACTAATCCACTTTATCATTTCTTCTATTTTTAATGCTTTTGATTTCATCATTTCCAAATATATCACTTATGTAAACTTTCTATTTAGCATCTTCTAAAGCTTCTTATTTTTATTTGATATTATTATCTCACTTATTTTCTTTAACTACCCGAGATCTTTAATCACGCGTGAATTAAAGAATTCATCTTCCGTCAGTACTGGCTTGTAAACGAAAACTTCATGATGCTGCGCAAGCAACACTGCATTTGAAAGTCTCACATAGCCGGTCATGGCGAAAGCAATCTTCATCACAACAAACCTTTGAACTTAAGGATTTGAACAGTCTGTTGAACCAAGTCATCTATCGAGAATTGATAGCTAAGAAGCGAAAGATCTGGGGACTCAGGTCGCTCATAAGGAGAGTCAATGCCAGTAAAGTTTTTCAACTCACCAGCCCTAGCTTTTTTGTAAAGCCCTTTAACGTCCCTTTGTTCGACGACCTCTAAGGGGGCATCAATAAATATTTCTAAAAACTCACCATCAGAGAATAAATTACGAGCCATGTGGCGCTCAGATTTAAATGGGGATATGAATGCTGATATAACAATAAGGCCAGCATCAACCATAAGCTTAGAGACTTCAGCTACTCGCCTTAAATTTTCTACGCGATGTTCATCCGAAAAGCCAAGATCTTTCGAAAGGCCATGTCGAACATTATCTCCATCCAACAAATAGGTATGCTTACCCATCTCATGAAGCTTTTTATCTAGAGCATTAGCTATGGTCGATTTACCCGCCCCTGATAAACCGGTAAACCACAGCACACAAGGCTTTTGATTTTTTAACTTGCTTCTATCAAATTTGGTAATGTCGATTTTTTGCTCAAAGATATTTTCACTAGACATTACAGCGCATCTCCACAAACCAAGAAATATGGATTTAACAATGATGACTCATTGTTATTATATTTAAGAGGCTCCATTTCAGGGACTCGTAGTACATGCCCACCTGCCGCTTCGACCACGGCTTGTGCAGCTGCTGTATCCCACTCAGAGGTAAGCCCTAGGCGCGGGTATAAATCCGCAGCACCTTCAGCAACTAAACAAAGCATAAGAGCGCTCCCCATCGAGATAATCTCAGCGGCAGAGTAAGTTTCAATATAAGATCTAAACTCATCGGATTGATGCGAGCGGCTGCCAACAATTTTCCATTCAGCCGTATCAGATGGGCGCTTTCTAATATGGATGACATTCGATTTATTGTTTTCAATCTTATGAGAACCTACTCCTCGCCCACCCCAGTATGTCACTTCTATAACGGGCGCATGAACCACCCCGAAAACAGGTTCATGCTTATGAATAAGTGCGATATTTACTGTAAATTCACCATTACGCTTTACGAACTCTTTCGTACCATCCAGAGGATCAATGAGCCAATAGGTCTCCCAGCTTAGTCTGTTTGAAATCTCATCTTTAGATGATTCTTCCGAGAGAACAGAAATACCTGGTGTAATTTGAGAAAGTCCTTCAATGATCGTCTTGTGAGACTGTAAATCCGCCTCTGTTAAGGGACTTTTGTCGGCTTTCTTGTATACATCAAAACCTTGGCTATAGATCCTTAAGATCTTTTTACCCGCCTCTTGAGCAAGTGCGATTACTGCATCGGTGTTAAAATCGATTGGTAAGTCCATTTCTCAGCCTAAAAACGAATATTGAACTGAGATAATTTCTCCCACTTTCATAAGGAATGACATTTCGGACAATAAAAGTTTTTTAGAATGCATCTTGGGTAAATTAACCTAACAGAAAGATAAACTACTGATTTATATCGATCTGATAATGGCTATTATCGAATTCATCATTTGCTTACCTCTTCCTGTAATTTTTCTATCTCAGCCTTAAGCTGATCATATTCAGCCATCTTTCTCGCTAAGAATCGTTTTGTAATCACAACTTTCTCAGAGATACCCTTCGGCGTCA
>Ga0181581_10001067_pt1 | contig 21140 bp, 20 predicted proteins | sample 071ome_22_FD_132433 | JGI IMG/M metagenome (GOLD analysis project Ga0181581, IMG submission 132433) | Coastal salt marsh microbial communities from the Groves Creek Marsh, Skidaway Island, Georgia - 071404AT metaG (megahit assembly) | ecosystem: Environmental > Aquatic > Marine > Intertidal... | reverse complement strand
CAAAAGGTATCGAAGTGGTGGTTTACGAACCGGTACTGACGGAAGATGAATTCTTTAATTCGCGAGTGATTAAAGATCTCGAAGAATTTAAAAAGATCAGTGATGTGATCATTGCGAATCGTAGGAGCGATGAGCTCGCTGATGTGGATGCGAAGACCTATACCCGCGATTTGTTTGGGGGTGATGCATGAAATTTCTTATAACTGGCGCTGCGGGTTTTATTGGCTCAGCTTTGTCGTTGCGCCTGCTTGAGCGCGGCGATGAGGTTGTCGGCATTGACAACCACAACGACTACTACACTCCGGCACTGAAACAAGCGCGTCTCGCGCGCCAAGAAAGTCATCCGAACTACACCCACGTCCGGATCGATCTGGCCGATCGAGCTGGCATGGAAGACTTGTTCAAAACCCACAAACCCCAGCGTGTGGTGAATTTAGCGGCCCAAGCCGGCGTGCGTTATTCCCTTGAGAATCCGTTGTCCTACATCGACAGCAACTTGGTTGGCTTTGGGCATATCCTCGAAGGCTGTCGCCACAACGGTGTTGAGCATCTGGTTTATGCCAGCTCCTCCAGTGTCTACGGTGCCAATACCTCCATGCCCTTCTCGGTGCATGACAACGTGGACCACCCCCTAAGCCTGTATGCCGCGACCAAGAAAGCCAATGAATTGATGGCGCACACCTACAGTCATCTCTATGGCTTGCCAACAACCGGCCTCCGATTCTTCACCGTCTACGGCCCTTGGGATCGTCCCGACATGGCCCTGCAGAAATTCGCCCAGGCCATCACCAAAGGCGAAACCATCCAGGTCTTTAACCATGGCAACCATCGTCGCGACTTCACCTACATCGACGACATTGTCGAAGGTGTGATTCGTGTTTTGGATCGGCCAGCGCCGCCCAATCCCGAGTGGTCCAGCGACAACCCAGATCCGGGTACCAGTACCGCGCCTTGGCGTGTGTATAACATCGGCAATAACCGTCCGGTGAATCTGATGGATTACATAGGCGCCCTTGAAAATGCACTGGGCAAAGAAGCCAACAAAGAATTCCTGCCGGTCCAGCCGGGTGATGTGCCCGACACCTGGGCGAATGTCGATGATCTTGTCGAGCAGTTTGACTACCAGCCAAACACCTCGGTTGAGCAGGGCGTGGCGAACTTCGCAGCGTGGTTTAAGGATTACCACAAGAAATAATGCATACCCTCAAAAAACTCATCGCCCTCTTAACCCCGTCCGAGCGCAAGCGCGCGGGTGGGTTGATGAGCATGATCCTAGTGATGGCGTTTCTGGATATGCTGGGCGTGGCGATCTAATCTTTAAATGAACAATCAGTGAAATAACATGCTAGAAAACTCATCAATACTCATCACCGGCGGCACTGGCTCGTTTGGTAATACGTTCGTTCCAATGACACTAGAAAAATACAATCCTCGTCGACTTGTGATTTTTTCGAGAGATGAGATGAAGCAATGGGAAATGGCAAAAAAATTCCAGGGCGACAGAAGAGTTATGTTCTTCATTGGAGATGTGCGTGATAAGAATCGTCTTTATAGGGCGCTGGATGGAGTTGATTATGTAGTGCATGCTGCAGCAACTAAAATTGTGCCGACTGCCGAATACAACCCGTTTGAATGCATCAAGACAAACATCAATGGCGCAATGAATTTGATTGACGCTGCAATTGATCAGGGAGTGAAGAGAGTTGTGGCTCTTTCCACTGATAAGGCAAGTAGTCCTGTGAATTTGTATGGCGCTACCAAGCTTGCATCAGATAAATTATTTGTTGCGAGTAATTCATCTTACGCATCCGGCCATGAAACTAAGTTTTCCGTGGTTCGTTATGGCAATGTGATGGGGTCGCGGGGTTCTGTAATTCCATTTTTCTATGATCAAAGGAATGAAGCATCACTCCCAATTACGGATGCCAGAATGACTCGTTTCATGATCACCTTAGAAGAAGGTGTAAATCTTGTGTGGCATGCATTTGAAGACATGTTCGGCGGCGAGATCTATGTGAAAAAAATTCCTTCAATGAAGGTAACTGATATCGCTAAATCAATTAATCCAAAAGCTGAGCATAAGATTATTGGAATCCGCCCTGGTGAAAAATTACATGAAGAAATGATAAGTCCTGAAGACTCATATCATACGTATGAATTTGACGATCATTACAAGATTTTGCCCGCGATCAATGGTTGGAGTATCGACGAAAAAAGAATTAAAGGCGGGAAATTGGTTCCGGAAGGTTTCTCTTACACGTCAGATAACAATTCAGACTGGATGCAAATTGAAACCTTGAGACAGTGGATTTCTGATAGCTCAGATAAGATTGGACTCATCTAATTGATCCCCTACGGTCGCCAAGACATCTCTCAAACCGATATTGATGCGGTTGTTGAGGTGTTGCGCTCAGACTTTTTAACCCAAGGCCCGACAGTGCCTCGTTTTGAGGAAGCCGTTGCGCAGTATTGTAGTGCGCATCATGCAGTTGCGGTCAACAGCGCGACCAGCGCGCTGCATATCGCGTGCCTCGCGCTTGATCTTGGGTCCGGCGATTGGCTCTGGACGAGCCCGAACACTTTTGTGGCTAGTGCTAACTGTGCGCTGTATTGCGACGCGAAGATCGATTTTGTTGATATCGATCCCCACACCTACAACATGAGCGTGGAGTGTCTCAAGGAAAAACTTGAACAGGCTGAGAAAGAGAGCCGACTACCCAAAATTGTTGTGCTAGTGCACTTTGCAGGTCAGCCTTGCGATATGCCAGGCATTCATGCGCTGAGCCAAGAATACGGCTTCAAAATCATCGAAGATGCCTCTCATGCTATTGGTGCGTCATACAGCAACATTAAAGTCGGTGCTTGCGTCCACAGCGATATCACTGTCTTCAGCTTCCATCCGGTGAAAATCATTACGACCGGTGAAGGTGGCATGGCGCTCACGAATAATGACGAACTAGCCAGCCGCATGCGTCACTTGCGAGCGCATGGCATCACCAGCGACAAGGATCTGATGCACACGCGACCGGATAATGAAATCTGGAACTACCAACAAATTGAACTCGGTTTCAATTACCGCATGACCGATATTCAGGCCGCGTTGGGATTAAGCCAAATGCAGCGTTTAGATGAATTTGTGAGTCGCAGGCATGAAATCGCAGAACGATATGACTTGGAGTTGCGGTCATTGCCAATTGCCACGCCCTATCAAGTATTAAGCGCATACTCCGGCTATCACCTGTATCCGATTCGTATCAATGAGGCCGAGAGTAGGAAGACTCAACGGCAAGTCTATGATGCTTTATGGGAAAGCGGTGTTGCCGCAAACCTACATTACATCCCTGTTCATCGTCAGCCGTATTATGAAAAGTTAGGTTTCAGTATGGGTGATTTCCCTGAGGCGGAACAGTTTCATCGAGAAGTGATCAGTTTGCCGATGTTTCCTGCTATCTCTTTAGCAGAACAGAATTCTGTCATTGAGTCTCTGAAGAGAGCTTTCTAATGAAATTAGCATTGGGCACTGTTCAATTTGGTCTCGACTACGGTGTTGCGAACGAGGCTGGCCAAGTTTCATTGGCTGAAGCGCAAGGGGTTTTATCTCTCGCCAGCGCAAGTGGAATCAATCTTCTGGATACCGCAATTGCATACGGATCAAGCGAAGCGGTACTCGGTAAGGTAGGGGTAGATCGATTTCGAGTAGTTACAAAACTGCCATCATTGCCGTCCGCTGGCGAAAACGATATCGCTCCCTGGGTTCGGGATCAGGTGGAAGCCTCCCTGGCTCGTTTGGGCCAAAAACAAATCTACGGCTTGCTGTTGCATCGCCCAAACGACTTATTGGGCGCGCAATCCAAGTTGCTGATTGAGGCTTTAATAGCTCTTAAAGAAGCTGGGGTCGTCCAGAAAATTGGCATCTCCATCTACAGTCCTGATGAACTTGATGCAATCCGTAAAAAAGTTCAGATCGATTTAGTACAGGCTCCAGTCAATGTCATCGATCGCCGTATGGAAACTAGCGGTTGGTTAGATCGCCTCAAGGATGATGGAGTAGAAGTCCATGCTCGTTCTGTGTTCCTCCAGGGGCTTCTATTGATGGAGCGAGGCAAGATTCCACAAAAATTTTCGCGTTGGTCAATGCTATGGGATGCGTGGCATGAAAAGCTGCAGAATTCGGGGGCGTCGCCTTTGGCTGCCTGTCTAGCCTACCCACTTTCACTCAGGCAAATTGATCATGTGATTGTTGGGGTAGACGCTGCTACGCAGCTTGCTGAGATTATTCAAGCCTCTAATAAGACAGAAGCTGACCTGGACACTTCGTTTATGACTTCCACGGATACGAATTTAATTAGCCCTTCCAACTGGAATCATTTATGAGGGTCGTCGCGATTGTGCAGGCGCGGATGAGTTCATCGCGGCTTCCAGGAAAAGTGCTTTTACCCTTGGCTGGAAAGCCAGTTTTGGCGCATGTGATTGAACGACTGCAGTCTTGCAAGAGCTTGGATGATATTGTTTTGGCTACCTCCATCGAGCGTGAGGATGACGCAATTGAGCAGTGGTGTAACGCTAACGAGGTCAACTGCTTTCGTGGTAGCTTAAACGATGTCCTAGATCGTTATTATCAGGCCGCTACGCACTACAAAGCGGATGTCATTGTCAGAATCACAGCCGATTGTCCTTTGATTGATCCGATGATTGTGGATGAGGTCATCGAAGGTTTCTTGGTGGGTGATTTTGATGCCTTTAGTCTTGCTGGCGAATTCCCAGATGGTCTTGATTGTCAGGTTTTTGCCTATTCCGCGATTGAACAAGCATGGCGTGAGGCAAAGGTTCCATCCGAGCGCGAGCATGTGGGGCCTTACATCGAGAAGTCGCATCCAGAGAAGTTCAAAATTGGCGGTCTCGAGAAATTTTCTGGGCTTTCGCATCATCGCTGGACTTTAGATGAGTCACAGGACTATGAGTTTTTACAGGAAGTGTTTGCAAGGCTTTACAAAGAAGGTATCCTATTTGGGACTTCTGAAATATTGGCTTTGATGGATCGTGAGCCTGAGCTAATACAAATTAATAGCGGGATCATTCGAAATGAAGGCTATCTCAAATCACTTCAAGCGGAGCAGCGTTGATGTATAGCCTTGAAGAGCTGAAGAGTAGTGCCGGCGTTGCCCTGTATAACCATGCAAAATCATTAATTCCGGGCGGCACCCAGCTTCTTTCGAAACGCCCAGAGATGTTTGCCCCAGATGTTTGGCCTGCTTACTACTCGAAAGCAAAAGGCTGCCGAGTGTGGGATCTGGATGGGCGAGAATTTATTGATATGTCCATCATGTCAGTAGGCGCCTGCATCCTTGGCTATGCCGATGATGAAGTGGATGAGGCGGTCATGCGTTCGATCCGAGATGGTGTAAACAGTTCGCTAAACTGCCCTGAAGAGGTTCAGCTTGCAGAAGCTTTGATTCAACTCCATCCTTGGTTTGATATGGTCCGTTATGCGCGTAGCGGTGGTGAAGCGATGGGCATGGCAGTGCGAATTGCACGAGCGCATACCAAGCGTGATACGGTCTTGTTTAGCGGATATCACGGCTGGAATGATTGGTATCTTGCTGCAAATCTGAGTGATGACAGTAACTTGGATGGTCAGCTGATGTCGGGTTTAGAGCCTAATGGCGTGCCAAGAGGGCTTGCGGGTTCTGCGCTTCCATTTGATGCAAATTCGATTGAGTCCCTACGCGCAAAGATCAAAGGCCAAGAAAAGAAAATCGCTGCAATTATTATCGAGCCCGCTCGAGGAGAAGATGCACCAGCGGGATATCTAAAAGCGTTGCGCGAACTTGCGAGTGAAATTGGCGCGGTGCTTTTATTCGATGAAATTACCAGTGGTTATCGTATGTGCGCTGGCGGTATTCATCGTAATTACGGTGTTCAGCCTGATATGGCAGTCTTTGCAAAATCAATGGCCAATGGGTATGCGATGTCAGTCGTTATGGGGACTGAGAAGGTCATGCAGGCGGCGCAAACCACATTTATATCCAGTACAAACTGGACAGACCGTATTGGGCCGACGGCTGCACTTGCGACGTTAAAAAAATATCAGCGCGATCATGTGGATAAACACCTCATTGAGATTGGTAACAAAGTAAAAGAGATCTGGAAAACCTCGGCAGCAAATGCTGGGCTACTGGTAAATGTCACTGGGCTGCCAAGCCTGGCGGCCTTTGCATTTCAATCTCCCAAGCCAATGGAAATGAACACCCGCTTTACGATTGAAATGCTCAAAGAGGGTTTTTTAGGGTTTCGACAGTTCAAACCTTCTCAAGCGCACTCGCAGTCGGATTTAAATCAGTATGCTGTGGCTGTGAGCAAGGTATTCGAGCGCATCGCGGCTGATCCGGAGTGCTTTGCGCTGGATACAGCAAAGCATCATGGCGGGTTTCAGCGGCTAACCAAAGAGTAATGAGATACTAAGTTATATCTTTAAGAAATGTGCTGGATACTGATTATAGGTACTGGATTGGGTCATGTGCCCCTAATTGAGGCAGCAAGAAGGCGCGGGTATTCGATTATTGGAGTCGATCGATCTCCGAATACCGATCTTGTAGATATCTCGATTCCAATCAGCACTTACTCAACAGATAAAGTCATTGATGAGCTAGGGAAGACTAACAAATATCCCAAATTCGAAGGTGTGCTGTGTAGGTCTTCGGGACCGGCTGTAGAAACAGCTGCAACAGTTGCCGAAAAACACTCACTACCGACTGCAGGGCTAAGAGTCGCCAAATGCAGTGTTTCAAAGTGGGATCTATTTAATTGGGCCTGCCGAAATGGTTTAGCAACGATACCAACACTGAGACGCAAAGAACTAACCACAATCTCAAAGAACTGGAACGCGGTAGTCATCAAGCCTGCAATGCCGGTTTATGGAAAAAAAAATGTTTTTCTTGTAAAGGAAGTTGGACAGATAAAGTTGGCCATGAGCAAGGCCTGCGAAGAATCACTCGATGGATACGCACTTGCGCAGCTGTTTGTTGAAGGGGAAGACATTAGTCTGGTTACGTTGAACCGGAATGGGAAGATTCTATGGAGTGGTTTTTATCAAGAGATCGTGTCATTTCAGGATGGAGTTGTCTCAGGCGAAGGTGTGGCGACGCTGCGACCTAATTTTTACTCTCAAGCGCAGGAAGAGATGAAAGCAACCGCAAAGCTGCTGATCAAGCAATCTGGCAGCAGTGGTTTCGTATTCTTCTCCTTTCGATACGTTGACTCGGCTAAACCCATGCTGTACGAGGTCAATCCTGGATTATGCGGTGATGAGTTAGCAGATAAGTTGCTACCGGCCATGTGGCCAAGGGCGGATTTCTTTGATTTAGATGTGGCAGCCATGACAGGCCAAGAATTAGCTTTTCCGCAGGGTCTTCCATTGTCTGTGAAGGTCTTTAATGGAATGTGTCGTTAATATAAATTGATGGAAAATCGAAAAAACAGGCGAGTAATGGTTCTGGGCGGAAACCATGATCAGGTTCCCTATATTCAAGAGCTTAAAGATCGTGGGTTTTGGATTGCTTTGACCGACTTGAATGGCGATGCACCCGGTCGAATATATGCGGATGCGTTCAAGCGGGTTGGATATGAGGATGTTCCTGGATTGTTACAGTTTGCTGATGACCTAGGGATTTCTTCAGATGATAGTATTTTTACTGCTGCAGCTCAGTTCGCACACATCGGCGCAGCAAGTGTTGCTGCAAAATATGGAATCACCTATCCATCGGTTGATGTCATCGAAACTTGTTTAGATAAGACATTGTTTTATCCTGCGTTCGCAAAACATGACATCCCAATACCGGAAACGTTAGTGGTTGAATCAGCAGATGATCTAAAAAACTATTCAGAAAAAATAGAGCCGCTTTCCCTCTACTATCTCAAATCAGATTTTAGTAAAAATCCGAATTACATATATCGTTTTAAAGGAAGAGACTGTAATCCCTCCGAGTACTTCTGGGGTAGAGATCGATATCTTAGAAATGCGTACGTCCTCCAAAAAGAATTTTTGGGTAGACATCTCAGGCTAAATTTGATGCCCGGTCGTGCTGTTTTGTATGATTTTTCAACAAATGAGTCGCTATCAATCTCTGAATCAAATCAGATTTTAAGTGATCATGATATATTGATAAAATTAGATTCCTTTCTTAAGCATAGTGAACTTAATTCTTGGCTGATCAAGTTTGATATTATCGTAAATCCTAGTGGCTGGGTGGCGCTAGATATAGGGCTTGATCCGCCATCGCGCATGATATGCGAATATAAGAAAAAAGGGTGCGATTTTACGAAGAAATATATAAGTCTCTATCTTGATAAAATTTCTTTTTTTAGCTTTACTAAACTTTAAATCTTTTGATTGTTTCTCATGTAAAACCAGGCTGCAGTTTTGCTCGTCCTGTTTGTCTCGCAAAGGTTCATTCGGGATCTGTGATTGTGCTCTGCCAAGGCCAGCAGAATTTACTGTACTTTCTATCTGCAAGTAATGGCTTAATCAATTCTGATCTAAGCTCTAGACGTATAGAACATAATCTTGTTTCTATAACCAGCGGGAGGGGTGATTTTTTCTTTGCCTTAAAGGATTGTCGACATGTAATCTTTATATACAATAGGTTCTTTAAGGTTGTTGGAACTCATTCGTTAGTTGATGCAGAGACTGTCACACACATTTCTTACGATAAAGAAACTGACGAGTTATTTGTTGCCTCTTATGGCCATGAAGGTCATTCAAAATTGAGAGTGTATTCAATATTAGAAAATAAAGAATTTTTGTGTCGTGAAGAGCATGTTCTAAATCAAGAGGAGATCTCTGGAATTATTAAGTTCGGTTCGTATTTCATAATTTCAGACAAAAAGAGAAGTGAGCTTATTGAATTAAATATTTTAGGCGACTCAAGAAAAGTTCTAGCTAAATATGGCAGGGATGGTCAGGGCTTTGTAAGGGAGCCCGGTGTTCTCAGGAAGTATAGGGATGGGTTTCTTGTGATTGATCAGAACAACTATTTAGTTCAGTACTATAGTTTTGATGGAAAATTTGTTGCGCAATATGGTGGAAAAAGTTCCACCATTGGTGGCTTTGATTTGCCATCAGATTTACTTGTTGATGGTGATCGGTTCTTAGTGGCTGATATGAATAATGATCGATTAGTGCACTATAAATATCAAGAGCTGGACGCCCCCACAGTTGTGTTTTCGAGAGAGTTTTGCCCTGGAAAATTATCGAGACCAACTTCTTTCATATTCCACCAAAATAAAATCTACATTTCTGATCGCAGTAATAATATTATCCAAATACTAGATTTAAATTTAAACCCAGCAGGGCATATTGATGGATTTCAAGATTATCCATTTTCTAGGCCAACTTCCATTCAGACAATTCATTCAAATGGAAAAACTCTTCTCGCCGTCTTATCAAGGCCTGATATCTCTCCGCCTATTCTTGCGTTGATTGATCCTGATACGCATAAAACGTTTAGAGCTGAAGAAATGAAGATGCTTTCTAGTCCCCAGGGTATGATCACCGTTGATCTGGATAAACTGTGTGTGATGGATACGCTAAATAGAACAGCTAGACTGTTTGACAGTAACCTCCGGCAATTGGCTGAACTCAATCTTGCAGAGATTTCTGGTAATGAACGATTTTTATGCCGTGTGCCCTCGATCGTTGACGGTGAGATATGGTTTTCAGATTATCATAGCGAGCTGTTTGTGGTTGTTAATTTTCAGTTTAGTAAGGCGCGGAATTTCTCTTTATCAGCTTCTAATTTCAAGATGGATCATATTCGAAAAATAATCAAACACAAAAATACTTATTTCATTATTGGTAGGGGCGAAAAAAATTTGGCGGTCGTCGTCGGTGATTTAATTTCTGGGAAAGTAATATTCCCTCATGACCACTTAGTAGATTCTGTTGTGGATTTGTGCTTTGTTGATAATGATATTTATATTCTTCAAAAAGAGAATGACGGCATTTGCAGATGTGCGATCGAGAAAATTTCGCCAGATTTCGCGGCCAGGCACCAACTTAGTGGTTGAAGTGCCAATTCTCGAGAACGGCAAGACTAACGATATCAATGGATTCTTTAGCGTCCAGCATATGACGCATTTTAGCCGACAAAGTCTGGCCAATTGCTTTGCCTTGGGCGGTTGGGAAGTTGTGGAGCAGATAGAGCAACCTGACTACAACGGTTGCCGCGTTCTTGCGAAACCCGCTGCTATTTCGGGTGAACCCTCAGAAATGTTAAAAGCCAATTCAGATGATGCCATTGCTGCGATCGATTACCTAGAAAATTGGTACGGGGCATTGAAGGATGCGGAAAAAACATATCAAGTTGATCAATCCAAGCAAGCAGATCGCGATATGGGGTGGCGGCGCGCATACCGAATTTCTATATCAGACAACGTCTTTTTTTCGGCGATATCGCAATATCGATTTTCTGATTGTTGATAGTGATCCGCTGAAGCAAGGAAAAGCTTGGCGAGGGATTGAAATTTTCTCCCCATCTGTTCTTTCTGATTTTGATTGGTCCTCATCGTCGCTGGTTGTTTCCAGCTTTGGCGGGCAGGAGTCAATTGTGTCGGCGGCAGAAGATATTGGCGTGCCAGGCGATAGAATTTATCGGATTTATGATTTCATTTGAATCTACTGAGTTACATGCTTTTTATGAATATTAGATGGCGCTTAAACGGCGAAAGAGTATCTAAATGCAAGTCATTTTTCTCGGTTTTTAGTGGATGTAAATATTAGGCTTAAGCATATCTTAAAAATTTTATTATCAGCACATACTAAATCTGCAAATGCATCAACGCTTTAATATACCTACTGATATCATTTTTGGTAACGGCACCCTTGCTGATTTTCAGTTGCCAGCTGGGGACCTGCTTTTTGTTTCTAGTGCTTCGCTTGACGAGGCGACTTTTAACTCGATCGAAAATCTCTTTAGTCATCATGATGATGACTCAATCACTCGTATCATAAAGCCATCAGGAGAGCCTTCATCTGAGGATATAGATGAGGTATTTGCCGGCTTGCCAAAGTTTGATTCGGTATTTTCTGTAGGAGGCGGGAGTACGCTTGATTTTGCTAAATCGCTCGCGTTATTGGGCGGGTCGGGCGGTAGAATTGCGGACTACGAATTTGGTGATCGAATCGTGAGTAGAGTTAAACCGTTATACTTGGTTCCCACAACGTGTGGAACAGGTAGTGAAGTCACACCGTTCGCCGTAATCAATAACTCAAATACTGGCCGCAAATTTACGCTTTATCACCCTGATTTGAGAGCTGCTCAGGCGGTCATTGATCCAAGTTTGCTGGTTGGTTTGCCTGATCACATAATTCTGCCAACAGCCCTAGACGCATTCAGCCATTGTCTGGAGGCATTGCTGACTCGTGGAAACACCCAGTTAATCTGGCCAATTGCGATCCATGGTCTTCAGATCGCTTGGCGGCAACTCAAACCGGAATCTCGTGCCCGGGGTGGCTTAGATTATTTTCAAGAGCTTGCGTTGCTGTCCTTATTTGGTGGCATTGCTATTGCACACAGTCGTACAGGGCTAATACATACCTTGTCAGTTGCATTTGCTCAGTACACAAAAACACCTCACGGTTTGCTGAATAGCCTTCTATTGCCTTTTGCGATTCGGCACAATCTCGAGGGTTACGACGGTTTGTTGTGCCGAGTTGTTGAGTCCACATCTGGAGAGTTGTTGAAAGATGACCACGAGGCTTATGAAGTTTTGGTGTCTTGGCTTCAAGATATTGTGGGCGATGACTTACGATTGCCACTATCGTGCATGGCCGAGCATAAAGAAGCATTAATTTCACGAATATCGCAGGACAAAGGATTGCCGGCAATATGTCATGGTGATGTTTCCGAAGCTGGATTAGGGCGTTTGCTGGAGGAAATATATCGTGCGTGAAGATGCTCAGGGCCGTCCGCTTTATGATCAAGTTTGTTCCGCCATGGACTTCGCGGCAGAACTCAAATCGCACTTTGATTTCATTACATGTGTGCCGGATAGTATCTACAAGGAAGTGTTGCCCCATCTGCCTGGATGGGAATTGGCTCCTCGTGAAAATCATGCTATCGCGATGGCTTTCGGGGCTCGATTGGCTGGAAAAGCCCCGGTCGTTTTGATGCAGAATAGTGGCATAGGTCTAGCGCTTGATGCACTGTTTGGCACATTTGAGCTCTATGGGCAAGGCTGCTTAGTTGTGATTTCTAATCGCGGTCAGCTGCCTTGGGAGGAAATACAGCATCACCATTGGGGTGAGGTAACTGAGGATATCTTGGTGTCTTGCAAAATCCAGGTGTATAAATTCCACGAGATTGGTCTCGCAGGAATAGATGATATAGCTCGCCAAGTAATAAATGAAAATAAGGTTATTATGCTCACAGTTCAACGAGGAAATCTTAATGAATAGTCGGGTTCAATCGATCAAAAATATCATTAAAGAAAATCCAGAAGCGCTCTTAATACTTAGCAATGGCTTAACGTCTCGAGAGGCAGCATATTTCATACCTAACGACCGAAGTTTTTATATGTTGCATGGTATGGGAGAGTCGCTTGCTGTTGGGATTGGGTTCGCAAAAGCTAAACCATCGCAGCTTGTCGTAGTTATTGATGGCGATTATAATGCCATAATGGGCCTTTCGAGTTGGAGTCTCATGCCATGCTCAAACCTAAAGTATTATGTTCTTGATAATGGTATTTCTGAAACAACCGGCGGCCAACTATTACCTAATTTACCGTTTGTTCCCGAGTGGTGTAACGTTATTTCAGTTGAGCCTGGGAAAGAAGTGACCCCGAACCCACCAAGCCCCTTTGAAACATGGAGCAAGTGTCGGCGTTGGTTAAATGAACTTGTTTAATTAAATTAGGAGATATAATGATTGTTAGATTCCCAACGAGCTCAGGCGCGATTGAGATTGGCGATGGTCTGCCAACTTATTTGATCGCTGAAATTGGATTAAATCACAATGGTAGCGAGGAATTAGCTCGGGACATGATCCGGAGCGCTGCACAAAGCGGAGCTAGCTTTGTGAAGCTTCAAAAGCGTTCGCCAGCTAATCTCGCAACAGCAGATTTTCTAGATGCGCCATTTTCAAAATGTCCGCTTCTTGGTAGTACCCAACGCGAGGTCAGAGAGCGCTTGGAGCTTTCGCTCGATGTATACATACGTCTTAGAGAGTACGCAGAAAGTTTGGGTTTGATTTTTTTTGCTTCTGCTTTCGATTTGGAAAGCCTTGATTTTTTACTTGAGTCCGGAATCAAAATCGTAAAAGTCGCCAGTCATTCTCTAACTAATGGGCCGCTGTTAAAAAAGATTGCTGCCCTAAAAATGCCGACTATAGCGAGTGTTGGGGGCTGTACGATCGCAGAGCAGGATCAAGCAATCAAAATATTAAAAGATTGTCCGTTAATTATTATGCATTGTGTTAGTAGTTATCCAACGCAAGACGCATTGGCAAAGCTCGATACCATAGGGTTCTTGCGCGAGCGTTATGGTCTGCCAATAGGCTACTCAAGTCATGAGGTTGGTATCGATCTTTCTGTAGCTGCTTCGGTCCTGGGTGCATGTTTGATCGAACGTCATTTCACGCTTGACCGTGCAATGATTGGTCTCGATCAGTCTATTAGCTTAGAGCCTAATGAGTTCTCCGAGTTGGCGAGAAAGGTGCGTAGGCTCTTTGGTGCTCGCGGGGTAAGAGAGAACTTACAAGAAGCAGAAACTGCAGCGAAATATGCATATCATGTTTCAGTACGCGCAGCTGTACCAATAAAGAAAGGCCAGTTTATTGATGAGAGCATGCTTCTTTGTAAACAACCACTCTCGGATCCGACTATTTATTTCACGGGTTTAGAAATCGATTTGTTGCTCGGCAAGGTCGCTGACCGTGATTTCGGTATTGATGATGCTATTCCTCGATGTGCTATCGAATCTTGATCTTGCTATAACAGTCACTGGGTGCGCATCCGCTATGGTTATTATATGAAAACCCTATTAATAATAAGCGCCGGTATCGAATCGATCGGCGGTATCGAGCTCGCCAAATCCATGGGGCTCCATGTAGTTGTCAGCGACATGAATCCCGATGCGCCTGGCTTTGCGATTGCGGATGATCAACTGTTGGCTAGCACCTATGACGTCGAGGCCACGGTTGCCGCGGCGCATGCTTACTACGAGGATGTTCGACCGCTCGACGGGGTCATGTGCATCGCCTCCGATGTGCCGCTGACGGTGGCGAGCGTGGCTGCTGCGCTGGGGTTGCCGGGCATCCCGGTGGAGTCCGCGCGGTTGGCCACGGATAAGCTGGCGATGAAGAAGCGCTTCGCGGCGGATGGCGTGCCGATCCCCTGGTTCAGTCCGGTCAGCTCTGCCGAACAGTTGCACGAGCTGGTTGCGACCCAGGGCCTGCCGTTGGTGATCAAACCCGTCGATAGCCGTGGCTCGCGCGGGGTATTGCGGCTCACGCCGGGGGTGGATCTCGACTGGGCCTATGAGATAGCGCGTGGGCATTCGCCCACGAGGCGCGTGATGCTAGAGCGCTTCCTGCCAGGTCCGCAGGTGAGTACGGAATCCCTGATCATCGAGGGTCAGGCCTGCACGCCAGGCTTCTCGGACCGCAATTACGAGTACCTGGAGCGCTACGCGCCGCACATCATCGAGAACGGCGGTCAGTTGCCGAGCCACCTGGATGGGGCCACCCAGCAGGCGGTCCGCGACCTTGTGCAGCAGGCGGCGGCAAGTATGGGAATCCGCAACGGCGTAGTTAAGGGCGACATCGTGGTTACCAACGGGCAGCCGCATGTCATCGAGCTCGCGGTCCGCCTCAGTGGTGGCTATTTCTGCACCCATGAGATTCCGCTCAACACCGGCGTCGATTTGGTCGGCGCCGCCATCCGCCAGGCGCTGGGTGAGCGGGTCGATCCGAAGGAGCTGATACCCAAATGGAACCGGCCGGTGGCGCAGCGGTATCTATTTCCATCGCCTGGCATGGTGAGAGCTGTTGAGGAAGCAGATCGCTTCGCCGATCACCCGGATGTGGCCTATCTGGAGATCCGCGCAAAGCCCGGCGACCGCATCGGTCCCGTGGACAGCCACCCAGCGCGGGCTGGTGTGGTGATTACGACTGGCGAGACTGTAGAGTCCGCAGTCTCAATGGCGAAGACTGTTGTTGATCGAATTCAGGTTTTAGTCGAGTGAAATCTACATGAGTTTTTTTATCGCTGAAGTTTCGAGCAATCATTACCGTGATCTTGATCGTTGTTATGCATTTATCGATGCTGCTGCAAAAGTTGGTTGTCATGCGGTTAAGTTTCAGCTTTTTCGAATCGATCAACTGTTCGCACCTGAAATCCTCGAGAAGTCAGAAGCGCATCGTCGGCGTAAGGATTGGGAGCTTCCAGTTGAGTTTTTGCCGAAGTTGGCTGCGCGCTGTAAAGAGAATGAGATTGAATTTTCGTGCACGCCGTTCTATCTAGAGGCGGTAGGAGAGCTTGAGTCCTATGTGGATTTTTACAAGATCGCTTCTTATGAGTTGCTGTGGGATGATTTGTTAAGTGCTTGCGCGCGGACTGGGAAGCCCGTGATCCTCTCAACCGGCATGGCGACGATCCCCGAAATTGAACATGCGGTTGATGTGCTTCGGATGAATGGCTGCGAACATCCTACGCTTCTGCATTGTACTTCTGCCTATCCAACCCCTTATGCTGAGGCGAATTTATCTGCGATTGGAACGATCCGAACGGCTACCGGCTGTGAAGTTGGTTGGTCTGACCATACGGTTGAGCCCGGCGTGATTCATCGTGCAATCCATCGTTGGAATGCGAAGGTCATCGAGTTCCATTTGGATTTGGATGGGAAGGGTGAGGAATATGCAACCGGGCATTGCTGGCTACCGGACCAGATTTCCGCAGTTATTCGTGATGTGGAACGTGCCTTGGGTGCGGATGGTAATGGGATTAAAGATCCCAGTCCTTCTGAATTGCCCGATCGTGAGTGGCGAGCAGACCCAGTAGATGGTCTGCGACCTTTGCAATCGATTCGCAAGCAATGGACGCCCTGAGCTTGCAGCATTCCATTCTTTTTGTTGTTCATGCGGGTGAAGGCGTTGGCCTTGGCCATCTAACCCGCAGTCTGGTTGCTGCTCGGTCGTTAGTTTTACGTTTGGGTGCGCAGGTTGATTTCGTTGCAGTTGGGCAGAAGATTGATCATTCTCTTGCGAGAGAGTTCAGCGTTCATTTCTCGGTAACCCACGGACCAGTTGATGTCGTTTTTGATCAGCTCACAAAAAATAAACACTACGCTGCGATTTGTTTAGATTTGTTTAATCCATTGCTCATAAAAGGCTTGGGCTTGGTCCTAGAGGATTTACGCAAAACAGGATGTAAGATTGTCGCGATCGACTCTTTGGCGGGCTTTGAAGCTCTGATTGATCTTTTATACGTTCCCTCATTTATGCCGCCGGCTCATCTTGAAGTTGGAGATTTTCAGGGGCGTTTGGCCTATGGCTGGGATGCATATCTCTTGAATATTCATACTGAGGATCAGACGCCTGAGCCGTCGGAAGCGATACTTGCCCTTACGGGTGGGAGTGATGTGACACAGCTTGGGCAAGATTGGCCTGCGATTTTGGATCGGTGTCTTCCGTCTGGTTCAGAGGTACATTGGGTAACGGGGCCTTTTTCAGAGCGCCCGATTTTTCCAGACTCACCTAGCGTTGAATTCATTGAACATATTGCGCCTGCTGGGTTAAGTGCTCTGATGTGCAAAGCTAAGATTGCAGTCACAGTCTTTGGTGTTAGCTTTTTTGAACTCATGGCGCTTGGGGTGCCTACTGTGGTTTTTTCGCCTTATGGCGAAAAAGACTCTAGAGAACTGCAAGGGATTGCCGAGCTAAGGATTGCTCTTGTTGTAAAGGATGCTAAAGATGCTGCAGAGCAGGCGGCTGTCCTACTGAAGGATTCCGAACTCAGGGCCGAACTGTCAAATAACGCTAGAGAAAAATTGAAAAATTTTGATGGCGAATATTTTGCGGAAGAAGTTGCGATTCTTTTGGCTGCTTGAGAGCCAGGTTCGGTTTAGACGAAATGACCCAATTAAATAATCCTAGTTTTCTCATACATGTCGCTGCATCTTTATAACTTTTTCCACCACAACCTTGCCTATTCGGCCATCGAAGAAGAAGACCGGCCGCGCGTTATCGAGAAGTGCTATTGGCCACTTCTTCGTTTGGCGCGGAAGCGGAACTTGCCTGTCGGTATTGAGCTTTCCGGCTATACCTTGGAGGTCATCCAAGCGTTGGATCCTCGGTGGGTAGAAGAGTTGGCATCTTTGGTTAAGGATGGACCCTGTGAGCTTATTGGTTGTGGCTACGCGCAGGTGATCGGCCCTCTCGTGCCTCACGAAGTGACTTCAGCAAATCTTCGCATTGGTCGTGCGGTCTATGAGCAGATTTTGGGTATTCGCCCTAGGATCGCGCTTTTGAATGAACAAGCGTATTCGTCTGGGCTTGTGCCTCTCTACAAAGAAGCGGGTTATGACGCGATTATCATGGAGTGGAATAATCCCGCGCGAGAGCACCCGGAATGGGAAGACGAATGGCGTTATTTACCGCAACGCGCAAAAGGTACTGGTGAGAGTGAGATTTCGCTCATTTGGAACAAATCGATCGGTTTTCAAAAATTCCAGCGCTATGCGCATGGCGAACTTGAGTTGGATGAGCTGCTCGACTATATCCGACGCCACCAGAGTGATCGGGTAAGGGCTTTTCCTGTCTACGGGAATGATGTTGAGGTCTTCGATTATCGGCCGGGCCGGTATATGACCGAGGCAACGATTCATGACGAGGGTGAATGGTCGCGGATCGATCGGTTATACGTTGCTTTGCAACAAGAGCCTGATATGAAATTCATTAAGACTAGTGAGGTGCTAGAGTTGGTCGGTGTTGAGGGAGCCAACCAATTGCTTCAACTGACTTCAGCCGCGCAGCCAATCCCAGTTAAGAAACAAGATAAGTACAACATCGTTCGCTGGGCTGTGACTGGGCGTGATGATCTTGGGATCAATACGCGCTGCTGGCAATTATATGAGGCATTGAAGAACAGTTCATCTGCAACCGATGGGGATTGGAAGGAGCTATGTTACCTGTGGAGTAGTGATTTCCGAACGCACATTACCGAGAAACGCTGGAAAGCTTATCTTGCGCGTCTCAGTGATTTCGAGGCGAAATTTGACGTGGGTTCATTGGGTGATAGCTCAACCGAAAAATCAGGAAGGCAGCAGTCGATCGTTCATTCGCGTAGTGCTCGCTATCTTAAGGTTGAGGGTAAAAACCTTTCGCTTCGATTCAATTGCAAAAAAGGATTGGCGCTTGATTCATTTGTAGATCGGGCTATTTCAGGGTCTGCGCTGTTCGGCACGCTGCATCATGGTTACTTCGATGACATTCGTTGGGGTGCAGATTACTACAGCGGACATCTGGTGTTTGAATCACCCGGCGCTCACAAGGTGACTGATTTGGTTCCGGTGGAGCCCAAGGTTGTGGAGACTGAATGGGGTCTAGAAGTTAGTTGTGTGATTGCAACCCCGTTAGGACCAATTGCAAAGACGTGGGTGATTGATGATGAAAGTCGAAAGCTAACCTTGCGTTATGACATTGATTGGAAAGAGCCTGTGGTTGGATCGCTTCGTTTTGGTCACGTGACTCTTATTCCTGGCGCACTAGATCCCGAGCAATTGCAGTATGAGTCTCATAATGGTGGTCGGGAGTCAGAGAGTTTTCCTCTTCATTCGGTTGTGAATCACGGGGCAGCGCTTTCTTTTTTGATCTCTGCTTGTCAGGCGATTGCCCTGACAAATGGGGAAGTGGTCATTTCAGATGACGAGCGAAAAATCAAAGCCAGCATTAGAAAAAAACAACAAGCATTGATTGGAATGATGGTTCATCAGTTGGTTGACCGGAAACCATTCACGCGATTTTTCTTCTCCGCTCTAGAACATGATGACAATAGTAAGCCAGTTAATTTGTCGCCTTTTCAAATAGATATCGAATACAGCGCTAATCTTGTATGAAAAATACTCAAATTAAGTTTGATTTAGGTTGGTTGACTAGCGACAGTAAAGCTGCATTGCTGAGAAATTACCAAAAAGCCAGTTTTTTTCGGTTCATTCCGCGTTTTTCATTTGTCCAGTATAGTGAATATTTTGTGGTTGGGCTGACTACATTTAGATGTTTAGATGACGATATAAAAACTCGATCCCACGTTGTACTTTCGCCAAGAGATCTACTGAAGATTAATTGTCAGGATTTAAGTTGCTTTCGAAGTTTTACTTTAGATTTTAAAATCTATAGCCTTTTGAATCAGTTATTACGTGACAAAATAAAAATTTTCAACTTTTCATATTATATTAGAATTTTCGCGTTAACCAAAGCGAGAAGAATAATTATAAAATCTACAGTGGATCCAGTTTCCCGAATTTGGCTCGAAAGTGCTGGTCAAGAGGTAAAAAGCGCCTGTGTTCAGCATGGTATCTTTTCTAGCACAAATAATATTAATTCGTTGGAATATAATGTTGTTAATACTTATTTTTACAGAGGAGAATCTCAGCGTCGAATTTTAGAAGAAGTTTTCAAACCTGATCAGCTACGTGACGTATATGAAAGGCAGTTTAGGTGTTGGAAAAGCGTCCAGCAAAGTAAAATTTCGATTTGCCTTATTGGCTCAGACCATGAGAGGTATGGTGAGGGTGGTATTTCGACTAAACGTAAGATTGTTCGCATATATTTAGACTTTATAAAGCGCACCCGTGAATGCACATTTTTTAACGACGTTCGTTTTTTATACAAGCTTCATCCATCCGAATCTTGTATTCCTTCGGAGTTGATAGAATCGTGTAATACTTGCAATACAAAGGAGTTTTTAGAATCGGATTTCTATATAGGCGTCTCGTCAACTATGTTACTTGATTTAGCGGCAGAAGGTAAGCGGGTGTTTCAGATATCACATGAAGCCCGTCTAAAAAGAGACCGTTACGAGAGCTTCGGAGGATGTAGGACTATAAACCACACTGATGCGGTCTCGTTTCTCAAGAGTGTTAGCTTAGATGGTTTGAAATATGGTCCGTGCCTTTCATTCAGAAGGGTATCATCATCTGACCTAAATCGAAAATAATTACGATCTGTCCGTTTATATCGGTTATTCTATCTATTGTGGTGGCATTGGAATTGATCGTTGGTGGATATGTTTTAGAAGAAGTAAACCTAAGCAGCTTGTTACAAGCTGAATTTAATGTTCCCCATACTCAGCTGTGGTTTGAGGATTTGTCTGAAGTAATTTTAGCTAGCCTTTGAATAATTTGATGAACAAAGAAAGCTCCGTATCATCCGCAGATTTGCCTACCTGTGCAGTTCTCCTTGCTGCGTACAATGGTGAGCGATGGATTGATGAACAGTTGGATTCGATCTTAAATCAGAAAGGTGTTTTGCCTACTATTTTTGTTAGTGTGGATAGCTCGACGGATCAGACCCTCAAAATTATTGAGCATCTAGCTAGCACTGATAGCCGCATAAAGTTACTGCCTTATGGCGAAAGGTTTGGCGGTGCGAGTAAAAATTTTTACCGATTAATTAAAGACGTTGATGTGGCAAATTTCGATATGGTGGCATTTGCCGATCAAGACGACATTTGGATGCCTGACAAGCTCGCCGCCGCCTGGGAGCAGTTTTCGCATGAGGGTTATGCAGCATATTCTAGCGATGTGATTGCGTTCTGGTCTGACGGTCGCAAATCAACAATAAAGAAGTCTTACCCTCAAAAGCGTTTCGATTATTTGTATGAGGCAGCGGGTCCGGGTTGTACATATGTGTTTTCGGCCTCTGCTTTCAAATCTATTAAAGGATTTGTAAGTCAGAATTACGAGGAATGCGGCAAAGTCGCGCTTCATGATTGGTTGATTTATGCCTACTGTAGAGAGCACAAACAAAGTTGGTTTATCGACAACGAGCCGCGGATGTTGTACCGGCAGCATGAATCCAATCAAATTGGCACTAACGATAATTGGCGAGCTTACGTCAAGCGCTTGAATCTTTTCAGGCGTCACTGGT
>Ga0181581_10001059_pt1 | contig 21244 bp, 18 predicted proteins | sample 071ome_22_FD_132433 | JGI IMG/M metagenome (GOLD analysis project Ga0181581, IMG submission 132433) | Coastal salt marsh microbial communities from the Groves Creek Marsh, Skidaway Island, Georgia - 071404AT metaG (megahit assembly) | ecosystem: Environmental > Aquatic > Marine > Intertidal... | reverse complement strand
TGGACAGTGGCTCTATTACGGCAATTACAAGTCGTTTCATCCCAAGACATAGTACTTTTACAGCAGGTTTTGAACTCTCTCGAGTTGGAGGAGTGGAAGCCACTTTCGATGAACGCGCTGATGCTGAATTGATTGCCAACGAGTTTAAGACCCAACACTTTGAGCAAGTCATCAACGCAGGAGATATCGCCCATGTTATGCCCGAGTTAATCTGGCACATGGAAGATTTAAGAGTGGGAATGAGTTATCCCAACTTTTACATCAGTCGCCTGGCTTCCAAGTTTGTTACTGTTTCCTTGTCCGGGGCAGGCGGTGACGAGCTCTACGGAGGCTATCCCTGGAGATACTATCGAGTCTGCAATTCTATCAATAAAGAAGACTATCTCAGTCAATACTACGCCTACTGGCAACGTCTCGTGAGCGATGACGATAAAAAGAGTCTCTTTCAGCCAGATGTTTACGGAAAAATAGGTATTGAAGATCCTTTTACTATCTTCAAGAGAGTATTTCATTTCAATACCAAGCTTCGCTATGACAGCCCTGAAGATCATATAGCAAACTCACTGTATTTTGAGATCAAAACTTTTCTGCAGGGCTTGCTTATTATTGGGGACAAGTTGTCTATGGCGTCCTCACTGGAAGAACGTTTTCCCTTCCTGGACAATGATCTGGTGGATTTTGCCATGAAAATCCCGATCCCCTTCAAGCTGAAAAACCTGGAAAATATGATCAAGATTGATGAGAACAAGTCTCGTCGGAATAGAAGTTATTTCCAGGAATACGATGACGGCAAGAATGTACTTCGAAAAGCTATGAGTGACTTCTTACCCCGTTCCATTATTGAGAGAAAGAAACAAGGTTTTTCTGCACCGGATGAAAGTTGGTACCGTGGGGAGAACTTCGAATATGTTAAGAATCGTCTCCTGAGCGGGGGCGGTAAGGCTGAGCAGTATATTCAACGCTCCTTCGTTGAAAAAACCATTGATGAACACTCCAAAGGCACCAACCATCGATTGCTGATCTGGTCTCTCTTGTGCTTCGAAGAATGGTGCGAAGTATTTCTAAGCTAGAACTTTTAAATGGTAAGTTCGGTACCAGGTTTGAAACATAAGAACATCCCATAGCAGAAAGTGCCAGTCTGCTAGTCCTTGTTTGTGTTGCTCCCAGTAAGAGCAAACTAATTCTGAATTCAGTAGACCTGATTCCTCAAGACTTCTCTTTGAGAGAAGATCTTCTGCCCATTCTCTTAATTCATTCCTCAACCATGAAGCTAAAGGAATGCCAAAACCCATCTTTGGACTATTGAGTAAATTCTGAGGAATCCATCGATAAGCCAAAGACTTGAGCAAATGTTTACCAGTACCCTCGTGTATAAGGAGTTTAGTGGAAAGATTGGCACTAAATTGAATGATCTCCGGGTCAAGAAAAGGAAGTCTACCTTCTATGCTGGAGTACATACTGGCCCTATCCAATTTAACCAAAATATCGTCAGGTAAGTAATTCTTGAGGTCACACAATCTCATGAAAGTAACAAAATCAAAATCCATGGGCAATTTTCTCAATGATTCAAAGGCACAGAATGATTCATTGCCACCTCGAACAACCACCTCGGGATACGTCCAATGAGTTAAATAGCGACGGTAACTAGAGTGCCTGGAATCCCCTTCAAACATCTCACTCAAACGCTCCATCTTTTTCATGAAGACCCCCAAACCCGAGAAAAGAGTGGATAGTCTTTTCAGGGTAAAGTGCAAAGGCCATCTAAAGACTTGGGGAACAATTCTCATCCTCTTATATAAACTCTGAGCATCAAGATAACGTGTATAGCCCGCAAAAAGCTCGTCTCCACCATCACCAGACAAGCAAACTGTAATCCTCTTTTTAGCCAACGCATAGACCAGCATGGTCGGAATTTGCGAGCTGTCCGAAAATGGCTCATCAAAGGCTAGTGGAATCCTTGGGATAGTCTCTAAAGCTTGCTTTTGATCTACATAAATTTCGGTATGTTCTGTCTCCAAATAGTTTGCAATTTTCCTCGCGCGAACAGCTTCATTGAACTCGGACTCGTTGAATCCCACTGTAAAAGTATTAACTTTCGATGCACTTTGCCTCTGCATCATTGCGACTATAAGAGATGAATCTATTCCTCCGCTCAGTAATGCTCCCAGAGGAACATCAGAAGACATGCGCAGGCTGACCGCATTGAACAATCTTGTTTCCAAATCGAGCAGAGTGCGTTCAAAGCTTGCGTCAATAGAGTCACATTCAGACTCGATGAAAAAGCTCTCTAACCTCCAATACTCTTTCGACTCTACCGTTTTAAAACTATGCTCATCTAACTTGACTTCAATAATGCAGCCAGGATTTAACTTCGAAACATTTTCGTAAATCGACAGTGGAGCTGGAACATAGTTGTGTCGAAAGTAGGATACCAATGCATCCTTGTCGATCGACCCCCTGAAACCGGGTACTGAATGAAAAGCTGAAAGTTGTGAAGAAAAGATAAAAACACCATTACTGGTACCGTAATACAGCGGTTTTTCACCAACTCGGTCTCTTGCCAAAGTTAAAGTTCTGGATTTGCTATCATACAGAGCCAAAGCAAACATTCCGTTTGATTTGCTCAAGGCTGGGACTAATCCAAATTGATCAATAGCTGTAAGTAAAACCTCAGTATCGGAACTACCCTGCCAGCGAATTCCTTCAAAGGTCGTGTTCAACTCGTTCTTTAGATCTTGAAAGTTGTAAAGCTCCCCGTTGAAAACCAGAGTGTATCTTCCTGAATGACTTTTCATGGGCTGATGTCCAGCGTCACTTAGGTCCAAAATGGAAAGTCGACGATGCCCCAAACCAAGACCAAACTGAGAAAAAAGCTCCACTCCTTTGGAATCTGGACCTCTAGAAATCATTTGATCCAGCATTCTGGACAATACAACCCTACCTGTATTAGCGAATACTCTTTGAGGGTCTATGAATCCGACAATTCCGCACATTTGTCCTTGCTACTCCATGTAATATTTCTAAACAGATAAGCCCCATGTCCAGACATCAAAGTCTCATAGAAAATGAAGGCCAAACTTAGAAGAGATTCCGATTCAATTATCTGATAGCATTATCGAATCTATCTTCAGCAACAATATACGAAGGATTCATATGAAAGACCATAGCTGGGAACAAGAAATTAATCGGGGAGAGAGGTTTAGTTTTGGTAAAAACTGGACCCAGTTCTTGAATCAGATTAATGAAGAGATAATTTTATTGGCTGAAAAGGATTTAACGAATTTTTTCTCAACTCCCAGCTTCAAAGGCTTGTCATTCCTGGATATAGGCTCCGGATCTGGGCTTCACTCCTTGGCAGCATGGCGATTGGGTGCGGATGTTGTTTCGTTCGACTATGACTTAGAAAGTTACAATTGCACCATGGAACTGAAAAGAAGGTATGCTCAGGACGCCGATAATTGGAAGGTTCTGAGGGGCTCAGTATTGGATAAAGACTTCCTGGAAGGGCTAGGTAATTTCGACATCGTATATTCTTGGGGAGTGTTACATCACACAGGCAGTATGTGGGAAGCAATCGAAAACTCACTCATGCCTGTTGCCGAGTCAGGAGTGTACTATATTGCTATCTACAATGATCAAGGATTCAGCTCAAGAGTCTGGACCAAGATAAAGAGTTTTTATTGCTCCAGTCCATATTTGGTGAAACTATTGCTATTAATCGCGGTAGGGACCTATTTTGAGTCACGATCATTTATCAGAAGACTATTAAGCCTGCAGAATCCATTGCCTTTCAAGTATTGGAAGCTAAAGAAACGTGAAAGAGGTATGAGTACCTGGATTGATTTAATCGACTGGGTTGGAGGTTTTCCATTTGAAGTCGCCAAGCCGGAGGAGGTTTTTGACTTTCTGAAAGCCAGATCTTTTAAACTGGAGCGTCTAAAAACTTGTGCTGGTGGCTTGGGATGCAACTGTTACTTGTTTTCAAAAAGTCTTAACACTAGCTCATAATTACAGTTTGAAAAATAAATTACCAAACTGGAGAAAACTCACTCTGGTCTATTCTTCACAAAAACAAGCTGATTACACCCTAGTTGGTTTGTGGTGATTAAATTGACCAGAGTTAAGCCCCTCTTAGCACAAAAATGGAAAAGCTCTTCGACTTTCGCCACCTCAAATGGATACCCTCCCAACCAATCAATCCAATCATAATAAATCGACATACCCCTATTGGCTTTATAGGACTTAATATAACCTAGTGGAGTCCCAAATTTCACAATACCTGCGCCCACACTAGTTATAAAAAAATACGGCAGAAAAAAGAGTTTGACGCCATATGAACCCAATTTACTTGAGCAATAAACTATCTTAACTTTCTTCCAAAATTTCGAGGTCCATCCTTGATCATTATATATTGCTATAAAGTAAGCACCATCATTATTCACACGTTCAATTGAGTTTTCTATGGCCTTCCACATACTACCTGTATGGTGAAGCACCCCCCATGAATAAACTACATCGAATTTACCTATGGATTCCAAATAACCCTCGTCCAAAACTGAGCCTTCTTCTATATTCCAAAGCTCATCCCCTGGGAAATACCTTCGCTTTAACTCCCTTGTGCAAGCTACCGAGTGAGGATCAAAGTCAAATGAAAAGACACGGGCACCCAATGATCTCGCAACTAGACTAGATAATCCGCTGCCAGAACCAATATCTAAAAATGTCCTTCCCTCTAAAGTTTCAAATGGGAGAAGCTCGAGTAACGAGCTCTTAGCCTCTTCAATTTGCTCCTGGGAGAGATTCACCAGAAATTGCTCCCAGTTTTTACCAAACTTAAATCTCTTACCTTGAGATATTTCCTCAGTATATTCGGTTTTCATCAATAGCCTTAAATCAAAAAGAAACACTTGAACTTTAAAATGTCTTTACACGCCATAAGTCTTGAAACACTATGATAGCGCCCCCATGAGCAAACCTCTAGTTCTTAGTTCACTCATAAATGTTCTTTAGCTATCAGTTACACCGATTACGGAAAAAACCATCAAAACACAAGAGAACAATAATGCAATAACTGAACCGATTGCTATACCCTCCGCCCCCAAGAAATGAGCACAGGTTAACGACGCCACAATGTTTACCGGAACCGTAATCTTGGTTAGATTTGATACTCTGCTGCTCTTGTTTATCCCGACTAAAAATTTGATTCCTGAAGTGAATATTGCCGCCAATGGCAAAGTAAAGAAATACCATGTTTGAACAGCACTCACCCTACTGATTTCACCATCTCCAAAACTTCCACCTGAAAAAACAATTTGCACAATTTCAGCTGAAAAAATAGCACCGAGTATTGCTACCAAAAAAAGGAACAGACCCAAAATGCCAGCGACTTGAAAGTATAGCCGCTTCATCTCATTCAAACTATGCTCCAAAGCGCCTTTAGAGAAAACTGGAAACAAGGCTACATTGATACCAGTTAAAATCAATCCATTAACTGTCAAAGGTATTTTACTTCCGAAGTTCACTGAAGTCAGGTCTCCCACATTTAGTGACAATGCAATCATCTTATCTACAACATGCACACTGGCAAGGAAAATGAACATTACAGATAACGTTCTAACTTCTTTCCAAAATTCCTTGAGATCTGCTTCATTTACGTCCCCAGATTTTGACTCATTCAAAATCCATTTACATATCAAGAATTCTACACCAACAGCAACTGAGTGCCCTAGAGCCAAAAGCTCTACTGTCTTTGAATTTGAAAGAAGTAGAAATAAGACCGTAAACAATGAAACCAAACCAGGTAGCAATGAAACTGTTTTCGCGTAGCCCATAGCCTGTAAGACACCGTGCTGAACTAGAACAATGCCGCTGAGAAATACATGCGGTAAGTTCAATAGAGACCAGTATGCAAGAAACTTGGCTCTGTCAAGTTCTACGTTGAACATGAATACAACGAGTACTGAAAAAACAATCCAGATAACGATCAGACTTGAATGATCCCGAACGCTTCGAGCAATTATTTGTCGGTATACCAAAAGTGGTATCTTACCGTCCTTATTGTACGAAATACTCAGCGGAACAATCGCTGTTTGCACGGCGTTCATGTAGATCGCGCTTGGAAAGGCAATAAACACTAGCGCGAAATAAAATCCATCCAGTTCATTGGACAATCCAAAGTTATATGCAACTAGCCTATCTTTATATAACGAAAGAAACTTAGTAGATATACTAAGAAGAACTACAGAGATAAAAATCAAATAACCTTGTTTTTTCCACATATGCTTCACCAGCAAGATTGCCTAAAGTCCTCTCCGTACCTTAAGTACTCTGTCTCTCAACCTCAATCTTGTAAAATTGAATGCTAATAAAACTGCCTTAGTAAAACAAACATGGACTTGTCTTCACAAAGTGACCAGTGAACTCATAACAAATTCGAAACTCTACCTTAAAAATCACTTAAGGTATTCGACAAGAAATCCACTTCAAACATCATTGAATTTGACTAAAAGTCTGGAGGGTTCGGTTTAATAAGTTCCTAGCCGAAAACTCAGATATCTTAACTCTATTCTCAGTATTATTTAACGGCAATCGATTAATACCATTTTGAATTACCATTGCCAACGCCTTGCTATCATCCGGCTGGCAAAGAAATGTTTCATCTTGAATCTGAACAGCCGAATCGCCTACTCTAGTACTAACTACCAACTTATTACATGCCATTGCTTCGGCAATTGAGTTACTAAACCCCTCACCGTAAACGGAGCTGGATATCAAGATATCTATCCCATTGTAAAACTCTACCATTTCAGAACAACTTGAAATCCATAGAACTCGTTCTTCAATTCCCAGCTTAAATGCCAAGTTAACCAACGACTTTTTGTACTCTGTTTCTCCTTTCCCCGCGCAAACAAACTTAAATGGAATCCCCATCTCTTTAATCAGGTTCAAAGCTGAAAGCAGAATATGCACCCCTTTCATAGGATCTAAACGCGCTGCACAGGCTAGCACCAACTCATTGGCATCTAACGCATGCCTAGCACGAAATCTTGCCCTAGCATTCTCGTCCGGTTGATATCGGCTCAAATCAATACCATTGTGCACCACATGAATCTGCCCTTTGAAACCGGCCTTCTTTGCTGAATCTGCACCAGCATAAGAGTTTGAGATTAGCAAGTCGGCTACCGGTGACAAAAGCGCACAAAGATGAAAACTCAAGCGGGAAAACATGTCATAGTCCCCGAAATTTACATTGCTGGCTCTAATCCCCCAAATCACTCTCAGCCTACGATGAAACAACTTCAATATTACTGCAATTATGTTTGGCAAAACCAAAAAAGAGTACAAAAAGTTTGGCTCAAACAGGGACACTTCCTTAGAAAGTTTCATAAAAAAACTGAGGACTTCCCACCGACTGCTCTTGTTCAAAATACAAAGCTCTATTTTTTCATCCAAGTCTGTAGCCAAGGCAACTTGATCATACATTGAAATAACTTTTACTTGGTGACCATCTTTTGTCAGTAAATTTGCAAGCAGGACTATTTGCCGCTCTGCCCCACCAACATCTAATGAGCGAGTCAAAAGACAAATGCGCAAAGAGTTTTCAACTTCAGCCAAACTAACCAACTTTTTTTGCCACAAACAAAAGCGAACCATAGGTCTTGAATAAATTCATCTGGTATAAAGCTACTCTCATAAAGCCTTTCAGTTTACCTTTCAAGTCCCTATCCCTAAAGTTGACCAGTGGCTTATCCAAGATCTTTAGTACTTGGAACTTCTTTTCTAGAAAGACCCTAAGTCTAGCTTCATTAAATGACTGACAATGACCCCAAATGTGAAAAGTTTTCTGGCAGTCAGGACAAAACACCATGTTTTCTTCCAGGTTTTCATTTGCAGGCACTGTACCCACAAATAAACCACCTACTACAAGCACTCTTTCAACTTCATTCAAAGTTTCCAGGATGGTTTCATCCGTGAGGTGCTCTAAAACTTCTGACATCACCACAGCGTCAAAGGTACTGTCGTCAAACGGAATCTTATTACTATATCCAACTTTGGCTTTCTCGGGTTCCAATCCCAATCTACCTATTAGATTGTTTATCGAAGTCTCAGATGGATCTAGAGAGTAAATGTCGTGATTCTCTAAGGCTAGCTCTTCAAACTGTCCTGCTCCCACACCTATGTTGAGAACTTTTAATCGGGAGTCAATTTGCTTGAGTATTGACCTAAGTCGCCCATTTACTTCCAATGTAAATTTGTCGGTACCACAAGTTTGATAATGATGCCATATTTGGTCTTGCTTATCCTGAAAATCTTTCATTCTGAAATACTCGATAAATTTCTGGTTTTTGATACATAGGGAGACGTTGATGTTCCCTTTATGATAAAACCACCTCCACCGGAGAGTGCAATCATTTTTTCATTGCGATCTTCGAGATATCTATCGATACTTTCCGTTGCTCCTGGGCATGTAGAAAAGCCATAATCATCGCAAAGTATAATGCCACCTGGGTTCATTCTGGGGTAAAAAAACTCAAAACTGTCTTTCGTTGGCTGATACAAGTCCACATCAATATGCACAAATGAAAACCGCAAAGACTCTACCTCTGAAAATCGGTCTGGTATCCAACCTTTATAAAGACTAAAACAACTAAACGGTGACAAGTTACGCTTAACTGTTTCTTCATCTATAGCCAATGCACCTTTATACCAGAAACTTCCATCTTCCTTAGAAGGGCTGGACAATCCCTCAAAAGAGTCAAAAATGTGATGATGCTTTTTAAAAGCTGTATTTGAACTATTCGAGGCACAAATCAAATAGGAGCTTCCCCCCAGATACGCAACACATTCTGCGGTATCACCTGGTACATCGTGACAAAGCCTTATCAACTGATGCAGCATCCACTTACGATCTGTATTGAAACCATCCAACTCGTCAAAAGCTTCCAGATAGTTGTTGAACTCCTCGTTTTTCCACCAGTCCAACTGAGGCCACTTCATTCTATATTCAGAACTCAATAGATTCTTTAGTTTTGCGAGTAAGCGGAAGTCCAGATGATCCTTGCCAGTAGCCTTTTCCACTATCTTAAGAAATCTCTTCAAAACTAGCATCGCATGAATCCTCCAAGAAATGTTCTCACAAATAATCCAGCAGCAAATGTTAACATTTTGAGAAGCAAAGGAACCAACTTCACTGAACCCTTGCAAAACTTTCGTTTATTACATTTATCAAGGAGTCGGCTACCAATGTGTGAGCATGCTGATTCCAATGTGCATCACTGCCAAACTGAAAACTCTTTTGGTTTTCTTTGTAATCCTGTTCAAAAATTGTATGCAAATTAACACACTCTACCTTCTCGCTTTCACAAGATTCCATTACCATTTGGTTCAGCCAAAGAGCCTCTTCACCTAGCGAGTTTTCACTTTGTGCTTCTATTAACTGACGTACTCCATCGATTTGCATCACCAATCTAAAGCTAAACTTCTCAGAAAGTTTCTTGAACTGACGGAGAGAGTGTAGAAAAACTCGCTTGTTGACTGCACGTTTTACTTTCAATTCGTCAATATTAACATTTGCAATTCTTTGCCCCTTTTCCCGATCTAGAAGCTTACGGAAAATAACCGAAGGATACACTTGAAATCTGTAAGTTATGAATCTATACCAAGCCAGAGTCCTGATAAAACTCAATTGACTTGGCTGATACGGCGTAGGAGCCAAGTCTACAATCTCATTAGAGTCTTTCCCGATCTTGTATTTCATAAAACTGGAACTGTATTCTCCTCCCTGAGCTTGCCAACTTTCTGAAAAGTCATTGTGAACCAAATTTACAACAACGATGTCAGGCTTGTATTTTAACGCTTCCTTCTTCAACATCCATAAGTAATGGCTTAGTGGAGCCCCCGAAATACCGAGACGGTAAACTTCCCACTTTGAACCAAGTCCCCTTTCCAAAACTTCGGCAAAGGACTTGTTGAAGGGCACCTGCAAAGCTTCAACATAACTGTCTCCAAGTATTATCACCCTATCCTTATCTTTCGACTCTGTAAAATTGTAGTGGCCCGAGTTCCACCCCTGTTGATTAATTTGGAATCGAGAGTCTATCTCAAAGCGCACTCGATAGTTACCCTTTTGATCAGGTACGTACTTCACAACTTCCAAACCTGTTTCCAAAGTGGGGTAATCACTAGCTAAGAAGACAAACCGAAAGACAAAAAACTCAAAGAACAAAAACAGGAAGGACAAGCTAAGCGACGCTAAAACTATGTTAAGTATCAATGAACGAGTATATGATCCATTCCCATTATTCAAAATACACCCTCTGACTCACTTACCAAAAGAATCTGGTAGTTCGCTGATGGCACATCTATACTACAACAAGCATATGGACAATCCTAATTCAAAAAGACCAACTAAATGGACTAGACATCAAGTCATATTGTTTAGTTTTGTTAGTGTATCCCTTAGTTTCTTCGTAGTACTGATACTCTTAGAGCTTGTTTTTACATTTTTACCAGTCAATGAAGGTCTACGGACCCAGGATTTACACAAAAGCACCCCTTACCTACATTTTGAGAAGAATCGAATCAGTACTTATTCTAAAGGCTGGAATTTTAAGTTAAAGACTCTCAATCGAAGCAATAACTACGGTTACATCAACAACCACGATTACTTGAGGGAATCCAAGACACCGCTTTTGTCCATTATTGGCGACTCCTATATTGAAGCTCTAATGGTGAATCACGAAGAGACCTTGCAGGGCCGACTTCAAAGGAGATTGAACCAAAAGGCAAGAGTCTATTCTTTTGCTGCATCAGGAGCGCCATTGAGCCAGTACCTGAATTTCGCGGAACTTGCGACCACGAAATTTCAAAGTAATGCCCTCATCTTCGTCATCATCTCAAATGACTTCGATGAATCTTTATTGCGCTACAAATCAGCCCCAGGGTTTTACTATTTTAAAGAAAATGGAAAGGATTTGGAATTGGTTAGGAAAGACTATAAAGCTTCTCTCTTTGTCAAGCTCGTTCGTCATTCCAGACTTGCTCGCTACTTGCTGGTCAATCTCCAAATTTTTAACTTGGTTAACAGGCTGTTTGGTGAAAATCAGGAGTATGTCGCCAATGTAGCTGCCAATGTAGATCCAAAGCGCCTGGAAGACTCAAAACGAGCTGTGGATGCCTTTTTAAAGCAGCTCTTACAGATGAATGGAGTTCAAAAGGAAAAGCTCTTGTTTCTGGTAGACGGTATTCGAGAGGAGATTTACAGTGAGGACTCAAACCCTGGATCCTTTTTTCACAAGATGAGAAGCTATTTCCTTTCCAGGAGCAAGGACCACGGAATTGAATCCATAGATCTTCACGAGGTTTTTGAAGAAGACTATCTCCAATCCAAGAAACGGTTTGAATTTTCTGAAGATGCGCACTGGAACGGCTACGCTCATGGAGTCGTAAGCAAGGCAGTTGAAAACTCCAGGCTCTACCAAAGTTTTCTGAAATAGCATGTTTCGAAAAGTTTTACATATCATCACCGATCTGGATCAGGGTGGAGCGGAGATGGCCTTATTAAGGGTAATCCAGAATGATCATGAAGCTTTAAATAGTCATGTTGTCCTGTCTCTCGTAAAAGAGGGAGCCCTCAGAAATCAGTTTGAAAGTGTCTGCGAAGTCCATGATCTGGGCCTGGAATATGGTCAATTAAGCATTAGAGCTCTGGTTCGCCTGAGAGATGTTTGTTCCCGTGTGAAGCCCGACATCATTCAAGGCTGGATGTACCACGGAAATGTAGTCGCAAGTCTAGCGAGCTTTCTATCAGGAAAGAAGCCCGTCATCCATGGGGTTCGGCAATGTCTTTACGCAGACCAGGAAATTGGAAGGCTTACAAGAATATTGATTAAGCTTAACTCTTCGCTTTCCAAGAGAGCTTCTCTGACTCTCTATAACTCTGAAACTGCGAAGACGCATCATATTCAGAGAGGATTTGACCCGAGTTCCTGCAGAATTTGGTACAACGGATATGATACAAAGTGTTTTCAAAAATCACTCGAGAATCGAACAAACATGCGAACCAGTCTCGGGTTAAGTGAAAACCACTTCCTGATCGGCAACCTTGGCAGGTTTCATCCCATGAAGGATTACCCCACTCTGATTGAAGCCTTCAGGACAATTCATGAAAGGTACTCAAACACCCATCTAGTACTTGGAGGAAAGGGACTTGACCCACAAAATCCCGAACTGAATCAAATCACTCGAAAATCAGGGATACCTCAAGATAAGTTTCACCTATTAGGCCCTGTCCAAGAGACATCCAGTTTTTACAATAGTCTTGATTGCTTTGTTTTGAGCAGCAGCAGTGAAGCATTCCCCAATGTTGTTGTGGAAGCACTTCTTTATGAAATACCTGTTGTTGCAACAGATGTGGGCGAAGTTTCCTCCATAATAGACCGCAAAAATAACATTGCCCCACCCGCTCAACCGGCTCAAATTGCAGAGAGAATTTTGGAGCTCATAGAATGCTCGGAACGGGAAAGGCAAGAGCTTTCTGCCGAACTTAAAAAGAGCATCGAGTCCCGTTTCTCGATTGAAAGGTGTGCTGAGCAATTGAATGAGTTTTTCCAAGAAGCTTCAAATCCCTGAAAGCCTGCTTCACAGTTGCCATTCTCGTGAAATAAAATCAGGTTTTTTCCGATGTTGATTCTATGTCTGACAAGACTTCCCAAACATTGCGCTCCTTTTACCAAGCTCTCTTTCTGCTGACTGGACTCAGCGTTTTGATTTCCAAGGCCGTCTTTAATCTATCGTTTTATGCAATTCTGGTGGGCAGCTGGTTTTATCTCATTCGATCCCCAAGGGATAAGATCTACCGATTTTACAAATCAAACTCCTGGATAATCACCATCTCAACCGCCTATGGAATGCTTGCAGTCTTGAGTTACTTTTGGTCTGAAGATTTGGCCCAATACAAAGATCACGCCCTTCTTTTCAGTCTGTGGATCTTTATCTGGCCAGTGGGATTTCTAATGGGAGAACTGGGTCTCAAAATGTGGGTCAAAAAAGCCTTTCTCACAGGTGTGGCTCTTGCAGGTTTCATGGGAATACTCTTTTTCTTCGGGATAGATTTTGGCTCAAACCACGAACAAATGGTCTCTCGTTTTTCACCCAGTTCAGTTGGAGTGATTCTATACGGTTGCATTTCACTATGCTGGTTTTTTCCCTGCGTATCCCTATATCTTCGAAAGCCCAGGCTTTGGAAACTACTTTTCACTGCTTTCATTCTCGCTGGAATCGTTGCAAGTGGGACAAAGACAGCATGGCTGGCTCTGTTTCTACTTTCACCAGCCATATTCTTCTTTCAATATCCTCTCCGAAGGAAAATCCCGATCTTCTTTCTTCTCGCAATCACTATCCTGACAATTTTACTGCTACGCTTCGACAAAATTGCCTACGCCTTGTCCGTAAAGGCTCATTCTTCTACTACTCAAGCTGCGGATTCTTCTACAGATTTAAAAGGTGATAGTCCAAAGGAAAACAATAGCTCGAGAGAGCAAGCAACAGTAAGTGGCTCAAACTCACAAAACATGGCTGGCAATAATAAGATCGCAATCCCCGGAGATTCCAAGTCAGATTCATCAGAGGACGAATTGACGTTGACCAACATCAGCTCACTTCGCTACCGCCTCGAGAGCTGGAAAGTTGCGCTCGAGATCTTTAAGTACAGTCCTTTGTTGGGAACTGGAGTTGGTGACTTTAAACATGACAAAGATATAGCCATCGACAAGGGAGAAATGAGCCCAATCTTCAAACACAGCAGAGATGCACATAGCGAATACTTTGAGTGTTTGGCCAGCTTGGGAGCTGTAGGCCTCACACTGCTTATGACAATCTTGTCCACACTCTTTTTCAAAAACAAGTGCGTCGAGTTTCGCATGATTCTTCTATCTTTTCTTGTTTTGGGAGTCACTGTTCCCCTGTTAAAGACCAAGACCGGAATCGTCTGCTTCTTTTTTCTCATCTTCACAGCCTCAGATTCCGTCAGGAGAAAATATGAAGAAGTCTGATTCAGAATTACTCGAACAGCTCAAGTTCCTATATGAGTCTCTTGATCAGGAAATGCAGGAGAAGTTTCAAAGGCATGTCTCTATTGGTGATCTGGTTCTGGATCGTTGGGAGAGAGCAAGGCGTTACGGCTTTGGAGAAGGCACATCCTGCTATGACAATGTTTTGGTTCTTGGGGAAGTCAAGGTGGGTAAGAACTGCTGGATTGGGCCCGGAGTGATTCTTGATGGAAGCGGGGGCCTGGAAATTGGAGACAATTGTTCAATCAGCGCCGGTGTTCATATTTATACACACGACAGCGTAAAGTGGGCAAACTCCATGGGAGAGATGCCCTACGACCGAGAGTCAGTCAAAATTGGAAGTGGAGTCTATTTAGGTCCTCAGAGCATCATATGCAAAGGTATCTCAATAGCCAATAAGGCAGTCGTCGGCGCATTATCTTTAGTTCGTGAAGATGTTCAAGAAGGGCAAAGGGTCGGTGGTGTCCCAGCGAAAGTATTAAATCTGCCATAGGATATCTCCAAAGCGAAAACAAGAATCTACAATGCATATTGAGATTTGAAGCTAATGGCCAGATAACTTTGTTTTTTGTAACACTAATAATCTGTCATCGTGGGATTATACTAATCCGGTTTATCAATCACTTGCCTACGTCTCATCATTCCACTATCTTTTGATAGTTAAGAAAGGTCATTTATATGCGATTTGCACTCATCGGAGCCGCTGGCTATATAGCCCCAAGACATATGAAAGCAATCCGAGATACGGGGAACGAACTAGTAGCAGCCCTTGACCCCTTCGATTCCGTTGGAATTATCGACAGTTATTTTCCGAAGGCTGACTTCTTTACGGAGTTCGAACGCTTTGACAGGCACATAGACAAGCTTCGTAGAGCTGACAAGCCGATCGACTATGTTAGTATTTGCTCACCAAATTATTTACATGACGCCCACATCAGATTTGGATTGAGGAGTAATGCAACAGTAATTTGTGAAAAACCTCTGGTATTGAACCCTTGGAATGTCGAAGCTCTAAGGGAACTCGAGCGCGATTATCCCGGTAAGGTTTTCAATGTACTCCAATTGCGCCTTCATCCATCCATCATAGAGCTAAAAGACAGAGTTTCAAAAAGTAAGCAGAAGTACAAAGTTGATTTAAAGTATATTACGTCGCGAGGTAACTGGTACCATTACTCTTGGAAAGGTCAGGAAGAAAAGTCTGGTGGGATTGTCACCAACATAGGTATCCACTTTTTTGATATGCTCCTATGGATCTTTGGTGAGTGCATTAATCTTGAAGTATTCACTTACGATGACTCAACTGCTTCTGGAAGGTTAGAACTTGCAAAGGCTACTGTAGGTTGGGAACTAAGTATTGATTCATCTCATCTTCCTTCCCATATAAAGAACCAAGGTCTTCGAACATTCCGTTCGATTAAAGTTAATGGTGAAGAATTCGAATTTTCCGGTGGATTTACGGACTTGCATACTCATGTTTACAGAGATATTCTCACAGGTGGAGGATATGGACTAAATGACGCACTTCCTGCCATAGAACTTGTTCAACGAATTCGTAAAATGAGAGGTGGATAATGGGTTTTTTCATACATGAGAGTAGCGTGATCAGCGACAAAAATGTTGAGATTGGAAATGGAACTAAAATCTGGCACTTTAGTCATGTGATGAACGATACAACAATAGGAAGCGATTGCAGCTTCGGACAGAATTGTGTAATTGGTCCAAATGTAACAGTTGGAAATCGGGTAAAAGTACAAAACAATGTATCAATTTATGAAGGACTTTCCATAGAAGATGACGTTTTTTTGGGACCATCTATAGTCTTGACAAATGTCATAAATCCTCGAAGCTTTATAATTCGCAAGAAAGAATTTAAAAATACTATGATAAAGCGAGGTGCCTCTATTGGTGCTAACGCTACCATTGTCTGTGGTGTAACGATAGGAGCTTATTCACTTATCGGAGCTGGCGCAGTAATTACAAAAGATGTGCCTGATTTTGCTGTTGTGTACGGAAACCCCGGAAAGCTTAAAGGATTTGTATCGCTCGCAGGCAACCACCTGCGGTTCGACTCAGATAATCTGGCAGTCGACACAAGTGACAATACCAGATATCAGTTGTTGGATGGCAGGGTCTGTTTGACGAGTCCTAACCCATATCTGTAGAGAGTCATACTCTAAACCCGGAATGCCCAATTTTTTCCGGCGCTTCCAATTTTGTTCAAATACTCACCATAAGCACTTCCATTAAACCTGAGTGCTAAAACTCTAAGCTGTTCTTGATCTATCCAGGAGTTTCTGAAAGCAATCTCTTCAATGCAAGCTATGGAAAGACCTTGTCTCTCCTGGATTGCCCCAACAAAAGAAGAAGCCTCCAGCAGACTGGACGGCGTACCTGCATCAAACCAACTCAGTCCCCTACCCATCACTCGATGAATTAAATTACCATTCTTCAGATAGCTCAAGCAAACATCCACAATCTCAGTCTCCCCTCTATTGGAAGGCTGCAGACTTTTCGCTATTTCTGAAACTCCATCGGGGAATACATAGAGCCCAACTAGAGCCAGCCTTGACCTGGTCTGTACTGGCTTCTCTACCAAGTTAACCAGTTCCATTTGGTCATTCAATTCCAAGACACCATATCGACCGGGGTCACTTACCGGATACCCAAAAACAAGAGCTTTCTGTGGCTCTTCAAACTCCTTGACAATACGAGACAATCCATCTCCATAAAAAATATTGTCCCCGAGCACCAAACAAACGCTGTCACCATTAAGAAATTCTTCCCCAATAACCAGGGCCTCAGGAATTCCCGATGGATCACTCTGTGTGGCATATTCGATTTTCATTCCCAAACAAGAGCCATTACCGAGAAGCTCTTGCAGCAAGGGAAGATCTCGGGGAGTGGAAATAACTAAAACTTCTCTGATGTCGCTGAGCATAAGGACAGAGAGCGGATAATAAACCATAGGTTTGTCGTAGACCGGTAAAATCTGCTTGGAAATCACTCCAGTCATTGGAAGGAGGCGAGTCCCCAATCCTCCTGCTAACAAAATACCTTTCAATTCAATTCTCGACTTTCGACCTGAGCCATTGCAGATTATCAATTGACCAAACTACCAAGTCTTCGATTTCCTTTGATAATTCTCTTTTTGGCTTCCACTTTAGGACTTGGTTGGCAATCATAGAATTTACACTATACCTAAAATCGTGGCCTTTTCGATCCTGTACAAAGCGCATTAAATCTTGAGAGTTCCAATTACTTCTACAGAGCTTATCTACTTGATGACAGATCAGTTCAACCACTTCAAGATTACTGATATCATGCCCTGTACCAAGCAAAAAATCACTTTCCCAACACTCAAGTTCTACAATTTTTAACAGGGCATCACATACATCTAACACATGTATCCAATCCCTTCGATTTCTTCCGTCACCATAAATAGGAATTTCTAATCCAGTTAAAGCTCGAAAAATTGTTTTAGGAATCAACTTTTCCGGATGCTGCCAGGGACCGAAGTTGTTGGATGAGTTTACTATTGAAGCTTTTAGACCATGAGTAGTTCTCCAAGCACGGACAAAATGATCTGAACTCGCCTTGGAAGCTGAATAAGGACTTCTTGGGTCATAGCCTGATTTCAGTGTGAATTGGGGCTCGTTCTCATCCAGGGAACCAAACACCTCATCTGTGCTCATGTGTATGAGACAAGGCCTCTTACTCTCAGGAGTTTTCAACAGAGTCTCTAGTATTGCTACTGTTCCAAAAACATTAGTCTTTAGAAAGGACTCTCCAGATTCAATAGATCTATCCACGTGTGATTCCGCTGCAAAATGTACCCAGGCTTGCGAAGGGAATTCAACACTTACTTTTTGTAGAAAGTCAATGTCACAGATATCTCCTTCAAACAGGGCATAGTCCCCTTTCAGGTCGGAAAGTCTATGAACGTCTGCTGCATAAGTGTTTTTGTCAATGACTGCTACTTCATATCCGTGACTAAGGGCCGCTCTTGTAAAATGAGAGCCTATAAATCCTAAACCTCCAGTTACTACTAGACTACCCAACTCCGAATCCTGCCCTAAGTTGTCTGATCAATACTTAGATTATCAGTGATCTGCGGGTTTCTCTTCGCCAATTGATTCGAACTTAAAGAATCCCGCAATACCCTCAAAAACGTCTTTGCATTATCTTCACGTATATATTGCCTATCAACCAACTGCAGATGCTGAACATGAAGTTTCTCTGGTGAACGCATTTTATGCAACTGTTCATACAACCGACGATGGTCGCTTACATCAAGTGCTTTGCAAACTTCTACACCTGCCAAACTATAAATTGACTTATGGAATCGCTGACTCCCGGCAAATAGAATCTTCTTGCCTGTCGCCAAGTACTCGATTAAACGAAGTGGCATTGAAAGAGAAAAACTGGGGTGCACCTGCAAATATAGGAGATCAGCATTCTGATAATGGTGAATCACTTCCTCCCAATCCTTCTTGCCATGAAAGTAAACATTTTCCAAACAACCAAATTCTTTCTCCAGTTCAGAACTTAAATTTCCCTTGCCAAGTACGTGAAATTCGAAATCACTTGAGCCAGCTACTGCCTGTAATGCTGTTCTCAAATACAATGCTCTTCCCACATTGCCACAGCACAAGATCTTCAAGGTTTTATTTTGGTTCCTCGCTCTACTGCTCTCAAGTATCCTCTGGATTAGATTAAATTTCTCTCTACTAATGCCATTGCGAACTGTAGTTACTTTAACCTTCTTAGTATAACTCTCAAGTTCAATGCACTCGAACTCATTTGTCGTAGTAATATGGTTAAACTTGTCTAAAATCCTTTTTACATAACGTGAAAAGCAACGACCAACAAAGCCAGGAACACCGCTATGCAGTTCCAGGTATCTCCAAACCAGATCACGGCAGTCCAAGATGACTTTGGTCGTATCTATGATCAATGGCGAAAGTAAGAGCAATGGAAGATAAGGAATGGTCAAAACAGTCCTGTCAAAATCACTTGATTTGGAGTTATACAACCTAAGGAGCTTGAGACTAAAGTACAATTCAAAAACAAATCGGACATAATAATTAGTTCCCGAAAAGTCAGGTTGAGCAACCCAATAGATTTTCAAGCCGTCTGCTTGCATCTCAGTGCTTTGACAGGAAGAACCTTTTTCTCCCAAAGCAAACACACTTACCGAATGTTCTTGCTGTGTGGCTTGAATGAAAGATGCTACTCGGTGAGCAGCTGCAGTGTTCTCCGGTAAGTAATGGGATGTAACAAACGCAATATTCGCCATGAACCTATTCTAGGTTCCTTTACGAGTCAGTACAACCTGCACCGTCTTCAAAAGAATCAACATATCCAAAAAAATGTTTCTGTTCTTTATGTAGTATAGATCGTATTGAAGTTTTTTCAAGCTACCATCCACAGTATTTGCGTAGCCCATCATAACCTGAGCCCACCCGGTTAAACCAGGGGCCACCTGATGTCTTGACCTGTAAAATGGTATCTCTCTGTTCAACTGCTTAACAAACTTTGGCCTCTCTGGTCTGGGACCAACGAAATTCATTTCGCCTCTAAAGACATTGATTAGCTGAGGAACCTCATCCAACCTTGTCTTTCTCAAAAAGCCTCCAACAGGCGTTAGTCGTGGATCATTTTCCTTTGCCCAAACCGCACCACACTTCTCGGCGTCAATCTTCATCGTTCGAAACTTGTAAAGAGTGAAAACTCTCTCCTTAATCCCCACACGCTTCTGTGAGTAAACGATGGGCCCTTTCGATGTCAAGCGAATGGCTAAAGCTATCAACGGAATGACTGGAAGAAAAATCAAGCTGAATATAGTTGCCAAAAGAATGTTATAAGCCCTGTACAATAAATAGGGTTGACGATGCTTCAGACTGACGTAGAAATCATGCCAAGTGTTGTTCACATGCATAACAGGCACTCTACCGGATATATTTTCATACAGACTCGGCATTTCAACTGTATCTATGTCTAACTCCTCAAGCTCCGACTTCGCATACAAAACCGACTCATGCCTCTTCTTGGTAATTGCAAACACCACTGAGTCAATGTTGTAGTCTTCAACGATTTTCCGCAATTTCTCATTATTCCCTAGAACTTTTACTCCCTCATATGTCCTTCTAAACTTATCCGGGTTGTCATCAATAAAGCCCACAATCTTGGTCTTCAAGTACTTATGCTCTTCAAGCAATCTCACAACTTCAACACCAGCCCACCCGGCACCGTAAATTAGTATGTTTTTCTCAGGTAAACGGGCGCTAACTGCTTTCGTAAATGACAATCTTACCAGATAGAAAACCGAGAGAAACACAACCGTGACATAATGAAATGTGTAGGCCGTAAACTGATGTGGATACAGAAAAGAAAAACAGGTAGTGATAGCGATCGCCACAGCCCCCGAGATCGCCAGGAGTTTTACGTTGTGGGAAACTTTGAAGATCCTGTTATAGTCATACCCACCAAATGCGTATATTGTCACCAACCATATACCCAGGGTGACCAGTGCATATGGGAAAAATGCGCTTAGCGAAACTGAGTTCAAATTAGTGAGAAAATAGGCTACAAAACCCAGCGATAAAATTAAAAAATCTAACGCTGCGTGTTGAACCTTGAAGGTTAAAATAGACTCTCTACGCCCCATAGTGTCTCCCACATCTCGTATTGTTATTATTTAAACCCGCTAATTCTAATTGAAAATGTACATTTGACAAGCTTCAATTTAAGGAAAAACAAAAATTAGCAAATTTATCTAGAAAAACAGGACAAAATTCGAGTGTGCACAAAAATCCTGAGAAAGCAACATTTCTTCTGTAAAAGTTGGTCATCATTTTCCAGTTCCGCATCTTTTGTTTAGTCACTACATTTGTAAGTATACTTTTCCAGTCTCCCAGTATTCCGACAGCTCCATCGCTTGAGCAGTCGCAAGTCTAAGTAACGATTCTATGTTTGGAAACAGGGTTGCTACCCTGGTTCTGCGCTTTAGTTCTTTGTTGTAGGTCTCTGCAAGGTTGTTGGTTCGGATCCGTTTCCAATGCTGCCTATCAAAGCTGTAGAAGGTCATGGTTTGAGGCATTACTCTCTCTAACCATTGAGCAAGCTTTGAGTCCTTTTGCTCCCAATACTCAATCTTCTGCTTGAGAATATACTCT
>Ga0181581_10001051_pt1 | contig 21314 bp, 1 predicted proteins | sample 071ome_22_FD_132433 | JGI IMG/M metagenome (GOLD analysis project Ga0181581, IMG submission 132433) | Coastal salt marsh microbial communities from the Groves Creek Marsh, Skidaway Island, Georgia - 071404AT metaG (megahit assembly) | ecosystem: Environmental > Aquatic > Marine > Intertidal zone... | reverse complement strand
GGGGGGGGGGGGGGGGGGGGGGGGGGGGGGGGGGGGGGGGGGGGGTGGGGGGGGGGGGAGTGGCGTGGGGCGGTGTTGGGGGGGGGGGGGGGGCGGCGGGGGGGGGGGGGGCCGGCGCGGGGGGGGGGGCGGGGGCCGCGGGGGCCCCGGGGGGCGCCGGGGGGGCCGGGGGGGCCGGGGGGGGGGGGGGGGGGGGGGGGGGGGGGGACGGGTACGAGTCGGCGGCGTCGGACGAGAGCGACGGGGCCGGGGGCGGGCGGGAGAAGACGCGGCAGCTGGTCCCCGCGGGGCGGCTGTTCCACGTGCTCGACGCGGACGAGGGGCACGGGGAGCTCGGGGCGGGCAACTCGGTGGAGATGCTGGTGAAGATGATGACGGGGTCGTGGCACGTGCTGCTGGCCCCGGCGGCGGCCATCCCGCCGGCGCCGGGGGCGCCGCGGGCGGGGGCGGCGACGGTGACGCGGGACGTCCCCGGGGCGGGGGCGCCAGAGGTCGAGATGACGGCGGCCGGGGCCGGCGCCGGCGCCGGGGCCGGGGCCGGGGCGCCGCCGCTGAGGAGCCACGCGGTGGACGACGGGCGCGGCGCGAGGCGGCCCCCGCGGCACCTGCCGGGGCGCCCCGTGGGGAGGCGGTCGGCGGAGGGGCCCAAGTCCCCTGGGCGGGGGCGCCCGGGGCCCGGGGGGGCGGACGGGGGCCCGGCCCGCCCGGGGCCCGCGGGGGAGGACGGGGGCTACGAGTCGGACGCGGAGGACAGCGGCGACGGGGCCGGGGGTCGCGGGCGGGTGCGGCGCGAGGGGAGCGGCCGGCGGAACATTGCCGTGGCGCGGCCCGTGCTGGTGGAGAGCGACGCGGGGCGCTACAAACGCCTGCTCGTGTCCCCGACGATGATCCAGGACCACCTGCCGGACCAGTACGTCTCGGCGCTGCTGCTCCTCGCCGAGTCGGTGGCGGCCTGACGCGGGCGACAGACCCCACTGCCCGGGGCGGCCCCGGCGGGCGGGCGGGCCCTCCCGCGCCGGGGGGAGGGGGGCGGGTTGAACGCGCCCGTGCCCTCATCTCGCCTCCGCCCCCCACCCGGCGCCGCATGTATCCCTTCTGACAGCGCGTGCGCCACGGAGCAGCAAACAGCGCTGCCCCCAGAGACCCCTGTGGCGAGCGAAAGACGGCGATAGCAGACATACCGGGCCTCCCTGGCGCGCTTGACCCCATGTGCGCGTTCCGATAGAGCGGGGTAGCGCTACTTCTCGCAGATGATAGGCCCGAAGCCCGCCTCGCGGCAGGGTCAGCGGCCCACTCTCTCGCGAAGGACCCCCGTCGAGGGCATCGATGCTGATTTCGAGGTGACGCGCGCCCGCCCGCCGCCCTCCCCCCGGTCCCCCCATCACCCCGCGGTCCCGGTCGCGGCTCTCGCACTGTCTGTCCGGGTCCGGCGGCGGTGCGACGGCCGCGCCTTTCACGGGGCGCCCGAGTGGCCGGTGGCCCCCCGGGGCTCGCCCTCGCCCAGCCCCGCAATCAAAAACCCGCATTCAAGATAACACGGCACCCCGTATCAGCGCACGCGCGTGACCTGCGGCCCCCGATGCCCCTCCCGGGACCCTCGCACGCCCTCCCCCCGCCCTCCCGGCGCCCGGCGGAGGCGTTCCTGCCGGAGGACATGCACCGGCCCTCCTCCGCGTCACTCCGCCGCACTCCCGGGGACATGCCCGCTCCCGGTGCACCGGAAAAGCGAGTATAATTGTCACCCTCCTGCCCTCGTGGCGGGACGGGGTGTCGCGCCGCGACCGGAGAGAGGGCGCCCCGCAACCCCCCCCTGCCCCTTCCGTCCCTCGGCCCCCCAGACGCCATCGAGGGTGCCCGGAGTCCGCCCCACTCACCGCCGCCCCCCCGGGCCCTTACCCCCGCAGCTGACGGCCAGTGCGCCCCCGACGACGCAACCCGGGGGCGCCGAGGCGGCCGTGCCGGCGCCCGCGGCCTCGTCGGGCCGCCCCCCCCTCCCCAACGCCCCGGGGAAGCGGCGGGCGGCGGGGCCCGCGCCCAAGGCGGCGCCCCGGCAGCGGCCCCGGAGCGCCAAGCGGGCCGGGAGCGGGAGCGGGTTCCTGAAGACCAAGCGGAAGCCCGTGGACCCGTCGCGCCCCGTCCTCCGCGCCAACGCCCCCCCCGCCGCGCCGGCCGGGCTGCTTTCGACCACCCCGGCGCCCCGCCCCCCGCCGTCCGTGAGCAACGAGCTGCTCAAGCAGATCATGGACGACCAGGGGGTGCCCCGTGCCCGGTCGGCCGGGTCGTCGGCGCGGGCCGCCGGGCGGCGCGACCCGCCCGCCCCGGCCGCGGCGCCCACGGCGTCCCTCGACACGATCGCCAGCGAGGCGGGGCTGGGCCTGCGGGAGGGCAAGGCGCGCCTGGGGCTCACCAGGCCGCGGGACCGCCGCGCGGGCGCCACGCTGCTCACGGACCTCGCCATCCCGAGCGCCCCGAGCCTCCCCCCGGCGTCGGCCCACCCGTCGCTCGCGGCCCCGCCCCCGGGCCCTGCCCCGGGGAGCGTCCGGAGGACGACCCTCCAGAGCCTCGCCCAGGAGGTGGGGCGGTACACGCTGGTGGCGCGGGACGGGAGGGCCCGCCCGTCCCTGCACCCGTCGCTGACGCAGCGGATCCGGAGCGAGCGGGACGTGGTGGGGGTCGACGTGGTCCCCGCAGACACGTTCCTGCGCGAGGCGGAGCGGCCAGAGTTCGCGGGGTTCAAGTGCCCGCGGCGGGAGGCGGCGCCGGACTACGGCGAGCAGAAGCGGCGCAACATCCAGGCGGCCATGCGCCACGACGACGACGTGACGGAGCTGCGGAAGGGGCTGGACGACTCGATCCCGCCCGGCGTCCGGACGGGGGAGGACGCGGTGGTCTTCTTCATGAAGGGCAACACCAAGCCGGGGCTGATGCTGTTCGCCAACTTCTGCAAGGGCACGGGCCCGGAGGACGACAACTACCAGCCCTTCGACCTCGAGGTCGTGCCGCGGTCCCGGGTGGACCCGACGCACTACGTCATCACGGCGACGGGGATCAGCATGGTGCACGACGACCGGTCGGACGCGGGGGAGACGCAGCAGCTGCCCGAGTGGCTGCAGGACCGGCAGGTGTTCAAGATGATCCGGCGCATGGCCTTCTTCCGGCTCTTCCGGCTCGTCAGGGCCTTCAAGCAGTGGCGCCTCAACACGAGGGTGCTCAAGCACACGCACGCGAGGAACCGGCTGCGGGACAACCTGCTGCTGGTGGCCCCGCGGTACCAGCCGGCGCTGATGGAGGCGGTGGGGGTGTGCGCGGAGATCCAGGCGGACCGGCGGTCGTACCGGTGGGTCAAGCGGCGGGACGGGTTGTGGCACCGGCAGCCGGTCCGGACCTGGGTGCCGGACGACTGCCAGGGGGACGTGCGGTGGCGCCCGGGGGCCGACCGCCTGGGGGTCCAGGGGCTCCTCTCGGCCATCGACGCGAACGAGGTCCCGCAGAGCCTGGACCTCATCGTCGACCGGCGGGTCGACGCCGTGGCCAAGGCCGGCGAGGCGGTGGCCGAGCTCGTGGGCCGAGTGAAGGCCGCCCTGGTGCCGGCGGGGGAGGAGGTCTTCCGGGACGTCGCCGACGCCCGGCCCAAGGTGCCCACGCAGGCGGAGCAGATGCAGGGGAAGCTCGTGGCCCGCCCCGGGACGCTCGAGCACTGGCGCGACAAGTCCATGTACGCCCGGCGCACGGCCGCCGCCGAGAGCCGCAGCCGCGAGGCCCGGGCGGAGCATCAGGCCCACCTCATGGGGCGGCTGGTTCGCCTGGTGGACTACCTCCTGGCCGAGTCCATCGCCGGCGCGGCCAGGGCCGCGAGCGAGGCCTTCTCCGAGGGGCTGTCGAAGACGCGGTCCCTGTTCCTCGTCGAGGGGCGGTGCGAGGTCGACCTCGCCAAGGTCGACAGCGAGGACGACGAGGTCGGGTACGAGGAGATCAAGGAGCTGCGGAAGCAGATCTTCGTGCAGCAGGGGGGGTCCCAGGCCAAGGCGAAGCAGGTGGTCGCGGACGCGGAGGAGCAGCGGGCGCGGATCCAGCGCGTCGCCCTGCGCCTGGTCCCGGCGGAGCGCGAGGTCGCCGACGCCGCGGCCGTCATGATCGCCGCGATCGGGGAGGTCATGAGCGCGTCGCCGCGCCTGGCCCTCGAGGCGGAGGTTCAGCCCTTCCTCGCGTCGGCCGGGTGCGCCCCCCGCAAGCTCATCTCGGTCGAGCGCATTATCCAGCTCACCACCGACGTCCCCGCGCTGGTGGCCCGGGTCGCTTCCCGGCTCCGCAAGGACTTTGCCGTCAGTCTCCGCGAGGAGGGCGGGCTGGCGCCCTTCTTCGGCGAGTCCGAGGAGCGCCTCCTGTGGACGTTCGGGTGGCGCGAGTCCGAGTACCGGGAGCTCGCGCAGGACCCGGACGTGTTCGTGGAGGACCTGACCGACATGGCGGACTGGAACGCGCGGGTGCGCCGGGCGCCGTCGACGGTGCAGCAGGGGCTGCTGCTGGTGGACGCGGAGGGGGTGAGCGCACGGGTGCGGGGGGAGGTGGGGCGCGTGGTGGACGACATGACGGCCATGGTGGTGGGGATGGTCGCCAAGGGGTGCGCCCGGCTGCAGGCGCTGTGCCAGGCGGCGTGCACGGCGCTGGAGGCGCGGCCGACGCAGCTGGGGGAGTTCGCGGGGTTCATCGAGAGCATGGCGCCGCACTACTCGGAGGCCGGGAACGGCGTGCGGGAGATCGAGGACGGCGCCGAGGCGCTCCGCAAGCTCGCCAACATGTTCCACGGGGGCGGCCACGCGGCCGCGGCCCGGTCCCGCCTCCCGGGCCCCGGCGCCGACGCAGGCAAGGAGGACGGGATGGACGAGGAGGCCGAGCGCACGCGCGCCGTGATCGACTCGATGCCCCCGGCGGTCCAGACCATCTGGGACCAGGCCCAGCGGTCGCTCGTCGAGTACCACGTCGCCCGGACGCAGGCCCGCGAGTACGTCGAGTCGTTCCGCACCCTGGCGGTGAACAGCCTCCTGCAGACGGGGCTGAGCCAGGAGCGGGAGATAACGCTCTTCGTGGACACGGTCCGGTCCGGGACGCTCGTCAGCGCCACGACGAGCACCGCGGTCGCCGCCCGCGAGCTCGCCACCCTCTCACAGCGCCTGGCCGAGCTCAAGCAGGGCGCCGAGAAGCTCGTCTCGTTCCAGTCGACGTTCCAGATCTCCGAGCTCGGGTACCTGCACCGGGTCCTCGAGGCGGCGGTCAAGTCCCTGCACCAGGTGCAGGCCATCTGGATGGCCGTGAGCCGGTGGGAGGAGGTCAACCGGGAGCTCCACGCGTCGGCCCTCGACGGGCACAACCCGCTCCCGGAGCCCCAGGCCGTGGAGAAGGCGCTGGGGGACCTGGTGGCGGTGCTCGAGCCGCGGGCCCAGGCGCCCGTGACGGAGGACAGCCTGGACATGGGGGGGGCGACCCGGCGGGAGCGGGCGCAGGCCGCGAGCATGCTCCGGAGGGTGTCCTGGTGGCGGGACTCGCTCGTCGTGCTCTCGGAGATCTGCCACCCGGCCGTCAAGAACCGGCACCGGCGCTGGCTCATCCAGGGGATCGCCCACTCGCTCGACTTCCTCCACCGCATCCGCGAGGCCCGGAGGGACCACCCGGAGGACCACGGCGCCGACGCCTTCCTGCCCCCGCCCCCGCCCCCGACCATGAGCCAGGTGGAGGCCCTCGAGGCCGACCGCAGCGAGCACAGCCTGCGGCGGGGGCCGCCCGAGGCGCCCCGCGCCTCCGAGCCCGGGCAGGCCCCGGCGACGCCCCCCGTGCCGAGGCTCGACAGCCAGCGCGGGCTCTTCGCAGCGGACGCCGGGGAGGCGCGGCCGGCGGAGGCAGCCGACGGCGCCGGGGCAGAGGAGCCGGCGGCGGAGGGGGCGGGGGCCGAAAAGGACGGGGCCGAGGACGGGGGCTCGCCGGGGAAGCCGGAGGGCGCGGACGAGCTCAGGGACCTAAAGCTGTGGGACCCGTTCGTGGCCCACGAGGGGGAGTCGCGGCGCAGCGTCGTCGCGGTGCTCATGGCGTGCAGCCGCGACTTCACGGTCCGGCGCGTGGTGCACGACATGTATAAGATGGCGACGCGGGAGGGGGAGCTGCTGGACGAGCTGAGCGCGATCACGGAGGAGTGGACGGCGCTCAAGCTGGTCTTCCGGCGGAGCGAGGAGCTCAAGTTCGACATCGTGCACAACATCGTGGAGCTGAGCCCGATGATGAAGGGGATCGCGCGGCGGTTCGAGGCGCTGGCCATGTCGCCCTACATCTCGGGGGTGCAGGAGCGGTACGGGCGGCTGGAGCGGCAGTTCCAGGCGGTGAGGTACGTGATGGAGGAGGTGGAGGGCTTCCAGGGGGAGCTGCTGTCCCTCTCGAGGGTGCTGATGGTGCCGGAGATCAAGGCGCGCTTCGGCGACTCTTCGAGCGAGATCGCCGAGTGCGTCACGCAGTGGCGCAACATGGTGCAGATGGCCCGGGAGCACCCCGACATCTCCCACTGCTGCGCCGTCAACGGGGCGCTTGGGCGCGTGGGGGTCCTCGCCAAGCGGGTGTCCCAGATCAAGGCCTTCACGATGGGGCTCCTCGTGCAGCTGGTCCGGGCCGACTTCCCGCGGCTGCTCTTCGTGGACGACGCCAACCTCCTCGAGGCCGTGTCCGTGGGACCATACGTGAGCCGGCTGAAGATGGACATCCTGATGCAGTGCTTCGGGTGCATCCAGGCCCTGGAGAGCGACAGCTCGGGGATCAAGGTGGGCGGAGTGCTCGACTCGGCAGGGCAGCACATCACGTTCGAGGAGCCCGTGGTGCTGTCGCCGACCGGGACGGTGGCGACGGAGCTCAAGAGCGTGGAACAGGAGCTCTCGCGGACGCTCAAGGCGCTCATCACCGAGTGCATGGCCGAGCACGCCGAGGAGGAGGCCAAGGAGAAGGCCGCCAGCGCCCCCGGGAGCGCCGCCAGCTCGGCCGCCCCCTCGCGCGAGCCCAGCCATCACGAGGACGCCCTAAAGCCCAAGCGCAAGCGGGATTACCCCACCCAGGTCGTCTTTGTCGCCGAGCACATCCTCTGGACCGACTCGATCCAGAACGCCCTCGTCGAGGGCACCCGCCCCGGCGCCGCCCCGGGCGACCTCTCGTCCCTGATCGACGTCTGCAACGAGCAGGTCGAGGTCCTCGTCGAGCAGGGGCGCGACCTGTGCCACTCGTCCGCGCGCGCCATCAGCGCCGTCATCGAGGAGGAGGAGCGCGCCCAGACGGAGATCCTGATCAAGCACCACCAGACGGGCGGCGGCCGGACCTCCTCCAAGGCCCCCAAGCCCGTCGGGCGCACGGCCATGCTGGCCATCCGCCGGAAGGTCCGCGGGCGGTCCCTGCTCCTGTCCACGTACGCCACCCTCATCCTCTACTACCGCGACGTCATCTCCGACCTCCTCAAGGAGTGGCCCGTGGGCCCCACGTCCTTCGCCTGGGTGCAGCGCATCCGGTACTTTGTCGAGGCGGAGCGGGTGGTCGTGCGGGTGGCCGAGATGTCGGTGCCGTACGGTTTCGAGTTCACGGGCTCCCACCGGGACCCCATCCTCGACCTGGCCCCGGGGCCCCTCTCCAGCGTCCTGGCCGTGGCGTCGGCCGTGACCAACGGCCACGTCCTGGCCCTCTCCCCCGACCCCCGCAGCGGCATGCTGCCCGCCCAGGTCGCCCGCGCCGTGACAAACGTCTTCGGCCGCGTCTTCTACTCGATGACGTGCTCCTCGAGCATGTCCCACCACGCCACGGCCCGGGCCCTCACGGCCTGCATCGAGTCGGCGTCCTGGTGCTGCATCGACAAGGTCCACGACCTGCGCCCCGAGGTCCTGAGCCAGCTCGCGCAGCAGATCCACGAGGTCGTGACGGCCTGGTCGCAGCTCAACATGGAGACCGTGTCGATCCGCGGGGGGGAGATCGACCTCCGGGACGCGCGGGAGCGCGGGGCTGGGGGGTTCCAGCTCATGCTGGGCTGCCCGCCCACGGGCGCGCGCTCCACTGCGCACCTCGACTCGATGCTCCAGTGGCTCACGCGGCGCATGTGCATCACGGCGCCGCCCTTCCCCGTCGTCGTCGAGGCCGTGCTGCTGTCCCTCGGGCTCCCCAAGGGCCACGAGGTGGCCCGTAAGCTGAGCACACTGTCGCGCCTCCTCGACGCACACCTGTCCCAGGAGAGCGGCTATGACTTTGGCCACGGCCTCCTCATCAAGCTCATCCCCTACCTGCGGGAGCGCGGGGCCACGTACCAGCTCCGCGGCCTGACGGCGGCGCACCTGGTGCACGACGCGTGCCTCGACACCATCTTCCCGCGGCTGTCGGAGAGCGACCAGGAGGTGGCGCTGATGGTGATGGAGGACGTGTGGGGCGCGGACGGGGACGAGGGCGAGGACGGGCTGATGGCCCCCGGGGACGGCACCACGGTCGAGCGCGTGGGGTCCCGCTCCATCAAGCTCGACGACCTGGACGAGGTCGGGACGGGGATCGCGACGGGCGTCATGACCGCCGTGCTGCGGCGGGCGCAGAAGACGTGCCCGGCCGCGATGCAGGACCCCGAGCTGACGCAGTGGCTCGTCATGAATGTGGTGACGGCCCTGACCAAGTCGCGGGCGGTGGTGGTGGTGGGGCAGCCGGGGTCGGGCAAGAGCCTGGTGCTGAGCATGGCCGCGGAGCTCCTGAGCACCGTGCAGGCGCCGATCGTGACCAAGATCGACCACGTCTTCGTCGACGCCATCCCCTACAGGAGCCTCTTCGGGTCCGCCGACACGGACCTCAGGGACAGCGAGCCGTCCATCCTCGCCCGCCTCACCCAGCAGACGGCCGAGGAGCAGTACATCGAGAACGCCGCCATCCGGGACGCCGCGATCGCCGACGACAGCCGCGCCGTGCAGCGCATCGTTAACTTCGACGCTTCCTCCACCTCCCTGGTCCTCGAGGACCTGGCACCCCTGCTGGCCAACGGGCTCGCGCACCAGCCCAACGGGTCCATGGTGCGCGCGGCGGGGCCGCTGGCCTTCGCCGTCGAGGTCGAGTCGCTGGCCGGGCTGAGCCCGAGCACACTGTCGCAGATCCCGGTCGTTTCGATCGCGCAGCCCGTCTTCGCTCCGACCGTCGAGTCCCTGACCCGGGACATTGCCTCCCGCCCCGTCACCTTCTCCCAGACCATGATCCGGAAGGCCGCCGAGTACGTCCTCGACGCCGTCGACTGGGCCCACGACCACCTCCTCAGCGTCGCCCGCATGGGGCCCAGGCACACGAGCGCCCTCCGCGTCATGTCCCTGATGCAGGCTGTATACTCGGACCTGTTCCGCCACGTGGGCGTCTCCGCGGCCGGGGCGGACCAGGGCATCACGTGCTCGGAGAGACTGTCGGGGTGCTGCCTGCTCTACGCGCTCGTGTGGGGGGTGGGGGGGTGCCTGACGCCCGAGGAGACGGCGCAGTTCGAGGACCGGCTCCGGGACCGCTGCCCGCCGGGGCTGTGCGCGCTGCCCCCAGCCGCCGTCCCTCTGCACCACTGCGCCGTGGACCCGGTGCACGTCTGCCTGGCCCCGATCCCGCTGGCGGGGCACGACACCAAGGCGGTGCAGCTGTCGAAGAAGGCGGCCGTCGAGCACGCGGCCAGCGTCGGAGAGGTCCTCGAATTCGAGGACGTCTTCGTGCACAGCGCGGGGACCATGGCGGTGCTGACAGCCGCTGTGCTGTCGCTCAAGGCGTTCGTCCACGCGCCCGGGGCCAATGGCCCCGGCGGGCCCGGTGGGCCCCTCGGCTCGGGCATGCGGCTCCGGGAGCGCTTCTGCCCCGTCATCCTGGGCCCCGCCGTGTGCGGCAAGACGGCCCTGGCCAGGGAGGTGGTGGCCGTCACAGGCCAGCAGCTCCTGCTCCTCCCCCTGACGTCCATGTCCACGTCGACCACCCTCAGCGCGACCATCTCGTCCCTCATGCAGCGCGACCGCGGGCAGGTCCTGCGGCCCGTGCTCAAGTCCCGGGCCGCCCTGGTCCTCGACGACCTGCACCTGCCCCTCCAGGCCTGCGAGGGCGTGCGCACCGGGGAGGTGGCCTCCGACTCCCGGGCTGCCCAGGCCCTCCAGGCGCTCGAGTTCGTCCGCATGATCCTCGGCACCGGGGGCATGCTGGACCCCGAGACGGGGGGGCTCCTGCGCCTGGCCAAGGTGGTGTGCCTTGGGACGGCGTCCCGCTCGGGGCTCTTCTACGGCTCGGTGGGCCGCGGGACGCGGACGCTCAACCACACGGTCCCCCTGGCCCTGCACGACCTCGAGGCGTGCGTGGGCCCGCGGAGCCTCCTCCTGCACATGCTCGAGGGCCCCGTCTTCAAGGGGATCGCCGACCGGCGCCTGGCCCAGACCTTCGGGTCCCTGCTGAACCCCAACATCCTGGGGAAGCTGGTCGACACCCTCAGGAGCTGCTTCCGGGACGTGTGCGACTCGCTCCTCAACCCGACGGCCAAGGTCTTCGCCCCCGTCATCAACATGCACCGCGTCGTCGGCGCGATCAACGGCATCGGGGCCGTGCTGGACCACGAGTTCTCCGAGTGCCGGCGGCACGGCCTGCCGCGCAACATGACCAACGTGAGCAAGCTCCGGATCAGCCACTTGTTCGTGCACGAGACGTGTCTCCAGGTGTCGAGCTCGCAGCAGAACCCGGCCGTCTCGCAGCACGTCCGCGTGGCCGTCGTGCACGCCGCCCTGCACCTGGTGGACTTCGAGAACCACACGCTGCCCGTGCACGCCGACGTGGGCGCGTCCGAGGACCTTCTGCGCCGCCTCACCACGGGCGCCGACGTCCAGAACGGGCAGCTGGTCGAGGCCGACGGGAAGTTCCGCTCGATGCTCCAGGGGGCGTTCGACTTCTCCATGGCCCAGGCGAGCGGGCGGGGGTTCACCTGCCCCACCACGCAGTTCAACTGGGCCGGCCTCAGCCTCACGCGTCTCGGGTGGCCTGGGACGCAGCGCCTGATCGCGCGGCTCCTCGCCATCCAGCGGCTCGGGTGGGGCGGGTGCCACGCGATCCTCGCGGGGTCCAAGGGCTCGGGGCGCCACTCGGCCATCCGCCTGGCCGCCGCCTACGTGGGCGGCGTCGTCTTCGACGTCACCCACAGCGCGGGCCGCGAGGTCACCAGCGGGGACGTCCTGGCGCGCGTCAAGGAGGCCGTCAGCCTGACCATCACCGAGAACCGCCGCGTCGTGCTCCTCGTGGACGTCTCCGCGGTACCCCACGAGGCCCTCCACCCGGCCCTCCAGCTCCTGGCCTCGGAGAACCTGCCCCCCGGCATGGTCCCGACCTTCTCGGGCGCCGCCCTCCACGGGACGGCGGCCGAGGCCGTCATCCGTGACATGAAGAGGGTCATCGACCACGCCAGTGAGGACGTCGAGGTCCGGAAGGGGAAGCACGGCAAGGCGGCGTCCCAGCGCCGGAGCGCGGCCCCGGCCGTGGCGAGCGAGGACGACGAGGACGGCCTGGACGTCGAGAGCCTGAACATCGACCTGGGGATCGCCGAGAGCAGCCCGCTGATCCGCGCGCAGCTGAGCGCCGTGATGAGCAAGTCGGTCCGGCAGCACCTGCGGGTGGTCTTCGTGGTGGGGGCCGGGGAGGCGCACAAACTCGTTGCCCAGGCCCCCCTCCTGGGGTCGCAGTGCGTGGTGCAGTGCGTCGACAAGGAGCAGGAGAGCCTGGTGACTGAGGCGCTGTTCCCGCGGATGCTCGACATCAAGCTCCACCAGGAGGACGGCGCCATCACGAGCCTCCTCCGGGAGAACGGGATGAAGCTGGAGATCGAGGTGATCGAGGAGCAGTTCTCGACCCTGGCCAAGGCTGCGGACGCCATGGACCTGGCCCGGTGCGCGTCCGAGATCCACCACGAGGCGATCCGGTTCTTCGAGGAGGTCGAGTCAAAGGTCGACCTGCGGCCCGAGATCACTGCGAGCCACCTGATGGTGCTGACCGGATCGTACGAGAAGATCCTCAAGGAGCAGCTGCTCTTCATGAAGGAGCAGTACGCGATGCGGGCGCTGAGCCGGTCCGAGGCGGCGGCGATGCGGCTCCAGTTGTCGGTGGCGGAGAAGGCCCTCATGGGGCTCGAGCCCAAGCTGGAGCAGGCGGCTGCCGACGTGACCAAGTCCACCACGGACCTCGTCGACATCCGGCGGCAGTCGGACCGCCTCCTGACCCAGGTCGAGGGGCTGCGCAACTCGATGACCGACGTCGAGGAGGTGGTCAACGGCCGCATGGAGGAGATCCAGGCCGAGATCCGCAAGCGGTACCGCGACTTCGAGGTCTTCACGGGGAAGGTGGCGAACCTCAAGCCCGACGAGCTGCACGAGCTCAAGTCGTACACGACGCCCCCGAAGATGGTCCGGTCCGTGCTCCTTGCCTGGGGCCTCTGCCACGGGTACACGGGCGACAAGTGGGAGTCGGCCCGGGACCTGTTCGTGAGCAAAATCTCGCACCGGAAGCTCGACAGCTACAGCATGGACGCCGTGACACCGGCCCTGGTCAAGCGCCTGCAGGTCTACGTGACGGAGAGGGAGTTCCGCCCGGAGGCGGTCGCGCAGGTGTCGCGGGTCGTCCGCGCCCTCGCCGAGTGGGTCCTGTCGGTCCACGACCTCGCGCTGGGCATGTTCCAGGCCAAGGTCTCGAGCGGGGAGCTCAAGTACAAGACGTCGTCCATGGAGCACGTGCGCGCTGTCCTCGACGCCAAGCAGGCCGCCCTCGATGCGCTGGCCATCGAGGAGCGGGCGCGGGTGGCCGTGCTGAACAAGGGGGAGGCGCAGCTCGCCAACCTGAAGGCCGCGCGCGCCGACGTGGAGCGCTCCATCAAGCGCACCCGGCGCCTCATGACGGCCCTGGACCAGACGGCCGCGGGCGAGGACTTCCACTCGGCGTCCGACGAGCGCCTCCTCGCCCTCGAGGGGGACTGCCTGCTCATGGCCGCGGCCGTGACCTACCTCCCCCCGCTCCCGCACGTCCTCCGCGCCTCCCTCCTGGAGCGGTGGTCGGCCATCATGAGCGAGCGCCCCGTCCGGCACTCGCGCGACTTCAGCCTCCACGAGGCGGTCCGGCACACGAGCTACCGCAGCACCGTGCTCCCGCAAGGCGTGATGCTCGAGGGCGTCGAGCGCGACAATCTGATCATGGCCAACCTGACCCACCGGATCCCCCTCCTGGTGGACCCGACGGGACAGGCGCTGGCCGCGATCAAGGTGCTCCGGAAGGGCGTCTACTGGTACCAGTTCAGCTCGGCGACCCCCAACGTGGCGCACGAGGTCTTCACCGTGCTCCACGACGGCGGGAGCGTGCTCCTCCGGCTGCACGGGGACCCGCACGAGCACCGGCGGCTCCAGAGGCTGGTCAACATGCTGCGCGCCAACGAGCGCACGGCGCGGCTCATGCTGGGCTTCCCACGGGTGCTGATCGCCCACACGGACTCGCTGTCCCCGGCCGTGAGCGAGCTCGTCGGGGAGGCCTTCACGGTCGTCAACTGCCACCCGGACCGCGCCGACGTCACGGAGCGCATGCTCAGCGAGATCATGAAGATCAAGAGCCCCGCCCGCGAGGCCAAGCACCGCGAGACGGTCAACGCCCTCCACCTCACCGAGGCCATGGAGCGGGAGAAGACGCAGCAGCTCGTGTCGCTGCTCATGGTCAACCGGACCAAGGTCTGGAAGAGCGAGCGCATCATGGAACAGGTCCTCGACTGCTGCGACCAGGTCCTCGCGACCCGCGACCAGCTCCTCGTCCTCCAGTCGGAGCTCCTGGCCGCCCGCGACTTTGACAGGCGCGACCACGACCTCGCCGGCGTGGCGGCCGCGGCCTACTGCGCGGCGGCGGCGCTGTGGTCCAGGGTCCCCTCGGTGTACGTCGACCTCCCGTCCTTCGTCGACATCTTCCGCGAGGCCAACTCGATCAAGACGCCGCCCCCGGACCCCAACCTCGACCCGCGCGACCGGCCCCGCGAGAGGCTCCCGGAGCGGCTCTACTCGCCCTCCCCCGGGCGCACGGTGCAGTCCGTGTACCGCGCCCTGGCCCCGAACGGGTCCCGGGAGCAGGCCAGCCTCCTGGCGATGTGCATGACGGTCGGGCTCTCGATCGCCCGCGGCGAGATCGACCCCGCCGAGTGGGAGTTCCTCGTGGCCTGGCTGCAGCTGGCCTTCCGCGACGGGGCCAGGGGGCGGGCCGACGAGGCCGCGGACCCCGCCCCCGTCGCGGCGAGCACCGGGGACGTGGCCGCGGCCGTGGCACGCCTGTCGCGGTGGGTCGTCCGGTACCCGAAGCCGTCCCTGCAGAACGTCGGGCGCAAGATCGCCGCCGACCTCCCCGGGTGGGAGCGCGCGCTGTCGTCGCGGGTCCCCGCGGAGAACGTCCCGCGCCCCTTCGACGAGAAGCTCACGGCCTTCGAGAAGGTCGTCGTGCTCTCCATCCTCGAGCCGGAGCTCGTGCCCGGGCTGTGCAAGTGGTTCGCCGGGAGGCTCTTCCGGGCCCCCCCCACCGTCGGCCCCGTGGACAAGATCGTCGAGGTGGCGTCCCAGACCCCCATGAGCGTGCCGATCATGATGTACGTGGGGAGCGAGATCGGCGCCGTGCCGCTGGTCCAGGCAGCCAACGTCGACTTCGAGCAGCGCGCCGTCAAGGGCGAGTTCGAGGAGGAGGCCTTCCCGCCCAGGGGCAGGGGGGGGCCGGCGGGCCCGGGCGGGGCGAGCGTGGCGGGCGGCTCGGTGGCAGGGTCGGCGCTGGGTGCGGTCCCGTCGACGCAGCGGCGCATGAAGACGCCCGGGAGGGGCGTCACGGTGCACTGCGCCGGCGAGGAGTCGCGCATGACCCTCGGCGCCACGCTCACCGACGCCCGCAAGCACGGCAAGTGGGTGGTCGTGGTCAACGCGGGGCTCGAGCCCGACATGATGCTGAGCCTGTTCGCGTCCCTGGACCTCACGGGGTCCACGTCGACGCACCCGAACTTCCGCGTGTTTGTCGTGCTGTCCAGCGACTCGGACCGCGGTGTCAAGTGGGCCGTGACGGCCCGCGCCTACACCCTCCACCTGCAGCTGCTGCAGAACCCGAACCGGGACATCGCCACGCTGCTGCACGTGTGGGAGGCGCAGGCGCCGCGGATGATGAACAGCGTGAGCGTGGCCAACGTGCACGTGCGGCGGGTGCTGCTGTCGGCGATCGCGGCCCACGCGTCCGTGTCGTGGGAGCTCACGTCGTCCCACTTCAGCACCGTCGTGAGCACCACCAGCCGCGCGTGGGTTCCCACCGTGTGGGACCTCCACCGCGCCGTCCACGTGCTCCAGACGATCGCCGGGTCCCTCATCCTCAACGACTCGCCCATGAGCGAGTTCGTGCAGTGGTGCGCGTACGGCACCCTCCCCCGCAGGTTCATCTCCCGCCACGCGCTCCTCCGCACCTTTGAGTTCTTCAACCTCGACGGGGAGAAGGAGCCCAAGACGTTCATCGCGCGCGCCATCGCGCAGGCCGGGCAGAAAAACTGGGTCAAGGTCCGGGAGGGGGCCGCCGCGGAGGCCCCGAAGGAGCTCTCCAGGGACGCCGAGAAGATCGCCCGGAAGAAGGGCGCCCGGGCGACCGAGCTCCCGCACCAGCAGAACCTGCCCCGGGTGCTCGAGCTGATCGACGCGGCGCTCCCCGCCGAGCTCACGTGGCCCATGGCCCTCGGGAACGCCCACCGCCCGCACCACCTGGGCGACTTTGCCTCCTCGCTGGCCCTCACGGACCACGCCAGGCTCTTCGCGGTGACCGCCCACGTGGTCGAGGAGGCGTGGCTGGCCGAGATGGCGCAGTCCACGGGCCGCGTCATGCTCCGGCACTCGGGCAGCGCGATGGGCCAGTGGCGCAACCCCCTCTCGTACGCCCTGGGCACCATCGCCCGCCTCCAGCGGCACCTCCGGGCCCTCAAGCGCGCGGCCGAGACCCTCGAGGACGTCCAGGAGGCCCTGACCGAGGAGTCGGACGACCCGCTCCAGGTCATCCTGGGCCCCGGCCTCAGCGTGGAGCACCTGGTCGTCCTCGAGGCCAGCATGCTGGGCGCCGCCATCGAGCGCGCCGTGCAGGACATGACGGCGGTCCACGTGGTCCTCGCGGGCGGGTCCGAGTGCGCCAGCCCGATCACGGGCCGCCTGGTCGCCGACGCCCTCGTGTGGCCCCTGCCCAACTGCGCCGGGATCACCCACACGGGGGACTGGGTCGAGGAGGTCTGCCGGAGGGCCCTGTACCTCCGCGGGCTGCTGGACCGGGCCGTGCCCGAGTCGCAGGTCCCCAAGTGGCGCTCGGCGCGCCCGCACGACTGCGCCGTGTCGGTCGTGGACCTGTCGGCGTGGTGCCGCCCCGAGGGGCTCGTGACGGCCATGCAGATCTTCCTCCACGAGAGCGCGGACGACGTCCCCGCCGTCGGCGCCCTCGACGCGCTCCCGCGCGCCCACGTCACCCCCTACGCCTCGGAGGACGACCTGCCCCCCGACGAGGTCCGCCCGGACGGCGTCTACGTCGCCGGCGCCTACATGCAGGGCGGCGTCTGGGACGAGGAGCGCGGGCAGGTCCTCCCCCACCCCACCGGGTCGTGCCTCCCGCTCCTCTTCGTGTCCCTCGAGGGCTACCGGGAGCTCCCCTCGGCCGGCACGGCGGACCCCGCGCAGTGGCGGGACGCCCCGATCGCGACCCAGAAGTCGGGGGGGATCGCGTTCGGCATGCGCAAGGCGTCCCTCGAGTCGCCCGGGGTGAGGAGGGCCCCGTCCCTCCTGGGCCAGGGGTCCCCCGCCGGCGGCCCGCTCGAGCGCCGCGCGTCGGTGGCCTTCCGGGAGCCCGGGGGGGGCGCGTCCGGGCTCGCGGGGCGCCCGTCCCGGGGCGGGGACGCGCCGGGGGGGGCGCCGGAGCGGGTGTTCCGGCGCCGCATCTCTTCCGGCGTGGCCCTGGCCCGCGGGGCGCTCGAGTCCAGCGACAGCGACAGCGAGGCGAGCCTCGAGGAGCCCCCCTTCGCCGGGCGCCGCGGCGCGCCGGGCGGGCGCGGGGCGCCGGCCGCCCGGCCCTCGGACCCGCGGCCGGCCCGGGCCCCGCCCGGGCGGGAGGACTCGCTGCACGACCTCTCGGCCTCCGCCCTGGACCCGGCCGACCCGGCCGCGGCGGGGCGCGCGGCGGACCTGGACCGCCGGGGCCGGCCCTCGGGCGACGGCCGGGGGTACCGTCCCGTGCCGTCGGGCAGCGCGGGCGGGTCGGACGGCGGGTCCGCGCCCCCGGACGGGCGGGAGGTGCTCCGGCGCATCCGCCGCGACCCCGTCCCGTCCGAGTTCTGGACGCCGCACGGGGCCTTCGGGGAGGAGAGCGGGTCCCCGGCCGGGGGGGGGGCGGGGAGCCGCGGGGGGGGCTTCACGACGTTGGTCCCCGTCTTCGCACTGCCGGGGCTCGGCGCGCCGGCCCTGCGCGGCAACGCCGTGCTCGCGGTGGCCTGCACGGCGGCCCCGTGGCTGGACAGCCTGATCGGGACGGCCAGCGCGGTGCTGGCGCCCCCGCTGGCCGGGCCCGAGGAGCAGGCGGGGCGGCTCGAGCAGGCGGGGAGGGCGGCGGGGGCGGGGGCGGGGGAGGAGCCCGAGGGGCCGCCGTCGCCCGAGCCGCGGGCGGGCCCCGGGTCGCCCGGGTCGCCCAGCCCGGCCCCCGCGGGCGGGGAGGAGCTCCCCGGGGTCCCCGCGCGGCCGGTGCGGCAGCGGATCCACTCGGTGCTCGGGGTGGCCTCGGCGTCGGTGCGGATGCAGGGGGTGCGGGCGCGGACGCCGTCCGAGATGCTCATCAGCCTCCCGTCCGGGGGGGAGGAGGGCGGGCGGGTGTCGCCGGGGCCCGCCGGCCTCAGCCCCGCCGTGCGCCGGGCGCTGTCCCGCGCCGCGGACGACGCCCGGCAGCGCGTCGCGTCCCGCAACAGGCTCGGGAGCAGCTCCACGCTCGGGCGGAGGGACTCGCAGCTCCCCTTCGGGGTGCAAGACGTCCTCCGGGGGGACTTTGGCTGAGGGCCCCGGGGGGCGGGGCCGGGAGGGGGGCGGGCATAGAGACGTAGTATAGGGGGCGGGGGGGGTCGAGCGCCGCGCGGCCGCACCCCCCCCCGCCCACCTGATCGAATCGACGAGAAGTCCGCGGCCCGGCGCGCTGGCAGCGTCGGGGTGCTAGGCGCGCTGCCGCGGGCAAGCTCCCGCCGTTGACCCCTCGGGCAACACGAAGAGAGGTCGCCGAACCCCCGGTACCGCACGAGTCTCCCTTTGACGTGGGGACGGAAGCTTCGCGGCGCCCAGCCCCTCGAGAGTGTCGTCACCACCCTGGACCCCTCGCCAGCTTCACAAGGACTTCTGTGAGTCACTGCGTCCCATAGTGCGGTATAAAGCGTGCCCATGATTCACCCAAAACAGTCAGAAGAGTGGCCGTGTCCCTCTGATGCTCGGTACTCGGGCCCAAATGGAGGAGGAGGAATCGGCCGAAAATGGCCCGACGCGGGTCGATTTCGACATATTATGGCAATGATTGCAACACGACGCGTCATAAAAACCTACTTTATGGCTGCTGAATCTGTACACGCCGTGAAGGATCGTCATAATTTGCTAGCCCCGGCGTTTGAAGTCAGGTCCGTCAGCGGAGCGGGGGGCCCTAAGCTGTGTGGGGGCGACATGGATTCCGCGAGCGCCCGAGGTCCTACGGGATCGCAGGTACACCGCTGGGGTCCTACCCGGCTCCTCGACTAGGTGGGCCCCTCGGAGGCGCGGGGGACGACGCGCCCCGGCCTCGACGCGCGGGCCCACGCGAACGGGCTGGGCAAGCCCCGCTCCCCTGACGGCGGGGCCTGGCTCGCTGGCGCTCGCTGCAGCCCCCACCGCGCGGAGGGGCCCCCCGCCCGCGTCCGAGTAGCGGGGCCGGGCCACGGGGTGCCGCAGAGCACGGCAGCTGAGCCCCGTTCCCGCGAACCAGCGACCGGCGGAGGGCCTTGCTCGACGACACCCGAGCCCGGCAGTGGACCGCCGCAGTCGTTCCCGCCCCGCCTGGCCGTCGCCATGGAGACGAGGCCAGGATAGCAGGCCCGCTGGAACGAGAGTTCCCGACAAGTGACACACGACGGCATGAGAGCCGTCTCGCGGTCGCTGCGCGCGCGGGGAGCGGCGGGGGTCGCTGCGAGCGACCCGGCCCCACTGCTCGCCCGTTTCTCGGTCGCCGGCCTCTTCTCCGGGCAGTGGCGCGCGTACGCGTCGGCTGACAGGGACGAGCGGGAAGTAACGGACTCGGAGCTCCCGTCCGACGCGGGGATCGTGGGCGGCGGCGCTCGCCATCGGCGCGAGGGAGCCGGGGGGGGATCCCAGGTGCGTCGGTCGCCGTGCGCCCGCGTCCGCCGCGATGCCGGCCCCACGCGCGCGCGCCCCCGCACTCCGCCCCCCCGACCGCCCCCTCCCGCGCCCCCGCGCCCCGCAGGACGCGTCCGAGCTCGACCGGATCCGGCGGATGCGGCAACGCCTGGCCCTCTCGGGCCTGGACCTGGCTGGCGGGGCCCCGGGGGCGGGCCGCCCAGGCGCCGAGCCCCCCGGGTGGCCCGACGGCGGCCCCGACGGCGGCCCCGACGGCGGCCCCGGCGGCGACCCCGACGGCGACCCCGACGGCGACCCCGGCGGCGGCCCCGGCGGCGGCCCCGCGGCGCCATACGGCGCCGGCGTCACGGGGCGCGTGGTGATGGAGGCCTGCCTGCGGGAGCTGCGGAGCCGGTACCGGGACCTGGGGCCCGCGGGGGGGGGCGAGGCGGGGGACCGGCGGGTGGGGAGCGTGCGGTGGGTGGCTGCCACGGCCCGCCCCGCCCTGGCCGCCGTCGCCGCCGAGGGCGGGCCCGGCGCGGCCCTGACGGCGGCGACGCTGCTCGCGGGCGCCACGGACGTGGCCATGCGCCTCCCCGCGTTCACCCACGGGTACGCGGACACCCTCGCGTCCCCCGCCGACGTGGCCGCGGAGCACGAGGCCCTCGCGTCGCTCCTCGAGGCGGCCGAGGCGGTGGTCGCGCTCCTCCCCGGGACCGGGGTGGGGCCCGGCGGGGAGGGGCCCGGCGGGGAGGGGCCCGGCGGGGAGGGGCCCGGCGGGGAGGGGCCCGGCGGGGCGGAGGCGGCGCGGCACCTGCCCGACGCGGTGGCGCGGGTGCTCCTGTCCCTCCGGCACCTGGCGATCGCGGACCTGGAGCTCGAGCGCGCCGCGGCCGAGGCGCCCGGGGAACCGGCGGTCCCGGCCGACCTGCTGCTGCGCGGGCACGCGCTCCTGCGGCGGGTGCTGGCCGAGCACGTGCCCGGGGCGGCGGCCGCGGCGGCGGCGGGGGCCGGGGGCGGCGCGACCCTGGGGCGGCGCGTGGCCCAGTGCCTCTCCAAGTCCCGGGAGGTCCGGGCGGCGTGCAACTGGCGGGCGGGGCGGGGGCCCGGGCGCGCGGCGGGGCGCGCGGGCGGCGGGGCGTGGTCGCCCGCCGAGTGGCTCCCGGGCCCCGAGCTGGCCGCCGTGACGCGGGCCGTGGCGGGGGCCCCGGGGCTGCTGGGCGGGGTCGCCGCCGCGCGGCTGGCGGGGGTGCTGCGGGCGCGCGGGTACCTCCCGGCCCCCGGCCCCGACGCCCGCGCCGTCGAGTCCCTCCTCGACGCCGTCGCCGACTGGCTCGCCAGCGAGGGCCACCGCGTCGTGGACTCGGACGGGCCCTTCCGGGAGGTGGAGCGGCGGAGCCGGCACGACCTGGGGTGGCAGCGGCGGATGGCGCGGGGGGGGGGCGGGAGGGGGGACGCGGGGGCGCGGACGGCGGCGGCCGGGTACGCGGCGGCCGTCCTCGCGGGCGGCGCGGACTGCCCCGGGGCGGACCGGCTGCTGTCGGCCGCCGCCGCCGCCGCGCCGCACCTGCCGCCGGCGTCGCTCCGCTCGCTGCTGCTCGCCGTGCGGCAGTCCTTCGGGCGGGGCGCCGGGGGCGCGGGGCCGGGGGCCGTCACGCCGGGGGCGCGGGACCTCCTGGGCGCCCTGCTGGACCTGTCGGCGGGCCGGGGCGGGGAGGAGGGGGGGGGGGCGGGGCCGCCCGCGGGCCCGCCCGGGTCCCCGGCGGCGGCGGCGGCGCTGGCGGCGGCGGCGGTGCAGGCGTGCGCGTCCACGGGGACCGACCCCGGGGAGGCCCGCCTGCGGGCGTGGGAGGGCGCCCTGGCCCGCGGGCTGCACCTGCTCCCGCCGGGGGGCGGCGGCGCGCTCGCGCCCGC
>Ga0181581_10001050_pt1 | contig 21317 bp, 18 predicted proteins | sample 071ome_22_FD_132433 | JGI IMG/M metagenome (GOLD analysis project Ga0181581, IMG submission 132433) | Coastal salt marsh microbial communities from the Groves Creek Marsh, Skidaway Island, Georgia - 071404AT metaG (megahit assembly) | ecosystem: Environmental > Aquatic > Marine > Intertidal... | reverse complement strand
GGAAGACCGAAGGCAAGGGTCTTGCCGGAGCCGGTCTTGGCCTTGCCGCAGACATCGCGACCGGCAAGTGCGTCGGGGATGGTGAGTTCTTGAACAGGGAAGGGGGCAACGATCCCCCGATCGGACAGGGTGTCGACGATCTCGTCGACCAGACCCAAGTCCGCGAAGGTGGTGGTGATGGTCATCTACTTCTCGACCGAGGATCTGAGGAGGAAGGCGTCGCTCGGTGCGTCGGGAGGAATCATCCATCGTCGGAGATGGATCGACCTCAGCAGGGTACCGGACCGGTCAACCGTTCCTGTCCACCCGCCCGTTGCGGGTGGAAACGCCCTCCTCCGCGAGGAGCTGTGCCTGCTCGGCCTCGTGGGAGGCCAGAAGCTTGCCGCTGGTGGCGATGACCCGCCACCACGGAAGGGTGCCGTCGGACTTGGCAAGCATCGAGCCGACCGCCCGGGCGGCTCCCGGGTATCCAGCCTCGGCTGCAACCTCTCCATAAGTCACGAGTTCGCCCGTCCCGAGGCCATCGAGGACTGCTCCGACCGCCAACTCGAACTCCGTCCACGAAGATCGGTCGTGCGGATCCATCAGCGGGCCAGCTCGACGAGATCGACCGGATCGTCGAACCCGGCGATCGCCCGAGTGCCGATCGGACGAGCCACCAGCGATGTGTACAGATGCTCGACGGTGTCGGCCGGGGCGAGAATCTGGCGGGGCTCGGCACAATCACACAACCGGGCCCCGAGATTCACCGGCGTGCCGATGTAGTCGTCACCGTCGATCAGGATGACGCGACCGCTGCTGAAACCACCTCGCAGTGGCAAGGGCGATCCTGACGAGTCGATCAGCGCCTCGATCTCGACGATCGCTTCGAGCAGGGGCTCGGGTTCGACCCCGACGAGCATGGCACCGTCGCCCAACCACTTTGCAATGCGAACACCCCGAGCCGACGCAACACCTCGAACCGTCGCCCGAAACGCATTGAGAATGTCGACCGCCTCATCGTCACCTTCGTGGTCGGTGTACGCGGTGAAACCACACAGATCGATGAACGCGAACGAGCGATCGATCCGCTTGCCACGAACACCGAACTCTTCGACCATCACGACCAATCGTACCCGGGCCTCCGGTCGGGGGAGCCGCACAAACCAGCGTCACCTAGCGTTGACCCCATGACCGACGCAGGCGCGGGATCACTTTCCGAGATCGACAGTTGGCCGGGGACAGCGGCAGCTGCAGCGCTGAAGTCCGATGGCTCGATGATCCAGCATGGAGACATCGAGCGCGTGTTCGAGCTTGCCTCGGTCACGAAGCTCGTCACGGCTATGGCACTCCTCGTGGCCCACGAAGAGGGAACGCTTGCGCTCGACAATATCGAGCCTCACACCGGGGCGACCGTTGCCGACGTCTTGGCCCACGCAGGTGGTGTCGCGTTCGACACGCTCGACCTCGTGCATCGACCCCGGTACAAGCGGCTCTACTCCTCGACCGGCTATGACCTGCTCGCCGACCTTCTTGCGGCTCGAGCCGGCATGCCGTTCGCCGAGTACCTCCATCTCGCCGTGACCCAGCCACTGGGAATGACGAACTTCTCACTCGACGGGTCGGCCGGAGCTGGTGGCCGTGGCTCGGTGACCGACATGCTCCGACTGAGCGCGGCCTGGCGGACGCCGATCCTCGTTCACGACGCCACTCTCGAGCGAGCACGCGCCACGCATCTGCCCACGCTCGATGGGGTTGTGCCCGGATTCGGCCACCACTCCCCCAATCCGTGGGGTCTTGGCCCAGAGAAGCGGGGACACAAGTCACCGCACTGGACTGCGCCGAGCAGCAGTGCCGAAACCTACGGGCATTTCGGCCGCGCCGGCACGATGCTGTGGATCGACCCTGAGGCCGCCGTCACCCTCATCGCACTCTGCACCGAACCATTCGGGCCGTGGGCAGCCACTGCCTGGCCGCTGCTCTCAGAAACCGTGCTCGCATGGGCCGACTCGATCGACACAGAAGCTCGATCGACGACGACCTAGGAACCAACCGCACGGTCGTTGCCGCTCGCCCGACCGCGAACGACAAGCCATCCACCGGCGACCGACAGTGCGACGATGCTCATCCAAATGTTCACCCGGAGGCCACCGATCTCGGTGGCAGGATCGATGCGAACGGTCTCGAGCCAGATGCGAACGGCGGCATACCCGACGACATAGACCGCAACGAGACCACCCTGCCGAATCTTGCCGCTGCGGTCGACCCACACCAGCACTCCGAACAGCCCGAGGTTCCAGAGCGATTCGTACAGGAACGTCGGATGAAACGTGTCGGCGTCGGGATAGCCGGCACGAGCGGCATAACGAGCATCGATCTCGACCGCCCAGGGAAGGTCGCTCGGGCTCCCGAACAGCTCTTGGTTGAACCAGTTGCCCAACCGCCCGATCGCCTGAGCCAACGGAAGACTCGGGACCATTGCGTCGAGCAGGTTGCGACGGTCCCAGCCGTTGCGTCGGATCAACCAGAGGGCGGCGAAGATGCCGGCAGCCACCCCGCCCGGGATACCGAGGCCACCCTCCCAGATCTTGAACGGTTCCGCCCACCCCTCGTCGAAGCGCCAGTCGGTGAAGACGTGGTAGACCCGCGAGCCGACCAGACCCGCCGGCACGGCCCACATCGCCACCGCACTGATGTCGTCGGGGTCGCCACCCCGAGCCACCCATCTTTTCTGGGACACCAGCACGGCCGCCACGACCCCGAGGGCAATCATCAACCCGTATGCCCGCAAGCTGATCGGGCCGAGCTCGATCACATTGCTCGGTGGGCTGGGAATCGAGGCGAACATGGGCACGGGTCTTACGGTGCGTTCAGTGTGATCCGTCGGCTGCCATGACGCTGCCTCACGAGAAGATGCTGCCCCGCGCCGCGGTCAGATCGGCTGCACCCGACGTGACCGCAGCGAGCAGGGCGGGAACGGCTGCGAGCCGGTTCGTGGCGAAGAACCGGGCAAGCAAGGCTGCCTCGTCTGCGAGAGGATCGCCAGCCACACGAGCAGAAAGCGCACCCGCTGCCAGACCCTCGGCGGCTGTGGTGAGCGCCATCATGTCGAGATACGCCATCGCACCGGCAAGCATGTCGGCGGGGCTCGTTGCCGATCGAGCAAGGAGGTGGTCGGTCGCCTCGGTCGTGGCAGCCAGCGCAGCGGCGAGGTGCACATGGACGGGGGCGAGCTCTTCGACACCGGCGAGTGCATCGACCGTCTCGGCAATGGTCGCCAGGTGGTCTCGAACCACACCACCCTGTCGCAGGCCGAGCTTGCGACCGGCCAGATCGATCGCCTGGATCCCGTTCGTGCCCTCGTAGATGGGCGCGATACGAGCGTCGCGGAAATGTTGTGCGGCACCCGTCTCTTCGATGAAACCCATACCGCCGTGAACCTGGACACCGATCGAGGCCAGCTCGACCCCCATGTCGGTGCACCAACTCTTCGACAGGGGCGTCAAGAGCGCAGCGAGTTCGTCGCCGGCTTGCCGCGCCTCGGGATCGGCCGCCTCGCGACTGTGGTCGAGCGCGGCCGCGTTGCGGTAGCACAGACCACGCATCGCAGCGATCGTCGCTTTCATGTCGAGCAGCATGCGCTGAACGTCCGGGTGATCGATGATCGGCGATTCGGTGCCGGGTTCGGCGCCGATGGCGCGACCCTGAGTGCGCTCGTGGGCATAGGCCAACGCCTGCTGATAGGCGCGTTCTGCGATGCCAAGCCCTTCCACACCGACCCCGAGTCGGGCGTTGTTCATCATCGTGAACATGCAACGCATGCCCTGGTGCTCCTCGCCGAGGAGATAGCCCACCGCCCCACCTTCGTCGCCGTATTGCATGACACAGGTGGGGCTGCCGTGGATGCCAAGCTTGTGCTCGATACTCACACAGCGCACGTCATTGCGCTCCCCGAGCGAACCATCGTCGTTCACCAGGTACTTCGGAACGATGAAGAGGCTGATGCCTTTGGTACCCGGCGGTGATCCGGGCGTGCGGGCGAGGACGAGGTGCACGATGTTCTCGGCGACGTCGTGCTCACCCCACGTGATGTAGATCTTCTGGCCGGAGATACGCCACGACCCATCGTCGGCAGGAACTGCTTTGGTGGTCAGCGCCCCCACATCAGAACCGGCATGCGGCTCGGTGAGGTTCATCGTTCCCGTCCACTCTCCCGAGACGAGCTTCTGGAGATAGATCTCCTTCTGCATCTCGTCACCGTGATGCATCAGGGCTTCGATCGCTCCCTGCGTCAGCAGCGGACAAAGCGCCAACGCCATGTTCGCTGCAGTGGTCATCTCCTGCACCGCAGTACCCACGAGTTGCGGGAATCCGCCACCGCCGTACACCTCCGGGAACCCGATACCGGCCCACCCGGCTTCGACGAGTTTCCCGTACGCCGTTGCGAAGCCGGGTGCGGTGGTGATGCTGCCGTCCGGGTTCCAGGTCGTGCCGACGGTGTCGCCATCTCGGTTGGTCGGAGCGAACACCTCGTCAAAGAACCGCCCAGCCTCCGCAAGCAACCCGTCGACCATGTCGGCGTCGGCGTGGGCAAACGCGTCGTACGCGGCAACGGCGTCGGCATCGGCCACATGGCGCATGGCAAAGCGGATGTCGTCGAGCGGCGTCCGGAAATCCGTCATGGGTTGCAGGCTACTTCCGGAAGCGAGCGAGCGACTCCCTGAGGCCAGGCCGCGGTTCCGGCTCGATCGACAGCCCCAGTCGGGATGCGGTCAGCGAGTTGATCTCGGCACCGAGCAGCAGTCCCATCGCCATCAGGTACAACCAGAACAGCAGACTCAGCGCTCCACCGAGCAGCCCGAAGATCGCATTGGCACCACTCGTTGCCACGTCGAGGTAGGCGTTGAAACCGAGCGACACCGCTGCCCACCACACCGATGCCACCACCGCCCCGGGAATCTCGAGTTTCCATGGTGACCGGTGGTTGGGAGCGAGGTGATACACGGTGGTCGCCCACCCGACGAGCACGGTGAACACGAACGGCCAGCGAACCCAGTCCCACAGGACGGTGAACCACCCGTCGACACCCAGCTTCTCGGCGAGCTCGCCACCTTCGCCGATCAGGGGACCAACAACGATCAGGATCAGCACGACGGCCGCGACCAGCACGGTGAGCAAGGTGAGACCGAAGCCGACCAGTCGTGTCGACAGCCAGTTGCGCTGCTGCTTGTGGTCGTAGGCGACATCGAGCGCACGGACGACCGCCACGAATCCGCGCGATGCGGCATACACGGCCAGCAATGCACCGATCGTGAACGCACCACTGTTGGAGCTGTCGAACAGCTCGGTCACGGTGCTATCCACGTTGTTTGCTCCGAAGATGTCGATCAGCTGTCCAACCAGCCAGTTCTCGACATCGGCCGCAGTGCTTTCGCCGAGGATGCCATCGACCGAACCGAGGGCCGCCGCCAGCACGATGACCGTCGGAAAGAATCCGAGCAGGGCGAAGAATGCAATCTCTGCAGCGAGGCCACCGACACGATCCTTCGACCACTCGTCTGCGATGTCACAGACAACCCCCCACGACCATCGCCCCACACGCCTCACACGATCCACACGAGGAGAGTACGGTCCGCGCCGATGCACGAGACAGCACCCCCGACCGCCATCATCAACGAACTGCATCGCATCGCCGAGGCACTGGATGCAGCCGACTACGACACGCTGCGATCGTTACTCGCCCGCGCCGCACCCATCGACGGCATCTCGGGGTATGAGCTCGCCCGCGGCGGGGACGCGGCCATCGAGCGGCGCTCCTTCGCTGATCTCGTCGGTGATCTCGGTGACCACCTCGCGATCACGCTGAAATCGTGACCGGCGTCCCCATCGGCACCACCTCGGCCAGGAAACGGATCATGTCGTTCTCGATCCGGATGCACCCGGCGGAATGGGCACCACCGATCAACTCGGGCCGATTGGTTCCATGGATCGCAATCACGGGTACACCACCCCCGTAGGTCTCCAACGCTTCGGAGAACGCCGAGAGGCTGAGGATGTACGGCCCGTACGAGCTGCCCTCGAAACGTTCGACGAGATCGTTGACGAAGAACGTGCCGAGCGGAGTCGGCGTCACGTCTGCGCCAATGCCGGCTGACGTCTCGGCGATCAGGGTCTCTCCGTCCCAGACACGAACCGATCGCTCGGACAGCGCCACCTCGATTCGCACGAAATGAGAAGACAGGTCGACGTCTCTTGCGGGGATCCAGCCCTCGGTGCCGTTGGGCCGAATCGGAATCTGCACCTTGATCCATTCCCCGTCGGGCGTGCGGTCGGTGACCATCAATGTCAGCGGGTTGCCAAAGTAGGTCGGGTTCGTCACCGGGTACTCGAGCTCGACGTATTCGCCTCCCCCCGGTTCGGTCGTCGGCCAGATTGCGTCGATCTCGGGGCGGACCGTCGCCACAACGCTTTCGGGCGGGGTAGTTGGGAGCGTCGTCGTCGGCACAGCCGTCATGACAGGCGGTTCGGCTGGAGTCGTGAACACCTCAGGCAGAGCAGGTGGCGGATCCACGATCGGCTGCTGGGCTGCGAGCTCCTCGAGGGTCAGCCATGGCATCTCTCGGGCATCGGCATTCGTGACGCCCATGACAAGCGTCGCAGCCATCGCACCCGCAGCAAGCAGAGCAGAGCCGACAAAAACCCCACCAGCGGCAGCCAGCGGGTTGAGATGTGACCTCCTCCGCATCCTTTCCTATCGGCACTTTTGCTGCCTAGCTTGAGGGGGTGGCAGCACAACGGGGGCGAATGCACAGTGCGGCCGACTACTCGCTGGCAGCACTGCTCGCCAAGAAGAGAGAGATGACAGTTTCGGTCTGTCTCCCCGCACAGAACGAGGAAGCGACCATCGGAACGATCGTCGACTCGATCGTGACCCACTTCGGTTCGCATGGCCGCCACGACTCGCAGCTCGTCGACGAAGTGATCGTCATGGACGACGACAGCACCGACGCAACCAGTTCGATTGCGACTGCGGCGGGTGCGACGGTCCATCGCGTGGCCGACGTTCTGACCGATGCCGGCCCGGGTCGCGGGAAGGGCAACGTGCTCTGGAAGAGTGTTGCCGCCAGCTCCGGTGACATCGTCGTGTGGATCGATGCCGACCTGCGGTCATTCACACCGTCGTATGTCCTCGGTCTGCTCGGCCCGCTCCTCACCGACCCGGAGGTCGTGCTCGTCAAGGGGTTCTACGAGCGGCCCGAACACGGAGGAGTCGGAGGTGGGCGAACGACCGAACTGATGGCCCGGCCGGTACTCGCCACGCTGTTTCCAGAACTCTCGTCGATTCACCAGCCACTCGGTGGCGAGTACGCGAGCCGCCGAACCATCCTCGAACAGGTGCCGTTCGCGCAGGGATACGGAGTCGAAACCGGACTCCTGATCGATATCGCTCGCCTCGCCGGTGTGGATCGCATAGCCCAGGTCGACCTCGGCACCCGGTCCCACCGTCACCGGCCGCTGCGGTCCCTGTCGGTGCAGGCGATGGAAGTACTTCACGCCGCGCTGCGTCGCGTCGATGGCGTCGACGCAGCCGCGCTGTCGACCGTGCTCGCCCGGCCCGAAGGAGGGGTGCTCGATGCGCAGGTTGCGGAGCGCCCCCCACTTCGAGACACCCCCGGCTACTGCGCCGCGACGAGTACCTGCCAAGCTCCTCCCCGATGAGGTGGACCCGCGAAGAGATCGATGCTGCGTTCGCTGCGTACCGCCAGTGTGCTGCTGACGCCGCAGCAACCGGGGACTGGCGCTCGTGGGCCGATCAGTTCACCGACGATGCCCGCTATGTCGAACATCATTTCGGCGAGCTGCGTGGTCGAGACGCGATCTACGCATGGATCCAATCGACGATGGACGCATGGCCCAACTCGCTGATGGTCGAGTTTCCGGTCGACTGGTACCTGATCGACGAAACCCGAGGCTGGGTCGTCTTCCAGGTGCAGAACCGAATGGCCGATCCTGGCGACGGATCGGTCTGGCAGGACCACAACCTCACCGTCCTTCACTACGCCGGAAACGGCCGCTGGAGCTACGAAGAAGACGTCTACAACCCGACTCGAATGGGCGAGATGGTCATGGCGTATCTCGACCACGCAAAGGCGATCCAATCACCGACGGACTGACGGCGACTCGAGACCCCGCGTCGTGCTCGACCCGATGTTTGCAACCGGACGCTGATCGGAGAAAGATCCGGGGCGATGCTGCGTACTCTCCGATCGGCGATCCGGTTCCGTCGGTTCCGTCTGGGCAAGACCACTCGACGTCTCGAACGTGCCGCCAACATCGCCGACCTCCGTCTGATGGCCAAGCGGCGTCTTCCCGGGGGAGTCTTCGACTACATCGACGGAGCGGCCGAGGACGAGCGGACATTGGCTCGGTCGATGAGTGCCTTCGCCGAGTATGAGTTCGTACCGCGAGTTCTGCGAGACGTCAGCAACGTCGATCCGTCGAGCACGCTCCTTGGCGCGCCGCTCGCCTTTCCGTTCGTTCTCGCTCCCACCGGGTTCACCCGCATCGCGCACAGCGAAGGCGAGTTGGCCGTGGCGCGAGCCGCCGCACGGGCCGAGCTGCCGTACTCGCTCTCGACGCTTGGTACCCGCTCCATCGAGGAGGTCGCAGCAACCACTGCCGGTCGTAAATGGTTCCAGGTGTACGTGTGGCGCGACCGAGGCCTGGTCAAAGAGATGGTCGGGCGAGCGGCAGAGGCGGGCTACGAGGCGATCATGCCGACCGTCGACCTCGCCACGTTCGGTCGGCGCGAGCGCGACGTACGGCGAGGCTTCGAGCTTCCTCCGCAACTGGGACTGGACACGATCGTAGATGGGATCCGCAACCCGGGCTGGACGCTCGACTTCCTCCGAGGTGGGCCGATCCGATTCGCCAACGTTGCCACCGCCGAGTCGAGTGGCAGGCGCGACGGCACCGACGCCATCAACCTTGCCGCATACGCAAACGAGCAACTCGATCCCTCGCTGTGTTGGGACGACATCGAGTGGTTCCGGGACTTCTGGGACGGTCCCATCATCGTGAAGGGCATCCAGAGCGTGGCCGATGCCCGAATCGCTGCCGATCTGGGCGTCGATGCGATCTGTCTCTCGAACCATGGCGGGCGTCAGCTGGAGGGATCACCGGCACCGGTCTCCCTCGTCGCCCCCGTCGCGCAGGAGGTCCAAGGCCGCTGCGAGATCATCTGTGACGGTGGTATCCGCCGGGGCAGCGACATTCTGAAGGCGGTTGCGCTCGGCGCCACCGCCACCATGGGTGGACGCGCCTACCTTTTCGGTCTCGGAGCGGCTGGCGAGCGCGGTGTCGACACTGCGCTGGGGTTCCTGCGAACCGAACTCGTTCGCGCCATGGCGCTCAACGGCCTCACATCCTTCGACGATGTCGGCCCCCACATCGTGGCGCCGGTGTCGTGAGCTGGTTCCGGCGCCCGTCACGACCGGCCGACCCACTCCTCGCCGAACTCGTCGATGCCCTTGCACCCGACCGCGTCCGCAACGACGGGGCCCACCGTTCGCTCACCTCGCACGACGCATCGGTGTTCGACGGCGGCGTGTCCGGCCCGGTGTGCTTTCCCACCACGACCGAGGAGGTGCAGGCGATCATGCGGATCGCCGAACGTCACGACCGTGCGGTCGTTCCCCGCGGCGCCGGCACGGGACTTGCAGGAGGGGCCATCCCGCTCGGGGCACCGGTCGTGGTGTGCACCGGGAAGATGAACAACGTGATCCAGATCGACCTCGAGAACCGCATTGCGTGGGTCGAACCCGGAGTCATCAATCTCGATCTGAGCAAGCAGCTCCGCCCCAAGGGATTCCACTTCGCACCCGATCCTTCCAGTCAGCAGGTCTGCACCCTGGGCGGCAACGTTGCAAACAACTCGGGGGGCCCGCACTGTCTTGCGTACGGCGTCACCGATGCCCATGTGCTCGCCCTCGAGGTCGTCTTGCCCGACGGCCAGGTTGCGAGACTCGGTGGTCTCGAGGACGAACCCGACGGCCTCGATCTTCGGGGAGCCTTCGTGGGAAGTGAGGGCACCCTCGGGATCGCCACGAAGATCGCAGTCCGCCTCACCCCCAACCCGCCGGCGGTTCGCACGATGCTGTTGTCGTTCTCGTCAGTACGGGACGCAGCACAAACCGTGAGCGATGTCATCGCCGCCGGCATCGTTCCTGCGGCACTCGAGGTGATGGATCAACGCATGGTCACTGCCATCGAGGCCTACGTCGGTGCCGGGTACCCGACCGATGCCGCCGCCGTCCTGCTCGCAGAGGTCGAGGGACTCGAGTCCGGCGTCGACATCGACGTCGGACACGTCGAGCGGATCGGCCGAGCGAACCGCGCGACCGATGTCCGACTCGCCGGATCCGACGCAGAACGTGCGGCACTGTGGAAGGGGCGCAAAACCGCCTTCGGTGCGGTCGCGCAGATCGCTCCGGACTACTACCTCCACGACACGGTCGTTCCCCGAGCAAAGCTCGCCGATGTCTTGGAGCAGGTCTACGAGATCGCCGACCGCCACGACGTGCTCGTCCTGAACGTTTTTCACGCCGGTGACGGGAATCTGCACCCTCTCCTCGTCTTCGACGCACGCGAGGAAGGCACGCTCGAACGCGTCCATGCCGCCGGGGCGGAGATCCTTCGAGCATCACTGGAGGCCGGGGGCGTGCTGTCGGGTGAGCACGGCATCGGCGTCGAGAAACAGCAGTACATGGAGGAACTGTTCACCGCCGCCGATCTCGATCACCAGAACCGTCTCCGGCAGGCATTCGACCCGGCCTGTCGGGCCAATCCGGGCAAGGTGCTGCCCATGGGTCACAGCTGTGCCGACATCCAAGCGCTGCGGGCCGTTCCGACCGGGGTGTGGGGATGAGTACTCTCGCATCGACCGACGCGACGATCACCGACTTCGCTGCCGCCGTCGGTGCAACGGAACCGATCGCCGTGCGGGGCGGTGGCACCCGCTGGCACCTCGGTGGCGCCCTCACCGGTTCTGCACGCATCGTGGAGGCGCCGAAGGGGATTGTGGACTACCAGCCGGCCGAGATGATCGTCACGGTCCGGGCCGGCACCAGCACCGCCGATCTCCATACGGCGCTCGCCGAACACGGCCAGACGTGTGCGCTTCCCGAGCGGGGAGGGACCGTTGGTGGGGCGGTCGTCGTGGGCGAAAATCGACTGGATCGCATGGGACGAGGATCGGTCCGTGACGCTGTGCTCCAGGTCCGGTACGTGTCGGCTGACGGAGAGGTGGTAACCGGCGGAGGACCCGTCGTCAAGAACGTCACCGGCTTCAACATCCCGAAACTGATGACCGGGTCACTCGGGACCCTCGGCCTTCTCGCCGAGATCGTCTTGCGGACCAACCCCGCACCGCCCGTCCAGCGTTGGCTTCGAGCCGAGAGCGTCGACCCGCGTGATCTTCGTGACATCGTCCTTCGACCCGGCGCAGTGCTGTGGGACGGCACCAGCAGCTGGATTCTGGTCGAGGGCCATGCGGCCGATGTCGATGCCGAGATCGAGCGCCTTGCGGCCCGGGCCGACATCACCACGACCGCCGGGCCTCCCGAACTGCCACCGCACCGGTGGCGGCTGAGCCCCTCCGATGCTTCTCAAGCCGACCAGTTCGTCGACGGCGAGTTCGTGGCGAGCATCGGGGTCGGCACGGTCTGGGCGACGACTGCCCAGCCGGTCCGCGAACCGGACCCCGTGGCGGCCCAGATTGCCGATCGGATGAAGCAACTCTTCGATCCAACGGGGCGACTCAACCCAGGGCGCTCGACATGGACCTGAGGATCGATGCCGAGGACCTGAATTCGTGTGTGCAGTGTGGGCTCTGCCTCCCCCACTGCCCGACCTACCGGGTGACCGGCGACGAAGCGCTGTCCCCACGGGGACGGATCCGGCTGATGCGTGAGGTCCAGGACCACGGGGCTCCAATCACGAGTGAGATACGCGACGCATTCGACACATGTGTGCAATGTCGCGGTTGCGAACCTGCGTGCCCGAGTGGCGTGCCCTACGGCCGTCTCATCGAGTCGACCCGTGAAACACTCACCGGGGCTGGGGAGCTCTCTGCTCGTCCACAGCGGCTCGCCTTCAGTGTGCTGGCCCACCCCCGCCTGCTTCGTCTCGGTAGCACCCTGCTCGCTGTCGCAGTCCGTCTGCGACTCGCTCCCAGGCGCCTCGGACTCCCCCGTGATCTGCCGCTGCGGCGAACGAGACATGTCGCCAGTGGCGACGATGTCTATCTGTTCACCGGCTGCGTCATGGATGCCTGGCAGCGCGACGTCCATCATGCCGGTCAGCGAGTGATGGAGGCCGCCGGGTTCGGCGTCACCCCGACGGCCGACATCGCACCCTGCTGCGGTGCCCTGCACACCCATGCCGGGCTCGGCCCTGATGCCCGCAGCCGGGCTGAGGCGACGATCGCCGCGCTGTCCGTCGACGGCGACCAACGCCCGATCGTGGTCGACTCTGCCGGCTGCGGTGCTGCGATGAAGGAGTACGGACATCTGCTGGGCACTGCGGAGGCCGAGTCGTTCGCCCACCGAGTCGTCGACATCCAGGAATGGCTCGCCGACCATCTGCATCGTCTTCCTGCGGTCAGCCCGCTCGATGTCTGTGTGGCTGTGCAGGATCCGTGCCACCTCCGGCACGTACAGGGTGTCCACGCAGCAACCCGCACCGTGCTGGCGCCCTTCGTCCATCGACTGATCGAACTCGACGACGATGGCTTGTGCTGTGGCGCAGGCGGTGCCTACTCGGTTCTGCATCCCGAGATCGCCGGCGATGTCCGTGCTCGAAAGGTCGACGCAATCGATCAGGTCTCTCCCGATTTGGTGGCGAGTGCCAACCCCGGGTGTTCGATGCACTTGGCCGGGGCAGGCGTGGAGACGGTCCATCCGATGGAGTTGATCGACCGCGCCCTTCACGGCCAACGTTGATTGTTTGACGCTGCTGACGGCGACTCGTACCCTCGCGTCATCCATTGAATGAGACGTCCCGATAGGTGGGACACAGGGGTGGACCCGTGGCCGAACAACAGACCATCGGCATCGTGGGTACTGGCGTCATCGGTTCCGGATGGACGGTCCGAGTGCTCTCGCGCGGTTACGACGTCATTGCGTGGGACCCTGCCCCGGGAGCCGAGGAACGCCTTCGGCGTGCGGTGGAACGCTCGTGGGCGTCCGCAACGAGACTCGGCTTGTTTCCCGGCGCAACACCCGATCGACTCAGCTGGGCCGAGTCGCCCGAGGCGCTCGCAGCAGCGGCCAACTGGATTCAAGAGAGCGCGCCGGAAGATGAGGAGCTGAAGATCCCGCTGCTCCAGCGGCTCGCCGCCGCATCGGCGCCCGACACGATCATCGCGTCGAGTTCCTCGGGGCTCCTCCCCTCACGCCTCCAGTCCGGCTGTGCGCATCCCGAACGGGTGCTGATCGGACACCCGTTCAACCCCGTGTATCTCCTTCCCCTCGTCGAGATCGTTGCAGGCGAGCAGACCTCGCCGGCAGCCGTGGCTGCGGCGGTGGCTCATTACGACGATCTCGTCATGCACCCACTGGTCGTGCGCAACGAGATCGAGGGGTACCTGTCCGATCGCATGCAGGAGGCGGTGTGGCGCGAGATCCTCCACCTCGTCAACGATGACGTCGCAACAACCGACGAGCTCGACACCGCCCTCGTGTACGGACCTGGGCTGCGATGGGCGGGGATGGGCACCAACCTCACCTTCCACCTGGCCGGGGGCGAGGACGGCATGCGTCACATGCTCCGCCAATTCGGTCCTGCCCTGAAGCTTCCATGGACCAAGTTGGAGGCGCCCGAACTCACCGAAACCCTCATCGAGGCGATGGCCGACGGCACCGACGCGCAAGCCGACGGCCGGTCGATCGCCGAGCTCGAACGGCTCCGCGACGACTACCTCCTGGCCGTCATGCGTTCGCTGCGTCCCCTCGGCCTCGGCGCCGGTCGCCTCGTCGCCGAGCGAGAGGCCCGCATCCACGAGGCCGGGCAGACCACCCGACCGTGGCGGCCCGGCGACACCGTGGCGACCCCACTGGCCCTCTATGAGGCTCCGGTCGAACCCGATTGGGTCGACTACAACGATCACATGACCGAGTCGGCGTTCCTGCTCGCATTCGGCTGGGCCAGCGACAAGTTGTTCCGTTACATCGGAATCGACGAGGACTACCGGGCATCGGGTCATTCGTTCTTCACCGTCGAAACCCACATCAACTATCTGCAGGAAGCCGCGCTCGGCGACCCGCTGCACGTCACCACCCAGGTGCTCGGTGTCGACGCCAAGCGACTGCACTTCTTCCACGCCATGCACCACGCCGACACCGGTGATCTGTTGTGCACCACCGAGCAGATGCTGCTCCACGTCGACAACAACGAGGGACGCACTGCCCCGATCCTGCCGGAGCCAGCCGCTGCACTGGCCGCCATCGCCCAGGCCCACACCGATCTCCCGGTCCCGGGCCAGGTCGGACGGGTCATGCACATCCCCACCCCCGAGTCGTAACCAGAACCAGGAGCCCCGCAACCATGGACTTCTCCATCAGTGACGAGCAGCAGATGGTCGTCGACACTGTCAGGTCCTTCGTCGAGAAGGAACTCATTCCCTACGAGGATCAGGTCGAACGAAGCGGGCAGGTACCAACCGAACTCGTCGAGCAGATCAAGCAACGGTCACTCGATGCCGGGATCTATGCCGCCAACATGCCCGAGGAACTCGGCGGTGGCGGACTCGACGACCTGACCATGGCGATGGCCGAGCGAGCGTTCGGGTGGACCGGGTACGCACTCCAATACATCGTGGCCCGACCGTCGAACATCCTTCGCGCCTGCGAGGGCGACCAGATCGACGAGTACCTCCTGCCCACGATCCGTGGCGAAAAGGTGGATTGCCTCGCCATGAGCGAGCCCGATGCCGGATCCGATGTTCGCGGCATGACATGCAGAGCGGAACGCGACGGCGACGACTACGTCATCAACGGTACGAAACACTTCATCAGCCATGCCGACCTCGCCGACTATGTGATCCTCTTCGCCGCCACCGGCGAGGAGGAGACAGCCCGAGGACCGAAGAAGCTGATCTCGTCATTTCTGGTCGACTTCGACACGCCGGGCGTGGAGCGGGTGGCGGGCTACAACTCGGTGTCCAACCGCGGCTACCACAACCTGATCATCAACTTCGACGACGCCCGCGTCCCGGCCTCGAAGATGCTCGGCGACGAACACAGAGGATTCGATGTCGCCAACGAGTGGCTGGGGGCCACGCGGCTCCAGGTTGCTGCGATCTGCCTCGGCCGGGCCGACCGAGCCTTGGACGTTGCGCTCGACTGGGCTGCAGAGCGGGAACAGTTCGGCCAGCAGATCGGCAAGTTCCAAGGGGTGTCGTTCAAGCTCGCCGACATGAAGCTCAAACTCACCGAAGCCGAACTCATGACCTATCGAGCAGCCTGGCTGTCCGACCGCGGCGAGATGTCGGACTCCGACGCCGCCATGGCCAAGATCAGTGCAACCGAGATGCTGCAGTTCGTCAGCGACGAAGCAATCCAGATCCTCGGCGGCATGGGGCTCATGGACGAGCTCCCACTCGAACGCATCTGGCGTGACGCTCGCGTCGATCGCATCTGGGACGGCACGAGCGAGATCCAACGGCACATCGTTTCCCGGGCGATGCTTCGGCCGCTCGGCGCGTGAGGTCCGATCGGCTGGCGCGACTCCTCGACCCGCAGTCGCTTGCATTCATCGGCGGTGCAGCCGCCGAACGGGCGATCGAACAGTCCATCCGAATGGGTTTCGAGGGGCCGATGTGGGCCGTCCATCCCACCCGCGACGAGGTCGGCGGCATCCCGACCGTTGCAACGGTTGACGATCTTCCGGGTGTGCCCGACGCGGTTTTCGTCGGCGTCAACCGGGGTGCTGCGCTCGAAGCGATACGAGCACTCGGCGCACTGGGGGCAGGCGTTGCGGTGTGCCACGCCTCCGGCTTTGCCGAACTCGACGACGCCGGGGGTGACCTGCAACGCGATCTGGTCCACGGTGCCGGGACGATGGCCGTCGTCGGCCCCAACTGTTACGGCACGATCTCGATGACGACCGGGGCCGTGCTCTGGCCCGACCAGCAGGGTCTCGATCGCTGCGAGCGAGGAGTCGGCTTCGTCACCCAGTCGGGCAACATCGCAGTGAACCTCACGATGCAACGACGCAGCCTTGCCGTCGCGCAGCTGATCAACGTGGGGAACCAGGCCGACGTGACGATCGAGGATGCCATGACTGCGCTTGCCGCCGACCCGCGCATCACCGGCATCGGCCTGCACATCGAAGCTCTCACCGACGCACGAGCGTTTGCAGCTGCTGCCAGCATCGCAAACGAGCGCGGCATACCCGTTGTGGCTCTCAAGACAGGGGCATCGGCCCAGGGCGCCGCAATCGCAGCGTCACACACCTCGTCGATGGTCGGCAGCGACGACGCATACGACGCACTCTTCGATCGGTGCTGCGTTCGTCGGGTCCGGTCGGTGCCCGAGTTCCTCGACACCTTGCACGTCGGCGCAATGATCGGCCCCCTGCCGGGCAACCGCATCGTTTCGCTCAGTTGCTCGGGAGGCGAGGCATCGTTGGTGGCCGATCGTGCCGAGTCGCTCGATCTCGACTTTGCGCCGTTCGCTCCCGAGCACCGAGCGCGGATCGCTGCGACGCTGAACGAGTTCGTCGCGATCAGCAACCCGTTCGACTACCACACCTTCATCTGGGGTGACCGTGACCGGCTCACGGCATGCTTCACCGAAACCCTCGCTGGTCCCCACGATGCCGCCATGCTCGTGGTCGACTTCCCCAGGTCCGATCTCGACGCAACGAGTTGGTGGCCGACGCTCGAGGCCTTTGCTGCAGCATCCTCGACAACCCATACCCCCGGAGTCGTCACCGCATCGATGGCGGAGGGCCTCCCGCTCGAGGTACGCCGCTGGGCCAACGATCACGGGCTGGCGACGGTTGCCGACATCGACACGACGTTGCGTGCACTCGAAGCGACGAGTCGACCACTGACCGCCGCGAGTCTGCCGCTGCCCGCACCGGCATCCGTACCCACCGTCTCGATCGGAGAAGCCGCTGCCAAACGCCTGTTGGCCGGCGCCGGCCTCGACGTCCCGAACACGAAGGTCGTGGCCGCCCAACCGGCTGCGGCTGTCTCGGCAGCGGACGCCGTGGGGTATCCCGTCACCGTCAAGATCGCCGGACTCGATCACAAATCCGACAGCGCCGGTGTGCACCTCGATCTTCGAAACGCCGACGAGGTGAGGGCGGCCGTCGAGCAACTCGACGGCCTCGGGCCCGAACTTCTCGTGGAGCAGTTCATCGGCGACAGTCGCCTCGAAGTGCTGGTCAACCTCCGTGCCGAATACCCGCTGGGATGGTTGCTGACGCTGGGGGCGGGAGGGGTCCACACCGAACTCGACCGAGACACGGTCTCGTTGCTGCTCGCAGCAACCGACGACGAGATCGATGCTGCCCTGCGATCGTTGCGCATCGGTCCACGCTTCGACGGTTTCCGTGGTGTCCCGCCGATCTCCACGGTGGCGCTTCGGTCCTTGATCGCCGGGCTGAGCGAACTCGTCTCGACCAACCGACACATTCGAGAGATCGAACTGAATCCCGTGATCATCACCGACGAGCGAGCTGTCGCCGTGGATGCGATCATCGTTCGAGAGGACGACCATGCCTGATGCAGTTCACACCACGATCACCGGCGACGGAACCATCCTCGAGGTCGTTCTCGATCGACCCAAGGCAAACGCCATCGACGCAGCGACGAGTCGAGAGATGAGCCATGTCTTCGCCGACTTCCGAGACGATCCGACGCTGCGTGTCGCGATCTTGACCGGGGGCGGCGACCGCTTCTTCTCGGCGGGTTGGGATCTCCACGCCGCCGCCGACGGCGAGGCGTTCGAAGCCGACTACGGCGAAGGAGGGTTCGGTGGGTTCGTCGAACTGCCGAACCGAACCAAGCCGGTCATCTGCGCCGTCAACGGCATGGCGGTCGGTGGAGGTTTCGAAATCGCCATGGCAGCCGAATTCGTGGTGGCAGCGGAACATGCTCGCTTCTGGTTGCCCGAAGCAGGGCTCGGCATCATTCCCGATGCCGGCGCCATCCGCCTGCCCCGCCAGCTGCCGCCCGTGATCGCAAACGAGATCCTGTACGCCGGGCGCCGCTTGGACGCCGACGACGCCCTTCGCTGGGGTCTGGTCAACGCGATGGTTCCCGGCGATCAGCTCATGGAGGCTGCTCGTGAGTTGGCCAACCGAATTCTGGCATCGGCACCCCTTGCGGTGGGAGCGATCATGGAGATCGACCGGTCGACCTCGCATCGTTCGCTCGATGATGCGTTCACCTCGATGCGTTCCGGCGACCTGTCGATCTACCAACAGATGCTGGCGTCGGAGGACGCAGCCGACGGTCCCGGCCGGTTCGGCACCGACGACGGGCCGCCGCGCTGGAAGGGCCGCTAGGGCTCGACAATCCCGAAGAAACCGCTGAACGAGTCGAGGTTGCCGAGCAGCGTGCGCACAGACGCCTCACCCTCGACGGACACACCCGTCGACGACAGGAAGTCATCGACGCCGATCTCACCTTTCAACAGGCGAGCCAGATCCATCTTGGTCGACGTGAGCGAGGCCTCGGCACCGTCGAGTCTGATCCCAGCTCGGTGATGGATCGCGCAGTTGTCGAGTCCGATTGCATGATGTTCGTCGACATCGGTGAAGTGCCAGTTGATCTCGAAGGACTCGCCGTCGAGATGCTCTGACTGCAGTCGCACACCGATGAGTTCGACGAGCATGCCGACATCGAGCTGATCGGTGATCGAGCGACCGCCTCCCATGCCGAGACCTTTGCTGCCAGTCCGGAGCTCCATCGCTCCCATCAGATAGGAGTCTCGCCACGGCCCCGATTCCGACTGGTACCCCATCTGTTCGAAGGTGTCGGCCTGCAGCAGCCGACCCGCCTCGAACTCCGGGTCGGCGAACACGAGATGGTTGAGCACCTCGCTGGCCCATCGGTAGTCGCCTCGCTCATATGCCCGTCGAGCCTCGGCGAGCACTGCCTCTCGCCCACCCATGGCCTGCACGTAGCGGGTGGCGCTCTCCTCGGGGGGGTGGGGATTGAGGTGGGCCGGGTTGCCGTCGTACCAGCCGAGATAGCGCTGGTAGATCGCCTTGGCGTTGTGACTGACCGTGCCGTAGTAGCCGCGGGTGTGGCTCTGGTTCAGGAAACAGGCCGGCTGGACGAGGTCTTCGGCAATCTCGCGCATCGTCATGCCGTGATTCGCCCGCCGCATCGTTTGGTCGTGCAGCCACCGGTACATGTCCCGCTGGAGTTCGAGATAGCGGACGGCGTCGTCGTGACCGAAGCGCGGCCAGTTGTGGGTCGAGAACATGACGTCCATGGCACTGCCGAACAGATCGAGCGCTTCCTGGATGTACTTGCTCCAACTCAGCGTGTCACGGGCTTGCGCACCGCGAAACGGCAGGGTGTTGTGCATCGTGTGGGTGCAGTTCTCCGCAATGCACAGCGCACCGAGGTCGGGAAACATGAAGTTCATCTCGGCCGGGGCCTCGGTTCCCGGCGTGTTCTGGAACACGACACGTACGCCGTCGAGTATCAGCTCGGTCCCGGTGAGGCTGATCTCCTCGGTCGGGGCAATCAGATCCGGCGCGGCACGAGGGATCCCCTTGCCGAGACCACTGTCGATGTGGCCCTGCGGCCCCATCGGCAGGAGCGTGCCGAACTGGTAGAAGGCACGACGAGCCATTGCGGGACCTGCGATCAGGTTCTCGGACACCGCTTCTCGCAGAAAACCCTCCGGCGCCAGAATCCGCACGTCACCCCTGTCGACTGCAGACTTGTCGACGACGCCCAAGATCCCGCCGTAGTGATCGACGTGACTGTGGGTGTACAGCACCGTGGTGACTCGGCGCTCACCGAGCGTGGCGTTCGCCAGGTCGAGACACGCTCGTGCCGTGAAGGCGGTGGTCAACGGATCGATCACGACCCAGCCGTCGTCACCAGCGATGAACGTGATGTTCGAGATGTCATAGCCACGCGCCTGCCAGACCCTGTCGGCCACCTCGAACAGACCGTGTATCGCATTGTGGCGACCGTGCCGCCACAGGCTCGGATGCACCGAATCAGGTGCATCCTCACGCTGGCGAAGGAAGTCGTAGTCCTTGACGTCCCAGGCGAGTCCGAGTGGCCCTTCGATCTCTCCGGTCTCGTGCTGCGCGATCAGGCCCCGAGTTGCCCGCTCCCAGTCGTCCTCCAGGTCCAGGGCTGCGCCGTGCGCTGCGTTGACGGTGGCGGTGTGGTCGGTGGCCGGCTTGGCAGCACGGGGGTCGAGTTCGCTCATCCGGCGAGTATGTCCCACCCCGTCACGACGGGCGCAACCATCGGCGACTCGTACCTTCGATCGTCATCGTCTCGGCGCGTCGGTTGCGGCCCTACCGCCGACGGCATCGACCCTCGCCGCCGAACGCGTCAGCTACAGCCGCTGGTGGTGCCGCAGTCGGTACAGACGTAGCAGGAGCCCGCCCGCTGCATCGGCACGCCGCAGGTCATGCAGAACGGCGCATCGGCGCTCGGCGGCGGACCCGAGGGTGGGTCGGGAGCCACATCGGATCCCTGCACCGTCTCGGTGACCTGCTCGACCACACCTGGCAGCGTTGGTTCGGTGCGCTCGTCGGTCGACAGGATGCCGAGAGCAGCACGCTCCTCGAAGTCGAGATACATGACCGCCAACTTGCGGAACAGGTAGTCCATGAGACTGGTGGCAATCCGGATCTCGGGATCGTCGGTCATCCCGGCCGGCTCGAATCGCATTCCGACGAAAGCCTCGACGAACGCCGACAGCGGCACGCCGTACTGGAGGCCATGACTGAGCGAGACTGCAAACGCGTCGACGATGCCGGCCAGCGTCGAACCCTGCTTGGAGACCCTGACGAAGATCTCGCCGGGCCGACCGTCGTCGTACTCGCCAACGGTGACGAAGCCCTTGCAATCGGCCACTCGGAACTCGAACGTCCGACTGGCCCGACTGCGCGGCAGCTTCTCACGCACCGGTTGCCCGATGATGTTGTCGACAACCCGTGCAACCGCTGCAGTCGGATCGGCAGCGTTCACGTCGACGTCCACTGCTGTGGAGTCGTCGGAACCGGCCGACATGGGCTGCGCGACCTTGCAGTTGTCGCGGTAGAGCGCAACTGCCTTGAGGCCGAGT
>Ga0181581_10001047_pt1 | contig 21345 bp, 18 predicted proteins | sample 071ome_22_FD_132433 | JGI IMG/M metagenome (GOLD analysis project Ga0181581, IMG submission 132433) | Coastal salt marsh microbial communities from the Groves Creek Marsh, Skidaway Island, Georgia - 071404AT metaG (megahit assembly) | ecosystem: Environmental > Aquatic > Marine > Intertidal... | reverse complement strand
GCGCTTGAGAGGTACGTCCTGATAGAATTTTGAAATGATATCCGCATTGTCCAGATCAACTGAATTCCGGTCATTCGATACGTTGAAAACTTCGTAACCAAGACCGTCATGCTGCAGGCACAAATCGACCGCCTGGCCGAGATCGCGCGCATCGATGTAATTGAACGCATTTGGAAGACGGACCTCGGGCGTTGCGCAAAAGCCTTCAAACAGCCCATATTCATCGGGTTCAATGACATTGCCGATCCGCAAGCCGTAAATATCGTGATTGGTGCGGCGCTGGAATGCCTTGGCTGTCTCTTCATTTACCACTTTTGCCATGGCGTAGCTGTCCATCGGACGTGTCTGGTCATCCTCCTCAACGGGAAGGCTCAGCGGCTTTGGCCTGTCATGTGAAAAGCACAGCCCATAGACCGTTTCTGACGAGGCGAAGATCACCTTTCCGATGTTCAGCTTCGCCGCCGCCTCCAGCACATTATATGTGCCCATCACATTCGTCTGATAGGTCTCGATATCGGACGCCTGCAATATGCGGGGAATGGCGGCGAAATGAACCACTGCATCATAGCCAAGGGGCCATTGTTGCTGGCGCAGCTCATCCCGGTTCATATGGCTCGACATCGCAGAAAACACCTGTCCGGGTTCGGTGACATCGACCCGCAGGAAATCGACGCCATCCTGCGGCATGTTGACAATGTCGGCGTTGAGAACCTTGTGCCCCCTGTCGGCGAGATAGCGCACGACATGGCGGCCAGCCTTGCCACTGCCGCCGGTAAAAAAAACACGCTTCATGAAATTGCTGCCGGTTCCCTGTTTCATTTAACCGTTCCTATGAGTGTCGGGCCGTAAGGGTCATCTGGATACATGCCTGACTGATTTAAGACCCTTGGCGGGTTTTTAACGGACATGAATCCCATTCTGCCGCGGTTGTCCGGCCAGTTTATTGTCAAAATACTCAAGCATTGCCGTGCAATCCCGGGCGCCATGCCCCGCCCTGGCGGCATCATCGAACAACTGCCTTGCCAATGTGCCGAAGCTGGCGTCAGCGCGCATTGTCTCGAACATGTTGATAGCCATGGACAGATCCTTGATTCCCATAGTGATCGGAAAATCGGCGGAGGTGTCGCCGCGCAGGACCTTTTTTGGATAGTTGGTCAGCAACTGGCCGCGCCCTGCCGCCGTGTTCTGCAGCAGATCTATGGTTAGCTGGCGATCCAGTCCTGCGGCGCTTGCCAGTGCCAGCACCTCGCCAGTCAGAACGTGATTTATCATGCTCATGTAATTGTTGACCAACTTCAATCGCAGCCCATAGCCGGTCGGTCCGGCATGAATGATGCGTTGTGACAGGGCTTCAAGGAGGTCGGCAGCACCGGCGATATCTTCCGTTCTTCCACCAGCAAGGGCGATCAAATCACCGGATGCCGCCTCGGCCGGGGAGAGGCATACAGGCGCATCGACCAGGGCCGCACCCGCCGTTTCAAGCCGGTGGGCCTGTTGCTCCAGCATGTCGAGCTGGCCTGTTGACATCTCGATCACCAGATCGCCGGTCCTGATCTCGGCAATGGCGCCCGCTGCGCCAAACAGAACCTGTTCGACATGATCGCTGGTTGGCAACATGGTGACCAGCCGGTTGCACAGGCGCATCGTTTCGGCCGGCGAGCCGGCTATCACGCCATTGGCGTAACCTTGGAACGGGGCGAGTTTTGTCTCGTCAATGTCGAACAGAACCAGGTTCCATCCCCCGTCCAGAAGATGTGTGGCCATCGCCGTGCCCATGGTGCCAAGCCCGACGAAGCCGACCTGTTCATGGCGGTCCCTCACGATGCCAGCCCCTGTTTGATGGCGGCAGCGATATCCTTTGCCGACAGGCCATATTTGCCAAACAAGAATGATCGGCTACCGCCCTCGGCGAAACAATCCTGAACGCCGATACGAAAAAATGGCCGTGCGATATTGTTGCCAGCCATGATTTCTGCGATTGCTGACCCAAGACCGCCGATGACTGTGTGGTTTTCTGCGGTGACAATGATTTTGCTTTGACTGATGACGTCGAGAATGCCCTCGACATCAAGCGGTTTGATGCTGGCACAATCGATAACCGATGCATTGATAGATTGTGTCTTCAGATCTTCGGCGGCGAGCAACGCCTGTTCCACCATCAGGCCGGTGGCAAAGATTGCCGCGTCATTGCCGTGATGCAGGCACCTGATCTTGCCAGCTTGTAGCGGGGGCACGTCATCCAGAGGCGTCGCTGGCGCTGTTGCCCGATACAGGCGCAGATATACCGGCCCCTCATGCGCCAACGCCGCTGCCACGGCATCCTCGTAATCTGCCGGGCTGGCCGGCTCCAATATTGTCATGTTCGGCAACGCGCGCATCAGGGCGATATCGTCGATCGCCTGGTGTGAAACGCCAAGCAATGAGTCGATTCCAGGCATGAAACCAACCAGCTTTACATTGGTCTTTGGATAGGCAATCTGCATCGCGATCTGGTCAAAACTGCGCCGCGACAGGAACACCGAAAAAGAGTGGACGAAGGGGATGAAGCCGGCTCGGGCAAGGCCGGCACCCACGCCAACCATATTCGCCTCGGCAATGCCGGCCATGACAAACTGGTCAGGCAAATGGTCACGCACAAGGTCGGTTTCCGTTGGTGCCGTCAAATCAGCGGTGAGTGCCAGAATCGATGTGTCAACACGGGCGGCGGCAAGAAGCGCCTCGCCATAATATTTCGGCACTGTCTGATGATTGGGCTGTTGCTTGACCGAGAAATCATCAAGATGAAGGGTGTCAGATTTGAGTGGCCTGTCATCGGTTTCAGCCATGATCCGCCTCCAGCCATTGCAGAGCATCATCGGCAGTGTTTTCCGGCAGAACCATGTTGTGGCTCTTCTGTCCTTCAAGGAAGGACACGCCCTTGCCGGGGATTGTGTTGGCAATGATGCAGGATGGTCGATCGGTATCGGCCCTTGCCGCCGCAAAGCTGGCAAACATCGCATCGAAATCATGTCCGTCGATCATTATGGTCTGCCAGCCGAAATTCTCCAGTTTTGCATCAACCGGATCGATGGCGGCAACCTCACGCGCGTCTCCTTCAACCTGCATATAGTTGAGATCGATGATCATGGTGAGGTTTGACAGCTTGTGCGTGGCCGCGAACATCGCAGCTTCCCACACCTGTCCTTCCTCGAGTTCACCGTCACCGAGCATCAGATAGATATTTGCATCCCGCTGTTGGCGCCGGCTTCCCATGGCCAGCCCGGCGGCAACCGACAGGCCCTGACCGAGCGAGCCGCAGGTGCATTCGACCAGCGGCCCCAGCCGTTCGGAGGCATTGATCTCCAATGGTGAGCCGTCAAGGCAATATTCGGTAAGTGTTGCTGGATCCAGCAATCCTGCTCTGGCAAGGGTGGCGTAATAGACAGCTGTGTTATGCGCCGTTGACAGAATGAATCTGTCACGGTCGGCCCAGTTGAGGTTCGCCGTGTCAAATCGCAGTTCCTGGAAGTATAGATAGGTGAAAAGATCGGCCGCCCCGAGGCCTTGCTGGACATAGCCCTGGCCATGGCGGGCAACCATGCGGATCACATCCTTGCGGATCGTTGTGGCTGTGTCTCTGAGCTCTTTCAGGCTTCTTCGGTTACCGGTCTGCATTCGAGATTGCCCTTTTGCATCTGAGCCACATGCGCCGAAATGTGACGCGGGAGCCTGCTTTGTTCGTGTTTGCCTCACCACAGGACACCTGAATGATATCGGTATCATTAATCAATGCAAGTCCATTTTCCAGGTGACCTCATGCCGAGACAGGGTCGTCAGATATGTTGAATGAGCGGCAGACATGGGACGTGGTAGCGGGCGAGGATTGCCTATGGTGACAAGCCGTTCACCCCGCCGGCAATCACCAGATCAACGATTGGCCGCCGGTCAGGTAGTGCCGCGAACCTTCAGATCAAACCCCAGATCATTGACCTTCTGAATGTCGTTTTCGCCCTTGATCAACTGCAATGTGATCTCAGCGGCTTTCAGGCCGATGCGCTGTCGCGGGACTGATATTGTTGTCAGGGCCGGCTTGTAGAGGGCGCCGATGGTGGTGTTGTCGAAGCCGGCAAGGGCGATGTCTTGCGGTATCTTGATATCGTTGCGGTGGCATTCCATCAGCGCCCCGAAGGCGATGATGTCCGACGATGCAAAGACACAATCAATGCCTTGGCTCTTGGTCAGAAGACTTTGCATCGCGGTGGCGCCACTGGCGAATTCATAAACGGACTCGCGTGTTAATGCAGGATCAAAAGGCACACCATGCTTTTCAAGAGCCTCCCTGTAACCGCGCATGCGGTCTTGTGATCTGTCGTTATTCTTCAGAATGCCGCCGATATAGCCAATTTTCTTGTAACCGCAGCTAATCAGGAATGAAGTCATTTCAAATGCGGCCTGAAAATTCGACATGCCCACACAGATATGGTTGCTCTGTTCCGAAATGTTCCAGATTTCAACCGTAGGTATGCGATATTGCCCGATCAATTCCTCGGCCACCTTGGTATGGGTATGGCCGGTGAGTATCAGCGCATCAGCACGATGCGAGATAAATGTCCGAATGATATCCTCTTCGCGTTGCAAGCAATATTCATTGCTGCCAATCAACGCCTGAAAGCCCTCGGGCATCAGACGACTGGTGATTGACTGGATCGTGTCTGCAAAGATCGAATTGGACAGGGTCGGCACGATAATGCCCACCATGTTGCTGCGCTTGTTTGACAGGCTGCCTGCCGCACTGTTGCCGATGAATTTCAATTCGGCTGCCGCAGCCTCGACCTTCTGTCGTGTTTCCTGCTTTACCAGATGCGATTTGTTCAGCGCGCGCGAGGCGGTAATCGGCGAGACGCCGGCAAGCCTGGCAACGTCGCGTATGGTAACCAGCTTGTGGTCCGATTGTGATGTCACGATGGCCTCGCTCTTCATTCGCCTTCAGGCCCATGGCCCACACCGGGTTCAACCCACACCGGGTCTGACGCCTGACCGCCAGCCGGCATCGCAGGTGCCTCTTGCTTGGACGGGTGAATGGCCGCAACAAGGATAACATGGCTGGTGATGATGTGAAGACTTGTTGCAGGGGCGCGGGCGGGTGGCCCCGCGATCACTGCAAAAGCGCTACCCGGAATGATGTTGCAGAATATGATGGGCCGCCTTTTCACCAATCATCAGCGATGGTGCATTGGTGTTGGCGGATGTGATCTTCGGCATTACCGAGGCATCAGCAACATACAGCCCCTCAACGCCATTCACCCTCAATTCAGAATCGACAACCGCGTCCGCATCATCACCCATCCGGCAGGTTCCCACGGGATGGAAAACGGTGCCCCCATTATTGCGGATGCAATCGAGGATCTTCTCATCGTTGTCGACATCGGGCCCGGGAACAATTTCGGTGTCCCACAAATCCCTGAAGGAAGCCATGTGATAGATTTCACGCATCATTTTAACGCCTTCAATCATGACTTTCTGGTCATGTTCTTCAGAGATGTAGTTTGGCTGTATCCTTGGGTCCTCGGTGGGATCGGCAGATCGTATTTCAACGAATCCACGGGATTTCGGATGACATTGCCAGACGGTTGCGGTGAAGCCGGGATAATCGTGCAGGGGCTCACCCGGTTTATCAACAGACAATGGCATAACAAGAAGCTGTATGTCGGGCCGACCATCTTCAGCATATTTCGTGCACGCGCCAGCACCCGCCTGGCCAGCGCCAACCGAAAAAACTCCGGACCCGTCCTTCAGCCATTTGAGGCCATGAAGGGCCATTTTCAGCGGGTTGCGGCTGTCCTTGTTCAGGGACAGGCCATTACGCATCTGCACAATTGTTCGCATCTGGTAGTGGTCCTGAAGATTTTGTCCCACCTGGCTGGCCTTATGAACAACTGGAATGCCGTGCTTCCGCAGCAGCGCCGTCGGGCCGATGCCAGATAATTGCAATATCTGCGGTGATTGAAGGGCGCCGGCACTCAGTATGATCTTGTCCGCTTCATAGGTTTCCCGGACGCCGTTGCGGCGGGCGATTATGCCGGATGCCTGCTTGTCCGAGAAAAGTATTTTTTCGACAAGGGTGCTGGAAATGACGGTCAGATTTTGCCGGTGAGTGATGGGGTGCAGGAATGCGCGCGCAGAGCTTGATCGCCATCTCCCGTCGAGGGTGAGCTGGTATCTGCTCGCACCAAAGGAGTCATTGCCATTGAAATCGTCAATCGGAGGCAGGCCCCATTCACTCGCCGCCTTCAGCCACGCCTCGCAGGCGGGATGGCGTAAACGAAGGTCATCTACCTTCAGTTCCCCGAGGCTGCCACGGAATTGGCTTTCGCCGCCCTTATAGCCCTCCAGTTTTCTGAAAAAGGGTAAAACCGTCCGGTAATCCCATCCGCGGGCGCCAAGTGACTGCCAATCGTCAAAATCTTCCTTTTGACCGCGGATAAAGATCAGGCCATTTATGCTGCTCGAACCGCCAATGATCCGCCCGCGCGGCCATTTTATCGCACGGCCGCCGCTGCCTTCGCATGGTTCCGTCTGGAAAACGCGCGAAAATGCCTGATTGTATATGGTTTTATAATAGCCAATCGGCAGGCGTGACCAAAAGCGGCGATCGGAGCCTCCAGCCTCAACCAGAAGAACGTTATGGGCGGGGTCAGCGGATAATCTGTTGGCGAGAAGGCACCCCGCAGAACCCGCACCGATGATTATAAAATCGTATTTTTTCTTCATGTCGTCCAACTTCGGTCCCACCAACGGATAACGTTGACTTTTCAAAAATACGTTGGAATGATACCGATGTCATTATGTTTCTCGAATGACCCGCCAAGATATCAAAGCGAAGATAAATATGAGGAATGCTGGTCAAGTTGGAATGCTCGACGATGTGGCGCGGCGGCTTGCTGGTCAGACACATGAGATCAGGCATGTTGAGGCAATTCTTCTCCGCGCCGGGATCGATGTGCCGGTGCAGACGTCATTTGGCACGATGTATGATCGCCCCGCATTGCTTGTCCGGATTACCGACGCCGAGGGGTGCGTCGGGCATGGCGAGATATGGTGCAATTTTCCGTCGCGTGGCGCTGAATATAAAGCCAGCCTGCTGGTCAATGAATTCGCGTATTGGCTCAAGGGGCGTCGTTTCACTTCTCCAGCGGAGGTTTTTGATGGACTGACCACCGCCTTTGCGGTGCTTGGCTTGCAGACTGCCGACCCCGGCACCTTGTTGCAGGTGATTGCCGGTGTGGATCAGGCCTTGTGGGATATGGTCGCGCGTCGGCAGGGGATGAGGCTTTGCGCCCTGTTTGGTGCGCCGGGTGATGCGGTAAGGGCCTATGCCAGTGGCATTCATCCCAAAGAGGCGAGAGAACGCGTGCAGCTCGCACGGGAATGCGGATTTACAGCGTTCAAGGTCAAGGTGGGGTTTGGTGAAGAGGTTGACCGGGCTGGTCTTGCCGTCGCCCGTGAATTGATCGATGAAGATCATCAGCTGATGATTGATGCCAATCAGGCATGGATGTCGCCGCGGCAGGCCGCCGACAATGTCAACGCGCTGAGCCGGTTTGATCTGAAGTGGATTGAGGAGCCGCTGCGGGCCAGTGCGGCACCATCGCAGTGGCAAGAATTGAACAAGATGATCAGCGTGCCGCTCGCGGGTGGTGAAAACCTGCCGACATTGGATGCCGTCGACGCCTATCAGGCACAGGCATTATTCGCCTTTGTGCAACCGGATATCGGGAAAATAGGCGGGTTTACAGGGCTGCTTCGCATTTTTGGTGGCCGCGATGCCGTGCAGCCGCCGTCAAAATCTGTCTATTGTCCGCACTGGCTTGGCGGGATGGTTGGCCTTGCCGCATCGGCACATCTGTTGACTGTTATTGGCGACACTGGTTTGCTGGAGGTTGATGTAAATGATAACCCGATCAGGGAAAGTCTGGCGGATTGGGATTTGCGGCCCTCGAAAGGTGGCCGCATAGAATTGCCCGAGGATGATGGCATTGGCATCATCCCGGATTTGTCAGCGATGAAAGAGCGTGGTGTGCATGTCACGATAATGCCGGGATAATGCCGGGATAATGCCAGACCAGGGGGGTAGGTGCGGTCATGAATTTGGCAATCAGATGTCTGTCAGCCATTAATGTGGTGCAGCTGGGCGCATTCCGATGGGGCGCGATGTTCCTTGTGCTGGCGGTTGCGGCGATTGTTTCGGCTGGCGTGTTCTTCCGCTATGTCCTCAATGACAGCCTGTCCTGGTCGGAGGAACTGGCCAAATATGCGATGCTTTGGCTGGTGTTTCTGGGTGCGCCGATTGCTCTTCGCCTTGGCGTCCACCCCAATATCGAAATTGTCATTTCCAGATTTCCATCGCGGGTGACGCGGGTCATTCTTGCGCTGATGCATCTGGCCGTATGCGTCTTTTGCAGTTTCCTGGCCATGAAGAGCCATGACTTCGCCTGGAATGGCAGAACACAGGTGGCCATTTCGGTGGGCGACGTTTCGATGTACTGGTTTTTTGTTTCGATTCCCCTTGGTATGGCCAGCATGGCTCTCGTGTCATTGCAGCAATTTTTGGAAGACATATCCTTTCTGATCGCCGGCAAGCCAGCACAGCAGGATGCGTTCGTTGCCAAGCATCGCCCGGTTCTGGACGAGTTTTGATGGTTGGTCATTCCAGGGGTCATTTTGGGGATTTTTGTGGGGGCGTGAGATGATACCCGTGACATTTATCTGGATCTTGCTGGGCTTGATCAGTGTTGGCATGCCGATTGTGTTCGCCCTTGGTGCGGCGCCCATGCTTGGCTTGGTCCTGGCTGACAAAGAGGTCTTTCTGGCGATCATCGCCCAGAAACTCTATATCGGGATCAACCAGTTTCCCCTGCTTGCCATACCGATGTTCATCCTTGCCGGGGAAATCATGAATGTTGGCGGTATCACCGAACGGCTTGTATATTTCGCACGGGTACTTGTCGGGCATCTGCGGGGCGGACTTGCACATGTGAACATCATCTCGTCGATTTTCTTTGCAGGCCTGAGCGGATCGGCCGTTGCCGACACATCGGCACTTGGTTCAATGCTGATACCGGCAATGGAAAAACAGGGTTACTCCCGGAAATTTTCCGCCGCGGTAACGGCGGCGTCATCGGTGATCGGCCCGATCATCCCACCAAGCATCATCATGGTGGTCTATGCCTACATCATGGAGATATCCGTTGCCGCGCTGTTCCTTGCGGGCGTTGTTCCGGGCCTGCTTACCGGTGTCGGACTCATGGCAGTGGTTTCGATCATCGCGCGTCGCCGCAAATATCCGGTTGCCGACCGTTTTCCGGGCATGCGCGTGGCAGCGCGCGCCGGGCTTGATGCCTTCTGGCCGCTTCTCACTCCAATTATCATTATGGGTGGCATCCTGTCCGGGGTGTTCACCCCGACCGAGGCGGCCGGTGCCGCTGTGGTCTATGCCATAATATTGTGCGTCTTTATGAAGAGCCTGCCACTGACACGGGTGAAGAACATGCTGTTCCGTACAGCGGTCTCATCCAGTGTGATATTGCTGGCTGTTGGAATGGCCAGCGTCTTTGCCTGGATCGCCACCCTGTCCGGTGTGCCGAAACTTCTGACGGCCTTTCTGTTTGAATATACCGACAACAAATATGTCGTGCTGCTGCTGATCAACCTGCTGCTTGTGGTTGTCGGCATGTTTCTCGATGCCGGCCCGGCGATCCTGATCCTCGGGCCGATTCTGACCCCGACCGCGATGGCTGTTGGTGTGGACCCGTTACACTTTGCCATCATCATGTGCGTTAATCTGACGATTGGCCTGGCGACGCCACCAATGGGGCTGATCCTGTTCGTTGCCTCGGCGGTGAGCCGCGAGAGGATCGAATCGGTGGTGTCGGAAATGTTGCCTTTTTACATCGTCCATATTGCGATTATCGTGCTTGTCACTTACGTGCCTGCGATCTCGATGACGGTGCCGAGGCTGCTCGGATTTGGATAGTGACCCGGTAGGTTCTAAAATCCGTTTACATCCAATGATACCGATGTCATTATTTTTATAACCTAAAAAGTCGGAGGAAAATCATGAAGTCTATCATTAGCAAAACCATTATGGCCGGCCTTTTGGCTGTGTGTCTGCCGGCGGCCTCGTTCGCAGCCGAGTTCACGCTGAAATATGGTCATGTTGGTCCGGTGACATCAGACGATCAGGTGCCTGGTGAATTCCTCAAATCATTCCTTGAGAGCCGTTCGAACGGACGTATCACGGTGGAGATCTATCCCGGTGCCCAGCTTGGCAATTTCCGCGATCAGATCGAGCAGGTGCAGCTGAACACGCTGGAGCTGACCCATACAACAGTTGGCGGTATTGCCAGCTTCTGGCCCGAGTTGCAGGTCACAGACATCCCCTACATGATGAATGGTGACTCGATCGCCGAGCGTATCGCGCAAAGCTCATTCTTTGATGAGGTTCGCGACGAGATCTTGGCGGCGACTGGAAATGTGCGTCTTGTGGCTGTTGGCAACACCGGTCGGTGGCGGAATTTCTTCACCACCAACAAGCTGATCAAGTCGGCTGCCGACATGAAGGGCGTGAAGATGAGAACCATCAACTCGCCATTGCAGATCGAATTCATCAAGTCTCTTGGCGGCAATCCGACACCGGTTGCCTGGGGTGAACTGTACACCTCGCTTCAAACAGGCGTTGTCGAAGGCACGAAGAACGCAGCAACCGATATCGTCCCGACGAAGATGTATGAAGCCGTGAAATATGTCACGCTTGACGAGCATGCATATCTCTTTGCTTTCTGGTGGATGTCGGATGCGTGGCTGCAGAGCTTGCCTGCCGACCTCCAGGATCTGGTGATCGATGGTGTTCAGCAGGCGTCGATGATCCAGTCTGACTGGAACAAGGAATATGACGCGCGCGCCTTGAAAGAGTTTGTTGGTTTTGGCGGTGAGATCTATGTGCCGTCAGCCGAAGAAAAGGCAACCTTTGTAGCGGCGCGTGACAAGATGAAGGTCTGGTTCGCCGATAAATATGGCGACAAATGGCTGAAGAAATTCGAAAAGGCCGTTGCCGAAGCGGAAGCCGACCTTGCCGACAGGAACAACCGCGTCATAGGCCGCTAACCCTCCCAGGACAATCATAATCATGGATTGTTGGCGGGCCTGTGGAACCATGGGCCCGCCTTTTATTTTCTGGATTCCCCTACGTCGCAATCTGCTTGTTGGTGGTTCTCTATGTTCGATGGAAAAACAATAATTGTTACAGGCGCCTCGGGCGGGATTGGGGTCCCTCTGGTCAATCGCCTGATTGATCTGGGCGCGCGGGTTATCGCCATCGATGTCAATCCCCGGGGCGCGGGGATTCTGGAAGCCGCGATATCGGACGCCAGCCGTCTTGTCTATCACTGCTCCGGGCTGGAGGATGAGGCGGCATGCCGCGCAATTCTGGGCAAGGAAGACCATCTGTATGGGCTGGTTCATCTGGCCGGTATCTTCGTGCCCGATGACATGGTTTCAGGTGATGTCGAGGCGGTCTATGATCCGGTCATGGCGGCAAATATTCGCAATGTCTATGCGCTGTATGCGACCGCTCGTCAGGCCTTGTTGAATGAATCCGGTGCGCGTGTCGTGCTGGTCAGTTCCTTGGCTTTCAGGCGAGGAGCGCCGGGGCATACGGCGTATAGCGCAGCCAAGGGAGCCTTGGTCGGGATGGCGCGATCCCTCGCTAGAAAGGAAGCGCCACACGTTCTGGTGAATGTTGTGGCTCCCGGATTTATCGACACCACCATGCCGCAGCAGATCATTGCCAATCGCGGTATTGATAATGTGGTGGGCGAGGTTCCGATGAAGCGCCTCGGCACAGCGGACGAGGTGGCGAGCGTGATCCAGTTCCTTCTTGGTCCTGACTCCGCATATATCACCGGTCAGGTGATCAATGTGGACGGGGGCATCGTATGCAACTAGGAACGCAGCGTGGCAGGCGGTTTCTGGTCTTGAGCCCGGCTGACAATGTGGCAACCTTGTTGGATGAGGATGCCGGGATCGCCCACCTGAGCGACGGCATGACCATCGCAGACAAGGTGCCGTTCGGGCACAAGGTGAGTTTGCGGGCCATCGCCATCGGCGAGGCGGTTGTCAAATACGGCATCAAGATCGGCGTGGCAACGCATCCCATCGAACAGGGTGAGCATGTACATGTCCATAACTGTGAGTAGCACTGACCTTTTTGACTTTGCTAGCAGTCTCGAATGGCATGGGTATCGCCGATCTGATGGCCGGGTGGGCATCCGAAATCATCGGATCGTGCTGTCCACCGTGGCGCTGACCGATCGCCTGGCCGCCGCCATTGCGGCCACCGATCCGGACTCGCTGTGCATCATCGGGGCGTTGTCTCGCGGGTTGCAAAAAAGTGATGAGGTGATGGTCGAGCGCTTTATCCGGAGCGTGCTGACCCATCCGAATGTAGGCGCGGCGCTGGTATTGACACATGACCGGGTGTCGGCAGAGCGGCTCGCCGGGGAAACTGACGCAGCCATACCGATTGAATATCTCGCTTTCATGCAATGCGGTGGGCGGGCCCAGGCCGTGGCCGAAGGCACCGAGAAATTGCAGATGCTCGCCAGCCGGCAGAACAAGCTTGAGCAGCGCCGGAGCATGGTTGGGCAGCACGCTGTTGCGCTGGCGCTTGAATGTGGCGGCAGTGATGTCTCCAGCAGCATCTGCAGCAATCCGGTAATCGGTGATATCTGCGATCTCACCATAGCGGCAGGCGGGTCGGCTGTGGTCTCGGAAACAGCGGAATTCATCGGCGCGGAAGCCGTGTTTGAGGACCGGTGCCCCGATCCGGTGACAAGACAGATGGTGCTGGATTTCATCAGCTACCGCGCCAGATTGATGGACCAGGACAGTGGCAAGGATTATCGCGGCACCAACCCCACCCGGGAGAATATTGACGGGGGGCTGACCACGTTGATTGAGAAATCAATGGGGGCGGTAAGCAAGACAGGTACAACCGATTTTGTCTCTGCCCTGGAATTTGGAATGCCTCCGGGCGCGCCGGGCCTGCATTTCATGGACACGCCTTTTTTCAGTCCGGTTTCGCTTACCGGCATGATGATGGCGGGATGCAACCTCGGGCTGTTTGCGATGGGTGTTTTCAATCCTTCCGGCAACCCTCTATGTCCGATCATAAAAATCTGTGGCAATCCACAGACATTGCGACACTGGCGTGAGGATATCGACGTTGAGCTGGATGGCTATTTTACGGGCGAGCTTGACCGTGGCGGCGCGCAACAGACAGTGCTGGCGAGGATGAATGCGGTGTTCAATGGAGCAGAAACGGCGTCAGAAACATTCGGCGAGGGCCAGTTCATGTTACCTAGATTGAAGGATGCGCTATGAGCGAAAACAGGCTGTTAATCGTTACCGGGGGCAACCGGGGAATCGGCAGGCAAATTGCCTTGTCGGCTGCGGATGCTGGCTGGCGTGTGGCCATAAGCTATGGTAGCAACCGGAAAGCGGCGGAAGATATGGTCGCGGCGTCAGATGGCCGGATAGAGGCATTCGCGCTGGATGTAACTGCTCCCAGGAGTGTTGCGCATTTTTTTGAGGAAATTGAAATGTCGATGGGGCCGGCGCAGGCGCTGGTGACCGCTGCCGGCATCGACAATGGACCGCGTTCCATCACTGATGTTGATCATGATTTTGTACATTCGACATTCGCGGTCAATGTCGTTGGCCTGATCCTGTGTTGTCGGGACTTTGCTGCACGCGCCATGGCGAAAGGCGATGCCGGGGTGATCGTCAATATGTCCTCAATGGCAGCCACCATTGGCGGGCGGGCCCAGAAGAGCGTCTATGCAGCCAGTAAAGGGGCTGTTGATGTATTTACCATCGGCGCCGCAAAGGAATTTGCGCCACATGGCATTTCCGTGTTTTCGGTGCGTCCGGGGGTGACCCGCACCGACATGACCAGCACCATGCTTGCCGACCCGAAAACGAGGGCGGCCATCGAGTCCACAATCGCCTGTGGCGCGGTGGCGGACCCGGTGGATATCGCAATGCCGGTGATCGACCTGATTTCCGGAAAATTCAACTATGCAAGCGGATCCATGCTTAACCTTGGCGGCGGCGGGTTTATCACATGAGGGGCGAGAGTGCGTGATGAGTGAGACAGACCAGCGCGTTTGGCTTGTGGTTGGCGCAAGCCTTGATGGCATTGGCGCTGCCATTGCGAGGGCAGCCGCGGCGCAAGGTGACCGGGTGGTCATCACCGGTGTTGAGGCTGAACCGTTGTCGATGCCGGAGGGGGTGGCGGTTTATCATCAGCTTGATGTATGTGACACCGGCGCGATTTCCGCGCTGGCCAGCCAGTTTTCGCGTCTGGATGTATTGGTCAATTGCGCCGCGATATCGCGCCGTGACTTGGAAGATGATCTTGATGTGTTTCGTCAGGTTATCGACGTTAATCTGATTGGCAATTTTGATGTTGTAAGACATTTCGAAGCTGCTTTGATCGCGGCCAGGGGTGTGGTGATCAATATTGCCTCCATGTACAGTTTTTTTGGCAGTCCAAAAGTGCCCGCCTATGGGGCAAGCAAGGCGGCAATCCATCAGCTGACAAAATCATTGGCGCTGAAATATGCGCCACATGGTGTCAGGGTCAATGCCATTGCCCCCGGCTTTGTCGTAACCGAACAGACCAGGCGGGGCCGCGCCGATACCGTGCATTATGATGCGGTCATTTCCCGCACACCATTCGGGCGCTGGGGACAGCCTGACGACATCGCCGGTCCGGCGTTGTTTCTGGCCAGTGAGCAGGCGGAGTTCGTAACCGGGCAAACACTTGTTGTTGATGGGGGATATTCAATTGGCTAGCGCGCCGCAATTTCCTGTTCGTGCAGATGGAAGGGCGGTTTGCCAGCATGGGAAGGCTGGATCATGAAGGCGTCGGCTGCATTGATCAGAATATTGAAGGGCGCGGGTGTGAGAACAATCTTCGCGCTCTCGGGCAATCAGATCATGCCGCTCTTCGATGCCTGTCTTGATGAGAATATCCGGATTGTTCATGTACGCCATGAAGCAGCCGCGCTCTATATGGCAGAGGCCCATGCCCGCATTACCGGCGGCCTTGGTGTCGCCATGGTGACGGCGGGGGCCGGCTTGTGTAATGCCATTGCCCCGTTATTTACCGCCAGTCAGTCGCAAACACCGGTGCTGCTGCTAAGTGGGGATTCCGAGGCCAGCCTTGACAATAAAGGCAGCTTCCAGGAAATGGACCAGGTGCGGATTACCAGCGCGGTGACCAAATATTCGCAGCGGGTATGCCGGACTAGCGACCTTGCAGAATATACATTTGCCGCCATTGCGGCGGCACGAACGGGGATGCCGGGTCCGGCGCATCTGGCACTTGCGGCGGATGTTCTGACCAGTGATCTGGATGACATGCCCCCGGCCGAACAGCGGGATCCTGCGATAACGGCTGAACCGACCTCTCCTTCGGACCGGCTCGCAGCCATGCTGGCGGCGGCGAAAACACCATTGATTATCGCGGGGCCATCTCTTGGCATGCCGCATCATGCCGCGACGTTGCGATCGCTCGAGCGGCGGTTGCAGGTGCCTGTCGTGCTGATGGACAGTCCGCGAGGCCTGAATGATCCGCGGCTTGGCAACTTCAAATCCATGGCGCGCCGTGCCGATGTCATCATCCTTGTCGGCAAGCCGGTGGATTTCTCACTTGCTTATGGGGCGGTTGGGCCGTTCAGTGCCGAGGCCAAATGGTTTGCCTATATTGGTGACGAGCGGATTCTGGCGCAGGCGCGCGGCAATCTTGGTGATCGATTGCAGGAGATGGTCGACCTCTCTCCCGCAGAGGCCATCGCGATGCTGGAGCAACTGGCGCCCGCCGGCAATGTCACCGCGAACTGGCATGAATCGCTACAGGACGAAATCGCGCGCCGTGACGTTGCAGCGGCTGATGATGCAGAGGACAGGCAGGAACTGAACTCCTTGTCCTTTGTCAGTGCTGTCAGTGACATTCTGGCCTCACACGAAAATATCGTCGCGGTGTCCGATGGCGGTGAGATTGGCCAATGGGTGCAGTCTATGCTGACACGTCATCTGGTGATGATAAATGGCGTGTCGGGGGCAATTGGCGGCAGTTTGAGCTATGCCATGGCGATAAAACAGGCCCTGCCTGACACGCATGTGCTGGCATTCATGGGTGATGGAACCGTCGGCTTCCATCTGGCTGAATTTGAGACGGCAGTGCGCGAAAACATGCCGGTGGTGGTGGTCATTGGCAATGATTTGCAGTGGAATGCGGAGGTCAGGATCCAGGAGCGGGACTTTGGTCCGGACCGTGTTTTTGCCTGTGGATTGAGTGACGCCCGATATGACGAGGTGGCATCGGCGCTTGGTGGACATGGTGAATATGTCACCAGCCTTGCCGAGCTCGCGCCGGCATTCGCACGCGCACTCGCCAGTGGCAGGCCGGCATGTATCAATGTCAGGATCCATGGGCTGGCCGCCCCGACCTTTGCCAATGGATAGCGCCGCCACAATAATCGTGGCAGGCCGCGCCACTGTAGACCTGATCATGGATATCGATCGGTTCTCGGCGCGGGGTGAAAAAATGCGCGCCCATGATTCGCGCTTCATTGTTGGTGGCCCCGGGGCGAATGCAAGCATTGCCATAGCCAGATTTGGTGGTCGGCCGATGCTTGCGACCTATCTTGGTGACGATATGATGGGACGCTTTATCCACCAGGCGCTGAGCGAAGAGTTGGTAGATATGTCGATGAGCCCGCTTACCCCGCAGGCACGATCATCCGTTTCGGCCGCCTTCGTCAATCATCAGGGAGAACGCCAAACATTCAATTATGCGGGTCAGGGATTTTCAAGGATGGCCACATCGACCAGACCGGCCTCGATACCCTGTGCCGTTCTGGCAGATAACCGTCATCCTGAATTGACGGGCTGGGCCATTGAACTTGGCAGTGAGCAACATGTTCCAATCATAATTGATGCCGAAGCGCCCTTTTCGGCAGATCATGCACGTGGTGCCACGCATCTGGCCTTTTCAAAACAGGGGCTGGATTCATTTGCGCCCGATGGCAGCATCGAAGACGGATTGTTGCGCGCGCGTGAAGCCACTGGTTGCTGGGTATGTGTGACAGACGGTGAAAAGGGTGTCTGGCACCTTCATGACAGCGAGTTGATCAATGTTCCGGCGTTCGCCGTCGAGGCCGTCGACACCATCGGCGCCGGTGATGTCTGGCATGGCATTTTCGCCCTTTGTCTTGGTGAGGGAATGGATGAAACCTCGGCAATCACGACGGCAAACGCCGCCGCCGCGATGAAATGTCTACAATTTGGCGGTATCAGCGCGTCGCCGGACCGACAAAGCTGCACGGCCTTTATGGAGGAATACTGAGATGCAATTAACTCCCGGAAAGCTTTTGGGGATGCGCCGCATGGCAGACGAGACCGGATTGTTCAAAATGGTGGCAGCCGATCAGCGTCCACCAATCAAGAACCCGATTGCCAGGCACCTGAATCTCCCCGAGGCGCCATGGGCTGAAGTTGCCAGACTCAAACTGGAAATCGTGCGCCAGCTTCAGGGACCGGGCTCTGCTGTTCTTCTGGACCCCCATTATGGCATTCCGGTGGCGTTCGATGCGCTGGCACGGGACAAGGGCCTGGTCGTAACACTTGAAGACTCGATCTTTACCGAAACCGGCGAGGGGCGGTTTTCGGCCAGCATCGATGAGTGGTCAGTCAGCAAGATCAAAAGGCTTGGTGGTGACGCGGTCAAGGTTCTTGCCTGGTACCGCCCGGACGCCGCGCCGGCAAATATTGCCTTCCAACAGGACTATGTGAAACGGATTGGTGATGAATGTGCCCGCTATGACATTCCGTTTCTTCTCGAGCTGCTGCTATATCCGCTTGCCAACGAGACAGCCGCATCACGCGGTTATGTCGAAATGCAGGCAAAGGCGAGTGACCAGGTGCTGGCCTCCGTCGAGGAATTTGCCAGACCTGATTATGGTGTCGATGTTTTCAAACTGGAAAGTCCGGTGAATGCGGATGCCATCGATGGGTCAGCCAATGTGCAGGCTTTGTTTGATGAAATGGGGCGGCTTGCCGGACGGCCGTGGGTGATGTTGTCTGCCGGGGCCGGCAAAGAGGCATTTCGTGATATTCTTGAGCACGCCTTCAAGGCCGGTGCATCAGGGTTTCTTGCCGGTCGGGCGATTTGGCAGGATGCATTTACATCCTATCCGGACTGGGACCGAATTGTTGAAGGGCTTGCCGGGGACGGGCTTGCCTATCTTCAGGACATCGCCGGCATGGCTGATCGCAGCGCCCATCCATGGTATCGCCACCCCTGCTATGCTGACGGTGGCGCGGCCTTTCACCCTGCCGATGAAACGTTTCGACAGGGCTATGATGCCATGTGATCCTGCAGCGATCTGTCGGTGACTTTTGCCGGTGCTGCAGCCGTCTACCCGGCAAAGTCAGATTATGATCTGAAGGCCGCAAATTCACAATGCGCCCCATAGCCAAAGAGGTTTCGGCTTTGCCATCACACCACACCGCTATCCGTCCAGATGGCGGGGCTTGTGTTGGCGTGATGCCGGATCAGGCTGGAAAATCCATCTCGCCCCGCATCATGCGCTCGATGGTCTCGGCCGAGAGTTCGGGCATGTCCGGCGGTGCCGGCTCAATGCGGGGCAGACGCAGGCGTGATTTTGTGGCGTCGACTCCGTCACGGCGGACATAGCGGTCCGCATCACCCTGATAGGCCACATAATCCCATGGCGGGGTTGTTCCGGGAACCGTGGCGATAAAGCGCCGCCGCCGCTGGCTGGCAATCACCTCCGACATCAGCGCTTCAGGATCATAATCCTGCATCGCAATCCGGCGCAACTCACCAAGAATTGCGGTATGTGCCGGGTCCTCGGCAAGATTCTGCAGTTCATCGGGGTCGGAAACCAGGTTGAAAAGCAGGTCGGGCTGCCCGTGGGTGAAGATATATTTATATTGCCCCTTCCTGACCATCCGGCAGGGAACGCATGGCCCGATCGCCAGATAGTCGCTGACCGCGATATCCGGCCAGTTGCCATCTTCCCCGTCCAGCAGTGCCGTGATTGCATTGCCGGCCAGCTCGGCCCCCATCTGTTCAGGAAGTTTCGCCGCACCGCCACCAAACTCGATCAGTGTTGGCGCCAGATCCACCAGTGATGTATTGGCCTCGACCCGCACTCCCCGGCGACCATTCGGTGTCGACACAATGAGCGGAACCCTTGCAGACCATTCCCAGAAGCACTGTTTGAACCACATGCCGCGTTCACCAAGCATCTCGCCATGATCAGAGGTGAAAATGACCACCGTGTCATCCCGCAGGCCTGTCTCCTCGAGCTGGTCGAGAAGCTTGCCGACTTTCTCGTCGATATAGGAAATCATCGCGAAATAGGCATGGCGCGTCTTGCGCAGATGGTCCTCGCTCACACTGTGGCGGTGCCGACCATGGGCAAAGAACAGGGCTTTGGAGAAATAATCAAGCTCGGCAAAGGGGATCGCCGACACATCGGGCAGGCCTATTTCGTCCGCATCATAGAGGTCCCAATATTGCTGTGCGACATTGAACGGGGTATGCGGGCTGGTGAAGGAGACAACCCCGAAGAACGGCTTCGCCGCGTCCTGCCTGGCAAGATCGAAAATCTTGCGGCGGGCCTGAAACTCGACATCATCATCGTAATCCTCCTGCATCGTGCGCACACAGGGGCCGGCCTCGACAACGCCGTTCAGCGCTGTTCCCGAGGGAACGAAGGCCGGTCCCGCCGACCAGTCGGCGATCCATTGATAGTCGGCGGGATATACATCCGTCGTCAGGCGTTCCTCGAAACCGTGCAACTGGTCGGGACCGATGAAATGCATTTTCCCCGACAGGAAGGTCTGATAGCCGAGCGCCCGCATGAAATGCGCCATTGTGGGAAGGGATGAGGGGATTTCATTGGCGTTGTCATAGACCCTGATTTCGGGGCTGTGTCGGCCGGTCAGCATCGAGGCGCGGCTGGGGACGCACAGGGGATTGTTTGAATAGTTATTGGCAAAGGTGACGCCCTCGCAGGCGAGGCGTTCCAGATTGGGCGTCTTGCAGATCCTGTTGCCATAGAGCGACAGGGCCTGGGCCGCCAGCTGATCGGCCATGATCAGCAGGATGTTGGGTTGTCTGGTCATTGTCAGGTCTCCCCCGGCGCCTGCAAGCCGAACCGCCGGTAGGCTTCATATGGCGCATCAAGCCTTGCCATGTTTTCGACGATCTGCTGGCAAAGCTGCATTTCGATTTCGGGTCTGTTGAGCGGTGTTGTCTGCCCGGGGTCGGCATCAAGATCGTACAGGGCCGACTGCCAGTCTTCAAAGCCCATGCCCTGCACTTCAACAGGCTGCCCCTCATCATCGGTTTTCGGGTCCAGTTTCAACACCGGCACTCCCTTGGTGAAGGAAAAGGACGGGTGCAGTGTCGCACCGACAAGATCGCGAATGGCAAAGCGCGCTGTCATGCGTGTCGGCATCAAGGTGTATTCGTGCAGGGACTCGGCCCCCGATACGGCGGGGTAACGGAAATAGCTGTACCGCCCGTCACACACATTCACGGCGGCGCCAAAATAACCAAAGATCACGCTTTCACGTGTACCTTCCGCGCCGCCAAGAACGGGCATCAGCGAATGGCCGCAGACATCCGTCGGGATTTCCAGTCCGGCCATATCGAGCAAGGTCGGCATCAGGTCAGTTGTCTGGGTCAGGGCCTGCCGCCTGGTGCCGCCTTCAGCGGCGAAATTGGGGTGATAGATCATCAGTGGGATATGCGCGATTTCGTCATAGACCGGCATCCGGTTCTTCGCCCACCAGTCATGCTCGCCAAGCAGGAACCCATGGTCCGTGGTCAGGACCAGGGCGGTGTCGGCCCACAGATCATGCTGGTCAAAGACATCCAGAAGCTTGCCGAAATATTCATCTGTCATGGTGACAAGGGCGGCATAATTCGCCCTCAACTCGGCAATTTCCTCGGGGGTCTCCTTGACCCGGTCATAGATCGGCCAGTCCAGAATAGGACCGTCATATGAGGTTTTGTATCGATCACGGAACCGGGGCGGCGCATGGAACGGTTCATGCGGGTCGAAGCACTCAAGCTGCAGAAGCCAGTTATCGGACCGGTGATTGCGCTGCAGGAATTCATCGGCAAGCCTGAAAAGCTGCGGCGAGCAGTAATCCTCCTCATCCACCATGAATTGCCGGTTGATCATATAGTTGGTGCGATGC
>Ga0181581_10001045_pt1 | contig 21371 bp, 17 predicted proteins | sample 071ome_22_FD_132433 | JGI IMG/M metagenome (GOLD analysis project Ga0181581, IMG submission 132433) | Coastal salt marsh microbial communities from the Groves Creek Marsh, Skidaway Island, Georgia - 071404AT metaG (megahit assembly) | ecosystem: Environmental > Aquatic > Marine > Intertidal... | reverse complement strand
TCCTGCCTCCTGCCTCCTGCCTCCTGCCTCCGCTCTTACTTCGTCCCACCCGTCGGTGCCACACTGCGCTCCAGGAAAGGGTCGCAGTAAATATTCCTGGATGATGCCCCTTTCAGAAAAATCTGCTTTCGCATCCCGTGGACAAAATCCGGTGCTCCGCACAGATAGACGCGGGTCGTGGCCAAAGATGCTGTATCCATCAGCTCATCAACTACCTTTTCAACATTCCCGGATCTGATGTTGTCCACGACAGCTTCGCCGCTGTCTTCACGGGCACAGGGGATGTAATGAAAATTATCATGGCTGTCCTGCATGGCGGCCAGTTCTTCCACGCAATACAAATGGTCGGATGTCCGGCCGCCGTGATACAGGCTGATCTCGCCCTGGTGTCCCTGTTTCAATGCGTCCCTGGCAATGGCATACAGCGGTGCCAGGCCAGTACCGGTACCTGCCAGGATGATGGGGAAACTTTCCTTGCTGCCATTGCTGTAAAAACAGTCGCCAGCAGGGCCGCGCATGTGCAAGACATCGCCCGGGCTGGCTTCATTGAACAGCCAGCCGGTGAATATGCCCTGGCGGGTTTCACTGATATGAAATTCCAGGTACTGGTCATCCTCAAAGTTGTTGGCCACAGAGTAGCTGCGGGCAATGCCTTTCGGATTAATCAGCGTGACGTACTGGCCGGGAATGTAATGGAACATGGTGCCAGGTTCGCTAACGTCCATGATGAGTCTGACAGTGCGCTTGTTCAGGGGCTCTATGCTGCGGATGCTGACCTTGACGGAAAACTCATCCACGGTAGGCAGGGCGACACCAACGTCAGTGTCAGGAAACCACTGGCAGGCCAGGGTATAGCCTCGCTGTTGCAATGACTCCTTGATCCATTTTTTCGACTCCTGGGTGGCGTCGCAATCCACTGCTTTTACCAGGCAGGCCTGGCACATGCCGGCCTTGCAGGCATAGGGAATATGCTGGCCATTTCTCAGCAGGCAATCCAGAACGGATTCATACTGGTTCAATTCATAAGTCTGGTTTTTAAACGTTACTTTTGCCATGGGAGTCCGCTAAATCAAATGTCGTCGGGCGTCACTACTGCAACATATTTTGGAAAGGGGGCAGTATAAAGAGTACCCGGGCCAAACGCCATTTGGGGGAAGTGTGGAAAGTCCGGTTCAGGAGCCATTAATGGCAGACAGGGCATAACATGATGGATATTTCATGGACCACGACACTCGCGGTGCTCGCTATATTAGCGCCGTCAGATAGGGGATAATGTCAGGTTTTGGCTTTGGGCAGGTTTTCATGCCGACAGATGTTGCAAATCCGGTCACGCTTTTTCTGGCCTCGGCTTCGCCGAGACGTCGGGAAATACTTGGCCAGCTGGGTATAGCACACCAGGTGCTGCCGCAGGATGTGGACGAAAGTCATATCCCGGGCGAAACACCAGCCGAGTATGTCTGCCGACTGGCCAGGGCAAAGGCCCAGGCTGCCCTGAACACCCTGGGGGATCATAGTCAGTCAGCGTGCCTTGGGTCAGATACCACAGTGGTTTGCGAGGGGAATATTTTTGAAAAACCACGGGACCGGGATGATGCCAGGCGCATGCTTTCAGCCCTGTCTGGTCGTACTCACCAGGTGCTCACAGCTGTCGCCCTGGCAACGGCAAATAATGTCCAGGTGAAGGTATCCGAATCCCGGGTGACATTCCGGGAGCTGACAGATGCCGAAATCGACAATTACTGGCAAACGGGTGAGCCTGCAGACAAGGCCGGTGCCTACGGGGTTCAGGGGTTGGGCGCCATGTTCATACAGGATATCAATGGCAGTTACAGCGGCATCATGGGCTTGCCCATTATGGAAACTGTTGCCCTGCTGTCAGCCACAGGCCTGACTGCCGAACGCATACTGGAGGCGCATTGTGACCGCTGAGATTCTCATCAATGCCACACCGATGGAGACCCGTGTTGCGCTCATTGATCAGGGGCTATTGCAGGAAATCTATGTCGAGCGCTGCAATCGCAAGGGGCCTGTCGGAAATATCTACATGGGCAAGGTTGTCCGCGTCATGCCAGGCATGCAGGCCGCCTTTGTCGATATCGGTCTGGAAAGGGCAGCGTTCATCCATACCCAGGATATTTCGCCAATCGACGCTGAAGGGTTCGAAGTAAACGAATCCCAGGACGTCCAGATTGGTCAGCTGCTGCAGGAAGGGCAGATGATCATCGTCCAGGTGGTCAAGGAACCCATTGCCAGCAAGGGCGCGCGCCTGACCACCCATCTTTCCATTGCCTCCCGCTACCTGGTGCTCATGCCGCGAAACCGGCATCTGGGTATTTCCCAGCGCATTGAAAGTGAAGAGGAAAGGGATCGCCTGCTGTCGCTGCTCAATGACTGTGTCGAACAGGCGGATATGAAAAACAGGGCCGGATTTATCCTGCGCACTGCAGCAGAAGGCGTGAGTGAAGAAGAGCTGAAAGCGGATATCGCCTTTCTGAAAAAGTTGTGGTCTGCGGTGGATCAGCGCATGGCCGACAGTCGTGAGATACGACCGCTGTACCAGGATCTGGTGCTTTACATGCGCGCCATGCGAGACCTGTTCCAGCCCGAGATTCAGCGCATCCGCGTGGATGACCAGCAGACCTGGCAGGAACTGAAGGATTTTTGCGCCCACTTCATGCCTGAAATTGACAGTCGGGTGGAGCTTTACCGGGAAGAGCGACCGCTGTTTGATCTCTACAGCGTGGATGATGAAATCCAGAAAGCCCTGAGCCGGACGGTCAAGCTCAAGTCCGGAGGCAATCTGGTCATTGACCAGAACGAGGCCATGACGACCATTGACGTGAATACCGGAGCCTTCCTGGGATCCAAAAACCAGGATGAAACCATTTTCAAAACCAATCTTGAGGCAGCCAAGGCCAGTGCCCGCCAGATCAAGGTGCGCAACCTGGGCGGGATCATCATTCTCGATTTCATCGACATGTTGAATGAGGAACACCGCCGGCAGGTGCTGCGAACCCTGGAAAAGGCCCTGGAAAAAGATCCGGTGCGCACCATGTTCACGGAAATTTCCGAACTCGGCCTGGTGGAAATGACCCGCAAGCGCAACCGGGAAAGCCTGGAGCAGATGCTGTGCCACGACTGTCCGACCTGTCAGGGCAGGGGCAAGGTGAAGACGCCGGAAACCGTGTGTTATGAAGTATTCAGGGAAATCCTGCGCGTGGCCAAGGCTTACGATAATGATTCAATCCTGGTGATGGCCTCACAGGAAGTGGTCGACAGGCTGCTGGACGAAGATGCTGCCATGGTGGCTGATATGGAAGAGCTGGTGGGCAAGAATATCCGTTTCCAGGTGGAACAGATGTATAACACCGAGCAGTTTGATGTGGTTCTGTATTAGAGACCTTATTAGAGACAAATGGCCTTGAGATTTTCGATCAACCCGCATGACTGATCAGCAAACCGATAACACAGTCACGTCGACACCGGCACCGAGGAAGCGGTCATTTTTCCATCGGCTGCGGCTGATGTTGAAGTGGCCCTACCGTGTGAGCCTGACACTGCTGTTGCTGGTGACCGCCTATGTTACGGGTGGGCGTTTGCTTATTCATCTGGTTGCCACCCAGCAGGATGCTGTCGAAAGTCGCCTGAGTGCGGTACTGGGCACGCCTGTCAGTATCAGCACACTTGAAGGGGGGTGGTTTCGATTTTCTCCCGTGATCAATATCAGGGACCTGGGAATTTATAACGCTGAAAATCCCGAGGCCTCTCATCTGGTGCCCAATCTGTCCATCAGGCTGGATGTGGCGAACAGCCTGCTCAGACGGCAGCTGGTGATCGAACAGGTCATCCTCCATGAGCCCGGCTTGGGTTTGCGTGAAACGGAAACTGGCAGCTGGACCCTGGCCGGGCTTGCAGGTGGGGGTGCAGATTATACCGATGCCATTATCGACTTCCTGCTGGGGACCGGGCGTCTGAGCATTGTTGAAGCCGATCTTTTTCTGCAGTGGCAGGATGGCCGCCGGCTTGATCTGGACAATATCTATATAGATCTGGCCAATGGGGATAACCAGCATCGTGCGCAGGTTCAGGCCAGGATTGCCGGCCAGCCAAGTCCTTTTCAGATGCAGTTGGCTTTTTCCGGCGATCCCCGCGATAAAGCCTTTGGGGACGCGTATCTGCATTCCACCCAATTGGGGCTTGCTGATCTGGTTTCTCTGCCTGGACTTGATCTGGAGCAGCTTGAAGCCAGTGCTGATGTCTGGGTGAGCCTGCAGGAATCCGGTGAGCTTGCCATTCAGGCAGCAGTATCCCGGATGTCGATACTGGGGCAGGGCCAGGAAGACACATTGATTGATGCCATCACCCTGGAAAATGCCAGTGCACTGTTAAGTGCGAGGCATGCACCCGGGCAGGCCTGGCAGGTGTGGCTGGATGATGCTGAATTTGACTGGGCTTCCAGGCCCTGGAGTGCCGATGAGCTCTTTGCAGAGATTGATCCTGATATTGCTGCTAAACCGCTGAGCCTGATGGCAGCGGGTATTGATCTGGCCATGGTCAATGATGTTGTTGAAGACCTGCTGCGACTGCCTGCAAGAGGCGAGGAAGCGCTGGCTGACCTTTCTCCCGCCGGGAGCCTGGACAATGTCCGGTTTACCACCAATCTGGATGGCAGTTTTGAGGATGCCTTCCTCCTGCAGGGCAACCTGAGGCATGCGGCCGTGGGGGCGTGGGCTGGCGCACCGGCAGGCAGCGGCATCGACGGCTATCTGGAAGTGAGTAAAAGCAAGGGGATGGTCGAACTGGCCTCCACGGATTTTGGCATCCATCTGCCAAGAATTTTTGATGATGCCTGGCAGTATGACTCTGCCCGCAGCCAGGTGAACTGGGAAATCAATGACTCACTGGTCCATGTCTGGAGCAGCATCATTGATGTCCAGAATGATTTTCTGCACAGCCATGTGCAATTTGATTTGTCCAATACCCGCAATTCAACGGGCGAGACTGAAACTGATCTCACGCTGTTGATCGGTATTCTGGATTTTGATGCCTCACAGAAATCCCTGTATCTGCCGACGCTGGAAAAAGTGAGAGGCACCATGGAATGGCTGGATGAAGCCCTGCTTGATGGTCATATCACCAACAGCGGTTTTGTGTCCCGTACCCGACTCAGTCCCGGTGCCACAGAAAATGACAGTACCATGCTCACCTTCTATAACGTCAGTGAAGGCGAGCTGAAGTTTCTCCCTGACTGGCCTGCCGTCAGCGGCATTGATGCATCGGTAGTCGTGGATAATCGTGACGTGGATATATCCGCCGCAGCCGGCATGATTGAGGGCATTCCCCTGAAGGATACTGTTGCCGCCATCCGGCCCGCTGAGAACGGTTCCCTGCTTTCCCTGACTGGCAATGCCGATACCAGTACCGCATCAGGTATGGCGTTCCTGCGCAACACACCGGTGCGGGACAATATAGGCGACTTCATCGACAACTGGCAGGGTGAGGGCAGTGTGCACGTGGATCTTGCCCTGGGTATTCCTCTGGGCAACCCGGGCAGCGAGAACGATATCAGGGTGGATGTGGTCAGCAATCGCAGCACCCTGACAATACCGGAATATTCACTGTCCATTGCAGACCTGCGCGGACGGGTGAATTTCCAGACCGGCAAGGGCCTGTCTGCCAGCGCCCTGAGCGGCAAGCTGTTTGATTTTCCCATCGCGGCAACCATTGAAGCCTATAACGAGGAAACCGGTGACGGGGATTACATCAGCGGAACGCGGATCGTGGGCAGCGGCAGGGCATCACGCAATGCCCTGCAGACGTGGGAAGGACAGCCGCAGTTTGTCCGGGATGTCCTGAATTTTGCCAGCGGAGAAGTTGATTATCTGGCAGAGATCAATATCCCTTCGGCGTCCGGGTCGGGTGAAAACGGCACCAGCCTGCGGGTAACTTCGGAGCTGCTGGGCCTGGCCATCGATATGCCTTATCCCTTTGCGAAAACCGTGGAGCAGATTCGCCCCCTGGTGCTCCTGATCAATTTCGCCGATTCGGAAGAGTGGATTTCAACGCGCTTCGACAACCGCATTGCTGCCAATCTCAGAATCATGGATGGTGAATTTGCCGGAGGCAGGGTAACCCTGGGCCCCGGGATGCAGGCAATGACGTTTGGGCCGGTCGACCTGATGGAGCCGGGACTGGTCTTCAACGGTTATATCGACCGTTATGATTACGAAGCCTGGGACCAGGCCGCCCTCAGGTTTTCAGAACAGTCTGTGGGTGAGGGAGCCTCCATGGCAGGACTGATTACGCTGGTGGATGTGGATGTCGGCCGTCTGTCTGTTGTCGGACAGGAGCTTGAAGAAGTCCGCACCCAGGTCCGGCGCAGTAGTATGTCGCTTGATGAGGTTGACGCAGTCGCTGACGGTTGGCTGGTCAGCCTGGAAAATGGCATCCTCAAGGGTGACTTCCTGTTTCCGGATGATCTTGTACAGCCCTGGCGCATTGATCTTGATTATCTGCATCTGCCGGATGATGAAGAGGATAAAGAGGATGAAGCCGTTGACAGTGATGAACCGCCAGCAGAGGAGGTGGATGTTCTGGCAGAGGTCATCCCGTCCGAGTTGCCGGACATGGATTTCAGCACCGATGAATTCATGCTGGGCACCAAGAACTTCGGTGCCTGGGAATTTCAGCTCAGAACCAATGGCGATGCGGCCTCCATTTCCAATCTGCACATGACCACGCCGGATGCCCGTATCCGGGATTTTTCCGACCAGAGCGGCGCCAACATGAACTGGCGTTTCAGCAATGGTATGCATACCACAAGCTTTGCGGGCTTGTTCCATGCTGCCGACCTTGCCGAGGTGCTGCCGGGTTGGGGCTATGATGCCAACGTGGAAAGTGAGGAGGCCTCCTTCATCAGCAATTTGCAGTGGAGCGGTTCACCTGCTGCATTCAGTCTGGACAAGGCGGTCGGCAATGTTGTGCTCAACATCCGGGATGGCCGTTTTGTGGATATCGATTCCGGCGGCAGCCGTTTGTTCGGCGCTTTCAGTTTTGATTCTCTGGTGCGGCGCCTGCAGCTGGATTTTTCCGATCTTTATGAAAAGGGGCTGGCCTATGACGATATCAATGGGCGCCTGCAGTTCAACCGGGGTATTGTCAAAACTGATGGCCCTTTCAGGATAGATGGCCCCTCCAGCCAGATTTCCATCAATGGGGAAATCAACCTGCTGAGGGAAACCATTGATGCGGATATGCAGGTTAATGTACCCCTGAGCCAGAACCTGTCGGTGCTGGCAGGTTTACTGGGCGCCTGGCCCATTGCCCTGAGCACCTTCATTGCCAGCAAGATTTTTGAAGACCAGGTGGACGACTTCACCACCCTGCTGTACCGCCTTGAAGGGCCGTGGGAAGATCCCACCTCCGGCTTCGAGGCATCAGATGAATTGCTGGAAGTCAGCCAGGAAGCCCTGGAAGAAGCCCAGGCCAGTGCAGCAGCCCGACAGGATGCCCCGGCCAGTGGCAGCACTGCCGAATCTGAAAACACCACCCCCTGATACCCTGTTCTGGAAACTGCCATGGATAAAAGTCTAGCCACCAACCTGATTGCCCTGTTGATTGTTATCGCGGGTTTTTTCATCCCCGATTTCACCGGGGAGCTGGTGCTCAACACGGGGATGTTTGCCTTGTCCGGTGGTTTCACCAACTGGCTTGCTGTCCATATGCTGTTTGAAAAAGTACCCGGTTTTTACGGCTCAGGTGTCATTCCCGCACGTTTCGAGGAATTCAAGACCGGGATCAAGCATCTGGTCATGACCCAGTTTTTCAACCAGGAAAACCTCGAGAATTTCTTCAGTAAATTATCCCCCGGCGGTCCTGACAGCGAAGAGGAAAACCAGCTGGCGGGCATTATTGATTCGGTGGACCTGAACGCCGCATTTGATTCCCTGGTGGAGGTCATCATGAACTCTTCCTTTGCCAGTATGCTGTCGATGTTTGGCGGCGCCCAGGCCCTGGAGCCCCTGAAAGACCCCTTCGTGGAAAAAATGCGCGAGTTACTGCTCAGTGTGGGCGAGGATCCGGAAATACTCGGCAAGTTGAAAGGCGATACGGCGGGCAACCTGCTGGGCAAGGTTGAACTGATTGTGGATCAGCGCCTGGATGAACTGACACCGCAGCTGGTCAAGGAAATTATCCAGCAGATGATACGCAAGCATCTTGGCTGGCTGGTGGTCTGGGGTGGTGTGATTGGCGGCCTGATCGGTTTTCTGGCCACCTTGCTGCTGCCCTGACAGTGAAGGTGTCAATCAACGCGGAATAAATATCACCGGGTTGTCTTCGTCACCGTTCAGGGTGTCGATGGTTTCCTCGTCCAGGATGCGCAGATCCGGCAGACTCAGATTGCCCCCGGTATTGTTTTCCCGAGTGTTGGCCGCAGGTTGCACAGCAGACCGGGTCGATGGCAGGGCAGGACGCTGGACTACCGGTAACCAGAGCCGGGACGGATACTGGCTGTTGTGGTGCAGCATATCCCGTCCCCTGGTGTCCATCAGGGCGCCGTCATTCACCGGGATGATTTCCAGAATAATGCGGCTTCCCGCACTGAAGTGGTAGGCGCTCTGCCTCAGGCCAATATCCAGCTGGTAAACCTGGCCTGGCACAAGTGCTTCGCTGTCCTGCTGGGCGTATACCGGTTGGTATGCCTTGCTCAGTGCCGCATTTTTCCGGCGCATGGAAGCCTTCAGGCTGCCATGGGAGACAGTTATTTCAGTGAAGGATTCGGTGCCCTGAAACAGCTCGGGTTCTTCATCTTCAAGAAATATCCCGGGCAGGAGCGGGCTTGGAGTCAGTGTCCTGTAGACAATTTCTTCCTTGAGAATGACGTCAAAAGCCATGTCATTCAGTGAACTGGAGGCAAACAGCTCCAGCATGATGGGGCCTGCAATTTCCAGATCTTCAGCCAGGGGGGCAGACTCGTAGAGCATGCGGGAATCGCGCTGGCGTCGTTCAAGGGTACTGAACCCGGGAGTGCCGGATTGCCGCGACTGGTCTAGGTTGCCCAGTGCGGCATCGGCACCGTTGTTCAGGAACCAGGATTCAAATTCGATATTGCCAGGAGGCCAGGTGCTTTCCCGCTTGATGCTGTCCTGCCCTCGAACCTGGTAGCGGATGCGCGGTTGGGCAATAAAGGGTGAAGAAGCATTCCTGCCATTAAAGCACCACTGGTAAAAGGGCAGCAGTTCCCGTCCCAGCAGGGCAGTGTCCTGATACAGCGGGGTGGTTTCGCCGGGATTGGTGATCAGCAGTTTGTTGATGGGATTTAACCCGGCCATGGCCAGCACAGTGCCGGAGATATCCGGCGTCAGTCTATCCAGGCTCCAGTCGTGAAAGGCAAATACCGGGACATTGACCAGTCTGACGCTGTCCAGACTGCTGCGTTCACGCCAGAATTCATCATAGCTCGGATGGCTCAGCTGCACCGCCCTGAAATCCAGGTCAACGATGCGCTCAATGCCGGGTGTGTAGGCATTGCCTAGTCGAATCTCGCGATCGTACCAGTCGTTGACCAGGGCGTTGCTGGCCAGTCCGCCGGGACTCACCAGGTCGCGAAAGGGATTGAGGCTGCCGTTGATCGGGGCAATACAGGACAGGTGCGGCGGGTTCTGTATGCCCAGTTGCCACTGGGACGTGGCATAGTACCCGGCACCGGTGCCGGCTACCTGGCCGTCTGACCAGGCTTGTTCGGCAATCCATTCCACCACTTCGTAGTGGTCCTGCTGCTCGTCACGGTCAAAAAAGGAGAAACTGCCTGTCGAATTTCCGGTTCCCCGGATATCGACAACCGCGACGTTATATCCCTGGTTCACATACCAGGCCACAGGACCCACCTGTGATCCATTGTCAGTCAGGATATCCCGGGTATGCGGATAGGGGCCGGCGGCATAGAGTGTGGGGTGGCGGTCATTATCATCAGGACGATAAATATCCACGCTCAGGGTTTCCCCGTCGCGCATTGCCACCGGGATATTGTCGGCAGCCAGCACCTCGCCAAAAAGGGTTGGTATCGACTCAAAGACGTCAGTTTGCTGTTCCGCGTCGTCCTCACTGGCTCCCATGGCGGGCAAGCACAGCACCAGGGCCGCCGCCATTAACAGGGACGACTGATGCCGCACTGATATTGCAGACAGACCAGTTGAGCCAGGGGGCAGCATTGACCCCGGTGGGGCGATGGCAGGCTGTTCAGAGTGATGCGTCATTCAAGGCCAGATTTTACGGGGTTGTCAGGGTCCAAACCGCAGGATTATACCCTTATTCTCCGCGAGCTGTCCTGATGGCCGGGTTTGAAGGGGCGGGCCGGGATTTCACATGGTACCTGGGGAAAAACCATGGCTTTTTTAGTCTGACATGGCCAGCCTGAAACACTGATACCTAATGATTTACCCCTATAAAAACCGGTAAAAAACCACTCCAAGTGGTGTAAAGAAAACGCTTGTACTAGAATTCGCGGCCAACTCGTTGCCGACCTTCCCAGCAACCTTCACTATATAAAAACTATATTTAACCGAGAGTTTGAAAATGGCCCGTCCCGTAGAATTTGAACGAAATACTGTACTGTCAAATGCCATGGAGCAGTTCTGGAAGGAAGGCTTTGAAGCCAGCTCTGTGCAGAAGCTGCTTGATGCCACCGACATCAATCGTGGCACCCTGTACAACTCTTTTGGCGACAAGGACACTTTCTTCAAATCCTGTGTGGACAAGTACTCGGAATTGAACAAGGCCAATATCGACGCCACCCTTGGCAATGGCAAGCTCAATGGCTGGAAGGCTGTCGAATCCTTTTTCGATGTCATGATCATTTCAGCCCCTAAAAAGCAGCGGGGGATGGGTTGCCTGCTGGTTAACTCGGTGTGCGAAAGCATCATCTGGGACAAGGAAATGCAGAAAGTCATCAAGGGCGGACTGAATGTGATTCGCAAGGCTATGCTGGCCAGAACCAAAGAACTGGAAAAGGGCAAATTGCTCAAACGCGGCCTGAAGGCAGACACTGCCGCAGACCTGTTGATGAACCTTTACAGTGGACTGCAGGTTGGTGCCCGCAGCGGTAAAACCCCTAAACAGCTGGCTGAACAGCTGGCATTTACCCTTGGCTCAATGAAAAAATAATAAAAACAAAGAGTTATGTTTATAAAAAAGAGGGCCTTGGCCCTCTTTTTTGTGGTCGGCGCATCCCTGGTGTCAGGAGGCTGATAATGGGGTGAAAACCTTGAATTGTGTGGTCTGTACCGGTGTTGTGCTCGTCTCTGAAGGTGATATACTCGCTCTCCTGCGAGGGGGATAGCCAGTCAGCCATAGGCAACAACCTGGGTAATCAGGGTAATAAAATGGGGCTGGATCAACACGAAACACTCGTAATACGTTTCAAAACGTAAAAAACATAAAACACATTATATTCAGACCCGATTTTCAGGGCTCTCGCCAAAAATTCAGCGTTTTAGGGGTAATTAATGAAAACTGTAGCCGGTTCAATGATCAAGAAGAAAAAGGACGAATCCAATATCGACCTGACGCCGATGTTGGATGTGGTATTCATCCTGCTGATTTTCTTCGTCGTCACCGCATCCTTCCTGAAAGAGAATGCCATGGATATCGAAGGCCAGGATCCGAACAACAATCCTCCACCGCCTTCAGCCGATACGCCCAAAAACGTCCTGATCCAGATTGATTCCCGCAACCAGATTTTCTTCAATCAGGAACGTATCGATATTTCAGCGGTTCGTGCCAGGGTTGCATCGGCCCGCGCTGAAAATCCAGCCGCTTCTGTCATTATTCGTCCGAATAAACAGTCCAATGCAGAAGTTCTGGTCAGAGCCATGAACTCAGCCAGGGAAGCTGGCGTCCAGACTATCTCCGTTATGGAATAAGTTTTTCGGACAACAGGTTTGATGAGCAGCCCGGGTATATCCCGGGCTGTTTGTTTTCGGGGTTCGCAAAAGCAGGTAAAGGCGGTGGAAAAGGGTGCAAGAAGGTGAAAGACGGCCAAAAAAAAGCATCACCGTGTTACGCTAGGCGACGTTTGAATTGAATAACACTATTTGGGGGAAAGCGTTATGACACTGGTTATCCTGATCATCATTCTGGCCTTGATTGAATTCATCGGCTTTTCCATGCGCGTGGGCTGGGCTCGCGGAAAATTCGGCGTGCATGCACCGGCGACTTCCGGCCATCCGGAATTCGACAAGCATTTCCGTGTCCAGCAGAACACCCTTGAGCAGTTGGTGGTTTTTGTTCCTGCACTGGTGTGTTTTGCCATCACCGCTGAAAATGTCGGTTGGGCTGGACACAATATCGGCGCGTTCCTGGGCGTGGTCTGGCTGATCGGCCGTTTTATTTATGCCATGAGTTACGTGCGTGATCCTGCCAGTCGCGGTCTGGGCTTTTTACTGACCTTTGCACCTACGGCCATCATGATTCTGGGTTCACTGGCCGCCATTCTCACGTCCCTGATCTGACAACAGACTGCAGTAGACCCATGAAAAATCTCTGGCAAGATGCTGAAGCGGCAAAATTCCAGGATTCCGACCTGGCCATGCGTGTGTATTCCTCGCGCCTGCTGGGACAGAATCCGGACCTGGTTCTGCACGGCGGCGGCAACACCTCGGTAAAAAGTCGGACCACCAACATTTTCGGCGCCCAACAGGACACGCTGTTTGTGAAGGGTTCCGGTTGGGACCTGAAAACCATCGAGGCGCCCGGCTATGCGCCGTGCAGCCTGGCCTATCTGCTGGCCCTGGCAGAGCTTGAGTCCATGACCGACAGCGAGATGATGCAGCAGTTGCGTCTGTCACTGCTCGACCCCGGCGCCCCGACACCCTCAGTGGAAGCCATCCTCCACGCCATCATTCCCTACAAGTTTGTCGATCACACCCATACCGATGCCGTGGTGGCGGTCAGCAATACCCCGGATGGTGAGAACATGCTCGGCGACATTTTTGGGGAAGACGTGTTGATCCTGCCCTACATCATGCCGGGCTTTGTGCTGGCCCGGCAGGTACATGAACATACCCAGTGGCTGGACTGGTCCACCATCAAGGGGATTTTCCTGATGCATCACGGCCTGTTCACCTTTGCTGATGAGGCACGGGAGAGCTACGACAACATGATTGCCCTGGTATCCCGGGTTGAAGAATATCTTGAAGACAAAGACATCCTGAACAACCAGGCCGGTGCGGTTTATTCCCTGGATGCCGGTGACTATGTCCAGCTAACCCGTATCCGTGCCCAGGTGGCGCATCAGGCCGGGCGTCCCATGATCGCGTCTCTGGATACCTCAGAGCAGGCAGCAGGCTTTGCCAGTCTGGATAACATGGCATCGATAGCCAGCCGTGGTCCCATCACGCCAGACCACACCATTCATACCAAGGTGCATCCGGCTATTCTGGTGGATGCCGATCCGGTGCAGGATATTGATACCTATGCCGTGGAGTACCGGGCCTATTTCGACCGGCATAACGATGGTTCATTGACCTGTCTGGATGCTGCGCCTCGTCTGGCTGTATGGCAGGGCAAAGGCATACTGGCTTTCGGGCAGAACATTAAGCGCTTGCAGGTGGCCGCTGATATTGGTGAACACACTATCAAGGCCATTCAGTGGGGCGAAGCGCTCGGGGGGTGGCAGGCCCTGCCAGAAGCCGATCTGTTTGCCGTGGAATACTGGGAGCTGGAACAGGCCAAACTCAAGAAGGCCGGCAGCAGTCCCGAGCTTGAAGGCAAGGTCGCCCTTGTCACCGGCGCGGCCTCGGGTATTGGCAAGGCCTGCGTGGACGAACTGGTGGCCTGCGGTGCCTGTGTGATTGCCCTTGATATCAATCCCGCCATCGCTGATATGTTTGCGTCCTCCCAGGTCCTGGGCTGGGCCTGTGACGTCATGGACGTTGATGCTGTCAGCCAGGGCATCATGACCGGTATCACCCGCTTTGGCGGCCTGGACATCCTGGTCAGCAACGCCGGTGCTTTCACGCCCAGTGAGTCCATCGCCGGGATGTCGGATGACAATTGGCAAAAGAGTCTGGACCTTAACCTGACTTCCCACATGACCCTCATGCGTGCTGCCTTGCCTTACCTGGAGCATGGCTTGGATCCGGCTGTGGTCATCATTGCCTCGAAAAACGTGCCCGCGCCGGGACCAGGTGCCGGGGCCTATTCGGCAGCGAAGGCGGGACTCACCCAGTTGGCCAGGGTGGCTGCCCTGGAGTTGGGTGACAAGGGGATACGCGTGAATGTTCTGCATCCCAATGCAGTATTTGATACGGCAGTATGGGATGAAGAGACCCTGAAAAAACGCGCCGACCAATACCGCCTGACCGTGGATGAATACAAACAGAACAATGTCCTGGGCAAGGAAGTGCGCAGCCGTGATGTGGCCATCCTGGCCCGGATATTTGCGAGCAGGGACACCTCTTGCACCACGGGTGCCCAGGTGCCGGTGGATGGGGGGAATGATCGTGTTATCTAGACGGAGGCAGGGCCGTCTCCTGCATCCTCTGGAAAAAATCGGTAAGCTTTGAGCCTAGGAATGTCAAGGGAAAGCTTTTCCGCACCATCTGGTTCGACCCTACCGATGGCCGGGTCAAGATCATCGACCAGACCCGCCTGCCGCATTTTTTTGATGTGCATGCCCTGGATACGCTGGAGGATGCCTGTTACGCCATTCGTCATATGCAGGTCAGGGGGGCGCCCCTGATTGGGGCTGCTGCGGCATTCGGGCTTTACCTGGCGTTGAAGCAGGGGAGTGAGGCCAAGACGGCGGCCAATGCCTTGCTGGCAACCCGTCCCACAGCCGTGAATCTGCAGTGGGCTCTCAATCGTGTACTCAGGGCAGTCGACGGACACGCCGATCCGGTCGCTAAGGCCCTGGATGAGGCCATGCAGATTTGCGATGAAGATGTGGCCCACTGCACGGCCATAGGTCAACATGGCGTTACCCTTATTCAGGCTTTGGCTGAAGCCGGCAGGCAGCCGGTGAATATTCTTACCCATTGCAATGCCGGCTGGCTGGCCACGGTGGATCGGGGGACAGCACTGGCTCCCATCTATGAAGCCTGGGAAGTGGGCATTGAGGTGCATGTGTGGGTGGATGAAACCCGTCCCCGCAACCAGGGCGCCAGTCTGACTGCCTGGGAACTCGACAGGGAAGGCATTCCCCATACCGTGATTAGCGATAACGCCGGCGGTCACCTGATGCAGTCCGGCCAGGTGGACCTGTGCCTGGTGGGCAGTGATCGCACCACCTTCCGCGGTAATGTCTGCAACAAGATTGGCACGTACCTCAAAGCGCTTGCAGCCCACGATAATGGCGTACCGTTTTACGCGGCAGTACCGCTATCCAGCATCGATTGGGACAGTGACGAGGTGCCCATAGAAGAACGCGATGCCGGAGAAATTACCCATATCCAGGGTCTAAATGCACAGGGACAGCTCGATACGGTAAGATTGACGCCGGCCAGCAGCCGGGCCATCAATCATGCCTTTGATGTCACCCCCGCAAGGCTGGTGACCGGACTGATAACCGAGAAAGGTATATTCCCGGCAACTGAAGCCGGGTTGTCAGCATTGGCAGAAGTCATAAAAGATCAGGTGTAGTTATCTCGTATGGGCGCAGAGCAGTACCACAAGTATTCAGGCATTTCTGGCAAACTCAGACGTTTGGCCTTGTCTCTTGTCTCTTGCCTCTTGTCTCTTACCTCGTCTCTGTGTGTTGCCGCCGCCGAAGAAGTCCCTGTCTACAAAGCCGAAGTGATTAACACCTACCCGCATGACCCTCAGGCCTTCACACAGGGCCTGGTATTTCATGAAGGCCAGTTGTACGAAGGCACCGGGCGCAAAGGCCAATCCACCCTGCGCCGTGTGGCCTTGGAAAGTGGTGAGCAGTTGCAGCGCCATGACCTCAACAGCCGCTACTTTGGTGAAGGCATCACCATCATGAATGACCGCATCTACCAGCTGACCTGGCAGTCTCACGTGGGCTTTGTCTATGACCTGGCCAGCTTCAACCAGGAGAAAAGTTTTTTCCTGGCAGGGGAAGGTTGGGGCATCACCAATGATGATGACTCCCTCTATGTGAGTGATGGCAGTGCCTGGATTCGTGTGCTCGATCCGGAATCCCTTACCCAGAAAGACCGCCTGCATGTGATGTTCAATGGCCAGCCGCTGCAGTTTCTCAACGAACTGGAATTCATCAATGGCGAGATCTGGGCCAATATCTGGTACCAGGATGTGATTGCGCGCATCGATCCGGAAACCGGCAACGTCAACAGCCTGGTGGACCTCAGCGGTCTTTATCCGGGGCGTCGATCCCGCGACGAGGTGCTCAACGGCATTGCCTGGGACGCGGAGAACGAGCGCCTGTTCGTGACCGGCAAGTTGTGGTCTTCCCTGTTTGAAATCAAAATCAGTCAATGAGCTGGACTCAGAAAACCATCACCCTGAAACCGCGTGCACGGGGCTTTCACCTGGTCACGCGAGAACTGGTCGAGCAGTTGCCGGAATTGGCTGACTACACCATCGGCAAGGCCCACTTCTTTCTCCAGCACACCTCGGCGTCCCTTGGTATCAACGAGAATTGTGAAGCCGAGGTGCGGGAAGATCTGGAGCGCCACTTCAATACCCTGGCCCCTGAAAATGCCCCGTATTATGTGCACACCTATGAAGGCCCTGATGACATGCCGGCTCACATCAAAAGTGGCCTGCTCGGCTGCGAACTGACCATTCCGATCAGTCAGGGGCGCCTGGCGCTGGGCACCTGGCAGGGCATCATGCTGGGTGAACACCGGGATCATGGGGGCGCCCGCCGACTTGTTGTCACGCTGGAAGGTGAGTAAACCGGCATGGTTCGTATCCTTGTCGTTTGTCTAAGCCTGATGCTGAGCGCCTGCGAGTCGGTTAGTTTCTATACCCAGGCCATACGCGGGCAGATTGCCATCTTCAGCAAGCGGGAAGATATTGCTGACCTGGTGGCAGACCCGGCCACTGATCCGGTACTCAAACAGCAGCTGGAAACCATTCTGGATATCCGCACCTTTGCCGAGAGCGAGCTGTCGCTGCCGGTGAGCAAAAACTTTTCCACCTATGCAGACATCGGCCGCCCCTACGTGGTGTGGAATGTGTTTGCCGCGCCGGAGTTTTCCCTGTCATCGCGCCAGTGGTGTTATCCCGTTGCCGGGTGTGTGTCCTACCGGGGGTATTTTGCAGAGGAAGACGCCAGGGCCTATGCCGATGATCTCGCGGATGAGGGGCTGGACGTCTATGTCGGTGGGGTGGCCGCCTATTCCACCCTGGGCTGGTTTTCCGATCCCGTGCTCAATACCGTGATAAGGCGTGATCGCTATCGTCTGGCGGCGCTGATCTTTCATGAGCTGGCCCACCAGGTGGTCTATATTCCCGGCGATACCGAATTCAATGAAAGCTTTGCTACCACCGTGGAGCTGGAAGGCCTGAAACGCTGGCTTGATGCCACCGGTGAAGATGATGCTGAAGAGCGGGTTGCCCAGGCCAGCCGGGAGAAACAGAATCAGCAACAGTTTGTGGGGCTGGTGCAGGCCTATTTGCCGCGTTTTGCCGCGCTGTATGAATCCGGTGTGGATGAGGCTGCGATGCGCCGGGAGAAACAGCAGCTGGTGAGTGATCTGAGGGAGGAATACCAGGGCTTAAAAGCGGACTGGGACGGCTTTGATGCCTACGACAACTGGTTTGCCACGGACATCAACAACGCCAAGCTCAACACGGTCGCCACCTATTTCAAACGGGTACCGGCCTTTGAGCAGATCCTGGCGGAATCCGGTAATGACCTGACGGTGTTCTTCCAACGGATAGAAGCCCTGGCGGCGCTGTCAAAGGAAGAGCGCAAGTCCTATCTTGATGGTCTGGCCCCTTAGGCGCAGGCGGACTGTGATAGAATTCAGCACCATAAAGCACAAAAACATAAATAGCATTGTCGAATAATAAACACGTACAAGAACAGGGAACCCCACCATGATTATCAAACCCCGCGTACGCGGCTTCATGTGCATCACCACCCACCCCACCGGCTGCGATGCCAACGTCAAACGGCAGATAGATTACGTCAAGGCCAATGGCCCCATCGCCGGAGGCCCGAAAAACGTGCTGGTGATCGGTGCGTCCACGGGTTACGGCCTGGCTTCCCGGATAACATCGGCCTTTGGCAGTGGTGCCTCCACGCTTGGTGTGTTCTTTGAAAAGGAAGGCACAGATGCCAAGCCCGGTTCTGCCGGCTGGTACAACTCCGCCGCCTTCCACAAGTATGCCGAGGCCGAAGGCCTGTATGCGAAAAGCATCAATGGCGATGCCTTCTCTGACGAGATCAAGCAGAAGGTGATCGACACCATCAAGGCTGACATGGGGCAGGTAGACCTGGTGGTCTATTCCCTGGCCTCACCACGCCGCACCCATCCCAAAACCGGGGAAGTACATACCTCGACCCTGAAACCCATTGGCAAGGACATCACCATGCGCGGGATCAATACCGACAAGGAACAGATCCAGGAGATGCCAGTGGCTGCCGCCAATGCCGAAGAGATTGCCAACACCGTGGCCGTCATGGGCGGGGAAGACTGGCAGATGTGGCTTGATGCATTGAAAGACGCCGGTGTGCTGGCGCAGGGCTGCAAGACTACCGCCTATACCTACCTGGGCGCCGAGCTGACCTGGGACATCTACTGGAACGGCACCATCGGTGAAGCCAAGAAGGATCTCGACAAAAAAGCCAATGCCATTCAGGAATCTCTCAGCGACCTTGGCGGTGAAGCCAAAGTCTCTGTACTCAAAGCGGTTGTTACCCAGGCTTCCTCAGCGATTCCTATCATGCCGCTGTACCTGTCACTGCTGTTCAAGGTGATGAAGGAGAAGGGCACCCACGAAGGCTGTATTGAACAGGTGGATCTGCTGTTCCGGGAAAGCCTGTACGGCGCATCGCCCCGTGTGGACGAGGATGGCCGCTGGCGTGCCGACTACAAGGAACTGGAGCCCGAGGTACAGCAGGCCGTTGCCGATCTGTGGGAGCAGGTGCAGACCGACAACATCAGTGACATCACTGACTTTGCCGGTTACAAGCAGGAATTCCTCAACCTGTTCGGTTTCGAGATGCCGGGCGTGGACTACGAGGCGGATGTGAATCCGGAAGTGCCCATTGCCAATATGGTGTAGCGCTAATTAAAAAGGGAGCAGTGACAGGCTCCCTTTTTTGTAGAACAGATTTTTTATGACCAGATGTATTCAAACCACCTTCATTAGAATAACAACCAGGGAAACTACCCATGCTTGATCCCAAACTGATACATGAAATCAGCCTGCTCATGCTCTACGACACCACCAACCCCCAGGAAGGCATCAAGGTGCACAAGGATGCCGACCCCAACAAGATCGCTGCAGCCCAACGCTTGCATGAACTGGGGATTATTACCTTGAGTGATGGCGGGTATCTGACCGCCCGCGGCCAGGAAGCAGCGGAGCATGCCGAAGCGTTGGTGAATTTGCTGCAGGCGGAGTTGCAGTTGAATTGAACAGACTCATATAAAAAAGCCCGCATAGAGCGGGCTTTTTAGTCAATGGGTTTATTGCCAGCCCTGAATCCAATGGCTGCAGTCCTTCAATGAGCGCCAGTCGATGCTTTCCAGGCGCTTTGTCAGGACGGCTTCAAGTTCACAAAGGGTCACGTCACCATCATCGTCATATTTCACACGGGAAACAATGAAATGCTTTTCCTTGTTAACCGGCTTCACGGCTGTCCATTTGCTGTGTTTCAGTTTGGCGGGATTGATGTTATTGAGTGGTTGTTTCATCTTTGAATGGTTGTGATAACAGATCAGGCTAAGACGAAGCCGGCGTCCCAGCCCGAAGGGCGTTATTAAAGGGATTGTTAGGTGGCCAAATCCTACTGGCTAATAACAACATAACCTAACACCATTATTAAAACTCCCATAGGCAACAACGCTAGGGACTGCGTTAATTTTGAATAATTCCATTTCCACATTGCGCTGATCCAATTTCCTGCAATTGATGCAAGACCCATCCAGCGAACCGGTGGTGGATACATACTTGCATACAGACAGAAACCCATAGAAATAATCGCGCCAGCTATTCGAAACTTCTGATTCTTTAAGTATATGCCGGCACCTATAAACAATATGCCGATAATTGCACTGGGCCAACCTAAAAGAATAATCAATATTAGGGTCATACCTGGATTAGCCACCTAACATTTGTATATCGAGCGTGCTCGCTTTACTACTTGGTCGTAATTTGATCAGTCGTAACACACTGACTTATCTAATAAAAAATCTTCACTTTTTTCATGCTCGCTTTAAACCGAGCCTGCACGTTTGCAATCACTGGATGCGCGTTATTTATCTGGTGGGGGAATTAAGGTTCTGAATTCCCTGGCAATTTGTTTACATCCTGGTAACAAAGCGAGCGCCTGAAAGCGGTAAAGCGTGCCATATCTTGGCGGGATTGCAAATATATGTTCTTTGCCCACGGAAGAATGCCCACGTGGATTGAGTAAAATGATGAAGCGCGAGCGGCATGGTTGGCATCATTTTTGTATTTGTAAATGAGGGCGATAAAAAAGCCGGGGTTTTCAGGCCCCGGCTTCCGGTTTTGCTTTTGCTGTATCTGCTTAACCGATACGCACTGTCCGCGGGAACTGGCCGTAGTTTTCCCAGCGAGTGGGTTTCTCCGGCATTTCTTCCATGGTTTCCTGGACGTGGCCGGTGACATCGGTGGCACGGGACACGATGGTGTGTTCGCCTTTGGAAGCGTTCTTCCAGGTGTAGTTGAACAGCTTCCAGGAGTACTTGGAGTTGCGTGGGTCCATCTCGGCTTTCTGCCACGGACCGCCGTCGATGCTCACTTCCACGCTTTGCAGCGGGGTGCCGTCGTTCAGGACGAAACCGAGGATGTTGTGGTCGCGGCCGGATTTGGTCACGCGCATGATGGAGGACTTCAGGCGAATCTTGGTGACTGAACGTTCTTCCCAGCGCTCAACACCGCCCACATTGCGCTTGGCCAGGGTGACGTAGTCGCGGCCCATGAAGCGGCCCATGTAGCGACGATCCTGTATGTGGATCTGGGTCAGCCATTTCACGTTGGAGACGCCGTACCAGCCCGGCACGATCACGCGCAGCGGTGCGCCATGGAACATGGGCAGGGGCTCGCCGTTCATTTCGTAGGCCAGCAGGATGTCGGGGTTCAGGGCATCATCAATGTGCATGCTGCGGCCGAAGTTCTGTTCCACTTCCATATCAAGATCAAGGCGGGTTTTTTCCATGCCGGTGTCGGCACCGTAGAACACCACTTCG
>Ga0181581_10001043_pt1 | contig 21401 bp, 20 predicted proteins | sample 071ome_22_FD_132433 | JGI IMG/M metagenome (GOLD analysis project Ga0181581, IMG submission 132433) | Coastal salt marsh microbial communities from the Groves Creek Marsh, Skidaway Island, Georgia - 071404AT metaG (megahit assembly) | ecosystem: Environmental > Aquatic > Marine > Intertidal... | reverse complement strand
CAGACAAATCAAATCTATGGTTTTCTAAACTTTATGGCGTGCTCAATAGATCAAAACTCATAGAAGTCTCCTGCTAAATTCAGCCCCATTAATTCATCAGCACGACAGGCAAACTGGTATTCTCAAGAACCTGGTTGGCCAGAGATCCTACGAAATAATCCTTCAAACCACCACCATGAGCCCCCATGGCAATGAGATCACATTTGCTAGCCTGAGCATGAGACAAAAGCACCTCTTCAGCCTGACCCTGGATCAATCGAGCCTGAAACTTCACTTCTTTGCGCTTGAGGTATTCCTGACCTTCCTCAAAAACCTTTTTGTAATCTTCGAGGTTTCCATCTCTCACTGTAATCAACTCGATCTCCAGGTTGTGCTCTTTCACGGAGTTGGCAATAAAGCGCAGAGCCTTGTGAGACTTTTCTGAACCGTCATAAGCAACCAACACCCTGCGAATGAAGAACTTGTTGCAATCTTTTGGTACGGCAGCAATGGGAACATTGACCGATCGAATCACTTCATTGAAAGTGGAACCCAGCAAAATGTCCTTGATCCCGAAGTTCTCCCCTTTTGTCCCAATGACCAGCAAGTCATGGGAACGGGCCTGCCTCGCAAGCTCTTTGGAAACGACTCCCTCAAAAGACTCAAAGTCACCCTTTAACCCGTAATCCTTGATATTTGCTTCAAACTCATCTTTCAAAAGAGTACAAATTTTATCAAGACGCTGTCTTACCATTTCCTGCAGATTCGGTACAGAGGCAAGCCCCGCTGAAAAGAGAACGTCTTCCACAAAGGGAGAATAGAGTTTTCTTACGTCAATCACATGAATTCCATGCACTTCCGCTTGAAAGTACTTCCCTATCTCCAGGGCATACTTTTGTACAATTGGAAAGTTGTCTCCACTTTCCAGTCCAACCAGAATACTGTCCATCATGATTGCTCCTAACTTTGTGATCAATTACAGGACCATTTTCCTCTTACCGGGCCTGATTTGCAAACTTCTTGCAAAGATATAGTCAATGCAAGCTCGTGATGAACTCTCCTTTGTAATCAAAAGTGAAGGTCCATGAATTCGCTGGCTCTCGCATAAGCTCAATGCAATTGCTCCGGGAAAACCCCTCTTCCTTGAGAATCCAGCTTTGAGAGGGTAAACTGATTTCCACTTCAAGTTCGCATGTCGCTATGCAAAGGGCGTCAGGCAGAAAGGATCATGATGCAGATTTGGCAGAAAATCATCGTCGGGATGTTCGTAGGGATTTTTGTAGGTTGGCTCTTTGGAGAGAACTCCCCCATTGAATTCTTCAACGGAGAAAAAGGGGCGATGTTCATCGGCTTTATCAACATAATCGGAAACATTTTTCTCAAACTCCTGAAAATGATTGTTGTCCCGCTAATCTTCTTCTCATTGTGTATTGGAGTGGCCTCCATGGAGGATGTGAAGGAAGTAGGAAGTTCAGGGATCAAAATCATGATCTATTTCATGTTCACCACAGCCATAGCAATCACCATAGGTGTGTTGCTTGCAGTGGTTCTCAAGCCTGGAAGTTTCATACCACCAGAACGGAAAGCAACTCTGATCGAAGCAAATCAGAAAAATGTAGAAAAATACAAGAAAGCTGCTATGGAGCAACAAGGAGCCAAACAGGGTGACGAGCCACAGACAGGTGTCATGGCTTCAGTCAAAAAAGGTCTGGCCCTTGTTCAGAAGAATCTTCTTGAGCTGATTCCTGAAAACCCAATCGACGCAATGGCTGAGTCACGCATTTTACAAATCATTGTCTTCGCCCTCTTCTTTGGAATCGGGATCACGAACCTGAAGGGAGACCACAAGCGGGTGATCTTGCGCTTTTGCAGCATATGTAACGAGATTATGGTCTATCTCGTGGAAATGATTATGGGAATAGCCCCTTACGGTGTCTGTACCCTGATGGCAGCCTCGGTGAGCAAGTTGGGCCTGGATGTCATTTCCTCACTCATCATCTATTCACTCGTGGTAGTGGGTGGCTTGTTACTGCATTTGTCCATAGTTTACATGCCAGTTGCCAGCTTCTCTTCCGGCAAGAGCCCGATCACGATTCTCAAGGGAATCAAGGAAGCCCTGATTCTGGCATTCTCCACTTCCTCCTCGTCTGCAACCCTCCCGGTGACTATGCGCTGCGTTGAAGAAAATCTGGAAGTACCCAATAAAACAACCTCCTTTGTGCTACCTCTCGGGGCTACTATCAACATGGATGGTACCGCCCTTTATCAAGGAGTCGCCGCGGTATTCATTGCGCAGGTTTTCGGAGTCGATCTCAGTCTGGGTGACATGATTTCTATCGTGGTAATGGCCACCCTCTCCAGTATCGGGGCAGCGGGAGTACCGGGTGCAGGAATGATCACCCTGGTGATGGTTCTGGATACAGTAAATCCAGCTCTTGTTGGTGGTGTTGCCCTTGTTATGGGTGTCGATCGCCTGCTCGATATGGTTCGAACTGCAATCAACGTGACCGGGGATTCAACAGCCTGTTTGTTCATGCATTACCTTCAAACGAAAGAAGAGGAGCGCAACGAAGCAGCCAGAGGCTGAAACTTTCCATAGCTGCGGCTGATGAGCTAAACATTCAGCCTTAATCTAGAATTCACAGGGGTCTCACTTGATGAGGCCCCTTTTTGAGTCCATTTGAATTGTCTGCAAGCCCTCAGATTTTCAGAGCTTGGTACTGGTGTCCTGCACATAATAAATACAAGGAGAGTTTCAGCTCTCCAACCATTATTACATTCACTTCTAAAATCATCTAATGAGCTAACTCTCGCCCATTTTACCCAATTTTTTAACCAACTATTTAAAAGCCAGATGGTAGTCCGTCAAGCTTCAAGAATTTTTACCGCTATGCACAACCTTGCTGGTTGATCATGGAGATTAGTACCATCTGTGCAAGCCTTGTCATGCTTAGAGTAATCAAAGCTCCATTTCTTATGCTACCGTTATCCTTTAGTCTCTTCTTTATGAGTATGGATACAGCTCCCTATCTTTTAACCGGAGACTTTATATCCTGGACCGCCAGAAAATGGATCTCAGTCTATTTCGGTACCGCAATGCTGTTTGTTGCAACAATCGTACAGAAGTATCAGGATGACAGCGAAGAAGCCGACTATGCTGACTGGCTATTTACCTTTGGAATGATTACGTTTTGGTTTGGATTAAGTAGCCTGAAGTCCTACAGTGAGATTTCCAGACTGGGTTATGGGGCACTCAATCTGACTTTCATTTTTCTAGGTACTATTCTTCAAAGAAAAATCTTTACCATCTTTGGTGCCATAGGATTCTTTGGAACGGTCGGATACTACGCAAGCCATTTCTTCTCAGGAGTCATCGGCTTTACATTCATGACCGTTTTGATGGGGCTGTTCATTATTATGTGTGGCGAATGGTACCAGCGGAATCAAAAGAAAATTCGGGACTACTTCACTTACAACTTCAAGCTTGAGATTGACTGGTAAAACTGTGGGGACCAGCTCAGACAATCAACAGTCTTGAGCTGGATGACTCAAAGTTAAAGTCCTCACTTTCATTACACAAGCAGAAAGCAGAAAGCAGAAAGCAGAAAGCAGAAAGCAGAAAGCAGAAAGCAGAAAGCAGAAAGCAGAAAGCAGAAAGCAGAAAGCCGTTGGCATTCAAAGAATACCAACGGCTTTCTCTTTCTTTAAATCCAGCTCAAGCTAGATGGAGTAAGCCTCCATGTTGCACTGAAAATTCACGGCTTGCTCAATCTTTTCAAGGAGCTCAAAATCCAGTGTACTCACCCCACCCAAATCATGAGTATTGAGACGAATCTCCAATCGATTGTAAACATTCGCCCAGTCGGGATGATGATTCAACTTCTCGGCCCAAATGGCAATCTGGGACATCACTCCAAAACAACAAACAAAATTGGAGAACTCGAAGCCTTTCTTCAGACACTTGGAACCAGGATCATAAACCCATCCCTTCCATTGTCCCAACTTACCTTCAATTTCCTGATCCGATAACAATCGCGCGCTCATAGTTTACTCCTCTGTCTTTCGTGTTTGTAAGTGCAGTTCACTCAGTTGCTCTTCACTGACTCTCGTTGGTGAATCATCCAAAAAGTATCGATTCGATGAGGCATTGGGGAAAGCAATAACATCTCGCATATTATCCAATTCCAGCAGAGTCATTACAAGTCTGGCAAGCCCGAGAGCAATTCCTCCGTGTGGTGGTGCTCCATATTTCAAACACTCAAGAAAGAATCCAAACCTTGATTCAGCCTGCTCAGGAGTGAAACCTACCACGTCAAAAATCTTTCTTTGCAGTTCAGGTCTATGGATTCGAATACTTCCTGAACCCAGCTCCACTCCATTGAGAACCAGATCATACAATCGACCATGAATCTTTTCGTATTCACCAGTTTCAAAGTACTTTAAATCCTCTTCCTTGGGCATCGTGAACATATGATGCATGGCATCCCAGCGATCTTCATCGGGATTGTATTCAAACAACGGAAAATTGGTGACCCACAAGAGTTTGTAATCACCTTCAGGAATAAAGTCCCCGGATTCCTCGTGCAATTTTTTCGCGACATGGTTTCTTAGATAACCCATGGAGTCGTTCGTTACTTTCGCCTTGTCTGCAACGAAAACAATCAAGTCCCCTTCTTTCGCACCAGAAAGCTTCAAGAGAGCTTCGTCAGAACCCTCTGGCAGATGCTTGCTGGCACCACCACTGAAGCCATCCTCGGTATATTTGAAAAAGAAAACTCCCTTGCTGCGATAAGCTTTTACAAAATTAGAAAAGCCATCGAGAATTTTTCGGGAGAACTTCGCCCCGCCTGGAACTGTCATCGCAGCAATACGACCTCCACTCTCAATCACTTCATTAAAGTACTCGTAAGGACTCCCCTTGAGCACTTCATCAAGATCATAAAGCTCCATTCCAAATCTCAAGTCCGGTTTGTCGAGTCCAAAACGCTCGATACACTCACTGTAATTCATTCTCTCAAAAGACTCGGGAAGGTTTACCCCTTTCACATCAGCAAAGACTTTCCCCAAAACCTTTTCGATCACAGAAAAAACATCGTCCTCGTGAACAAAACTCATTTCCAGATCAAGTTGAGTATGAACCATCTGGCGATCACCCCTTGCATCTTCATCACGAAAGCATCGAGGAAACTGATAGTAGCGATCAAGCCCACAAACCTGAATCATTTGCTTATACAGCTGTGGTGACTGAGGCAGGGCGTAAAATTCACCGGGAAACACTCTTGAGGGAACCAAAAAGTCACGAGCTCCCTCTGGCGTTGATTTCATCAGCAAGGGAGTCTCTACTTCCAGAAAATCCAGTCCGTTCAAGATCGAACGAATACTCTCAACGACCTGATGTCGTACCAGCAAATTGCGCTTCATGGACTCCTTGCGAAGATCAAGATAGCGATATTTCAAACGCAAATCTTCATTGACCACTTCCTTATCATCTACAACAAATGGAGGAGTTTCACTCTTGTTTAGAATCTCGACTCTTTGGGTCGTCAACTCATAGGAACCATTAGTTTCCTCTTTGCAATCTTTTTCCGGACGCTTGGCAAGAATACCTTCCACAAGAATACAGTCTTCGCGGGAGAGTTTATTCCCGCTGAGCAGACTACCGTCCACATTCAATTGCAAATTCGCATAGCGATCCCGAAGTACGACAAAGTTCACGCCACCAACCTCACGCACGCGGTCAACCCATCCGCACAAGGTTAAATTTTGATCCAGATTATCGTCACTGAGTTGTCCCAGATGATGAGTTCTTAACATGTCTTTCTCCTACTTCGATTCCATTTTCTTGATCCAGCTTTCAAAAGCGCTGGAATGATAACAGAGAGCCTGACCTTTTGCTTCAATCTTCAAACAGCCCTCCAGCTGCAAACACTCTTTTCTTTCACTCTTGATTGGAGCCACTGCAAAGCGGCTATTCGGGTAGGCCTTCAACGCAGATTCCAATTCAATCCAGGCCTCAGAACTTTCCTGAAAAAGTCTATTCGCTCCCCCCCAATCATAAAAATCCTCACCACTGAACCTCTCTCCACTAATGAGTACATCATTAGCAATCGAGATCCCCAGACGCTCTCGAGCCAATGGCAATGCTGCCATTCCAGGATTAATCCCCAATTTCAGAAAGTTCAGAGCCAGTTTGGCCTTTCCCTCAACCCAAATTTCATCACAAGCCATAGCCAGGCAAAGACCGGCACCTATCGCCGCCCCTTCAATAAAGGCAACTACAATGCCCGGATAATCGAGAACTGAGAGAAAGCTATTATAGAAAGCAAGCATGGTGGCTTCGTTTTCCTCGAGACTAAAATTTTTGCGTTCCTTGAGAAAACCAAAATCTCCCCCGGCGCTGAAAGTACCCTCTTCTCCACGAATCACCAATGGCCTGCAGCGATCTCCCTGCTCAGATGCCAACAGTTTCAAATTCTCCTGAAAGAGTCTGGCGGTCTCCTGATCCATAGGATTTCTCCGATTCGGTTGGGAAAACCTCAACTCCAGGAAGTGGTCATGATCAATTCTCTTCAAAATCGCTTCTGACATCCTTAGTCCTTGTTCAAGGAAGAAACAAGACCCAGTAAGCCAGAATCAGCCTCTTCCTTTTCCTTGTCCTTTGCCAATAACCTGGATACTGAGTCTCCCAATAAATCTTCGCTTTCGCTACTGGTAGAACTCTGATCCTGTAATTCCAGTCGGACTTTGGATTCATAAAATTCAAGAAAAGCTCGAAGATCTTCTTCCTTCATGGCTCGCATAGCTTTTTCTACTGGTTCATAGCCACGACTTCCGCGAACAATCAACTTTTCTAGAAACTCATACAGATGAACAGGTATTTTCTTTTCAGCCATGATTACTCCCAATCCCTCGATTTTAAGCTCTGTTTACCGTTTCTCCTGGCGCAATTACTAAAATCAACGGCAATTCTCCAGAAGAACAGGGAATCCTCGCTTAACTTTGCTTTCCCTTCTTCGTATCAGCATAATAGACCAATTCCCGTGGAGTTTGAAGAGACGGAACCGAATCATAGCATTCTAAAATCTGACTCCAGATTTGTCAGAATGAAAGTGGATTGATTTTTGGCAGTCCGTTAAGAAATTAATAAATCCAAAGCATTCATCAGCCGCTTTGCAATCTCGCCTCACTGGAAGGCTAAACACTGACTTTGATGGAGGTCTGTTGACCCTCCAATTTACATACTCAGTAGCTCTTCATCATCATAAAATTGAATCGAAAAGAGAGGTAGAACATCACCGGCATCATGCTCAACAATGCAGGAAAATACTGATTCATGATTGCAAACAAAAGGGCAAAAGCAGCGAGTTGAAAACTCAAGCAGGTTTGATAGGCATGTTTCTTGGAAAGAGTTTGCCTGGCAACCACAGCAAGAATCAGCAATGTCATCACAAACCCTCCTGTGATCAGCTCCCGAAAAGGAATCAGAGTGAAATAACTGGCCACGGGCGTGTATTGCAACCAGTAAAGCTGAGTCCCAATAAAGGTGACGGAGGCCATCAGGAAAGTAAAAACTCCCAGACTCAGAAAGAGACCTTTCACCAGATTATCCAAAACCGTAGATTTTGATGCAGCGCCTCCAGAGCCTAGTAAAACCAGTCCCCGGGTAAACGGACCGTGACGCATTCCCTCCACGACCTCTGGAGCAAGAAAATGCATGGCAACGACAAGCGGCCAGGCAAACATCTCAAAGAACCATCCCAGTATCAGTGCCGGAAAAGCAATGGAAAACAAGAACTCCAGATCAACTCGCAAGGGACTTACCATTTTGCTGCCCAGCGCAAGCTCTTTCCTTGAACCTGGGACTCGAATCGTCTCCACCGCCTGGGAGGCGTAGATCGGCTGGTTGGTGCTAACGCAGTAGGCAAATCGCATCCTTGAACGCTCCAGATCCATTGCCTGAAACAATTCAAAAGCACTCATGCTCACTGCCACAAGGAATGCAGAGAAACAAATCTCTACTACAGAAGCACTTCCCCAACGAAACTCCAGCATCCATTGACAACAAAGACTAAAAAGCAGGATTTGCAAGAAGCGAAAACTCAAATTGTATTTATCAAGCTGCTTACTTTTCAGGACACGCATTTCACCAGCAAATTCCTCATCTTTGAGATAATCCCTTTGGACCTCTCCACTTAATGCAATCTGAAAGAAACTGATCAGCCCGATGGTTGTTCTGTCCATTCCCTTGGGTAAATTCACCAGCTTGAGTTTTACGGCTTTTTCAACTTCCTTTAGCGTCTTACTATCCCTGATGACATCCTTAAGGCTTCTTATATATCTCCCCTGAAGCTCATCCAGACTGGCCTGCATATAGATTCTTCGAAGGGCTGGCTTGAACCACAGACTTGCAATCAGAGCCATCCCAAAACCAATCAATCCAGTCTCCCAGCCCGTTTGGACTTTCCCCATGAAGAACAACATAGTGAAAAAGAAAGAACCAACCAGAAGGCACAAGGGATATATTTGAAGAGACGAAAGCAGTAGGCGCAAGAAAAACACTCTACCACTTGGGCCGAGTTTACTCATCTGGTAATACCAGCTCTGCTTAAAAATAAGCCAGCGCAACTTCAGTTTTTGCAATCTGTCTCCTGACTTGATCCAATAAATGACTGCCGGATCTTTCCAATGAACGACTTCCCTCGGGATTCGTCATCTATAAGCTTAACTTAATTTGAAGTCTCGCTCCAGCCTTGACGAGCAGTTGCTTGCGATTCAAAGCCATCTTTTGTCAGATCCCGGTCCAACTTGTCTTCCACTGCTCCCATGCTATACTTGGGGTAGAATAATGCTCACCCAAAGAGAGATGTCCTCTCTTCACAGGAAGAAGGTACCCAGATGGAACAAACTTACCCCGTATTGCCACTACGTAACTTTGTCCTCTTTCCAGGTCTTATGACAACCATACAATCACCTGATCCTTATCTGGGCCAACTTCTTAAAGAAGTGCCACAGTATGGAAACCGTTTTCTTGTGAGTTTAATGATTCGTGAAGACGAGTATTTCTATCAAACTTGTTCCCTGGCATCGATTGAGGAGGTTGAGTCTGCCGAGAATGGACTCTATCAGCTCACCATTCGAGGATTGAGCAAATTCTTTGTGGAAGATTGCCCCAAAACCGACCCGATTATCTATGGACAGGGTAAAGCCTTGCAGGATTATTACAAGAATGAAGAGCAAGCCTATGCTCAGGCAGTGACTCTTAGCAAACTGGTCAAGCGTTTCATTTTTCTGACTTCCTCTAAACCAGAGTCACTTCTGCAAGCTGTCTCATTCATAACCGATCCCAATATCCTCACTAATTTTTGCTGCCACTATTTCATGGAGAATCCCTATGAAAAACAGGAGATTCTACAGATACTGGATGTGAATCGAAGATTGAAGAAAGTGGATGCTTTTCTGAATGATCTGGTGCAGGCCGAGATCAAGAATCACGAACACATGAACAACGTGGTTTATTAGCCAAAAAACTTTTTTCTTTTCCCCTTTCACACCATATTGACTTCACCCCAAACTGGTGTTACTCTGATTCCTCGGTTCGGGTCTATAGCTCAGTGGTTAGAGCAGTCGACTCATAATCGATTGGTCCAAGGTTCAAATCCTTGTAGACCCATTGAAATTAGATGCTCCCATCATCTAGTGGCCTAGGATGCCGCCCTTTCACGGCGGACACAGGGGTTCGAATCCCCTTGGGAGTATTTAAAAAGCTAAGAAAGATGCGCAGTCTCATTCAGGCTCCCATCATCTAGCGGCCTAGGATGCCGCCCTTTCACGGCGGACACAGGGGTTCGAATCCCCTTGGGAGTACTGCGCTCTTTCTTAACTTCTCTTTCGTTCCATTCACTTTTCAATTCCAATCATTGAAAAATGACAGAAAGACTCAAGCTTTGCCCTTGTCGTTTTTCACAAGATAGTTATACTTAAACGTACGCATTTTTCTAATGCGGTTTTTATATTCTTTTAGGAGATCTCGATGAAACTATCTTGGCTGGGCTCTATGACCCTTTGTGCAGCTCTTACCTTCAACACACACGCAATAGAGAAAGAACACCAAATCCTCGAAGAGGGAGAAATCTGGGTGACCATCGGAACTGATGCCCTTCCGGTGCTAAGCAAGGAATTTGCAGGTCATTTCAAGAAAACCGAATCTCGCGACGGTGTCACAATTCTTAAGGTCAAGGACAGTCAAAGGGAACTTCTCAGTGAGTTAATGCATGATAATTTCCATCGCTGTGGCGGATTCATGGTGGAAGAGAGCTATGAAGAGGCCAAGCGAACCATGAACGGTGTTCGCAAGAGACGATGGGTCAACAAGCACTTGTTTGCTGACTATTCCATCGACCAGCAATCCTATGTAAAAGAAATGGTCTTAAAGGTTGACGATGGAAAGATCGCACAAGTCATTGAACACTTGAGCTCCTATCATAATCGTTATTACAAGGCTCAATCCGGAGTTGATTCCAGCCTCTGGATCAAGTCTAAATGGGAAGAGCTGGCAGCAAATCGTGCAGATGTAACTGTTGAAGCATGGGAACATCAGAAATTTCCACAGCCTAGTATCATTTTGACGATTCCAGGGTCAACGCATCCTGATGAGATTGTTGTCATTGGAGGACATGCTGACTCCATAGCTGGATTCTGGGGAGGCGCAACTCGCAGAGCCCCCGGAGCGGATGACAATGCTTCCGGGATTGCAACGATGACAGAAATCATTCGAATCGCAATGGAGAAAGATTATCATCCTAAAAAGACAGTTCAATTCATGGCCTACGCAGCTGAGGAAGTCGGACTTGTCGGATCCAAACTGATCGCTCAAAAGTACAAGTCTGACAACAAGCATGTCATTGGGGTGATTCAACTGGACATGACGAATTACAAGGGAACTGACGAATTCGACATCGTAATGATGCAGGATTTCACCAATGCAGCTCAAAACACTTTCCTGGGTGAGCTGATTGACGAGTATGTTCATGTACCCTGGGGTTACAGCAAGTGCGGCTACGGATGCTCCGATCACGCCAGCTGGACTCGCAACGGCTATCCGGCCAGTATGCCTCACGAAGCCACAATGCAGGATGGAAATCCACATATCCATACTGACCGTGATGTGATTGACCAAAGTGAAGGACATGCGGGACATGCAGCCCACTTTGCCAAGTTGGGTCTCGCCTACATGGTTGAAATGGCCAAGTAAAGCTGATTTGAAATAATACTTACAAGAAGCGCAATCCGTCCGGAAAGCGCTTCTTTTTTAATTATGATCTACACTTCAAGACTAATCCTTCGTCCGCTAGAGGAAGGTGACTTTCAAGTTTGGAAAAGCTCCACACAAAATCTGCTCAATGTGCAAAATCAGTTCGATACGAGTTACACCAAAGACTCTAACTGCAGTGAGCAAGAATTTGCAAAGCTTATTCAATCCTGTAAGGATTCCCGGGATAAAGACTTCAGTTACAGCTTCTTCGCCTTTTGCAAAACCAGTGGGCAACTGGATTGGGGATTCCCAGCTCTGGGGTGTCACCCGCTTTGAGTGTCAAAGAGCAACTCTGGGCTATTCTGTCTTGAACAACCACTTGAGAAAAGGCTACGGTCTGGAAATCGCCAAAGCGACTATAGAGTACGGATTTGATACCTTGCAACTGAACCGTATCGAAGCCGAGATACTCCCACAGAACAAAGCTTCCATCACTTTGTGTGAAAAGGCAGGAATGCAGAGCGAAGGCATTCGAAGGCAAGCCCTTAAAATAGGATCACAGTTCAAAGTTCCGCCAATCGCCACAATTAAACAGCAACAAATCAGTTCAAGGTTTAGCCAAACCCCACACTTAATGAACGCAGATCGCTTTAAGGTTCAGACAACCTCCAAACGTAACGAGCGCACTTCACTTCAAGGTTCAGGCAACCTCCACAAATTCAAATGAAAAGCAGTGCACATTACAGCCCACTCCAGTGCACACTCAAAATTCACAACCAAAAGGCTTTGTTCTAGAAACTTGTCTGAACAAATAGTATTTTATAAGCCTTATTCATCATTGAACCAGGAGATACTATGAGCAAGCGTATTGAAAGCGATAGCATGGGAGAGATTGAGGTCGCCAGTGATCGATACTGGGGTGCCCAAACTCAACGGAGTCTACAAAACTTTGAGATTGGAGAAATCCGGTTTACACGACCTTTCATTCGGGCTTATGGAATCCTGAAGTACAGTTGCGCCTGGGCTAACGGACAACTCGGAGTCATGGACAAAGAAAAGTCTGAACTCATCTGCAAATCCGCTCAAGAGGTAATTGATGGCAAACTGGACGATCACTTCCCTCTGGTAGTCTTTCAAACAGGAAGCGGAACCCAGTTCAACATGAATAGTAATGAAGTGATCAGCAATCGGGCTATTGAGATGGCTGGCGGAGAAATGGGCAGCAAATCTCCCGTTCATCCCAACGATGACTGCAACAAGGGTCAAAGCAGCAATGACACCTTCCCAACGGCAATGCGCATTGCCGCTGTCTGTGAAATGGTTGATGTCTTAAGACCAAAAGTGATGGACCTTCGAAACGCCCTGGATGAAAAATCAAAAGCATTTAAGGACGTAGTGAAAACAGGCAGAACTCACTTGCAAGATGCAGTCCCTCTGACTTTAGGACAGGAGATCTCCGGCTGGGTTTCTCAACTGGATCATTCCATGGACAGGCTTTGTGCCTCCATCAATCACTTAAAAGAAGTTCCCATCGGGGGAACTGCCGTGGGAACCGGTTTGAACGCGCACCCTGAGTTTAGCTCCAAAGTGGTTGAGAAAATGAATGAGCTCACTGGTCATGAGTTTGTCTCTTCTCCTGTAAAGTTTGAGACCATTGCAGCTCATGATGCCATTGCCTTTGCCAGTTCTGCCATGCGAACTCTCGCTGGTGCTCTCATGAAGATTGGAAACGATGTACGCTGGTTGGCCTCGGGTCCACGCTGTGGCATTGGTGAACTTCTGATTCCCGAAAACGAGCCAGGAAGCTCAATTATGCCCGGGAAAGTCAACCCTACTCAGGTAGAAGCTTTAACTATGGTTGTTACCCAGGTCTATGGAAATGATGCCGCCATTGCCTTTGCAGCCAGTCAGGGTAGTTTTGAATTGAATACTTACAAACCTGTAATGATTCACAACCTGCTGGAGTCCTCCAGAATTCTTGGTGATGCCTGTGACAGCTTTCGAAAGAACTGCGTTGTGGGAATAGAACCAAATCTATCCAAGATCAAGGAGTATCTCGACAACTCTCTGATGCTGGTAACTGCTCTGAATCCACACATTGGCTATGACAAGGCTGCGGCAATCGCAAAGAAGGCCTACAAGGAAAACACAACCTTGAAAGCAGCTGCTTTGGAACTGGGTTATCTCAATTCAGAGCAATTTGATGAATGGGTCAATCCCGCTAATATGACGGGACAATAGCCCTCCGATCAACTTACATCTGAGGAAAAAACGGGGCTGTATCATATTTGATACAGCCCCTTTTGAATCGAGAAATCGCTAATCTCCCAGAGTCTTTATAAAATCGACTCTGTCCTCGAGGAGATCATCAAACCATCCAATAACTTTCCCCTTTGAGAAACTGGCACCAGCAAGAGTATGTCTTGGAACTTCATATCTTGAAGTAAATGCACGATCCCGATCCAGATAAAAGGAGGTTGGTATATTTGCGAGAATACTCTTTTGCTCTGGATTCAGTTTTGAGTTCATTCGATCCCGCCCCCGGTGAACCTCGGACCTGATTTTGCCTTCCAAGACTCTCCATGGTGTCAAAAAGGACTTTCCTCCCGCAAAAAGTACATGCACATGACATGCCCCGGACTTCTGCAGAATTTCAGGCATGGTTTGATCAAACCAGTCTTCAACCTTCGATCGAGCCTTTCGATCGTAAAAGAACAGCAGGAAGTCCTGTGAGCAATCTACAGAGTTCGTCGTCACAGACTCATACTGAACAATCGATCTGAGTTGCATCACTTCAGAACTCAAGTTCTTCACATCCAGATTTGCCGGAGCGCTCCAAAGGGAGATACTCAAAACGGTAAAAAGCAAAAGAGCTAACCTCATGACCGGCTACTTCTCAGTAAAACGGATTCTTTCAAGCTGAGTGAAACCTTCACATCAACCCTGTCTTTCACTCGCACCATCCCAAACATGGCAGAGGGAGCCCTGAGATGAAAATCCTTCAGGGATACAGGGAATTCAAGCTCCAATTGAATATCGTTTTGATTTCTCTTGAATGAAACCACTTTCGCCTGTACCTGCGAGTCTGTGTCCCGAATCTTCAGTTGAATTGGAAATTCCGACTCTCCACTCTTCATTGTGCTCAAATCCACATTGGAACAACTACCTGTCAGACTCGGAAAATTATTTGTCCCAAACATCCTGTACATAGTCTCGTCTCTCTTTTCATCACCTGTGTTGATGTCAAGAACAGGGACTTCAATTTGACGAATCTCCAGCGTACTCTTTCCATCCTTCTCTTTGAGGTTTGCAACAAACCTTTTACTGAAGAAATCAGCTTCAAAGTCATGAACATTCGAATAACCGTTAAAGTGTATTTTGGCCTTACCACGCAGAGGGACATCCTGTGTGTGACACTGTCCAACTGCAAGGAGCAGCAACATAATAACCAGACAATTTCTAAGACTTGAAACAACTTTCATTTCTATCTCCTTTCAAGTTTAACCCAGGCAATACTGCAAAGCTTCGTGCGGCCGGATTACATTTCCGATGACTCCTACCAGTGCAGTTCTATAATTTGGTCTGATCGCCAGACGATCACCAATCCAATTCATTAGTTTTTCATGACGAATCAGCCACTGAAACCCTGTATTAATCAAGTTCTTTGTAAACTTGACTTGTTTGAAAGTCTCAGCGTAAGTATTCAATGCCTCTCGCAGCAACTCTTCACGATCTAAGTCCACGCTCTCCATCTGTTGCCCAAGGATTTGAGCGCTCAACAAAGCTCCATACAAACCTTCGCCAGTCAGCGGGTCCAGGAAGCCGGCAGCATCACCGGCAAGGGCTATCCTTCTTCCACTGATTGACCTGATTTTTCGATGCAGACTGGGTGTTACCTTAATCTCACGAAGAGTGCACATATCCAGTCTCTTGCGCAGTTTATGATCTTTGCTTATGGTCTGGAGTAGGAAGTCTTTGGAGTTCTCAAACTCTCTCAGACGATCGCTGTCCAGAACATATCCCAGATTCAGCTCCTTCATACCAGTCGGATTCACACCCAGATAGGTCCCCTGCTCATAAAGATGCATTTCCCCATAGGGAGTTCGTTCTTCCAAACTGTCTACAAAGCAGTGAACTGCGACCCTGCTGGTATTGCATTCGCTATGCAGTCCAACACTTTTTGCCAATTGCGACCGAATACCATCAGCTCCCAACAATAATTTACAGGTAAAGTCCTCAGCTGATGTTTGAACCAACCATTCTTTCCCGAGCAAACTGGCAGCTTCAAATCTGACTCCACAGAAAAGCTCTGCTCCGGCTCGAATCGCTCCCTGTCTTAACATCTCATCAAACTCGTCTCTTCTCAGGGAGATTCCTGCTCCTGACGGGAAATCACAAAGTAACTCCTCTCCTTTGGGTGAGAATATTCGCATTCCCTTGACCATCAATGAGTCATCAACAAACTCAGACAATCCCCAGTCCCGCAGTATCTGCACACCTCGAGGACAAAGGTATTCTCCGCAAATTTTGCGAACCGGATTTGATTCTTTCTCCAGTATAGCGACTGACTTTCCCTGCAAAGCCAGGCGCCACCCCAAACTCGCACCGGCCGGGCCAGAACCGACAATAACCACATCATAGTTTTTCATACTGCATAGCCTCCATGGAAACCCCGGGACCAAAAGCCATAGCAATCCCATTGCCTTGCGCAGCTGAGTTTAAAATTTCTTTCATTACAAACATCACACTTGCACTGCTCATATTGCCATATTCACGAAGCACTTTTCGAGACCACTCCAAATCCTCTTCCCCAATCTCTAAAGCATCCCGAATTGCATCCAAAATTGCTGCTCCCCCCGGATGCATCGCATAAGTTTTCAGATCCAGGCTGGATACTGTTTTCCATGATTCAAGAATCTGCTTGAGAGAGTCCTTTAGCAGCGCTGGAATGCTTGAATCCAGCCTCATCAAGAATCCCGAATCGCTTATTTTCCATGACATTTTGTCCCAACCCTTTTGCAAAAACCGAGACTTGAACTCTCCTATTTTCAAACCACTCTCCTGAGCACTGACCATAGCTGCACTACAACCATCAGCAAAGATCAAAAAGGGAACCAGATCTTGCTCGCAGCCATGATTCTGCAAATGCAAGCTGCAAAGTTCCAGATTCAAAACCAAAACTTTGGAGTCCGGGTCACTTCTCACAATCGAATCTGCTACCCGCAAGCAATTCATTGCTGCATGGCACCCCATAAAACCCACAAAAGTACGCTCAACTTCTACGGACAGTTCCAGTGTCTTTATGAGTTCAAGATCAAGGCCTGGAGCAAAAAAACCGGTGCAGCTACCCACAACCAGATGAGTCACTTCATTTAGCTCTTCTCTACTAAATTTGCGAACAGCCTTAAGAGCAAGGCCCAATGCCTCTCTCTCATAGACAGACATCCTTTCTCCAATTCCGGGGTTCTTGTCCAGCGAGTAAAAACCCCTGGAACCAGGCTCGGTTTGAATCGGACTGTCCAGAACGGTGTAGCGCTTTTCTACTCCACAGTACTTGGATAGAAGTCGCATCTTACGGGCAATAGAAGCCGAGTCGAAGACCTTGTCCAGATTCGTGATAAAGTGCGAATGAACCTCATAGTCAGGAACTTCACAGTGAATTTCATTGATATAACTTTGTGCTTTCATAAGCATCTCCTGAGTTTCTCGAAAAAGCTGATTTCATTATTCGGTTCAACAAAGGCAAGTATCGCCAGTATGGCTTTTTGACGGGCAGGTAACTCAGAACCTTTTGAGCCAGTTCAATTGCACTGGAATGTCCTTGCTCGCTGAGCATGATGTTGGTATGGGTACTTTGAAATTCAAGGAGTCGCTTGTTGAGCCATGCTGAAGGAGTGTTCTCACTGTAGTAAAAAGCTGTGGACTTTGATTCGCGGTCCCAAAGAATAGACTTTGTATCGAGTTGTCCTTGCTCAAACTCATTACCAATAGGACTACCCGGATAAATCCTGATTCCTGAAGTGATATAGGCAAGATGTGGCTCTCTCACATTAACGTGAATAAACTGCAGGGTTTCTTCAACACTATCACGAGTCTCTCCCTTGCCAGCCAACAAAAACACCCACATCGCTGCGATTCCCGCCTTGTCGAGGTTCCGGGCTGCTTCATACAGTACCTTGACTTGAAAATCCTTTTGATAACTTTCAAGCATTCTCTCACTGGCGCTTTCTGCACTTAGAATCAAGGTCTGAAAACCAACCTCTTTCATTAACTCAAGCATGGAGAGCGGAAGATTCATTGGATTGACACCCGTACCCACAAAATTCACTCGCAATTGGCGTCTTTGAATTTCTTCAAGAATACGCATAGCGTGGCGATTGGGAAGATTAAAGGTAGAATCCACGAATTCAAAGTCCCGAATACCGCTATTTGATGCTCTTTCAATCTCATCAACAACGCTAACAGGGTCCATCATTCGGTAGCGTTTCCCTTCTATCCGTGCGTAGGTACAATAGCTACATCGCAAGGGACAACCGCGCTTGGTCTGAACAGGATATCCAGACTCGCCTTTAAGATAGGGATTCATGTCAAACCAGGAGTAAAGTGCAGGTGGCTTGAGAGAATAGGTTTGTGAAAATCGAAAGGGTTCACTCTTCTGGTCAAGGACAGGAGGCAATTCTTCGAGTCGCTTCAGTCTTGCAAGTATCTCGTCAAAGGCCGCCTCACCCTCTCCCAAAACGAGACAGTCTCCACCCACTTTCTCGATCACTCGATTGGCATCTACCGTCCCTGCACTACCGCCAATGATGACAGGGGGACAGATATACTGTTTCAATTCCCGGACAAGATCGCTCGGGGCTTGCAAATACTCTTCAAAACCATGGTAGTCGGAGTTGTCCAGGTTTCTTATTCCGATTCCGACAAGATCTGCTTCAAGCTTCAATAACTTTCGCACGAAGACGGAATAATCGGACTTTCTGCCAGGGATTTCAAAACAATGGACCTCATGCCCCTTTCGCTTCAAGTGACTGGCGATGAAGGCTAAGCCCAGGGGTGCAACTCGATAGGGCTTCCTGGTTACATTCGCATTAATGAGAATTATTTTTGCCAAGTTCTCTCTCCTTTGATTTGATTATCGGAGATTGAACCTTAAAGGAATCTTAAAACTTGATGACAATATTAAATGCGCGCTTCCAGAATATATCCCTTACCTCGAACAGTATGAATCAATGGAGTGTCATAACCCTTGTCGATTTTCCGACGTAAATAGGAAATATATACATCGAGAACATTGCTGTCTCGATCAAAATCAATATCGTAAATCTGGTCCAGAAGTTCCTGACGACTAACCACTTTTCCATTCGCAAGAACCAGCACTTCCAAAAGATTGAACTCCCGAGTGGATAAAGAGATTTTCTTCTGGGATCTCCGGGCTTCCCTGCGATTCAAGTCAACACTCAAGTCCCCGATTTGAAAGACCGGACTTGGTTTCGCATAGCTTCGCCTCAAAACAGCATTTACCCTCGCCAGAAGCTCCATACGGTCGTAGGGTTTCCCCAGATAATCATCAGCACCCAGACTCAATCCTTCCACTCGATGTTCTACCTGACCACGTGTGGTGAGCATGATAACCGGAAGTGACAATTCTCGCTCCCGGACCAGCTTCAAAAGTTCAAGTCCACTCATTCCAGGGAGGTTTACATCAAAAATTGCCAGCGCGAATTCTTCAACTCCCAACAATGCTTCTGCCTCCAGGCCATTATCCAAAGCATGGACAACATAACCATTATCTTTCAAGTCAGATTGTAATCTTCTTGATTGAATTGGATCATCTTCAACTATCAGAACTCGCATAACCCTTCACTTCAATTACCACACAGCTGCCATGCTTGAGAGGATTCTCCTGCTCAAAGTCACTTTTAACTGACAGAACACCGCCCATTTCCTGTAAAACCTTGGAGGCCAGTATCAGCCCAAACCCGGTCCCCTCTTCTCCCTGGGTACCTAAAGAGCTTCTATGCATCTTCCCCGCACTCAACAACTTCTCAAGGCGATCACTTTCAATCCCGACCCCCTGATCGATTACCTGGAGACAAACACGGGAGCCGGTTTCCTCCAAAGATACCTGAATCTTAATCAGCCCACCAGGATAGGAAAACTTGATCGCATTGGACATGACATTAGCAAGTACCGTCATTGTAAACCACTCTCTGTCAATCTTCAGATACACGGCTGACCGGGGCACAATGACTTGAAGTTCTATATTCTTGGAACGCAATTTGGGTGCAAACAGTATCTTGAGATCCTCAATGACTTCATCAAGCAAGACTTCTTCTTCAATAAAATCCAGAAAGCCCTCTTGTATTGCTTCCATTTCCTTAAACTTTTTGAGAAATTTAGCAGCCTTTTCCAGCAGGGAATGAACTTCCGGCTCCAGCTTCCCCGTATCTTTTGAATTCCCGGAGGTCTCCAAACTGATCTGTAGAGAGTGAATAATATTGGACAAGTCATGAGACAGCATCTGTAAAAGCGCTTTGTATTCCTCATATAGTACAAAGTACTTTTTTGACCTGGACTGAACATTTTGCTCAAGGTCTCTCGCAGCTTGTTTCAGTTCCATCTCCTTCAGCTGAACCAGCTCAGCCATTTTAGTCATGGACAATGCCAGGTTTTCCAGTTCGGTAATGTTCGAGGCAACCGGTGCACTCAGCTCCTGACCCCTGGCCAGCTCCCGGGACATCATCTGCAACTCGAGAATGGGGTTACTCAATTTAGAAGCTGTAAAGGCAGAACTGATAACAATCAGGACTATCATGGCGACAAAAGGGAGCAGAAAGACCATGAACAAGTTCTTCAAGTCTTGATAGGCCAACGATTTCTCCACTGCAACTAAAATCTTCAACCCAACCCTGTTTAATGGTTTCTCATAAACCAGAGCGTTCGCCCCTATTTTATACCTGCTTTCCTCTCCTGCACTCAGTGGATTCAAGATTCTGTTGGATTGATCAAGAATCAACAGGCGGTTCGCGCGGCTTTGCTTGAGATTCATAACCTGCAAAGAGTTTGCTTGTTGAATGACAGGCTCCAGATTAATCTCGGCTTCCAGAAAATGCAGTTCTTCATCTTCAGCAGAAAATCCCAGCAAAACATCCCACTTGGCTATTGCTTCGGAAATTTGAAGTTCCACTGTTTCAAGTCTGTGCCCCTCTTTCAAACTGTTTTTGACTACATCCTGGATTGTTTGAGGCACTTCACTTGTCACCCTTGTTGCCTGTGTGGAGGCAAAATACCTTAATTCTGGTCGTGTCTGGATCAAATGGACAGATTGAAAGTCAGGATGAGAATTCATAAACGCGAGAAACAGTTCTCTGACCCGAGCATCCCTGTCCCACTCATTCAAAATATGTTCCCGGACGAGAGGAGTCCGGGTTAAGTATCGCAATGAATTTAAATTGTCCTCCAGGTGCTCTTCAATCTGATGGGTCAATTGCTGACTGATGAACTGAAACTCACTGGTCAACTTCTCTTCAATTTTTGACTGAACCTGAAGGTAAACCAAAATGAGAGCCAGTAACAAAGGGATAAAGGACAACAGCAGATTGCTTTTAAAAAACAAGTTTTTAATGCTGCTTTTCTTCATCAATAGTGCTCCACCTGAACCCGCTTGAGGTAATCAGGAAGCTTGCTCTGAGAGCTGCAATATCCCAGAACATTCAGTTTGCGTTTGAGATAAACAAAAACTACCCTGGAATTGATCTTGCTTACAGGATCCTGCTGCCCCACTTTTAAGAATCGCTTCCTCCAATATTGATTCAAACCCTTTTCATCAAGGTTTAGATAGCTACGGGCAAATTCGAGGCGTAGAGGATTATCCATTCTATATTCCACGATTCCAAATTCATTCCCTTGAATCTGTTGAGTCTGCATCAAAAAAAGGGCTTTCAGATCTTTCGAGCGAATCGAATTGATCTCGCTGTCCCGATTCGTAATGATAAAGATTTCCTGCGCTGAGATCCCGAGCACAGAGAGAAAAAATACTGATAGAATAATACAAGCCCGAGTCATACTAGAAAGCAAAATAAACAGAAGTCCAGAGCTCACTTCGATCGGCAAGAGTTGGTAAATCAAATTCTGATTGAAGATAATGCAGTTTCAGCCCTGCATAAGGGTT
>Ga0181581_10001038_pt1 | contig 21419 bp, 5 predicted proteins | sample 071ome_22_FD_132433 | JGI IMG/M metagenome (GOLD analysis project Ga0181581, IMG submission 132433) | Coastal salt marsh microbial communities from the Groves Creek Marsh, Skidaway Island, Georgia - 071404AT metaG (megahit assembly) | ecosystem: Environmental > Aquatic > Marine > Intertidal zone... | reverse complement strand
GTCCCGCTTCCGCTTCAGCGCCGCCTCGCGCGCGCTTGCACCTGGGCCCTTGGACCCCGCCCCCGCCCCCGCCGCCCCCGCCGCCCCCGCCGCCTCCTGGGCCGTCGCCGCACCCACCCCCCCTGCCTTCTTCGCCACCGGCGCCCTGTGCCCCCCAATGTCCATGAGCGGGTGCTTGGCCACCTGCGCCTTCCTCACCGTCACCACTTGAACCACCTCGCTCGCAGGTGGTGCGGGCGCCTTGGGGAAGCTCATCCCGCGCTTCTCCGCCGGCAGCTCCGCCGCCCACTCCGCCGGCTCCCCGCCGTAGTACATGCCCGTGTCCTTGTGGTAGTACCACCCGACGTCGTCGTGGTAGTAGTAGCCGCTGTCCTTGTCGAAGTACCACCCCCGGAGGTCTGGCGCCGCAGCCGCAGCGGCCGGGGCCACGTCGGGCTTGTCCGGGCCGATGGGCTCCGCGTGCGCCCTGTCGTCGTCTGCGGCCAGGACCCCCGCGGCCACGTCCCTCCGGTACTGCTCCTGCGCGATCCGGTCCAGGTCCTTCATGGACTTCAGGGCCATCTCATGCTCTGCCTTCTCCTGCGCAGCCTTCTTCTTCGTCTTGGCCAGGTGCTGGGAGACGGCCTGCTTGTGGCGCATGCCCGCCTCATGGTGCGCCCGGGACGCGGGGGTGTCCTGCGGGGGGCGAAGCGCGGTGGGGGGGGCGAGGGGGTGGCGAGGGGCAGGGGGGGGCGGAGGGGCAGCAATGCGCCGTGGGCGAAGGAGCGGCGCCAGGCGGAGGGGACGTTGTCCGCCGCTCACCTTGAGCCAGCACTTGCAGTAGTCGCACCAGTGCATCTGACTGGACACCCAGAACTCCGTCATTGCTCTCCGCCGCCCAGATCCTCGATTTCCCCGGCAAGGGCTCCAATTTTCCGCCTTCCTTCCCCCCGAGGGCAGGGTGGCTGTTACACGCGCTTTTCGCCGCTCTCCCCTGGACGCTTACGGACAGAGTCGCGTGAGCAACCGCGCGCACCTCCTACTATGCGTGTTGGGGGCGACGGGGGCATCCTCTTCTCAGGCACGCGCGACCGGCCAGCTGCTTGGAACCGGGGTAACCGGGGTCAGCAGGACCTGCCAGAGCGGCAGCCGAGGGGGCGGCGTGGGCTCCCCCCGGGGCTTTATAACTACTCGAATGCGGCCGCAGGTGGAGGCTCCAGCGGTCAGTTCCCCCACTAGGGTCAATCACCTCCCCAGGAGCGCAGCATTCGCCGTCGCATGTTCGGCCTGGCATCTCGCAGGACAGGGCTGATCGCGTCACGCACCTCTCCACCGCACGTGAAGGAGCGCTTAAGGGTCAAGGTCATGGGAGGAGGGGAGAAGGAGCTCCTGGGGTACCAGGAGCGCAACAGAGAGCCTATCCTGGAGGTGCGCAGGCAAATGGAACGGATGGTTCCTCCCGCCGGGCTATCTCCCCCAGATCTGAGGGGCCCTTGACTGCCGGGCCTAGCACACCGCGCGATCCGCGTATACCGCCCCCAGCGGTGGAATCCGTCGCGACAGTGACGACCGAGCCCCCGCCCCGCGGCGAAGACAGCCCCCCCATCCCGGGACCGCAGGTGCTGTCCGGGTACCTCGGCGGCATCCCGGGGGATGTCCTCGAGGTGGCGTGCGGGAACGGCGCCCACGGGGCCTTCTTCGCGCCCAGCCTCCCCGAGACAACGTGGTGGCCCACGGACGTGACGGACGAGCGCTTCTCCTCGGTCCGCGCCTACGCCGCGGAGACGGGCAACATGAGGGAGCCTCACCTGCTGGACGTGGCCGACCAGGCGAGCTGGGACGCGGCCCCCGTCGCCGAGGGGGAGGCCGCGGCGGTGGTGGCCATCAACCTCCTCCACATCTCCCCCTGGGCGTGCACCCTGGGCCTGGTCCGCGGGGCCGCGAAGCTCCTCCGTGCAGGCGCACCGCTCATCATCTACGGGCCGTTCAAGAGGGGCGGCGTCTTCTCCACAGAGAGTAACCGCGAGTTCGACGAGAACCTCAAAGGGCGCAACCCCGAGTGGGGCTACCGGGACGTGGAGGCCGTGGAGGAGCGGGCCGCGGAGCAGGGTCTCGCGCTCGAGAAGGTGCACGAGATGCCCGCCAACAACCTCATGCTCGTCTTCCGCAAGGCCGTGTGAGGCGGGAGGCGATATTTATTTTCGAAAGAGGGTACCTAGGTGCTAGTCATTGTTCTTTTCGCTAGGTGAAACAGAATCACAGGTTGCAGTCAGTCGGCGGGCGCTACTCGTCGCGCTCGAGGGTCATGCACGTCCCACGGAGCACCCAGTGGCTGGGCTCGCCCGAGCACGGCAGGTCCACCCCGATGACGTAGTTGGACGAGTGGCCCGTCGTCTTGAGGACGCCCTTGCGCTCCGTGGTGCGGTACACGGGGCAGTCGTACGTCCCCCCAGTGTTCGAGGGAGGGTGCACCCCCGGGTGCAGGAAGATGACGGGCGCTTCCGAGTAGAGTTCGCGGGCGCGGGCCTCGACGAGGACCTTGTCATCGTGACACCAGGCCGCTCCCTCAAGGAACAGGCCGTGGACGAAGACACCGTCACTGGGGCGACGCACCTGCGCCGCGAACTCCTCACTCATGGCCTCCTGAGCCTTGAACTGGAAGGAAATGGTGTCGATGGGGACACGGTGCCGCCGGGCGTAGTTCTGCCTCACAGCCGTGAGGAACGAGTGCGTGAAGAAGAAGCCGCTGATCCAGTAGATAACAGGCGGGGCCTCCCGAACCCACTTGTCGAACTCGGCGACGCGCTTGATCAGACTGTCGAAGTAGCTTGCTAGCGGCTTGAGGCTGGGGAAGGACTTCTTGAGCCACGACTTGGGCACGACCCCAACGAGGAAAGACGAGTAGATGTCGTCGAGCTCCTGGGTCATGATGATGATGCCGTCGACGGCCTTGGTGAGGTCGTTGAGCCCGTCCCTTATGGTGTCGAGGAGCAAGTTGTACCGGATCACCTCCTGGCACACCACCTGGTTCATCGACTGCGCGTAGTCGGCCGGGTACTTCTCCTCGGCCAGCTGCCGGTTGATGCTCCTGGGAAGGCGGCTCGCCATGTCGGTGCAGAGGCGGCGCACCACCTGCTCCTCCTCCCGCACGTCGCTCTGCACCTTCGCGGACGACCCCGTCACCGCCCCTGCCAGGTCCTCAAGAAGTGCATTGGCCTCGGCAAGGTCCTTGGTCACGTCCGCATTGCGGTGCATCCCCAGGGACTCGGGCGAGGTGTCGAAGGGCAGCCGCGCGACGGCGGCCTCGAAATCGGCCAGAGTGTACCCCTGCTGGGGAACGAAAGGGCCCTCTGAGTGCAGCAACGGCGCCGGCGACCGGTCCGTAACGAGCAGGTCCTTGGTGAAGATGCTCTCGAGCAGCGTGGTCATGAGGAGGCGGTCGCGGTCGTCCGTGACCTTGCCTCCGTAGTTGATCTCGCCGATGATGTACTTGAGCGCCTGGAAGGGCACCTCGCCACCAGGGCGGACATCCCCGAGGCGGTTCTTCAGTTGTGTGAGGCTGATGGTGAAGTCGGCATCCGAGAAGGAGTACGGGACGTTCCACCCGGCGGGGCCGTAGCTCCTGCGCTCCTTCACCACGGCATGCAGGAAGGCCAGGGCGAAGACAAACCGTCCGAAGCCCTGCGCCCTGACGACCTCACGGTCCTCCTCCTTGTCTGGCCAGAGCCCCGCGACCTTCATCGCGTCCATGTTGAGGCAGCGCTGCATGTTGGCCCGCATCCCCTGGGGCGGCTCGGAGCAGATCTTGAACGCGTCGAGGAGGAGGTTGAGGGGCATGGCCTTGGTGGGCATAGAGGTGATAAGCAGGCGGAACTGCTGGTTGGTCTCGTCGCCGTTGAGGTTGCGCACGAACCGCTCGAGCCACAGGAGCCACTGCGGGGACAGGTGGGCGTTCTGGAGCACAACCCAGTCGCCGTCACGAACGCCGGGGAGGAGCACCCGCTCGGCCTTTGGGCCCTGGCCCTGCCCCAGGGACACGCTCACGAGGCGCTTCTTCATCCCCATTCGCTCGGCGTACTGGTAGACTGACTGCACGGGGTCGAGGCCCGGGGCCAGGAGGAAGAGCATCGGCCGCGTGTGAGTGGACCGCTCGAACACCTGCGACATGTCGAGCTGCGGCGGGTCCGTAAAACGCTCCCCGAGGGTGTCGCTGACGAGCGCACGCATGGCGCGCACCGTGAGGTCCGGCCTCAGGGCCCGCACCACCAGCAGACACTCCCACTTTGACAGCGGCTCGGCCAACGTGTCGATCCCGCCCACCGGTAGTCCTGCGCATGTCTCGTCCATCTGGTCGATCGCCTCCTCCCAAAAGCTGGGCTCGGTGCGGAGCTTCTGCACGAGTCCAGATGCCTTTCCGAGCACCATGGCCAGGCGGCACGAGCGGGTCCACAAGGGCATTGGAAGCCAGCCGCGCGGCGGGTTACCCTCCATCGGGTGCTTCTCGGTCGCCTGTCCGCCCGTGAGCAGGAAGCGGACCTGTTCCGCCGAGGCCCGGGGGCGCTCCCCCTCCCTCTCGCCCTCGCCGTCTACGCCCCCCTCAGGCTGACTGACACCCTGCACTAGTGACGCATTGGGCTTGGGCGCGCGAGTGATGATACGGAATGAGATGAGGGCCGCGAAGGTGAGCTTGTCGCGGGCGAAGAGGCCCGTGCAGACCTGCGCGAAGCACTCCCAGAGGAGGGCCTCCTGGATGGCGTCGAGGCGTGCGGCCTGGTCGTCTGTCTTCTCAGCCATCTCGATCGCGTCCACAAAGGTCGCGGTGAACCAGTCGAGGCTGAAGACGTACATGGGCTCCAGGGACTGCAGGTCTTGGGTGCAGAAGAAGAGCATGGCGGCGTACATGCCCACGCCGTGGAAGGTCTGCCGGGCCTCGTCAAGGCGGAGCTGGGCCTCCCGGATGCCGACGTTCTTCTCGAGGATCGCGGCCGACACGCGCTTCGACTCCTGCACGATCGAGATGGCCTCCTCGTCGTCCAGGATGGACGACCCCGGTGCCCGCTCCTCCGACACAACCCGCAGGATGTCGTTCTCCAGCTCCTTGAGCTTCTGTGCGTTGGCGGCGGTCTGGAGGGTCATCTCCCTGTACTCCTGGGCCAGCGCGGGCTTCTCGTGCGCGAGCATGATGCTTAGGAGCTGGTCCCCGAGGCCCTCCTCGGTAATGGCGAAGTTAACCACGGTGACCTTCGCGGCTGTGTCGGCGAGGAAGTGCGGGTTGGGGATCATGCAGCCCATGAAGAGGCGGAAGTCTGGGTGGAGCTTGATGTTGGCGTCACCCATTCGGACGAACTGCTCGCCGCCAACGGTCTGGATCTGCATGTCGAGCACGGCGTCGAAGATTGTGTCGAGGGTCTCCTCGATCTCCGTGACCAGCACGGGCCAGCCGATCTGGATGGCATTCTCGATGCGGCGCATCACGTCCTTGTCGTGTGCCTTGACCATCTGGATCTGCTGCTCCTTGAGCATGTTGGAGAGCCAGTTGGTCGCCTGCCCCACCGGGTCCACCAGCAGGGGCACCCTCAGTGCTTCCACAGCAATGATGGCGTTCTCGTCCGACAGGGAGTCGTTCGGCAGGCCATCCAGGTGCCACGAAAGCAGCTTGACGGGGTCCCCAATGTGTGCGGTGATCGAGAAGAGCCCCCGCTCCGGCTTGGAGTACCGGATACCCACCATGGTCATGGCCCGCTCCCACCGCGCGATAGTCTTGTCCCGGAACTCCTTAGTGAAGGCCCCCAGGTAATTGATCACGCCAGCGCAGAGCAGCATGTCGCCAACGACATTCTTCTTGCGCTCAGCCAGCTTCTCGACCTCTGCGCCCCAACGAGCGTGCTCATCGGTGAGGCCGAGGATGAGCCGCTCAGCACGCTGAATCCGCAGTGTGCAAGAATCGATCTCAGCCTGCAGCTGCGCGGCGCGGTCCTTGAGGTCGTCGGCCTGCTGCTGCAGCAGCGCGAGGCGCTTGAGGAGTTTGTCGAGCTCATCCTGCTTGGCCCGCACGATCTCCATGAGCTTGCGGTACTCGTCATCGGCCTTAGCAAGGGCGGCACGCTTGGGTGCAATCTCCTTGGCGACGCTGTCGTACCCGCGCAAGGCTAAAACCCACTTGCAGATGCCTGCCATGGCAGCCGAAGCCTTGGCCACGCGCTCCGGCTTGAAGTCCTTCTCTCCCAGGTACTCGCGGTCCACCTTGGCAATAATCTTGGCGTCGATGTTGTCCTTGTCGTACTCCTTCAGCGTCTTGAGGAGGTTGGGGTCCTGGAGCATGCGCAGGGCCGGGGTCCAGTAGTCGACGATCTTCTTTCCATACTCGTTGGGGTCCGGGGACACAATGGGCTCGATGCGCAGCAGCGCCATGACCGCCTGGAGCACGAGCTTGATGGGCTCTGGCGGGGACTTGAACGACTGGACGATACGCATGTCCTTGGGGTCGATCGTGTCGAGGGACTTGATGGCCTCCTCCATGGCTGGGAGGGCCTCCTCGAGCCTCGCCTCGCACTCGGACCGGATCACACTGGACTCGGCCGCCGTCTTGTTGGCCTTCTGAAGTTCCTCGTCGACTACCTTCTTGTACTCTTCCACCTTGGCCTGCTCCTCGGCCACCTGCTCGAGTTTAAGCTTGGCCTGCCCAGTGGCCTCCTCGAGCTGGGGTCGCAGGATTGTGAGCTCCGTCTGTAGCTCTCGGATCTGCGCCTGGGCGCCCTCGAGCTGCTGGAGCCCGTTGCGGAAGCGGGTGAGGGCGTCCTCGACAGCCCGGCCCTGCCGCTCAAGGAGCCGCTGGAAGAGCGAGAAGAGCGAGACGTACATCTTGGGTGTCACGGCGTTGTGCCTGCCGCGTTTGCGGAGGAACTCCTGGCTCCGGACCTGCGTGTCCGAGTGCAGTATCTTGACCATCTCGATAATCTTGGCAATGAGCTGCTGCCCAGGCGTCCCGGCCCCGCGAGGACCCTCGTCCGAGATCGACACGTCAATGCCGGTCTGGCTTAGTTGCCGCGTCACCTGGGCGACGGAGCTCTTGGCCCGCTCTAAGGCCGTTTGCACGTCGGGCTCCGGCTCCTCCTCTTGCTGCGAATGGCAAGAGTCCACCAGGGCGGCGGCGCCCATCATGTCCCACACCTCGGACGGGAGAAGGTCGTCCACGTAGGCGTCCTCGTATCGGTGGAACTTGTCGAGCTCGAAGCTTGCCACGGCGTGCAGCGCCTCATCGGGCCAGTCGTGGTACCAGTCGAACTGGCAGCACGCCAGCAGGGCCGGATACATGCGCAAGTTGTCGCGGAACTCGCGCTTATCGGGCGACTGCTGGAGGACGATGTGGAGGTTCTTCTTGCATCGGGCGACGAGCATCCCCCATAGATCCGCGAGCTGCGGGACAGCACCGGTCTTGTTGATTTCGTTGAGCTTCGACGTGTTGAAGGTCGGCGCCCGGCCCATCGAGCGTGCGCCCGCCTGGTCGCTGGCCATGGTCTCCTCCATCAGGTCAGTCAGCTGCAGCATGTCGTCCGTGCTGAGCAGGCCGGGCACGTCCGCGCCCTGCAGGAGCGCGCTCATGTGCTCCACCTGCTCCGGGAACCGGAACTGCTGGTCATTGAAGAGGAACACCGTCGGGCGCCCCGCCGCCCCCGCCTGGCCTAGGAGCCGCTTCACGTCCTCTTTCCAGTCCTCCCGGCTGTAGAGCCGCCCCTGGACCACCTCGAAGATCGCGAAGTGCGCCATGAAGGCCGCCAGCTTGGTCAGGCTCCGCCGACCGGTGCCGCCGACCCCCACCTGCATCAGGTGCTCCCCGGGCAGGCGGAGGATCCTCATGACCCGCGTTACGTGCTGCACAGCGTACTGGAACACCGACAGGCTGAGGGGCTTACGGTTGAGGCTGTTGTAGTCGTCCAGGCCCTGGAACAGCGCGTCCATTGCCTGCTGCATGTCGGTCACCTCACCGTAGGGCAGCTCCTGCTCCTCACCGACGCCCCCCCCGCGGTCCTTGAGCTCTGTCGTCAGGGGGCTGAACACGAGCTGCGCGGCAATCTCGGAGGGGTCACGCAGGCCGGCGGCCCCGTCGTGCCCCAGGTGCGGGGCGAGAACCGTCTCGGGACCCAGCTTGAGCACCTCAAGGAGCACCCCGAGCACGTTGCCCCGCAGCCACTGGTGGTCAGCATCGTCGATCAGGCGATCGCCAAAGACGCGCATCGTCTCGTGGATCCAAAGGCGGAGGAAGCCCATCCCGTCGACGTCCTCGGGATCGACGAGGGTCATGCCCTCGATGACGCGGGCAACGTCCCTGGTCGAAAAGATGTAGTGGCTCTTTGACGGGGTGGGCATGAGCTTGGCCCGCGCGTCCTCGAACACGCGGATCGTCGACTGCACTACGCCCCCGACAAGCTGCATGATGTCGGGCGTGGCCTCCCAGTTGGCCAGGTGGATGCCGAGCTTGGCCTCGAACACGGTCTGCATGACCCCGGGGGCCATCTCCGGCACAGAAAAAATGAAGAAGTGCCGGAGGAGCCGCTCGCTGATGGCGTTACGGCCGCCCCCAGTTGGGCCCATTGCGGCCACTGTGACCTGATCGGTCACCTGGTGGAAGGAGCGGTCCGCGATGTAGAGCCCGCCCTGATCGAGGAGGCTCCGCAGCATCTCGAGCGGGGGCTGCGCACCAAACTCCTCAGGCTGCGGCATGTTCAGGTCGTCCACAAACAGCACCATTGTCTTCCCGAGCGGCGGGCCCAGCACCCCACGCCTCCGACGGTCGAGCTTCGACTCGATCACCTTCTGCGCCTTGCGGGCGGTGGTCTTGGCAGTGAACATAACCACGTTGGGCGTCGAGTACTTCTCTGGGTCGAGCAGGTCCAGGTGCGCCTTCACGTAGGCCGTCTTCCCTGTCCCCGTGGGCCCCACGAAAAGCACGGGCATGTTGTTCCGGATACAGGTCGCCAGCACATTCATGCTCATGGCGCGCTCCGGGGTGGGGATCATGATGTCGCGGAAGATGGTCTCGAAGCCCGTTGGCATCTCGAAGTTGCTCTCGCTGAACCGCACCCAGTTGAACCGGGACGGGTCGAAAAAGTAGTCAAAGACCAGGCCCTCGCGGGTCATCGGGATGCTGTCGACGGAGAGCTTGGTGCCGAGGGACTGCGGGGTGCCGAGCAGGCTGAGCCACGCCTCCTCGGCGGCCGAGTACCCGACGTCAGCAGCAACCAGCGACCCCTCGGCATTGAACATATCGATGTCCATTGCCGAGACCATCTCGCTCGCCTCAACCTCCCCCAGATCCACGAGGGAGCGGTCCTCCTCGGCGATCGTCTCAACGTAGCTCCGGCTCTGCATGGCGCCGCTTCCGCCCCACCCCCCCCGGTCAGCCTCCGTCCGGCTCCGACGCTCCCGGACGACTTGGTGCAGGTCTCGGAACGCCTCCTCAGCGATGATGAGGTTGATATGGCGGTCGTGATCCTTGGTGATCTCCTTGCGAGCGACCGAGGTCGCCGAGTTCTCGTACTTCCCCTCCATGAGGGACGTCTGTCGGCGCGAGGCGAGCTCCGCCTCCCGACCACCCACCCCGAGCTGCCTCCCGACAGTCTTCCAGATCTGGGAGGTTGAGGCCTCGGGGCCCACGTCGAGGGCGGACTCGGCGACGTGCGGGGAGGAAAAGAGGTCGTCCCGCGAAATGCCCGTGAGCACGCCCCGGGAGACCTGCCGACTTGGCGGCACGGACGTTGCGCCCCCGAGATCCCGCCTCAGCATCTCGGCCCCGATTCGCGAGGGCTGGCGCTGCGGCTTCACCTCCATCTTGCGGAACTGGGCCGTGTTGAGGACGTCCATGCCGCGGACCGGGGACTGGGCGAGGCTGCGCTGTCGAGAGAGGCGGGACTGTGTCTCCCGGTCCATGAGGTTGAGTGCCATGTCGCCCTGCATGATAGGCACGAGCACGGAGCGCCAGTCCTCCAAGACCCCTGACTCCATGCCGTCCCTGTACTTGCGGCCCGAGGGGCTGGTAAAGTTTTTGAGCTCCGAATAGACAAGCGCCCTGAGGAAGTCGCTGAAGACCTGGCGGTCGCGGTCCGTGGCGCATACGCCACCCATGGACCAGATGAGTGCGTGAACGAACAGGTGCTGCAGGTGCTCCCCGGCAGCGTCAGCGTGGTTGTCCCACCACTCGGGCGCCTTGATGTAGCTCGAGAGGGCCGAGTACATGTGCATGAAGTTCGTGACCAGACCCGACTCGGACACCGGCACGAAGGTCTCGAGCTCCTGTGACACGAACTTGAGGCAGACAGGGAGATAGTTGTTGAAGAGCCCCAGGAGGAGGGCCTTGTGCTCGTCCTGGAGGCCATGGACCTGGTCCCCGAGCTTCTCGAGCCAGGACAGGACCAGGGGCTGCCACCCGAGCGAGTTGGGGTCCGTGTAGACCATGCCACAGCGGGAGATGGTGGCTGGAGACGCCTGGCTCAGGTCCATAACCTCGAAGAGCATGGCCATGGTCGGGCTCATGCGGATGATCTCCCCGCTGAGCAGGCAGAGCTTCTTGTTGTCGTCAAGTACCGTGTTCAGATTCTCGATCCACATGGCGTCCACCGGGCCATCCATCACGAGCCAGTGCTTGTCCTCGAGCTCGGGGTACTTGCTGGCGGCCTTCCGGAACTCGTCGGCCAGCACGCCGTCATGGTACTCATGACTGTTGCGGTCGTATCGCCCGAACAGCTCCCCGATAGTCATGGCCTTGGGGTTGATTGTCACGTGCTCCACCGGCGCGTGCTCCGAGTGGTCGTTCTCGTGCAGCAGCGTCAGCGCCTGGGCCAGCGTCCGATATACAGTCGTCTTCCCCGACAGCGGCTTCCCGACCAGCATGAGACCATGCCTCACGGCGACCATCTCGTGCACCTGGATACACTTGGTGAGGAAGTAGGGACTCGGCTGGATACCCAGGTTGAGGCACGACTCGCGGAGCGCCCAGCGGAGGCTCGAGTAGTCCGACATGACGGGCTTGGAGTCTGGGAAGAGGTCGGCGATGATGCCCTGGAAAAGGGGGATGTCAGCGGCGACGAACTTGCAGAGGTTGACGTCGAGGAGGGCGCGGAGGATGAGCCGCTGCTCCACGTCGCCCGGGTTCTTGCGCTTGAGCATCCCAGCGGCGCGGAGCACGGCGATCACGGCGCGCATGCCGTAGTCGTAGTGGTCCTGACTCGACAGCTGCTCCGAGCACAGCTTGTAGCACTGCACGATCTTCTGCGCGCACTCTCTGGCCTCCACGTACCCCTCGGAGAATAGCATGATCTCACTGATCATGATATAGTCGGGAACCATCATGGCAATAGCCCGGAACCTCCCCTTGAGGTTGTCCGGGAGCTCATTGCGCCCGGCGTACGACGGGTTCATCGTGACGCCGACCCATGCCGTGTGCTTGAGCTGTAGGTGTGTCCCCTCAAAGTCGAGCGTGAAGACCCGCGTCGCGATGGCCGTCTGGATGGTGGTGATCTGCTGGGCTGCCACCGAGAGCACCTCCATGTCGATGCGGTTGAACTCGTCGAAGCACGCCCAGGCGCCTGTGGCGCAGAGGCCCTTGAAGAACTTGCCCAGGCTCAGGTAGTCCAGCTCCTCGCTGCAGTTGAACACGAGGCAGTGCCGCGCCACAGTCTTTGCCAGGTCCTTGGTCGTCTCCGTCTTGCCCGTCCCAGCCGGGCCCTCGGGGGCGCCCCCCAGGTTGAGCTGGTACGACATGGTCAGGGTGCGGTAGCAACGGTCAGTGAGGGGCGTGAGCACCAGGCGCGTCGAGTTGCCCAGGTACTCGTAGCCGTACTCGATCCGTGCGTCCATCATCCGGAGCGCGACGGCCATCCCGTCCTGCCCAATCTCCTCGGTGCCGTCGCGCAGCGCGTCGAGGGCCAGGTGCCGCTTGCTGCGGGCGTTCTGCGTGGCGCTCCTGACCAGGGCGCTCGGCTTTCTCGAGGGGATCTTCCTCCGCGGGGTCCCCTCGGGCGTCGTGTCCGACCCACCGCTCTCCACGCGGGTGAAGCCCCGCGAGCCCCTCGCGCTGGCCGGAGTCTGCGGGTCTGCGGCAGCCTTGCCTGGCGCCGCCCCCGCCCCGAGTCCGGCCCCCTTCTTCCCCCAGCGTGATGCCGACATGCTAGCCTCGAAGTAGGTGCGGAGCTGAGCCTGCCAGTCGAAATCGCCCAGGTCGGCCACGCCCTTATCGGCCAGGAAGTGGACGATGTCGCGGGCGTGCACGTCCTGGACGAGGAGAGTGGAAAGCGTCAGGCGGGCGAGGGGATCGAGGTCTCCACGGACGGCCTCCACGAGGTCGTGGACGTCCCGCTGGCACTGCTCCGCCATCTGCGGGAGGAGGCGGCCCTCGATGGCCTCCTCGACGCCGCGGGTCCAAAAGAGCTGGGACACAACGAGAACAGACATCTGCGGCCACCGGAGGACCCAGTCGAGCTGTCTCCCGCCGTTGAAGTCCCCCATGCACTTGCCCGACTCGACCTTGACCGCCTGGAACATTGATTTCTCGAGCTTGTTGAGCCACTTCTCGACGCTGCCGCCGGCCTCGCGAGGGAAGACGGGGGTGGTCAAGTCGACGGTCTCCCCCTCGAGGGACACGATGGCCGTGATGGCGGGGTCCCGGGGCTTGCCCTCGAAGCGCAGGCGGGAGATCCCCTCGAAGCTCTTGCGCAGGTGAGGCTCTACCCGTGTCGCGTCCCGGACCTTTGAGAGGATCTCCAGCATCTCGTCGTCCGAGAGGAAGAAGAAGCGCGGGAACAGCAGCCGTTTGGCGTCCAGATAGCTCGAGAGTGCCTTGTGAACCTCCTCTAGCTGCTCGAGATTTTTCAGCAGCGACGCCACGAGCTCCTCGTTCCAGGTCATGGCCGATAGGTCGAAGTTCGCGGCCGGATCCTCGTGCGCCCGGTGCATCAGCTCCTGGAACTGCGTGTCGACCGTCATGAATATGGTCGTGGCGTCCGGGAGCTGCGCGCCGATGTCCTGGCTCTGGAAGATGGGCTCGAGGTAGAGCCACTTGACCTGCACGCGCATCCAGTGGTCCACGAGGTCCTGGAGAACCAGCAGGTGCCGCTCCCACTTGCGGGCATCGTCCTTGAACGAGGCGCTGAACGGCGACGCGACGATGGTCTGCACAGTCATGACCTGCTCGTCCAGTGTCTGCAGGATCTCCTCGATGGACCCGAGCTTGTACGCCACATCCGGGTCCTTGTACTTGAGCACGGTGAGGGTCTTGCCCTTGAGCTCCTGCTGCATGCGCCTGAGGGCCTGCTGGACGCCGTTTTCCTTTATGGCAACCGCCTGGATGGCGTCGGCCTTGCGGATGACTGACTCGTGTCCTATGCCCATTTCGCGAAGGTCATGGAGGCTCAGCTCAGCGATGGACGGTTTGCCGAAGTCGTCCAGGGGCAGCGAGCGCCCCGTGACGTTGAAGATCGCCTCCCAGTGACGCAACTGGAGCGCCTTGTTGGCGGCCAGCTCGAGCAGCGGCTGCGTCTCGCGGAAGTCGTCGATCTCCTGGGCTAGGCGCACAGCCACGGCGTCGTCCTTCTTCAGCTTAGTCATCTTGTATGCGTTCTTCACCATCTCATCCAGGTTGTGCTTGATATCCCCCAGCTCCAACGACGTGATGGCGCTGAGCTGCCACTCGCGCTTCCTCTCCCGGAAAACCTTCATAAAGTTCCAGATCTCCACGCGGTTTTGGAGGTCACGGCCGGCTTGCTCGCGATTCTGCTCGTCCCGGATCGTGTCCAGGTTGAGGACCTGGCCGTACTTGTGGAGTGTCATGGCCTCGTCCTCCAGGCTCTTGAGCTGTCTGTCGAGCACGCTCAGAGCGTCACAAATCTCGATCGCGTCCTGGTCCGGGTCCGAGAACTTGCCTGTGTTGAGCTCCATGACGATCTCCAAAAGCTTCTGGTCCACGCTGATCAGCTGCATCTCAAGCGCCCCCACCATAAGCGGCCGCTGGCTCACGATGAACTGGTCCGCCTTTTCCTGCTCGATCACCAGCGTCTTGAAGACGTTCTGCAAGTCATTTTCGATGAACAGCTTCTCTTTGTCAAGGATGCTCTCCTCCGTCTTCAGAGCCTCATCGAGGACAAGGAAATCCTCCTCCACCTGCTCCTTCCGCTGCATCAGCTCCGCCCTCGAGTGAGAGATGGTGACACAGAGCTCGTAGTAATTGACAAACTTCTCGAGAGAAGTGGGACGGTCGCCCAGGATCGCGATGTGATCGGCGACGTTGTCGTGCAGGTGCTCCATCTGCTCCTTGTTCTCTCGGTGGACCAGCGAAAACATTTCAGCGTAGATGATCTCGCCTTCGCCGAGCATGTCCTCTTTGATCTGGCGCATGTCGACGCTCAGCGCCCCGCACACGACGACTCTCTTGACGCGCTCCATCCCCTTGATCCACTGCTTGAGCTGGCGCATCTGAGCCACCATGTTCTCCATCGGGGTGTTCCCCCTGCGTGCCCTGACGTCCTCCACGATCCAGTCGGGGTTGTGCCTCCAGAGCTCGATGAAACGTTTGAAGGACTTCTGCTCCTCGACCTTTGTCAGCTGCTCCCGCGCCTCGTTGTAGCTGGCGGCGATCAACTCGTGCATCTCGGCGCGGTACTGGCGCCACTGGTCGTCTTGCTTGATCACTTTGACCGGGTCGATGGGCTCGAGCTTCGCGAGGACCTTGAGCGGGTCTTCGTCGTGGGCACACAGGAACGGGTGCAGTTGGCGGCCGGTCCGGGGGCCGTAGAGCCGGGGCATAGCCGAGGCGATCGAATCCACGGCACCATCGATGATCCGGTCGACAACGGCGATCACGTCCTCCTGACTCGGGGTGATCACTGGATCGGGAGGGCCGCCAACGGGAAACACCACCCGCGTCTCGAACACCCCCTTATACGCGGTCGCGGGCCGCCACTTCTTCGACTCGAGGAGGCGCAGGAAGGCCTTGCAAGCGCAACCCAGGCGCTCGACGACACTGGTGCACATGACGGTGTCGGCCAACTTGAGCAGCGCGGCCATATGCCTCTTATCCGACTCGGCCTGCTGGTGCTTCTTGTGTCGCTCCTGGCGCTTCGCCTTGGCCGCGCTAATGCTCAGGGCCTCCTCGTTCCGGAGGTTGCGCTTGTCGATCTGGACCTGGTCCCGTGCCTTTGACTCGGCCGCGCTGATCTCCTCCCCAGTGGCCTTGAGGGCACGCATGACGCGGTTCGACACGGCCTTCATGTGCTCCATAGCTGCTGTGTTCTGGATCTTGTTCAGCGCCTCGAAGTCGTCCGGGGTGCTCAGCCGCGGCGCCTCCCCATTGAGGTCCTCGTAGTCGCCCAGCATGAACTTGGTCAGGGTGTTGCCCTCAGCGTCACGCTCAACAAGGTCAGCCCTCGCGTCGAGGACGTGCAGAAGCGCGTCCTGGAAGGCCGGCTTCACCAGGAAGAGCCGCCCCGCAATCTGTTGCCGCTTCTGCCGGAAGTGCTGCCAACGGACCATCTTGCGCCAGAAGTTGAAGTACTTGCGGGCGTGGTACTGCCGGAAGAACTTAATGTTGCGGATCATGCCAAAGATGCTCTTCTCGCGGATGAAGTTACCGAGCTCCGTGAACTGCGCCTCCCCCTCCAGCACCCGCACTACGCCCTGAATCGACACGGTCAGATGCGTCCGGGCCACATGGTCCTGGGGCACCAGGAAACCCTCATAAGGGTCGTAGAAGGGGTCGCCTGGGGCCGAGTCGGGGTTCAGGTAGAAGATCTTGATCTGCGCCTGGTTCCCGTGGGCCAGGTAGTAGTTGACGACGTCGGCCAGGTTGCGCATCACAGCACCCGTCTCGGGCGACGTGATCTCGATCGCCGTGAGCGCTGGGTCCTCGACATCGCGCGGCCTCGCGCCCCGGTCCCTGGCGTACGCCGAGGTAGCGTGCCGCTGCTGCGCCATCCTCGCGGGGGCGCCGAGATCCGTGTCCAGGAGCTCGTTCACGGTGGCCTGGTGGAACGGGATCGGTGCCAGGGAGCCCTCTGGCGCCATGGCAGCCACGCTGGCAGCCGGTGTACCGGGGTCCCCCGTCTCAGAGCCATGGGGTGCGGCGGCCCGGGTGCGCTGCTCCAGGGCCACGTTATGGGCCGTCATCATCATGTCCGCAGCCGTCATGTACGCCCGGCGGTGCGCGGGTGCGGCCGACATCGGGTGCTGCGACTCAGGCGGCCGGTCGCGCCCCACTTCCCTGGAAGGGGCTGCGGCGCTCTGTGCCCGGGCCCTCGCTGAGTCCTCCCCCACCGAGTCCTCATACGTGAACGGCGGCCTCGTGCCAAGTACCTTGGTCGCCATGGCGCCAGGATGGTGCAGCCCCGCCCCCAGGTCAGCCGCAGACGTAGCCGCCGAAGTCGAGACCTGGCTCACCTGGGCCTGTGACGGGGCCGGTGGGAGTTCGTCACGCCCCGCGTGGCGCGGGGCGCCGGCGCCCGCACCCTCGCGAGGTGCGAGGCTGGGAAGGGACGGATTCATCCCCAGCCCGGGCCCCGACGTACCCAGGATGTCGGACAGACCCTCAAGCCGCCTGAGGCGGTCTGTGCTGCTGCTGAAGAGGTGCTTGCTCTGCCCGGGAGCGAGGGGGGCGAGTGGGGGCGGGCCGGCGCCAGGCGAGGGCGCGATCCTGCCGGCCCCGATCGGGTTCTGTCGCGCGCCCCCGGGGGCGAACTGGCTCGGCCCGTAGTTGCGCCCGTATTCGTCTACTGTGACCTTGACGGGGTCTGCACGGGCCTTGCGGGACCGGCGCGTCCAGACGACCTCCGTCCCGGCCTGGCGTGAGTCCCGCTTCTTCACGTCGCCGGGGTTATCCTGCGGGGGAGGGGAGCCCGGGCCGGGTTCGGCAAGCGCAGCGCTCCCGGCGATGGGGGGGCTGGGCAGGCCATCAACACCGGCGGGAGGGCAGCACGGACACTCACCGAGTCCCTCCCCTTTTGCCCGCGAAGGGCGGCATCCCGTCCCGCCAGGAAGCCGTCCATTCGCCAACGGGTACCCTGAGCCCTCCTGCGGGGTGAGGAGGGGCTAGCGTCTCGCCTTGGTGGCTCAGGGGGAGGGGGATCCGGGAAGGGTGGGGCATGCCCAAATCGGGTAGCGGGGCGTGTGTGCCAAGCAAGGAGGGGAGCACGCCCCTGTCACACTCCTACGCAACTCTTTCCATTTTCCAGCGCCGGAAGGAAAGGGGGGCTCGGTCAGGTCGCTGTACGAGCAACCGGCGGCCCTAAGTGGCCGGGGAAAGGTCGACATTTGAGCACGCGGCCGGGCGATACAGGGACGCGACGTGCCGAGAATCAAGCCCATCCCAAGTGTTTAACAGCGGCGGTGGCGCCGGGAGTCAATACATCCGCCTGGACAGCTTCCCCTGTGCCCGGGACCGCCGCGAACCCAGTTCGTTCAAGTTGAACGTTGAACGGGCGAGCTCTGGGCTCCAGCGGAGGCCCGTGTCAGTTCTCCCGGGAGAGGGGTCATTGCGCTCACCTCGGGCGCTGACTTTGCCGCGATTCTCCTCAATGCGACAAGCGGGCAGTGCAATCGAGCAGGAGCACGCGTCTCGTGCCGCGCCGATAGACGAGGTCAACACTAGAAGGGGGGCTGGGGCTCAGTAATCCGCGTGTCCCCCCGGCTTCATGCAATTCATACACCAAAGGAACGATAGAGGAGCGCGTGGCCATCGCGACGGCTTTCTCGCCCCTGGACTCCGTAACGTAAGCCCAGCCCCCCGAAGGTGCTCGTCCGACGCAGGATAGCGGGACATGCCCCCTGTTGCCCGCCCACGGGGTCAATTTAAGGCACAATAGGATCGCAGGGTTGATCGGCGACATCTGAAATACCAGCATTGTGACAGAAACTATCCTTTTCTCGTAGAAATTGCAGCGAAACCAGTGGAGAGGAAGGAAAAACAAGGGGGGAGGGAAGATGGGAAACCTCACGAGCAAACGACGGCCTGATGTCACAGATGATGATAAAGCGCTATTCAAGGTACGTTGAACACCCCGTCGCAATAGAACCGCATTGAATTCGGGGCCCTCGGGCGCCGAGACCCGGCTCGCGTCGCGGTAGCCCTCCGCAGCGTCGAACCCAGGGTTCCCCCTCCGGCCGGCGCCCGCAGCTCAAGGTCCAGAAGCGAAGGCTCGAGGGGGAGGTCAGCCGGGTCGAGGGCGTGATCGACCACACGAACGTCGCGGTCAAGACCCTGCTGGTCCAGGGGAAGCGGGACAAGGCCCGGTTCGCCCTCATGCGGAGGAAGCTGTACGAGAGGCAGCTGTCGGACGCCCTGGGGTACCTCGCGAGCACCGAGCGGCTGCTGCTGGACGTGCAGTCGGCGCAGACGTCGAGCAGAGTGCATCAGGCGATGAGGGACGGGGCCGGGATGATGCGCCGGATCATGGACGCGGTCCGGGTGGAGGACGTGGAGCGGGTCATGGAGGAGTCTGCCGAGGCGAGGGGGTGGTGCGCCGAGGTCGCGGGGCTGATGGCGGGGGAGTTCTCCGCCGAGCAGGAGGCCGACGTGGCCGAGGAGCTCGAGCTGCTGGCCGAGGAGGTCGCGCTCGACCGGGCCGCCGACATGCCATCGGTCCCCGTGGGCCCGGCCCCGGTGCCCGCGGAGGCCGTCCGGGAGGGGGGGAGAGAGGCCGATCTGCCCAGTGCCCCGACCCACGTGCCCCGGGCGAAGGCGGCGGCGAGGGAGGAGGAGCGGGTCCCGCTGCCGGCGTAGAGTTGGGAGGGGGGCGGCGCCACTGTTCACTTCGAAAGCATTCAGATCTGGGGGCCACGCTGCTCAAGGTCACGTCGCCGGCCCAGCGTCATGCTACTCCTGCGGAGCCCGCTCCCCGGGGTGGTGGGGTCCTCCCTGGCGCTACTGCTGTGCCCGCCGGCCGGGCGCTCCTGGGCGAACGATCTGCGCCCCGTGCAGGACAAGCGAAACTGCCCGCTCCCCCGGCGCTCGAGTCCACTCCCCTGGCGCTCGAGTCCCCCCTCTTCCGTGTCCCCCGCCGTCGCTACCGTCCCCGCCGTTCCAGGTGCGCCCCCCACGGTGAGCTGGTATAGCTCGCTGCTCAGGGCTTTGACCGGTGGCTGCCCCGCGGACCGGTGGATCGCGCCCGAGTCCCGTCCCGAGCTCACCCCCGCCGTCTCCTTTGACGTCCTGAGGTCGTCGTCCGCCTCCTCCTGCGCCCGCCAGTCCGCCTCTACCAGACGAGCTAGCTCCTTCGTCGGTTCCCGGGGCCCCGGGCGCCACAGCACCACCTTGTCGGCGTCACAGCCCTGCCCCGAGGGCCCCGCGGCCCCTGCCTCTGAGGTGCGGACATTCGCATCGCAGCCGACGATGGGCGGGGGGATCTCCTCCGACTCCGGGATGTGGTCAACTGCGTCGACCGTCTCGGCCGTGACCTCGGCCACGCGGCTCAGGCTGATGGACAGCCCCTCCCCCGTCAGCCAGGGGTTGCGCTCCCCGTCCATGCCCCACTGTGCCAACAGGCGCAGGAAACGCTCTACCTCGGCCGGGTCCCGGAGCGACAGCTTGGCCCCCGTGTCCTTGGCGATCGTCGACACAAGCACCCCGAATCCGTCCTGCGACAGTTCGGTCACGGCCCGGAACGCGTCCTCGTCCGTGCGATCGTCCCCAAGGTAGATGGGCACGGCGTGCGGGTCCCGGTCAAGCCCCATCAGCCGCATGAGATACGTCAGCGCCTTTCCCTTGTCCCACTGCAGCTCCGGGCGGACCTCGAGGACCTTGCGCCCGCGACTCATGCGCAGGCCGTCGTGGCAGGCGAGCTCGGCCTCCACGACGTCCTGGATGCGCTGGTAGTCGGCCGGGCTGCAGTTGCGGAAGTGGACCGAGACAGCGAACTTGTTGTGCTCAACGCCCGAGCCCTTGATGTCCTTGACGGCGGCGGACAGGGACGCGAAGATCTTGTCCATCAGCGGGCCGAAGCGTTCCCCCGGCGTGTGGCTCAGTATCCGCGTCGCCCTCTTTCCGTTGGTCACGTCAAGCGTCGGCGCAGCGATGTCCAGGCCATGGCTTCCCGCGTACATCAGGTGATCCAGCCCCACGAAGTCCTCCACTTTCCGCCGCGCCCGCCCGGACACAATCGCCGTCGGGAACAGCTGCGACACGAGGTTCAGCGCCCGCCGCATGTGGTCAGACATGAAGGCGTTCTCCGGCTCTCGGACGATGTTGGCCAGCGTGCCATCGTAGTCGGTGAACAGCACGATCCGCTTGCCCCGAAGCCTCTCCGCCAGGCGTCCCTGGAAGGCGCCAAGTGCGCACGGGTACGACTGGCGCCAGCGGTCGTACTCGTCCCGCTTGGTTGCCTCCTGCCCAAACGACACAAGGTCCCCGAGGCTCCCACGCCGGTCCATCTCCAGGGACCGCGCCGGGCGCTTCACGGGGACGTAGAGGCCCTGCCGGTTCCGCATGACCACCATGTGCCGCGTGATATCCTCCGACCGCGTGTTGGACAGGCCGCCCACCGTGACCGCCACCGAGAACCCTTCCCTGGACCCGACGGGCGACTGGAGCGTGCCGTCCTCATCGCGGGCCAGCGGTGCCGCGAGGGGCCTCGCGTTGTCGCCCTGCGAGCGGCCCCGGGAGCCGTCCCCGGGGACGATCGACCCTCCCGGGCTCATGCGAACTTGATGCCCGTGTCCGCGCCGGACTCGAAGACCGAGGCCAGGCCCTGGCGCTGGAGGCTCCTGGCAGCGAGGGTCAGGAGCTCGGCGTCTGCGCCCCGGAGTTCTTCCCCCTCGGGACCGGCGCCCTCGGCCACCTCGTCGAGAGTGACAACGGACCCGTCGTGGCCCAGCGAACGCGCCCAGCGAAGCAGCAGTGCGGCCCAGTCGTCGATCGACCGCCACAGGACCAGGGCCTTGCGCGACGGGCTCTTCTTCCCCGAGGCCCAGACTGCGCCTCCGCGGGCAACCAGAGCCTCGATAATCACCTCCCTGGCGGCCCTGTCCAGCCTACGCCCGATGCGCGGGTTCGAGAAGAGGGGGTGGTCGTCCTCGGTGTCGGCTGAGAGCTTGAAGACGCGGTTTCGCTTGCACCACGCCGGGAGGAGGGAGCACCAGAGGTCGACCTGCCGCTGCCGGCTGTCCGAGTTCGGCTGGATGCTGCGCTATGGCGACGGCGAAGCGGAAGGAGGTCACGCAGGGGAGCGCCGGGGTGTTTGGGGAACTTTTGGGCGTGGGAGAAACTCGGACAAGCGGGCGACGCCGGCGTGGCGCCCGGGGACGGGGAGTCACGCGATGGAGGGCTGGTACGGTAGCTGCAAATGCGCCGGTCTCCACGGGCGCACGTCGGATGCGGATGCGCATGGGGGGCCTTGTTCCGGGGTCGTTGGGGGAGGCCACGGAGGCCCTCGAATCCCGGGTGCGAGTGGGGGGGCAGGCCGGGG
>Ga0181581_10001037_pt1 | contig 21425 bp, 21 predicted proteins | sample 071ome_22_FD_132433 | JGI IMG/M metagenome (GOLD analysis project Ga0181581, IMG submission 132433) | Coastal salt marsh microbial communities from the Groves Creek Marsh, Skidaway Island, Georgia - 071404AT metaG (megahit assembly) | ecosystem: Environmental > Aquatic > Marine > Intertidal... | reverse complement strand
TTTTATTCTTAATAATTTTTTTTCTGACTAAATTTCTAAGAATTTCACAGTCATAAACAACCTCATTACAAGAAATACCGCCACTAACATTATCTAAAATAAATGGTAAATCATCAGGGGAAATTTTTCTGTATTGTAAATTTAAAGTATCACAAAATTTTATGTAATCATCAAATGTAGTTTTAGTATTATCAGATGCAATGAAATATGTATTTAGAAAATTGTCTTGAATACACTCTTTGTATTTTATTTTAAAAGAGTTGAACCCTCTTATAGATTGTAAGGCAGTGTCAATGTCTCTTGGATAATGAAAACCTAAATGAAGCCGATTTTGATTATTCATTGATGCGCCCATTAAAATATCTTCTTTAGCATCAATAATTTTTACATCAAGGCCATTTTCAATAGCTTGAAGTGCAATCTCAATTCCAAAAATTCCAGCACCAACAACTACAAGATTATATTTCTCTTTCATAATAAATGAGAAAATTTAAAGAGAAAAACCATCGTCAATGACCAAATTTTGACCAGTTATATATTTTGACGTATCCGATAACAAAAATAATATTAAATTAGAAATATCTTGAGGGTCTAGTAAACCTTTTTTTGAGCAAAATGAACTGTAGGAGCTAATAAAATTTTTAGGTTGGTTATCGTAAATACCTCCAGGACTTATCGAATTAACACGTATATTGTATTTTTTAAAATAATGTGCAAAGTATCGAGTAACATGATTAATTGATGATTTAATTGCCGCATATTCTATAGGCATATATATACTTGTATTTTTATATATTTCAAATCTTGGGACAATAGTTCCATATATAGAGCTGACATTAATAATATTTCCTTCTTTTCTTTTCTTGAAGTAAATTCCAAATTGTTGCGAGGTTAAAAAATATCCCCCAATATGCATTGCTATCATTTTGGTAAAATCATCATAAGTAATCTCTTCAACATTTTTTTTCCCATAATTTCTAGTTTTTGGATACGCCGAATTAACCAATGAATCTATATAGCCATATTTTTTATGTATTTTTTTAATTAAAGACTGGACTGATTTCTTATTTGTAATATCCATTTTTGAATAATAAAAACTATCACTGTAATCATTATTCATTCTACTAATAAAATCATTTTTATTAGTCATGTTTATATCAGTTAGTACAGCAACACCACCATTTTTGAGAATATTTTCAATGAATGATTTACCAAGAAGTCCCAAGCCTCCAGTAACAACAATAACTTTATTTTTTAAGGTCAAGATCTATCCTATAAGTTCTTTAAAATATTTAATAGTTTCTCGAAGGCCCTCATCAAGAGATATTTTTGGCTCCCAATTTAATTTTTTATGAGCAGTAGATAGATCAGGTTGTCTTTGTCTTGGGTCATCTGAAGGTAATGGGCAGAATACCAACTTAGATTTTGATTTTGTTAATTTAAGAACCTTTTCGGCTAGCTCAATCATTGTAAATTCAGCATTATTCCCAAGATTTATAGGCCCATTTACGTTGCTATCAGAATGCATAAAACTTAAAATACCTTCAATAAGATCATCAACATAGCAAAAACTTCTAGTTTGCTCTCCTTTCCCATATATGGTGATATCATTGCCAGATAATGCCTGAACAATAAAGTTACTCACAACCCTCCCATCAAAAGGATTCATTTTTGGTCCATAAGTATTAAAAATACGAGCGACTTTTATATCAATATCGTATTGCCTGTGATAATCAAAAAATAATGTTTCGGCACAACGCTTACCTTCATCATAACAACTTCTAATACCAATTGGATTAACTCGTCCCCAATATTCTTCATTTTGTGGATGTTCCTCTGGATCTCCATAAACTTCAGAGGTCGATGCTTGAAAAATTTTAGCTTTAACTCTTTTTGCAAGCCCCAGCATATTAATTGCACCATGAACACACGTTTTTGTTGTCTGGGTCGGGTTTTTTTGATAATGAACCGGGCTTGCTGGGCAAGCTAAATTATAAATCTGGTTTACTTCTGTATAAAATGGTATCGTAATCTCATGCCTAACTGCCTCAAAAGAAGAATTTTTCATTAATTTAAGAATATTTTCTTTTGATCCAGTTGAATAATTGTCTAAACATATAACATCATATTTTTTATTTAAAAGCGCTTCACATAAATGTGATCCTAAAAAACCAGCACCTCCTGTCACTAAGACTTTTGTTTTCATAAATTTTTTATCTTTATTTAAATGTATATTTTTTTAATTTTTCTTTTTCTGTTAATTTATATGCATCAAGACCAATTGTATCCTCCCCAGGTCTTGGAAAAACAAAAGATACAACCTCATCCAAAAATCCCATTTTAGCGCCTGACTGATATATTCTTTGGACTAGATCAATATCCCAAACTTTATTCCAATCTTTTCTCCAACAATGTAAATTATATTTCATACCTTTTATATATGATCTGTAGAGCCATGTAGATACGCCTCCAATTCTTACACTTTGTATACTTTTCTTTTTGGTATAGTGTTCGTCAAGAGCCATTTTAGGCTCAACAATTTTTCTAACTCCAAATCTCTCCTCCTCATAAAGAGCAGAAACAAACTCGAAGCCTCCCTCAATAGCAAAATTTAACAGCTTTTCAATATGATCATTAGTCCAGGTATCATCGTCATCTAAACGTGCAATCCAATCACCAGTTGCAAGCTCCATAGCCTTGTTGGCTGGTGCAGCCCCACCAACAAACCAATGATTTTCAATTGTTTGAGGATAATACCTCTTTCTTTTTTTCATATTATAAAATTTAAGTCTAGGATCTTTAATTTTTGATAGTAACTTTTCAGTATCATCAGTACAACAATCTCCAACAACAATCAATTCGATGTTTTTATAAGATTGAGATAGTGCTGACTTAATAGCACGCTCAATCAAAATAGGGCCTCTATTGAAAGTAGGAACACATATACTTACCAACGGTTTATTTAGTTTATTTTTATAGTTATTTCCATAGATAAGGCGTCCATAATTGATGATTAATGGTTCAAATAATGAAAATCTAATTTGATTAAAATTAGTAATTAACTTATCAATGATTGTTCTTTGATAGCTCATTTCTTATTCCAAAGAGTTAACGTAAATATTGGCCACCATTTAGATCAATACATGCTCCATTTAAATGTTTCCAGTGATCTTGGCAGAGGTCAAAAATAATTTTTGATAGATCGTTAATGTTGAGAAATTTTCCAGTATGCGTAGTTTTTGAATGCATTTTTTGAATTTCAAAATTCATTTTATTAAACATACTACTATTATCAATCAAGCCAGGTGCTATTGCATTGATTGTTGATCCAGGCGGAAGACTTGGAAGCATTGACTTTACGAATGATAAGATTGCTCCTTTTGACGCAGCGTATATTGGATCGTAACTACCTTTTTGCGCAGAAATTGAAGACAAAAAAATTAATCGCGATTTATTTGTTATTAAAGGAAGAAATTTTTTAAGTAGTTTAATTTGGCCAAGAAAATTAACATCTGATACCAGATCAAGTTCAATATCGCTATATTCAGCTAAATTTTTTCCAGGAATTATTCCCGCCAGAGATATTAATACATCTATATTAATATTTTTTTTTACTAAAAATTCAGAAAAATTTTTAATGCTTGAGCTATTTGTCAAATCGAGATGATGAAACTCCAAATTTTTTAACGTACTAGTTTTTTTATTATTAGAAAAATATGATGCATAAACCTTATAATTTTCTCGTGTAAAAATCTCACATATATCCCCACCAAGGCTTGAACTTCCACCTATGAGTACTAAATTTTTCATATATTCACCTTAATGTCTTCCCTTTTGAATTTACTCCAATAATATCTAATGAATGGCCTGTAAACTTTTTACCAACATTAATTTTTATCCACTGCAATATATCCTTAGCATATCGTGGAGCACAAATAACTAATAAAGATGCTGACAAAAACTCCTCTTTACAATATTTAGGTTGTTTTACAATTATTTCATTTAAAATTAAATCCCTCTCTCTTCTTGGGTCAGAGTCTAAAACAATAATATTATCTATTACTTCTACGAATCTTAGCAGAGACCTCATCAGGTCAGTCACTCCCCATAAAATCACTTTTTGATTATCTTGTACTAGTCTATCAATTTTTTTTGATAATAATCTTATCAAATCATTGTTTCTATTAACTTGATTAATACCACCAATAATTGAATCTTTTGCGTCATTGTATTCATTTTTATTATCTAATTTCACCACCTGATTTTTGATATTTTTTTTAAAAATTGCAACAAACCCGTAGGGTCTACTCGCTTTATTATCAAAATCAATTAGACCAAAACCTACTTGTGCTGCAATCTTAGATAGGGAGGAGATTGTAAAATGATTAATATGCTCTGCTTCTTGAAGTAATAAATTTTTTGGGTATAGTTTCAAATTAGGAACTTCACACACCATAACACCATCATCATTCAAGCAATTAAAACAATCATACAAAAAACTTTTAATATCAAGTACGTGCTCTAGCACATCATAATGTGCAACAACATCAACTAATCCGTATAATTTTTTTATGTCAATAGAGTTATTTTTAAGCTCTCTCGAAACTTCGATTGAATACATTTTTTTAAAAAATTTTTTACATTTCTCATGAAACTCAATCGGAGAATCTCCACCAATTTCAAGAAATAAACCATCTTCTACCTTATATTTTTCGAGCACTCTCAGCCTATCGTTAATTGAGTATGGAAGGCTAATTTCTTTAAAACCAACTTTTCCATCCTCATAATATTTGCTTAATTCATTTTTCTCGGGCGCGGGAGAGCAAAAGCAAAAACCGCAATTACGGCATATTGAAATGTGAGATGAGATTTCCCATATATGGTCTCTTCTTGGAATAATGGTTTTGTTATTCCATACTAAGTCTAAACTAGTGCCTCCACATGAATCACATGATCGAAATTTAGTATTAAGTTTTCTAATTTTTTTACTTAACAATAATTACTCCATTGTCTAAAAAAATTATTTTTTATTATCAATAATCTCATTAAACGAACCTCTCCTAAATACCTTACCATCCTTTAACTCAATTATTTGCGAACAATGTTTTAATGTTGATAATCTATGTGAGATAAAGATTAAAGTTATATTAGGATCAAGATCAAAGATGCTATCCATTACCTTAGATTCTGTATGTTCGTCTAAAGCACTTGTTGCCTCATCAAAAATTATTACATTTGAATTTTTATAAAGAGCTCTCGCAATTCCAATTCGTTGTTTTTGACCTCCGGACAGGCGGACTCCTCTCTCACCAACTAAAGTATTATATTTATCATGCCAAGACTCAATTGTGTCATTGATTTGAGCAATCTTTGTACATTTATATATCAATTCATCATTAATCTTTTCTTTAGGTACTCCAAATGCAATATTTTCCCTTATTGAAGTATCAGATAAAAAAATATTTTGTGGGACGTGAGCAATATTTAATTGCCATGATCGATAATTTTTTTTTGTAATTTGCTTATTATCAATCAAAATTTTTCCACTTTTAGGTATTAATAAACCCATTATTAAATCAATTAATGTACTTTTCCCACTTCCTGTCTCTCCAATCAAGCCAATCTTTTCCCCTTTATTAATTTTGCAGCTAAAGTCCTCAATAATTTTATGATTCTTTGAGGAATAGCTAAAACATAAATTTTTTATTTCGATAGTATTATTAAATTTAATTGGTTTAATATGTGTTGAATTTGAATGTTTTGGTAATTTATGGTTTAAATAAAAAAGAATATCTTCTAAAACTCCACTGCACCCAAGAATTGAAGTCCAGCTTTGATAAATTTGTTGAAGGATGGGTAATAATCTTTGGGCCGCAAGTGCAAAAACACCTAGTGTTGGAATTGCGCTACTAATACCATCTGGCCTAATAGATAGATAGTAAGCAATTATAGATAAGATTGATATTCCAAGTGCCTCCACAATAAATCTAGGGGTTTGACCTATAATTGTGATTCCTGCTTCTGCTTTCCTAAGTGGTAAGTCTACCTCCTTGAATATTTTGCAATAAGTTTCTTGATTTCCATCAATAATTACATCTCTAATACCGCCTAATCCCTCTTGAAGAGATTGGATCAATAAATTATATTTAAGGCTTATTTTTGTACCATGCTTAATAAGTCTATTTTTAGTAGTTAAGATGACTAAACAATAAGTAATTAAAAAACCAAAACCTGCAACTAAAGCAACAAAAGAGTCTACGAAAAGCAAAGCTGTAAAAATTGCAATTAAAATAATGCTTGTACTAATTATTAACAAAATCGGTAAAACAACCTGTGTCACTACCATGCCGGTTTTATTAATAATTCCTGTAATAAATTCACTAGAATTTTTGGAAATCAAAGTCAGATATGGTAAATACAAAATTTTTCTATAACAAGAAATACTTATATCCGCCCCAACAGCATAGCCAAAGCGTGTCTGAGTCCATATCAAAATCAAACGAACTATGCCAGAAAAGATAACCACAGATGTAAAAAATATTGTTATAAATAGCCTAAGTTCAGATGTATTTGAAAAATTAAATTCTGACAATACTGGTTGTAACAATTGGATTTCTTCAATTTTTTCAGGAGAAGTTAAAGCAGCAAGAAATGGTAGTACGGCTCCAATACTTATAATTTCTACTAATGAAACAAGAATGATCAAAAATACTATACCAATTAATTGAAATCTTCTTTTTATACTTATATGTTCCCAAAAATTTGCCAAAAGAGAAATAAGAGATGTTTTTTTCATTTACCTAGATTCCAAAAAGTCTAAGATATTTTTTGCCAGAGACTTCCATGTTATTTTTCTGCACCAAATAATGCCATCTTTTATTAACTTTTTACGATCATACTTTTTGGACATCGCTAACCTTAAAGTTTTAATAGTGTCATCCATATTTTCAGGATCATTAATTATTAAACCATTTCCACCAATAGCATCTAATAATAGTGGAGAAGTTACTACAGGGGTTCCAGATAGCATTGATTCTTTTAACATTATAGTTTCACCATCAACAGTAGATGTGCAAATATAAAATTCAGCAGCCCTATAGAGGGCTGGCAAATCTTCATCATCTGCCCAAGGAATATAAATTGCGCGTTTTTCAGTAAGTAAATCTTCGAGCATAGTATCTAAATTTATAAAAGGATGAGTGTAATTTCTTCCTATCAAAACGAAATTATAATCAGGAAATTCCGATCTAATTTTTTTAAAGGAATTTATTATCACATCAATATTACGTCTATTTTGTATCACCCCCATGGATAAGAAAAATTTTGAGGGCAAATTGTATTTTTTTATTACTCGAATAATTTCATTTTTATCAATATTATTACTAAACCTTTTATCTGGAGCGAGATAGGTAACTAAAATTTTTTCCTTTGCAACTTCATAAAATTTATTTATTTGCAGAGCATCAAAAGTTGATGCCGTGATTACTCCATCTGCAATTTTGCATGATTTCTTTGAAAAAATACTTAAAGATAAATGATGGAAAAACGAATAATGTTTTGGATGCGTTGAATATGATATATCCCAAGCTGCAACAACGATTTTGGAAGAACGATACATCAGCGGACTACTGTAAAGGGTTGCAAAAAAAATATCTAAGTTATCGCGCTTTAATTGGAATGGCATCAAGATCTGCTCAGCTAAAATTCGATATTTTTTAATTAATTTTGGACCGGTAATTAACTTGAGTTGAAAATTAGGATGTCTAAGAAATTTGTCATCTGGAATAAAATTTTGAAAATACAAAATAAATTTATGATCAACACTTTTAGACCAATATTTTAAAATATTAATAATTATTCTAGCAACACCACCTCTCCTCCATTCAAGGCATCTAGCATCAATTCCTATTTTCAATTTTGTCATTTTTTATTTTTTTAAAAAATAAGGTAGTATCAATTTTAGCTTGTAATATTATTTATCTTTTGGAAAATTACTTATATGGTTTCTGCAACACAATGTACTGAGTATAAAACCAATCATTGAAGAATTTATGTTTTACCATATAACAAAAATCAGAAAAAACAAATTTCCATAATTTATTTGGGTAAGGATTGAAGCCTCCAGATTCAATGAATTCATATCCAATTCTTAAAAAATCGTTGACTACTTCCGATGTTTTTTTTCTCTGTATATCCATACCCATCTTTTTTTTTAAAGCTGGATACCCTCCTCTAATAATCCATGGTATATAAACTGCAGAGAAAATTCGATAATTATGATGTGTTATAAATAATTTTCCACCGGGCTTTAGAGATTTATATAAAAGAGAAAAAATTAATTTGAAATTTTTTTCATCTAAAAATTCAATTAATGATATTGATATAGCATGATCGTAGAAATTTTTTTTTATTTTTGAAATATCCTTGTTATATAAAAGTCCAATAAATTTTGTTGAATTAAATTTGGCATTCATTTTTGAATATTTAATATTATCTTCTGAAATGTCTATCCCCGTTATCGAGGCGCCTGGAAAAAGCGCAATAGGCCAAAGAGAATTTCCACATCCCCAATCTAAAATATTTATTTTATTATTAAAAAAATTATTTTTAATATTCCTATTAAGAATAAGCTTCATTGAATTTAAATTAAAAGAAGATATTTTTGTGAGATTAAAATAATCTTCAGCATTTATGGGATATAAATTTTTATTTAGCTCTGCAGAGAAAAATTTAGAGTTTTTCATTCATCCATTTACTCTAATATTTTTTTAACCTGATTCACAACATATTCAATCTCATCTTGAGTTAAATTCATGCTTGATGGTAAATAAAATCCTTGTCTAGATGCTTTTGTTGTTACTGGGAAATTACCATCAAAAGTTAAACCTAGGTTGATGAGTGCTGGTTGTTCATGCAGCCCTATAAAAAAAGGTCTAGTTTCTATTCCCTTCTTAAGAAGAAGTTTCATCATATCTTGGGCATCAAAACCAGTAGCTACATCTATTTCAACTGCATACATCCAATAAACCATTTTTGCCCAAGGTAACTCAATTTGCGTTTTAATTCCATCAACATTAGCTAATAAACTTAAATAAAGAGCTCCATTTTTTCTTTTTAAATCAACAAATTCATTAATTCTTTCAAGTTGCGCTATACCAATGGCACCCTGCATGTTAGTCATACGAAGATTATTTCCCAATTCGGTATGATAAAAGCGCCGATCAAGCCTAAAACAAAGATTTCTATAACTTCTTGCTCTTTCAGCCATCTTGGGGTCAGAGGTCATAACCATTCCACCTTCACCTGTAGTTATTATTTTGTTTGCATAAAGAGAAAAGGTTGATATGTCGCCAATGCTGCCACATTTTTTATTTTTATAAAGTGCACCATGAACCTGGGATGCATCTTCAATAACTTTTAAATTATATTTTGTTGCAATATTTAAAATTGGATCCAGGTCACATGGATGACCATACATGTGAACGGCCATGATTGCTTTTGTCTTTGAGGTAATTTTAGATTCTATTTGAGAAACATCAATATTCCATGTTTCAGGCTCAATATCAACAAGAACAGGCCTAGCGCCAAAATGTAAAGCAGCAATCGCACATGAAATTATTGTGAAAGAAGGCATAATAATTTCATCATCTTTTTTAATATCCAATGCAAAAATTGCTGCTTCTAATGCCGTAGTTCCATTCGATACTGCAACCCCATGATCCATGCCAATATAATTTGCAAAATTTTCTTCGAATTGTTTAACATATGGACCTTCAGAAATCCATCCTGAATCAATAACCTCATTTATAAGCTCTTTCTCTCGGCCATTAATTAAAGGTAAATTAACTGGTATCATTGATTATATTCTTTCAATAAAATATTTAAGTATTATATCTAATCAGACTTCATGGAGTGGTGAAACTCTATAAGTATCATCCTCATAACGCTCCCCTCCTCTTGGGCCTCTTGTTAGAATAAGAAGAACTGACTCGTCACTGACACCATGAATTGCGTGCATTTCAAGAACTGGTGACTCCAGCATTTCACCTTTTTTTAAAATTGCTTTTTCCAATTTTTCATTAGGCATTTGCGTATAAACTTCAACCTCACCTGATAAGACATATGAATATTGAATTGATTTTTTATGATAATGATTTCCTCTTACAAAACCTTTTTTAATTGAAATTAAAGTAACGCAATCAATATCAACCTGCTGAAGAACATCAGAAATATGCCCTCTTTCATCTTGGTGAGCAATATTTATTTTGTGAATTTTCATTAAAAATTTCCCTCAATAGTTTATAGAATTTTTGGATCTGGTATTGGAATGATAAATTTGCCTCCTGATTTTTTAAAATCAGATAAATTATGCATTATTTCATCAGCAAAATTCCACGCTAACAATAGTGCGTAATCAATATTGCTCTCAATAATTTTTTGATCTCGATAAATCGGTATATGCAGCCCTGGAGTATATTTTCCAATTTTAAGTATTGATTTTTCAGTTACAAAATCAAGTATACTTGAATCAATGTTACAGTAATTTAATAGGGTCATCCCTTTAGCAGGTGCACTAACAGCAGCAATTTTTTTTCCATCTTTTTTGAGATTAATTAATAGATTACTTAATTTTAATTTGTGCTCAGATACTTTTTCACTAAAAATTTTAAGTCTTGATAAGTCAAATAAATTTGCTTCTTCTTCCTTGCGTATTATTAAATTAACATTTTCAGATATATTTTTTTGACCTTTCCTCCCAACAAAGATCCTGATTGATCCTCCATGGATATTTACTTCTTGTACATCAAAAATTTCAAAATTAAAAAAATCAAAGAGGAATTTTAAAGGTTTAACAGAGAGGTATAATAAATGTTCATGATAGATTGTGTCATATTCCAAGCCATCTACTAAAGTTAAAAAATGAGGGGCCTCAATTATAAATTGTCCATTTTTATTTAATAGATGATCAACAGAAGTCATTAATTCATAAAGATCGTTAATGTGCGCAAATACATTGGTTATATTAATTACGGACGCTTTACCTTTATGAAGAGAAATTTCTTTTGCTAAATCAAATGATATAAAATCATTAATTGTAGTGATGTTGTTATTGTTGGCAATCTCAGCAATATGAGATGAAGGTTCAATTCCTAATACTTTGCAGCCTCTCTTTCTATAAGCATCTAGTAAAACCCCAACATTGCTTCCTATGTCTATTACTAAGTCATCAGAACCTAAATTAGCAGTTCTAACAACATCTGAAGCAAATTTATCGAAATGTAAGCGGCCAGTATTAGTTGTTGATGATTCATATGGATAATCATTTTGATATAAAATCTTAGGGTCAACCGTATAATTCAATTGTGAAATACCACATGTATCACAAAAACAGACTTCAAGAGGATACACAGGATCTTCAAGATGTAAATTTTCTGGCTTTACAAAAGCATCAGCTGCTGGCGTCAAACCTAAATTTAAATAGTCTATAAGCTTAGTTTCTTTACAAACTCTACATTGAGTTAATTTCATTCAATAATTACCATAATAAAATTGAAAATAATCTGGCTTTAAAAAATTTAAAATATTTTATCAACAAAACAACAAAAAAAAATTTTATTTAGCTTTTCTAATCATATCTAATGCTATTTGGCTGATTCTATTTGATGATTTTCCATCAAATTTATAAAACCAATTTGAAATAAATTTTTTTTTATTTAGTTCTAGGGAGTGAATCAATTTCTGATGTTTAAATATTGAGACTTTATGCAAGATATCAAAAATTTTATCGTATGAATGTGCAGCATAAACCACCTCTGTATCAATACAGGTATCACTCCAAATCCAGCCTGGAAAGGCTGGGCAAATTACTAATTTATTGAGAAGAATTGCATCGATTGTTGTTGTTGACCCGAAGGATAAAAAACAATCACACATATTGGTATAAGGTTTAATGTCTTTTTTCTTATCAAGATAAATTATCCTATCATTACTTTCTACTAAGTTTTTAGTTTGTGTTTCATTTTCCTCTGGATGAGGCTTTACTATAAGGTAAATATTTTCAAGTTTATTTACAATATCAAAAATTGTTTTTTTCATATCAATTAAAATTTTATGGTCATTGTTTAACTGATCGTAACTGCCCAAAGTAAATGTTGACGCAAGTAAAACTGTAGGTGCATTTTTTGGAATTCCAAGTTGTTTTTTTAATAAAAAAGGATCATTAGATTTCAGGCTGTGCAATATATCTGATCTAGGTGCACCTGAAACATAAATTGAATTTTTTGATATTCCATGTGAAATTAAAATTTTTTTAAAATAATCACCCCAAACAACAACTTTATCTGCGGGAAAAAATTTCCATTCTATTGCCATGGAGTTTGTTAAGCCATGCTGAAGGTTTAGACAAGGAATTCCAAGCCTTTTGCATAACAACATATATATTCGAGTGCGAGGGTCATTTATATCAGTTGTTATTAGTAAAGAAGGTTTATATTTCTCAATAACTGATTTTGAAATAACGCCTCTTCTAATGAGCGAACCAAATTCACCAAAAAAAAACCGATTAATTGCCCTTTGAATTCTTTTCATAAAATTTAAGTCATCAGTGCAATTAGACTTTTCGAGGATATTTTTTTTATTAATTTCTTTCCTAATTGATTTAAAGTATTTTTTTGTTTGTTTTGAGAGTATTTCTAAATCTTTATTCCAAAAGCTCCATATCGATTTTATTGAAAGGTTTAATGATGCCTGTTCATAATCTGCATTATAAATTCCATCCCTTAAAATCAAAACATCTACATCCTTAGCTTTACATAAAGCTTTAACAACTGGCTGCATAACATCTCTACTCTGCTGAGGCATAAACTCAAGACATAAAATTCTTGTTGAAAAATTAGTTGAAAATTCATTTGATTCATTTTTTTTTATAAAATTTTTATCTAAAATAAAATTTTTGAGATTAACTAAATAAGGTTTAATAGAATTAGTTAAATTATCAAAAGAATCAGCGCTTTTATAAGCTGCAGGAAAATAACGAGTTGATAATTCAGATGAAAAAACTTCCCAATACGGAATATTATCAATAGTAAGAATTTCTGACAAAGTCTTACTATTTGTTACTTTAGTCTTTCCGACAGTGGTTACAATGTTTTGGCATAAATTTAAAACTTCAGATATTTGAGACATGATAAATTTATATTATCTCAATAAATTATGCTTTCTCAGCAGCTCATTTCTTTCAAGAGCTTCCATATCTTCATCAACCATTTCTCTCACTAATTCAGAAAAACTAATCTTTGGTTTCCATCCAAGCTTTTCTTTTGCTTTGGAAGAATCAGCAAGTAATGTTTCTACTTCAGTTGGTCGAAAAAATTTAGGGTCAACTGCAACTATACAATTACCTAATTCATCAAAACCTTTCTCATTTAAACCTTCTCCTTTCCAGGTAATACTCATATCTAATTTATTTGCAGCAATATTAACAAAATCCCGAACACTTTTTTGATAACCAGTACCAATAACAAAATCCTCTGCAGTTTCTTGCTGTAACATTAACCACTGAGCTTCAACATAATCTTTTGCATGGCCCCAATCTCTTTTTGCATTAAGATTTCCTAAGTACAATGTGTCTTGAATTCCCTTTTTAATCCTTACTAAAGCTCTAGTAATTTTTCTTGTTACAAAAGTTTCTCCTCTTATGGGTGATTCGTGATTAAACAAAATGCCGTTGCAAGCATATATTCCATATGCCTCCCTGTAATTAACAGTAATCCAAAAAGCATATAGTTTTGCAGCCGCATAAGGACTTCTGGGATAGAATGGGGTTTTTTCATTTTGCGGTACCTCTTGAGCAAGACCATACAACTCGGAGGTAGAGGCTTGATAAAACCTTATTTTTTTTTCTAATCTTAATATGCGAATAGCCTCAAGTATTCTTAATGCACCAAGAGCATCTGAATTTGCTGTATATTCTGGCTCCTCAAAAGAAACATATACATGACTCTGGGCAGCAAGATTATATATTTCATCAGGTTGCACTTTCTCTATAACATGAATCAAGCTAGATGCATCCGTCATATCCCCATGATGAAGGAAAAAAGATACATTATCTTCATGCTCATCTTGAATTAGATGATCTATTCGGGCTGTATTAAACATCGATGTACGTCTTTTAAGCCCATGAACTTCGTATCCTTTGTTCAATAAAAACTCAGTTAAATATGCCCCATCTTGTCCAGTTACCCCCGTAATTAAAGCAACTTTTTTCAAAGCCCTACTCCTATTTTAATTTTTATTTAGATTAAACCATTTTTAACATAGAAAGATTAATGACAATATTTTTTATTTCAATCAAAAACCTCTGAATTAATCAATTTTGAACCATCTAAATCTTTTTCAGATAGAGAAATTTTATGATCATTTGGCCAATTAATATTAAGCTTATCATCATTCCATAAAAGGCATCTTTCATCTGATGGTGAATAATAATTGGTGGTTTTATAAAACACTTCCGCCTCACTTGATAATGTTAAAAATCCATGAGCAAATCCCTCCGGTATCCAAAGTTGTTTTTTATTTTCTGAGGATAAGACACAAGATACATATTTACCAAAAGAAGGTGAAGACTTTCGAATGTCAACAGCAACATCTAGAATTTCACCTTTTGTTACATTAATTAATTTTCCTTGAGAAGATGGTGGTAATTGATAATGTAAACCTCTCAATACACCTTGAGTAGAACTGGATCTATTGTCTTGAACAAAAGAAACGTTTAGTCCAATTAACTCATTAAATTTTTTATTATTAAAAGACTCATAAAAATATCCCCTTTTATCAATAAAAATATCAGGTATGATAATTTTAATATCACTTATATCTAATTCATAAACCTTCATTATGACTTTATTATGCTCAAAAGATACTTTCCATAATTATTATGCATCAATGAATTAGCTAAATTTTCAAGATCCTTTTTGGATATCCATTTGTTATTAAAAGCTACTTCCTCCGGACAAGCAATTTTTAATCCTTGACGATTTTCAATTGTAGAAATAAATTGACCAGCATCCAGTAAACTATCATGAGTTCCAGTATCAAGCCATGCATAACCTCGATCCATAATCTCAATATATAATTCTCCAGATCGAAGATACTTTAAATTCAAATCAGTAATTTCCAGTTCGCCTCGATTTGATGGTTTTAATTGATGAGCATACTCCACAACATTTTTATCATAAAAATATAGCCCTGTAACGGCATAATTTGATTTGGGATCTTTAGGCTTCTCCTCGATTGATATTACTTTATTTTGAGAATTAAATTCAGCAACACCATATCTTTGTGGATCATTCACATGATAAGCAAAAACTGAAGCCCCTTTCGTTCTCTCACAAGCTGACTTAAGTAATATATCGATCTTATTTCCATAAAAAATATTATCCCCAAGAATTAAAGCAGAATAATTATCATCAATAAAAGCTTCAGCTAAGATAAAAGCTTGCGCTATGCCATCAGGACTCGGTTGAACAATAAATTGAATAGAGATTCCCCATTTAGAACCATCACCCAACAACCTTTCAAATAGATCAATATCTAAAGGTGTGGTAATTATTAAAATATCTTTTATTCCAGCAAGCATGAGAGTTGTTAGGGGATAATAAATCATTGGTTTGTCATAAACTGGCAATAATTGTTTAGATAAACTATGAGTTATTGGGAATAGTCTTGAGCCAGATCCACCCGCTAGAATTATACCTTTTCTGTTCATACTTTAATAAAAACCATTTTTTTACTGATCTCCTCCAAAACAATCTCTAGTAAAAACATTTTGTTTTACATCATCTAATAGCGCATCACGCCGATTCGTTAAAATAATATCCGACTCTTTTTTCAATTCAGAAATAGTTTTTACAACTTTTGAATTGAAAAAAAACTTATCTTCAATCAATGGTTCATAGATTATCACTTTAATACCTTTCGCCTTAATTCTTTTAATAACTCCTTGCAAGCTAGATTCACGAATATTGTCAGATCCCTGCTTCATGATTAATCTAAATATACCAACACATTTAGGTTTTTTTTTAATAATAAAATCTGCAATAAAATCTTTTCTAGTTGTATTTGAATTAATTATTCCTTCTATCAATGTTTGAGGGATATCAACATAGTTTGCAAGTAATTGCTTGGTATCTTTAGGCAAGCAATACCCGCCATAACCAAAAGATGGGTTGTTATAGCCATGACCCACTCTAGGGTCTAAACTAACACCATCTATTATATTTTTTGTGTTCAAATTATGAGATAGCGCGTAAGAGTCTAGCTCATTAAAAAATGCAACTCTCATCGCAAGGTAGGTATTTGCAAAAAGTTTAATGGCCTCAGCTTCTGTGGAGGATACCATTAAACACTCTACATCAGCTTTAAGGCTGCCTTCTTTGAGTAATTGCATAAAAAGATCAGATTTTGAGTGACTGTTACTAACGATGATCCTTGACGGATAGAGATTATCTTTTAGGGCAAACCCTTCCCTTAAAAACTCTGGCGAAAAAATAACACGATTGGTGTTATGTTTTTGATTTATTTGTTCAGTAAATCCAACAGGAATAGTCGATTTGATAACAATGACCGAATGAGGTGATTTTGATAATGCAATGTCAACTACGGATTCAACTGTGCTCGTATCAAAATAATTTTTATCTGGATCATAATTAGTTGGTGTGGCAACAATGACAAAATCAGCTTTCTCTAAATACTGATCTGAAAATAAATCAAACTTTAAATGTAGTTGTTTACATGTAAGATACTCCTGAATTTCAAGATCATCTAATGGAGAAATTTTTTTATTTAATTGGTTAATTTTATGTTGATCTAAATCTAAACCAACCACATGATTTTTTTGTGCAAGCAGTATGCCATTCGCTAGCCCAACATATCCCAATCCTACGACAACTATATTTAGCTTTTTACTCATTAATATTTTTAAAAGATTCCGAAAAAACTGATTTCCAATCATCAAATTCTACCATGATGGTCTTTTGAATTTTATTATTCGAGAGGCAGCTGTTGCTTGGACGTTTAGCCTTGGTGGGGTATTGGTCAGATGTAACAGGAATAATTTTTTTTTCTGATTGATCAAACTTAGATGCATTTAAAATAACTCTTGCAAAATCAAACCAGGTGCATGCGCCATTCGGAACTAAATGATAAATACCTCTGTTTTCTTTTAACAGTTTGGGGATCATTGTTTTGATCTGCTTAGCAATAAATAAAGATGAAGTAGGCACACCTAATTGATCATTTACCACCTTTAATTCATCTTGCTCTCTAATTCTTCTTTGAAGATTAAGGTAAAAATTTCGACCCATACCTGAATAGACCCAGCTAGTACGAAAAATATAATACTTACCATTAACTTCCTTAATTGCGTCCTCACCGGCTAGCTTTGATTGACCATAGATACCTAAAGGGTTTGGTAAATCACCTTCGGTATAAGGCAACTCTTTTTGCCCATCAAATACGTAATCAGTAGAAAAGTGAATAATCGGAATATCATATTCACGTGCTTTCTCGGCCATGACACGAGGTGCATCCCGGTTAATCTGAAACGCTAATTCAGGTTCATCCTCGGCCTGATCGACCTGAGTGTAAGCCGCGGGGTTAATAATTAGGTCCGGCTGATGTTTATCGATCACTTGTCTGATTTGATCTAAATTAGTGAGGTCACACTCTTTGCGAGTTAAGCCAATCAACTCATGATCAGTTAAATTTTGTATCAAGGCGTGCCCTACCTGACCGTTGGTGCCCGTAACTAAGATCTTCATGAGTAGTTTTTGTTAAGCCAGTTCTGGTACTCGCCCGACTGCACGTTGGCGACCCAATCTTGATTCTCGAGGTACCACTTGACGGTCTTGCGGATGCCCGTCTCGAAGGTCTCTTCGGGTTTCCAGCCAAGCTCACCCACAATCTTGGTCGTATCAATTGCATAGCGTCGGTCGTGTCCCGGGCGGTCCTTGACGAAGGTGATCTGCTCTTTGTACGACTGGCCATCCTCAAGGGGTTTAAGCTCATCTAGTAAATCACATAGGGTATACACTACTTCCAAATTGGTCTTTTCGTTACAGCCACCAATATTATAGGTCTCCCCAACAACTCCCCTCTCAAGCACCGTCGTAATGCCCTTAAAGTGGTCGACCACGTATAGCCAGTCACGCACTTGTTGTCCATCACCATAGATAGGTAAATTTTCACCTTTGAGCGCCTTCAAAATACAAAGCGGGATGAGCTTTTCTGGGAATTGATAGGGCCCATAGTTATTCGAGCAATTGGTGGTGAGTACAGGTAAGCCATAGGTATGATACCAGGCACGAACTAAATGATCTGAGGATGCCTTTGAGGCGCTGTATGGGCTATTGGGTTGATACTTATTTATCTCTTTAAAAGCAGAATCCGTTGCACTTAGAGAGCCATAGACCTCATCAGTAGATACATGCAAAAATCTAAATTTTTTCTGATCTTTATCACCTAGCTCGTCATAAAAGAGACGAACCGCATTTAGCATACGGTAGGTACCCATAATATTAGTCAGCATAAATTCATCGGGCCCATGAATGGATCGGTCTACATGGCTTTCTGCGGCAAAATTGATGATGGCTCGGGGTTGATGTATTTTTAATAGCTTTGAGACAAGTTTTGAGTCGCCAATATCTCCATGAACAAACTCATAATTTTTGTTGATCTCAACAGATTTAAGATTTTCTAAATTGCCGGCATAGGTCAACTTATCTAAAGCAATAACTTTTTCATCTTGGTTTTCAAACCATTTAAGGACAAAATTAGAGCCGATAAAACCTGCCGCACCTGTGACTAAAATTGTCATTATTTAAGATTAAGGCCCTCTTCAATCAAATCGCAAAGGATATGACCAACCATGATATGCATTTCTTGCACACGTGCAGTGGTGTTGGATGGAATGACAATCACATGATCCACAGCATCTCTCGCTTTACCGCCACCCTTTCCTAAAAGTGCGATGGTCGTCATTTTTTTTGTATTTGCCACATTCAAAGCATTGATAACATTCTGGCTATTGCCCGAGGTAGTAATCCCTATCAAAACATCACCCTCTCGACCTAATCCTTCGATCTGCCTTGAAAAAATATGTTCATAGCCATAATCGTTCCCTATACATGTCATCACTGCCGAGTCAGCATTTAAGGCAATGGATCTTAATGGTTTTCGGTCTCCAGCAAAACGGCCTACCAACTCGCCTGCTAGATGTTGACTATCTGACGCACTTCCGCCGTTTCCACACCAATAAATAGTGCCCTCATTTTTTAAACAATTAATAAGGATGCTAGCAATCTTATCAATTGTTTCATTAAAAGTTTTTATACTCTCTAAGACGTCCTGGTGTTCTTCGATATGCGATTGAATAATTGGATTCATAATTAATTATAGATTAAAAAAAACCGGCCTTGGCCGGTTATTTTTTTGATCATAGTCACGAGTGTTCAAAACGATCGATTTGTTCTTTAATTTTAAGTTTTTCTTTCTTATAACGCTTGATGACTTCATCAGAAACATAATTTTTATAGGCTTGATCTACAATGGATTCAAGCTCTTGATGTCGACTCTTCAGTTCTTGATAATTCATTTGTTCTCCTTGGGAAAATTCATTATTAAAACGTGTCTCGAGTTACATCTCCTTTCAATAGATTTATTATATCTACCATTTTAACTTTACTACTTTTGAAAAAAAAATTCAAAATTTTTTAAAATCCTCTGGATTTAAAGAAAAGATAGAATAGATAGCCCATCAAAATAATTACTAATACATAAATGAAAGATAGTTTTGGTTCTACAAGAAAAGACATAATAACTTCTTTATAGTAAATAACTATCAATATAAATGCGCCTATGAGCGCAATAATCTCTAGGGAACTATGCATTAAAACATTATATAATACTGTTTTTTTTAAAATAGATTTTGGAGTCTAAATGAAAGCGTTGGTCAAAAGGCATGCAAAAGAGGGTATCTGGCTAGAAGACATGCCAGAGCCAGAAGTTGGTAACAATGATGTCTTAGTGAAGATCCATAAAACAGCCATTTGTGGAACTGATATTCATATTTATAACTGGGATGAGTGGGCTCAAAAAACTATACCCGTACCCATGATAACGGGCCACGAATACGCAGGTGAAATTGCGGAGATAGGATCTAATGTCACCGACTTAAAAGTAGGAGATATTGTCTCTGGCGAAGGCCATATTGTCTGTGGCAGGTGTCGAAATTGTCTCGCTGGAACGCTACACTTATGCCCAAATACGATTGGTGTAGGTGTTAATCGAACAGGTGCTTTTGCTGAGTATCTATCCGTTCCTGCAAAAAATATATTTCGTCCAAGCCGCCCTATTTCAACTGACTTATTAGCAATTTTTGACCCTTATGGGAATGCAGTTCACACCGCTCTATCATTTAATATGGTGGGTGAGGATGTTTTAATTACCGGCGCAGGGCCTATTGGCATGATGGCAGCGATGGTAGCAGATCATGCGGGTGCACGTAATATTGTGATTACTGACCTTAATGAATTTAGGCTTAACATGATCAAAGAAATAATTCCCCGAGTTGTGACCATTAATGTTGCCAAACAAACCGTTAATAAAGACCTGATGCATTCCATGGGTATCTTTGAAGGTTTTGATATTGGTCTTGAGATGTCAGGATCACCCAAAGCCTTTGGGGACATGCTCAATCTTATGATTAACGGTGGCAAGATCGCCATGCTGGCCATCATGCCAAAGGGTTCAGGCATTGACTGGGATATGGTCGTCTTTAAGGGCCTAACCATCAAAGGTATCTATGGGCGTGAAATATTTGAAACATGGTATAAGGGCTCGATGATGGTTCAAAGCGGCCTCCCGTTAGAGAAAATGATTACCCATCGCATGAGCTACAAGGATTTTCAAGAAGGTTTTGATTTTATGCGATCAGGCAAATCAGGAAAAGTCATTTTAAATTGGTTAGATTAAGGAAAATGAATGAGTTTTAAAGAAACAAGAAAGAGTTTAAGTCAGGATCTCGATCAAATTAAAGAAAACGGTCTCTGGAAAACGGAGCGCTTTATTGATTCAGATCAAAAAAATCTAATCACTCTTGCGGATGGTAGTGAAGTGATCAATATGTGTGCTAATAATTATTTAGGTCTTGCCAATAACCCAAGGGTAATTGATGCCGCCAAAAAGAGTTTGGATCAGTGGGGTTTTGGTATGGCTTCGGTCCGTTTTATTTGCGGTACTCAAACCATCCACAAAACATTAGAGGCTAAAGTAAGTGAATTTTTAGGCACGGAAGATACGATTTTATATGCGGCATGTTTTGACGCGAATGGTGGCTTATTTGAATCTATTCTCTCTAATGAAGATGC
>Ga0181581_10001018_pt1 | contig 21621 bp, 21 predicted proteins | sample 071ome_22_FD_132433 | JGI IMG/M metagenome (GOLD analysis project Ga0181581, IMG submission 132433) | Coastal salt marsh microbial communities from the Groves Creek Marsh, Skidaway Island, Georgia - 071404AT metaG (megahit assembly) | ecosystem: Environmental > Aquatic > Marine > Intertidal... | reverse complement strand
TGTCAGCCGCTCGGTCAGCACACCCCAGGACGTATCCTCAAAGGTAACGGGAGCATTGATTTCATCCGGATTGCCGAGCGTCGACGGATGCACGTAGTTCACGTGCGTCGGATCGCACAGATTATCGCACAGGAGCAGGTAGTTCGCCTCGACGTCCAGCGCATCGCCGAACGCCGTTCCCCAGTCTTTCCGGTGATACTCCGGCAGATCATAAATGTCGTTCGTGTCGGCCAGTGCCGGATCGCCCATCCAGATCCACACCATCCCCATGTTTTCGTGGACCGGGTACTCCCTGATTTTGCAGTCGGGCGGGGCCGCCTGGGTCGGCGCACCGACACATTGGCCGTGGCCGTCGAAGATCAGGCCGTGGTAGCCGCACTGCAGATCGTTACCCGCGATGCGCCCTTTCGAAAGGGGAAGGAACCGGTGCGGACACACGTCTTCGGCCGCGCGTACGTCTCCGTCTGCACCGCGCCAAAGTACGACGTTTTCACCGAGAATGGTTTGCGCAAGCGGTTCGTCCTGCAGATCATGCGCCCAGTTGGCGACGTACCAGGCATTTCGGATGAAACTCATGACGATCTCCCCCTTCTGGGCCACGCAAATAATTGTTTGTGTACATACAATTATGTGTCCGGGTACTTCTGCCTGTCAAGATGCAGGCATTACCCGAACAGTGGCGACATTGCCGGAACCGGCCTGGGCATCATCAGCAGGCTTGACTGATCGATCAGCAAGGGTGTGATCGTCTCGACAAACGCCTGCCAGCCGGCATTCGCCGTCAGGACGGAAACCCGCGCTTCTCGTTCCGCAGCATCTTCAAACCACCACCAGAGCGTAATGTTGTGCAACGGACCCGTCATGGACATGAAGGCTCCGATCGTGCGGCCCTCCATCGTCCCAAGCGCTTTTACGCCATGCGCATTGCAGGCCTCCACGAACGCCGGAATGCCGCCAGGGCGGAGCTGGAACGCCCGTTCCTCGATAACGCGCTCGCCATCGAGACTTGCGAGTTTTTCTCCCGTTTCCGGCAGCCAGTCATTACCGCCCGCCCAAAGAGGATTGAGCGCATCGACCGGCAGCAGTTCGGAGAACCCGTTCACCTGCCGTCGCACGATCTTGCGGGTGTTGACGAAATAGGGCGTGAGTTCCGGTACCGCGTAGAGACCGCGCAGCCGCGTGTTCCAGTCATCGAAACTGTCGTAGCGATAAAGATGGACGACCTGATCCGCCGGTCCCGTTCGGGTGGAAAAATAGCCGACCAGCCGGTCCATGTAACTTTTGACCAGGTCGAATCCGCGGTCGATCTGAGCCTGATCGAAGGCGGGAACGTGCCCCGGTTCCATCGTGTATGCGCGTCGTTCGAAAATCATTGTCTTCCGGCCTCTCTTCGGGTTCGACAGTGGTATGCCAGCGTTCCGGACACCTTGTCACCCACAGCGCGATGGGCAAACCGTGAATTATGCCGGGAATGACCGTTCATGGATGCTGCAAAGAGCCCTTTTCCATTGCGGCAACACGGTGCAGCGCGTCCATTATGCGGACAGCGAAACCGATCACTGCGACGCCTGCCAGACCGGCGGCAAGGTGCTCGCCGATCGATCCCTGTCCCGTTCGTTTAACAAAACAGGCCACGATCACTCTACGAAACAGAGAAACTGTCACCGAAGTCAGGTTGACAGACCCTGCCCAATGGATAACTAAATTATCTATATTCGATTTTCCGTTTCATCATTCAGGTACACACATGACTGCATCCTATATCGTCCGCTACCACGGCACCGCCGCCGACAAGGCGGGGTTTATTTCCCACTATCGCGACAACCATGCCCCGATCCTGCAGAAATTTCCGGGCATCGGTTCGCTGATCCTGCACCGCGGAGCCGAGTTCGAAGACCCGTTCCCGGTGAGCCCCGGCGGTAATCTGTTGATCGCGGAAATGACCTTCGACGACTTGCCGGCACTGAACGCCGCCCTCGCCTCACCCGCACGGGCGGAGGCGCGCGAAGATTTCGATAACTTTCCGGCATTTGACGGCGAAGTGACGCACCAGGCGTTCGTCACCGAGCGGATTTTTTAGGTTATTTCGTGCGTACGGGATCGGGCGATTCATCGCCCCACGGCATAATGGCAACCGCGGATACCGCGTTTTTGGGTGATCCGTCGATCAACTTGTCACTGTAAGTGAGGTACACCAGCGTGTTCCGCTTTTTGTCCAGAAACCGCACCACGTTGAGCCTCTTGCACAAAATCGACTGGCGCTTCTGGAATACTTCCTCGCCCTCAGCGCCCGCGTCGATCGGTTCGACAAAGGAAATCGGCCCGACCTGGCGGCAGGCGATGGACGCGTCCGATGTTTCCTCGGCCAGTCCGAGGGTGCCGGTCACGCCTCCTTTTCGCGCCATACTGACGAAACAGGTGACGCCGCTGACTTTCGGATCGTCAAACGCTTCCACCACGACCTGGTGGTTCCGGCCGATCAGCTTGAACGCTGTATCCACATGACCGATTTGTTCCGCGAACGCAGGGGCCGCTATCATCATGCAGCCGAGACAAAGGAACGCCAGGCTCCTAATCATTCTTTTTCCTCATTCCAGTTCGACGAGACGCGTGTGCGTGTCCGATGGGAATATGGGGTCTGTTTCGAAAATCCAAACGCGAAAGCGCAATACCCATGACCGAGAACAAACGCCGTATCCTGCAGCGGGACCGCAACCCGCATCTCTTCCGCCCGATCGAGTTTCGGTCGGTCACCGCGCGCAACCGGGTGATGATGTCGCCGATGTGCCAGTATTCGGCCACCGACGGGATGCCGGAAGAGTGGCACCATGTGCATCTGTGCAGCCGCGCCGTCGGCGGCGCCGGGATTGTCTTTACAGAAGCAACGCATGTTTCGCCGGAAGGCCGCATCACGCCGAACTGCCTCGGAATCTGGAGCGACGACCAGCGCGATGCGTTCAGGAAAACCGCCGCCTTTATCGCCGAACAGGGCGCGGTGCCGGCGATGCAGATCGGACACGCCGGACGTAAGGCGTCCACCTCCCGACCATGGGAGGGAACGCAGTCACTGTCGCCCTCCGATCCCGGGGGCTGGCAGACAATCGCCCCGACGGATCAGGCGTATGCAGACTGGCACCCGCCCCAGGCTATGGATAAAAGCACGATTGACCGGGTGCTGGACGATTTCACCGCCGCCGCCCGGCGCGCCCACGACGCGGGCTTCAAGCTGCTAGAAATTCACGCGGCGCACGGGTATCTGGGTCACAGCTTTCTGTCGCCGCTTAGCAACGACCGGACGGACGATTATGGAGGGTCACTGGAGAACCGCGCCCGCTTTCTGATGGAAACCCTGGACGCGGTTCGGAAATCCTGGCCAGACGATCTTCCGCTTTTTCTGCGCCTGTCCTGCACCGACTGGGTCGACGGCGGATTGACCGTGGACGACATTGTCGAGGTCGTGGGTTGGATCCGCGACCGGGGCGATGTCGACCTGATCGACTGTTCGTCCGGCGGCAATGATCCCCGTCAGAGAATTCCCATCCATCCGGGCTATCAGGTGCCGTTCGCCGAACAGGTCAAACGCGAAACCGGCATGCCCACGGCGGCGGTCGGTCTGCTGCACAGTCCGGATTTCTGCGAGGAGATTGTTGCCAACGGCCGTGCTGATCTGATCGTGCTCGGACGTACGCTGCTGGCCGATCCGTACTGGCCGCTGCACGCGGCGAACAAGCTGCGGGCCGAAAACCTGGACTGGCCCATTCAGTACGAGCGTTCCAACATCTTTTGATAAAGTTGAGGCGGGCCTTCTGACCCGCCCCAGTTCCCGACGATTTGGTGCTACGCGGTTGCTACGCCGATCAGGCGCGTCCCCCAACGGCCCGATCCAGTTCCTCCGGCACGATACGATCGCGCCGGGCATCTTCATCCGCGCGCAGTTGCGCACGCTCTGCGGCAATTTCAAGCCGCGCCATGACTTCCTTGATATCGAGATCCCCATCCGACGCCGCAGGCGATTCATGTTGGGCCTCCGGTTGCGGTATATCGAAGGGCTGATCCGCGACGGATTCGCCTTTGGCCAGCTGCATCGCATCGAATACCAGCCTAGGATAATCGGAAGCACTCTCGGTCTTTGCGTAAAGATCTTCGGCGATCAGATCGTCTTCATCGACATCTTCGAACCGGCGTCCCGCCGTTTCCAGTGTTTCCGACGGCTGCGGCGGTTGATCGACCGCATCATTCGCCGGCGCTTCGGCGACGTAGCGGTCTATTACGGCCCGGGCCTCGTTGCCGGCGCGATACACGGGATCCTGGGCGATGTTATCCGCCGTTTTCTCGACGATCTCGAGAAGCTGTCCAACCAGCCCGGTGAGCGAGCGGTTGGAGTCCTCCAGAACCGAAATCCGTTTCTGGCAGTGTTCAAGTTCCGCCGTCCGCGCCTCGTACTTGGTTTCGAGATCTCCGAGAACTCGGCTGAGGCTCTTATTTTGTGTCCGCCGGATTTTCTCCGATTTCATCAAGTTATCGACGGCAGCGCCTACGCGGTCCTGAAGATTTGCTAAGTCAGTCATTGGTGTCCCCCTTGTTCGGACACCATTGGAGCGCTGACGTGCTTAATGAAGTGTTAAATCCGTGGAAAATTTGAACAAAGTTTTGGGGATAATTCCAAGCCCCTGAATCCATGGGTATTTATGGGCTGCTTTTTCGTTTTCCGGGCGCCGCCAGTAACGAAACAAAAGTGATCGCGCCTCCAAGCGCCATCATCGCCATGGCCGTCTTCCACGCCAGCGGATTAGAGCTTCCACCGGCGTAATCCAGCGCTACGCCGAAGGCGAGCGGTCCCAGGATACCGCCGGAAAACCCGACGAAAGCAAGCACCGCCAGCGCGCTGCCCCTCCGGGCCGGATCGGCCGCCGCGATAGTGCCGGCATTGATGGTCGCGCTGCGCCCGTAGGACGACATCCCGAAAATCATGCAGATCACTAGGGTCAGTTCGTAGGCCCCGTCGGTCGTCAGCCCGATGCCAGCCGCCAGCACTGACGACAGCAGGGCGATGATCATGACGATTTTCCGCCGGTCATAGCGGACGCAGAGCTCTCCGACGACCATGGCCGCAGGCACCCCGATCAGCGCCACAAGCGTCGCCCAGACGGCCGGGCTCCACCCGGTCTCTCCGGCCGCCATGCGGGACTGCAGATACAGGAAGAAAGTCACCAGCCAGACCCGCGCGGAAAATACTTCCCAGGCGGTGCCCAGTGACGACACGATATAGGACATCACCGTTCGATCGCGCAGCACGGGGCGAAAGTCGAGCGCGCCGGCAGCACCCTCCGCTACCGGTGCCGGCTGTTTCGCTGGCAACACCGCGGCAACGATGAGCAGCGCACACACGCCGCCGATCCCGGCGAAGGCAAAGGCCCAATGCCAGTCCAGAAACTGCGCCGTTACGCCCGCTATCAGGATCGACCCGCCTGATCCCAGCGCAAAGAAAGACGAATAGTAGGTGGAGCCCCGTTGCTGCACTTTTCCAGGCGGAAGCTGGTCGGACAGTGCTTTCAGACCCGGCATGAACGTACCGGCCAGGCCGATCCCAGTCAGCACCCGGAAGGCAACTCCGGACCACAACCCGTCGGCCACGAATCCGAAACCGAAATTGCCGACCGCGCCGATCGCTGCGCATGTCAGGTAAATACGCTTCGGGTCGATCCGGTCGGTGTAGGCGGTCAGGATCGGAACGGTCGCGATGTATCCCATGAACAACGCCCCGCCCAGCCAGCCGGCCTGCGCGTTCGACAGCCCCCAGGCTGCGATGATGTCGCCCAGCACGGCTGCGGGCGCCATGAACCCCATCAGCGTGAGCACAAGCGCGCCCCCAAATGAACCGACCAGAAAAACGGGATTGGTCAAGGCACCGTGACCACGATTTTGCCGGCTGCAGAGTTGGATTCCATGTAGCTATGCGCTCGCTGGATGTCATTGAAAGCGAAGACTCGGTCGAGCGGCATTCGATACGAGCCATCTTCCAGACCCGTCAGGTAGCCCTGCAGCGCCTCGGTCGAGAGAGGCGTCGCGGAGCTGGAAAAATAGGTGAATTTGGTGGTCGACGGAATTGTCGCGCCGGGAGCGAAATTCTCGATCTCCCACTCCCCTCCCAGCAGCCCCGCCATGCACAACGTGCCGCCCCGACGAACGCAGGCGAAGGAATCCTCCAGTACGCGTGTGCCGACAAGATCCAACATCGCATCGACCCCCTCGGCCACGATGTCCCTCACCGCGGACGATATCTGTCCGGTTTCGATGACGACATGATCGACGCCGAAGCTCTTTAACAGTTCCGATTTCGCCGGATCTCGTGTCGTTGAGAGAACACGCACCCCGCATGCGTTTGCCAGATCCGCGGCCACAAGACCGACCGAAGACGAGCCGCCCCTGATCAGCAACGACTGCCCGTGCTCTATGCCCAGCGCCGGAAACAGCGCGCCCCAGGCGGTATGAAATACTTCCGGCACCGAGGCTAGCTGCGCCCAGTCGAGGGTCGTTTCCACAGCATGAACATGCTTCGCCGGGACGGAGACGAATTCGGCGTAGGACCCGTCATACGCCCGCCCCATCCCGCCGGTGGTCGCGACGACGGTCTGCCCACTTTCGAATTCCGTCCCCGGCGCCGCTTCGACGATGCCGGCGCATTCGATGCCCAGCACGCGGGGGAACGTCACGCTCGGAGAATGACCGAGCCGGGTATACATCTCGCCCCGGTTCAATCCGAACGCCATGACGCGGATGAGCACGCTCCCTTCCTCGGGCTCGGGACGTGGCCAGTCGTCGCGCACCTCCAGAACCTCCGGATTGCCCGGACGTTTGATGACCACGGCCCGCATGGTCCTGTTCACAGATAGTCTGCCAGTTTCGCCTCGCCGTGGCGCGGCGGCAGTGTCCGTTCGAAGCGGGCGCGTTCCTCCGCGTGCTGCAGAGGCGGTTTGGTTGCATCGAGCCCCCATTTCGTAAATACGACATCGCGCGGATTGTCGCCTGTTTGCCGCGCGGTCGGGTCGATGGGATGTCCTTTCGAATTCGGTATCTGGAACATATGCTCGGCAATATCGACACGCGTCGAAATCGACCAGACGAGGTCTTCCGCCGAGGTAATATCGACATCGTCATCCACCGCAACGGCGAGCTTTGCGTTTGGCCAGCGTTCGCCAAGCACGGCAGTCAGCACGTTTCGCGCCTCGCCCTCGGTTTTCGGTGTCATCTGAACGACGCAGCACAGCGTCCCGCCCCAGGGTACGTACAGCACGTCCTTCACATCGATGCCCATTCCCTTCAGACGACCGTACAGAATGCCTTCATGCGGTAGCGAGATCAGAGGCTGGTGATCGGAATACATCAGCGTGTTGTGCTGCCGCAGAACTGGGTTTTGCCGCATGGTCATGGTGCAGGCTTCGAAGATCGGCTGCTGCGTCACGCCTGGCACATAATAAAGTGCCTGGGACGGCCCCGGGCCGTCATCGCGCCGTTCGTGCGGCTGGACATAGCCTTCGATCACTAGTTCCGCATGAGCCGGGACCTCGAGCGGTACGGATTCGCACGGCACCATTTCGATGGTCCCGCCGGTCAGGTTGCCGACCAGTTCGAGCTCGCCGAACTTTTCGAGATGATCCGGCACGCTGTAGCTCGCCATGATCTCATAGGCAGGGTGCGTGCCGACGACGCAGGCCATGGGCATCGGTTCGTCGCGGGCTTCCCACTTCTCCAGGATCGCGCGCTGATGCGGCGACGAGGCGATCAGCATGGTGCCGCGCCGGGCTTCGAACGGCGCCAGCCGGGTGAACGAAAAATTGACCGCGCCGCCGTCCGGTTCGCGGCAGATATTCATCACGATCAGTCCCGGCCCCGGGTCGCGCCCGCCATGCTGAAATCCGGGAATCGACATCAGGTCGATTTCGTCTTCGCGCAGCACGCGCTCCTTGTGCGGAGCGTCGTTGACCAGACGCGGCTCCTTCGGCGGCAGGGACAGCCGTTCCGCCAGGACCGACGTTACCTTGTCCGGCGTGGTTTCCAGCACGGCGGCCTGCGCCACTCGATCGCGAAAAAAAAGATCCGCCACACGCCAGCCCGGAAAACCATCGATATTTTCGAACACGACCGGCCGATCGGCCTGCACGATCAGATTGCTGAGGTCGTCCCGGTTGACGGGTTTCGGCACCCGAAGCACCAGATCCTCGTTGGCGTCGATAAAGCTTCTCAGGTCTTTGGGCACGGGATCATATCCCCCCGATATTGCGGCAGATCCCGGCGTGTGCGCCTGCTCCTGGTCGCATGGCCGACATCTTTAGAAAACGCTCAGCCGGAACTATCTGACGAAAGTTGTGCGGCAGATGATCCGGATGCACAAGATCGACGCCGCATTTTTCATAAATCGGCGGGCAGCAGGAAACGTGGATGTCGCTCGCGAATAGGTTTACCGCAAGCGGTGCGCCTGCGCGCGAACGAAAATCCATCAGTCCCGCCCGATGCTCCCGTCTCTCATTTTCACTGCTTCGCGGATCACCCGGATCGTCTCCGCCCAGAGGCCCTTTTCCTCCAGCTTCGACAACGGCGCCCATTGCGCATCTGATACGTCGTCGTCCGCCACCGGTTCGCCGGCGGTCCAGACGGCTGCAAAATCGATGAGCGTGTAGTGGTATTGAATCCGCCCGCTCTCGTCCTCCCGGACAGTGTCGATAACATCGATAAGTCCGATCAGTTCAGCCTCTACGCCGGTTTCTTCTTTCAGTTCCCGCAGAGCCGCCTCACGGGTGGTTTCCCCCAGTTCCTGACCGCCGCCGGGGATCGACCATTGCCAGGTGATCGGCGGCTTGGCACGCTTGACCAGCAGCACCTGGTCTTCCTTCAGACAAACCACGCCGACGCCGCAAACCGGCTGTGCAGGATATTCCCGACTGCTCATGGCGGCGGATCCGGCGTGTGTCGAGGCCAGAGGAAATAGATAAACCCGGCAAGTTCGATCGCGATCAGAACAAACAGCGCCGTCTGATGTCCCTCCGCACTGTACAATCCTCCGCCGGGCGACGGGTACAGCCCAATGATGATCCCGACAAGCCACTGCACCGTGAACGCAGCGATAAAGGTCAGCATGTTTTGAGCAGTGTTCACCCGGCCAGTCAGCTTCTGCGGAAATTTCTGGTTGAGCACGGCATAGGCCAGCGTCGACGACGAGCCGAAATATCCGAACAGCAGACAAAGTATTGCGGGGTAGGCCGTCCACGCCGACGCAAACAGTACCTGTACCACCAGCGACAGCCCGATCCCGGCAACCGCGGGCACGATCGTGGGTACGCCAAGTTTCTGAAGGCGCTCTGCCACCAGTCCGATCGACAGAACCCCCGCGAACATACCGGCATTGAACATGAACATGGCGTCGGCCACGCCGCCTCTGTCGAGCCCCGCGACGTCCCGCAGCCACGGCGCGGCCCACAGCGCCTGGTAGGACAGGAACACCCCGTTATGCAGAAAAACCATGAAGGACAGACGCCAGAAATAGGCGCTGCCGTAAACCAGTTTCAGATCGGCGATCTGGGCCCGGAAGGCCGATTGCCCCTGCGCGGTTTCGGTTTTCGCCTGCGGCCGTTCGGGCACGACGAACAGGATCAGCAGCCCGGACGCGATCGAAATGCCTGTCAACCACCAGAACACCGTCCGCCAATCAACCGTCTGGATCAGCAACTCCAGCGGCACAGTGGTCGACAACGCGCCAACCGTGCCGAAGGCGAAGATCACGCCATTGACCAGAGGAATTTTCGCCTTGGGAAACCACAGTACGTTCGCTTTCAGCGACGCCATCAGACAGGCCGACACGCCGAGGCCGATCAGCCCGCGGCCGACGATCAGCGTCACAGCGTCTGATCCGAAGGCGAACAGCGCCGCGCCCACGGCCGCGACCATCAGGAGCGCGGCCTGAACTTTTCGCGGACCGTACCGGTCCAGCACGATGCCGAGCGGCAGTTGCACGGCGGCGAAGGTCATGAAATAGGCGGCCGTCATGAAACCCAGCGCCGACGGCGTCAGCCCGACATCCGCCACCAGTTGCGGCGAAATAATCGCGTTCACCGTCCGGAACAGATACGACATGTAATAGCCGATGCCAAACGGCATCAGCACGGTCAGAACAAGGACGTAGACCGGTTTCGCACGCGGCCCGGCAAGGGTATCGGATGGTTCAGCCATTCTTGTTTTTCCTCAGAGCCGGGCGAACGAAATTCAGATAGCAGAGCGCTTGCAACGCGATCATGATCCATAACGCCGTGGCGTGAGCGGCCGTTGAATAGCCGCCCTCGGATGTCACTGGAAACAACTCGATCACTCCGCCGATTCCCCACTGGCACACGAATGCGAGCACAAACAAGAAACCGTTCATCGCGGTAATAGCACGCCCCGTCAATGCAGCCGAAAAATGCTGAGTCTGCGCGGCATAGGAAAGATACGTCGCGGAAGACAGAAGCCCGAAGAAAAACCAGGTAACAGAAAGTCCGGCAGTGACTCCGCAAGCAAGAAGAACCTGAATACCCATCAGCATCAGGACGCCGCCGCCGAATACGTGAACCGCCTGAATGCGTGTTCGCCGTAATCTATCGGCTATCACCCCTGTCAGTAACAACCCGATAAGAAAGCCAACCTGAATGATAAACAGATAATTCGCGCGTTCGGCCTGCTCCAACCCGGCGACGTCCCGCAGCCACGGGTCCGCCCAAAGTGTCTGATAGGAAACGAAAGCCGTATAGGCAAAGCAGTAGATCAGCGATACGCGCCAAAAGAACGGATCGCGCACGACCTGTTTATAACCGCCAAGCTGTTCTGCGAACGTCTCCTCGGGAGGGCCTTCATTCTCTTTCTCCGGCACCAGCAGAAGAATCGCCAGCGATACGATGACGGTCAGGACAGCGAGCCCACCGAATATATCCCGCCAGCTGGCAACATGGAGCAACATCTCCACCGGACTCGTGGCGGAAATCGCGCCGATCGCGCCGCAGGCACCGATCAGGTTGTTCATCAACGGAATACGGTCTGTCGGAAACCACAGCGCGTTCGCCTTGAATGCACCCATGAGTGCCGCCGAAACGCCAAGACCTATCAGGGCCCGCGCGATCAGCAGAAGTGCGAAGCTTTCCGCAACGGCAAACAAACCTGCGCCTGCCGCCGCGATTAACAGCAGGAATGCGTTGACGCGGCGCGGCCCGTAGCGGTCCAACGCAACGCCCAGCGGATACTGAGAAGACGCAAAAGCAATTAGATAAATGCTGGTCAGCAAACCGAGATTGGCCGGACCGATCTCCAACTCGTTAGTAAGATTTTCAGAGATCACGGCATTCACCGTACGAAACAGATACGACAGATAGTAGCCGCAGCCGAACGGCAGAAAGACGATCAGGATTACCTTGAACCCGGTCGGCGCGGGACGATCCGCAGTCATGACGACCGCCCCCCTGGTGCATGCGTCATCGCTCTTTTTCCGAAGATCAGCGGCCCCATGATCAGTCCCGCGCCGATCACCACGATTTCCCGGCAGCGGCGCAGGATCGCGGCGGCGACGCCCAGCGACGGATTGCCGGTCAACGCCCCTACCACGACGGCGAACGCCCCTTCCTGCGTACCGATCGCCAGCGGCACGAAAAACACACCCACGCGCACCAACTGCACCACGGCCTCGATCACCCAAGCTTCGGCCATGCTGATGGGATATCCCAACAGATAAAACGCGATCCAGACCTCCAGCGCGCCAAGTGCCCAGTTGACGAAGGACAGGAGGACCGTTGCGACGAACCGGCCCGGCGCGTGCTTGTAGAAATCCACAAGACGATCCTCAAACGCTGCAACGGCGTCAAAGAACTTGGCCAGCCCAACCCGGGTTGTCAGCCGGGCGAACCAGCCGCCTGTCCGGGACGTCAGTTTCAGCCGCTGAATGAGAAAAAACGCCAGAATCCCGGCGCTCAACGCGACAAGCCCGGTACCGGCGGCCCATTTGAACCCGTTGTCCACATCAGGCTCCAACAGTAAGAGCGCAAAACCGATCAGCAGGAACGGAATCAAACCGATAACGAACGTGGTACGCGCCAGGACGATCGACGCATATCCGTCGCCGTAACCAACGCCGTATACCCGGTTCAGGATCGCGGCTTTGACTGGCTCCCCCCCCATGCCGGCAAACGGCGTGGCGTTATTGACCGCCTCGCCCACTATGCGAACCATCCAGAACCGGAAGACCCAGATCAATTTTCCTGGCAGATTCCGCAGTGTCATCAGCCATGCCCAGCTGTCGAGGACAAAGGCAAGCTTGTAAGCGGCAACCATCAGCACGAACCCCCACCCGACCTGGGTCAGGTAATGGCTGACCTGTGACAGGTCCGCCGAGGCAAGCACGACCGCCAGCAAACCCAGCCCCACACCGAACGTCGCGAGACGGATCAGTATCGTTCTCCACTTATCGGACACGCATCGCCGTCATGAATGTGGCGCGGTTTTCGATCGCCATTGAAATTCCCCAGACCGCCAGGGCGGCGGTGCCCGAATGGTAGCAGAATCCCCCACCTACGTGCATACACCGCTGCATTGCCTGCATTGCCACGATAATGCGCGGCGAGTAGGTTACGCAGCCTGACGAAAAGGAGCCACGCGTGCCCATTACACTGGAATTCACGATAGAGCCGGAAGGTACGGCGAAACAGGTGCGAATAGACGATCTGGTGATCGCCGGATGGACCGGCCGCAACGTCGACGCGCTCGAAAAACATATTGTCGAACTGGAAGAACTCGGCGTACCGCGCCCCAGTTCAGTGCCCTGCTTTTACAGAGTCGGCGCGGAAAACTTCTGCAACGGCGAAGACCTTCAGTTCCTCGGCACGACCTCGTCGGGCGAAGTCGAGTTCGTTCTCATCGGCACCGATGAGGGCATGCTGATCGGGGTCGGCTCCGATCACACCGACCGCGAAGTGGAGACCTATTCCGTACCCGTTTCCAAACAGATGTGCCTGAAGCCGGTCTCTAGATCAGTGTGGCGCTATTCGGACGTCGCCGATCATTTTGACGATCTTTTGTTGCGCGGCTGGGCGACCGAAAACGGCGAGAAGAACCTGTACCAGGACGGCGGCGTAACGGCGATGCGCCCGCCGGAAGAACTGATCGGCTTGTACCTGCCGGGCGAAATGGCCCTGCCCTCCGGCATGGCTATGTATTGCGGCACTTTGGCGGCCATCGGCGGCATCCGCCCAGCCGAGCGTTTCGACGTCGAGATCGAGGATCCCAAGCTGGGCCGCAAAATTTCCTACGGGTACAACGTGAACACGTTGCCCGTCGTTACCTGAGAAAACTCAACATCATCTGAAAGGAGCATCCTTATGCCCATCAACAAACAGCACAAGGAATTCTATGCCGTCGACATGGGCGGCGAATGGGAGGTGCCGGAAGGCTATCCGGAAGGCATCAAGCAGAAAATTCTGGTCGGTCACCTCGACGAGGAAAACAAAACCGGCTGCCGCACCCGCCTGCTGAAATTCGAGCCGGGCGTCTACACCACTGCTCCTTTTACCCACGATTACTGGGAAGAAGTCTATCAGTTAAAGGGCGACCTGATCGTGGGCAATGACGAGAACGGCGAAGGCGGCCGCAGTTTCGATCCGGACACTTACGCCTGCCGCCCGCCGGGAACCCCGCACGGTCCGTTCAAGTCGGTCAATGGCTGCGTCCTTCTGGAAAGCCACTATTACGACGAAACCAAATAAGCCTGAACGACGGCACCGCGGGAAAAACGCAGATGGATCTTCAGATGAAGCCGGTCCTGGAACTCCAGGCGGCGCTGTGGAGCGGCAAGACGACCAGCCGCGAACTGACGGAACAGGCGCTGGCGCGCATCAACGACCCGGACGGGGAAGGCTCGCGGGCGTTCCTGCAGGTGCACGATGATGCGGCTCTTGCGGCCGCTGATGCGTCGGATGCGTTGCGGGCCAACGGCGTCGTTCCGTCGCCGCTGGCCGGCATTCCGGTTTCGCTGAAAGACCTGTTCGACGAACAGGGCCAGCAAACGAAAGCCGGATCGAAATCGCTCGAAGATACCCCTCCCGCTGCGAAGGACTCCATCGTCACGGCCCGATTGCGGGCAGCCGGCGCCGTTCTGGTCGGGCGCACCAACCTGACCGAGTTTGCCTATTCAGGCCTCGGCCTCAACTGCCACTACGATACGCCCCGCAACCCTTGGGATCGGGAAACAGGTCGTATTCCCGGCGGTTCGTCGTCGGGCGCCGGCGTATCCGTCGCCGACGGCATGTGCGCTGTAGCCATCGGGACGGATACGGGCGGATCCGTCCGCATCCCGTCCGCCCTCAACGGCGTGACGGGTTTCAAGACGACGACGGGACGTATTCCTCTGGACGGCGTCTATCCTCTCTCCTCTACCCTCGACAGCGTCGGGCCGCTGGCGCCGACCGTCGGCTGCTGCATCGTCACCGACGCCATTCTGGACGACCGTGCGCCGGTCATCCCCAAGGCACTGCCGATCGAGAACCTGAGATTCGGCATTCCGCAGCATTACGTGCTCGACGATCTCGACGATCACGTGGCTTCAACGTTCGAAGGCACGCTGGAAAAGCTGTCACGCGCGGGCGCCACGATCACCGAAGTCGATAGCTCCATGTATGAGGAAATTCCCGGCGCAATGCCCAATGGCGGCATCCTGGGTGCCGAGGCGTTCGCCCATCACCGGCCCCGGATGGACGAAGAAAAAGACCGTTACGACCCGCGCGTCTGGGTCCGGATTAGGCGCGGCGAGAACCTGTCTGCGGCCGATCTGATTGATTGTCATCGCAACCGCGCCGACATCCAGGCCCGTGCCGCTGAAATGGCGATGCCGTTCGATGCGCTGCTGATGCCAACATGCGCCGTCGTGGCACCGGCCATCGCCCCCCTGGACGCCGATGAAGACGCCTATGGCGCCGCCAATATTCTGATGCTGCGCAACACCACCGTAGGAAATTTTCTCGACACCTGCGCGCTATCGATCCCCTGCCACGCTCCCGGTACAGGCCCGGTCGGTTTGATGGTGATGGCCGCATCCCGCCACGACGAATGGCTGGCACGGATCGGGTTGACGGTAGAACGGGTTCTCGAGAAAGCCTAGATATGGTCAGGCCGCGAGGCTGATCGCCCGCGCTTGCTGCTCCATTTTAACGAGCTTGTCGAGGCCCGGCAGAATATCGGCAAAGAGCATTTCGTTTCTAGCGACCGGGCCGCCCACATCTTTTTTGGGAAAACGTTCGTTCCAGGCATTCAGTTTGACGCCGAGGCCGCACAGAACACCGGATACCGTCCGCTGTGCGTCGCCGACCAGTTCCTTGACGTCGCGGTATTTGTCGGCGCTGATTTCGTGCCACATGTAGTCCGTCTTTTGCCTGAACGCCTCAAACCGGCTGGTCACCGACGTAATAAGATCGTTCAAATCAGACTGAACCTGCCGGGAAACTTTCAGAAAATTGGGATCCCGGCTTAACTCCCAGTTGCTTTCCAGTTCATTCAGTTCCTCGACCATCTGCAGAAACTTGGGCGTCAGGTCGTCGACATACTCCTTGAAGTAGGCAAGAGATAGATAGACGTCCGAGAAATCGTCCAAAAACCTTGGAATTTCCATCACGTCGACCTGCAACTTGTCGGCCAGTTTGAAAAGATTGCGCTTAGCCGCGCCCGTGTCGGGATTACGGAACAGGTCGACCACGTCGAGCGATTTTTTGACCGTGTTCTCGGCATCGCCGTAGATGGACTCTATCAGCGGCAGCGTGAAAATCTGCATGTAGCTGCGGAGCGATTCCTGCTTCTCGGGAGAAAGCTTGAGATAGTCCACCGAGGTCGGCTCGATGCCCAATTCGCGGAACTGTATCCGCAGACTATAGATATCATAGGCCTCGAGCCTGCCGAGAGCCTCCAGGATTTTCATATCCGGGTGCTTGCCGTCTTCGGGCCATCCGAACATGTGGTGACCCTTTTCCTGACTGAGGTCGTGGAGCAGGACCTGCCCGGAACCGGATTCCTGATTGCGAAACATCTCCAGCGCCGGAATCAGCGACGTATTTTTGATCAGGACGCTCCGGCGCAGCGGTGTCGTCTCTATCGGCACGACGCGCAGAGGCATCCGGTAGAGGGAATCGTTGTCCGCTATCTCCTGCTCGGTAAGCGCAGCGTCTTCCATTTCGGCAACCAAAGGTAATCCGGTATCTGCGCAATTATCCCGCGGATTGTAGTAATTTTTCGTAAACTGCGGGCAATGTCCGCGCCATTTCCGATATCGGCCCGGCTTATCTTAACGAACAGATAACCCGCTAACATATTGAAAGAATGGCTGTTTAGACGCGGGGATCCAATGACGGCAGGCCGAACCGGATACGCCCGGCATTCACGGCCTGAATATCCCAGGCGACCGTGATCTGCAGCGACGCGGCATGAACATCCCGGAACATGCGCAGGAAATCGTTCTCCGGCGTCAGTCCGCGCGCGCCGACCAGCGGATTCAGCCGTTCCAGCGCACGCACGCAGAGTTGGACGGCAAAGGCGTTGTTGCGTCGCCAGCGCGCACGATCGTCGATTTCCGGCACCTCGCCGGCCTCGGCAATCGCCATCGCATCAGCGCAATCTTTCAGCAGCAGCGCCTCCGCCGCCTCTATCTCGGCGCCGGCTTCGGATATCCGCGCCTGCGCCGTCGGCAGTTCCGCCATCGGCGCGTTGCCCACCGTGTTTCGGCTCCTGAGATCGTTTTCGATCATCGCAAGCCCGCCTTTCGCGATCCCCAGCGCGGGTGCGGCGAATACCTTCGTACCCAAAGTCAGCGGCGGCACCCGATACAGCGCCCCGGGATTGATTTCGGAGCCCGGCGAGGGGCCGCCCATCAGCTTGGTCGACGGAATTGTCCGATGCTCCGGAATAAAGACGTTATCGAGGCGGATCGTCCGCGAGCCCGTCCCCGCCAGTCCGGGAGAGAACCAGTCGTCTTCGATTTCGTAGTCTGATCTGGGGACCAGCGCAAAGCGATGTTCGGGCGGCCCCTCGCCGTTTTCCGGCGGCACGAAGACCTGCATGTTGTTCCAGTCGGCGAAATCCACGCCGGACGCGAAACTCCACAAGCCGTTCGCGATCAGCCCGCCGTCAGCGCGTTCGACCCTGCCGCCTTTTGCCGGAAACGACGAAGCGATCAGCGCCGTCGGGTTGTCGCCCCAGACGTCTTCCTGGGCCTCCGGGTTGTTCATGCCCAGAATCCAGTTCTGGACTGCGAGGTTGGAGAAAATCCAGCAGCTCGATCCGCAGCCCTGCCCAAGTTCTGCCCCGAGACGGACCATCATACTGATGTCCCACCCTTTTCCGCCGAAGCGTTGGGGCTGATGAATACGAAAAAAACCCTGCTTGGTGAACTCATCAAAGGTCTCACGCGGGACAGCCCGGTTTTCTTCCGCATGACGCGCGCGGTCCAGGAGGGTCGGCGCCATCGCCCGGGCGGCGTCGATCATGTCTTGCTGTTCGGCAGTGACTGACATCAGGCCCTCGGATCCGTTGGCGGCAGACCGAGCTGCAACTCGGCGGCAGTGATCGCGTGGCGGTCCCACGCCATGTTGATCTGCATGGTTGCGGCGTGAATGTCGCGATAGGCGCGCATGAAATCGCTTTCAGGCGTCAGACCACGCGCGCCGATCAACGGATGCAACGTCTCTACGGCCTTTACGCACATCACGCCGGCATAGGCGTTGTTGCGCCGCCAGAACGCGCGGTCGTCAACCGTTGTCGGCCGGCCGATCTCGCCGATTTCCAAAGCGACATCGCAGTCCCGCTGCATCAGCGCCCAGGCGGCTTCGATCAGTGCACCGGCCTCGGCGACCCGCATCTGCGCCGTGGTAAGTGTGGCCATTGGAACGCCGGCCACATTGTTGCGGGTCGACAGATCGCGTTCGATCGCATCAAGCGCACCGCGCGCCATTCCGATCACCGGACCGGAGAATATCTTGTTCGCACCGCACATGGGAGGCACGCGGAAAATCGGCCCGAAATTTTCCGATGCCTCGATGGTCGTCCCGGCGCGGGCGTCCGCCGTATTGAGCAGGCGGTGCTCCGGAATGAACACATTATCCAGCTCGATGGAGCGGGAGCCCGTTGCTGCCATGCCGTGCGAATACCAGTCGTCAATCACCCGGTAGTCAGATTTCGGCACCAGCGCCATGTGATGCGCAACGCCGCCACCTTCCTGCGGAACGAATACCTGCATGTTGTTCCAGTCGGCCCAGTCGACGCCTGACGCGAAGCTCCAGATGCCGTTGGCGATCAATCCTCCGTCGACCCTCTCGACCTTGCCGCCCTTGGCGGGAAAGGACGACGCTGTGCAAACGGACCCGTCTTCGCCCCACACGTCGTCCTGCGCCTGACGCGATGCCATGGAGACGATGCCGTTCTGTGCCGTAATGTTCGAAAATATCCATCCGGACGAACCGCAACCGCGGCCTATTTCGACCGAGATGTCGAGCATCGTCCGGTGGCTCATTTCGAAACCGCCATAGCGTTCCGGCATCTGAATTCGGTAGAGGCCGGCATCCCGCATCGCTTCATGGGTTTCGCGATGCAGCCTGCGGTTCGTCTCGGCTTCCGACGCGCGTTCGCGAAATGTCTCGGTGAAAGACCGCGCGATCGACACGAACTCGTCATGCCGGGATTGCTTTTCCGCAAGGGTGGCGTTGCCGTCAGCCATCAGAATCTTTCCCCAACAAGGATGCAAAGCTTCTCAAATTTTTTCAGCTTTCGCCACGGTCTTGGTCTCCACGCGGGTCATCCACGTCGTCGCGACGAATATGACGGCCGCTCCAATCCAGGTCCAGATTTCAGTCGTCTGTCCCCAGACAAAAAACGCAATGGCCGCGATCAACGGCAGCCGCAGAAACAGGATCGGCGAAACCAGACTGGCTTCCGCCAGACCGAACGAACGGGTCAGGCAGAACTGGGCACCAACGCCCGCAATAGCAAAGCCGAGCGCCTGCCACCACAGATCGGCATCGGGCGTTACCCAGAAATAGACGGACGGGACCGCTGCCATCGGAATCATAAAGATAAAATTCCACATCATGATCGACGGAAACGGATCGTGCCGGGCCACCCATCGCGACAGGGTGTCGGAAGTCGCATAGAACGCGGCCGCCGCGAGAGCGAGAGGCACGCCCATGTTGAGATCGGTGAAGCCGGGGCGCACGATGACCAGCACGCCGACAAACCCGACCACGGTCGCAATTACGCGATGCGAATGAAGCTTTTCTCCTAGAAGCCAGATGGCGCACATCATCGTGAAGATGGGCAATGTGAACTGCAGCGCCACCGAGTCGGCGACATTGATCAGCGTCAGCGAATAATAGCCCGTGCACATGCCGAGGAACCCGAACAGGGCACGAAGGAAATGCCGCGACGGAACCGGCGTTTTCAAGGTTGCCGCACCTGCCTGCAGAATGACGGGCGTAAAAATGACGAGGCCGAATATCTGACGGAACAGCACGGCCTGAAACGGCGTCATACCGTCGTCCTGAAGGGCTTTTACGAGCGAGAGAGAGGCCGCGAAACAGCATGCGGCGCCAACCATCCAGAGAATTCCGGCAACCGGGTGGTGCTTGTCGGGCGATCTCGAAGCGACGGCCATGTATTTAATCTCCCCGTCCGCGAACGCGGATGTTTGACGAATACCGATTTTAGCAAAGTCCGGGACACTGCGCCATCCGCCGCCGCGCTTGCCGATCCATTACTCTGGACCTAATCTCCGGTGATCGATCCTTTAATCAGAGTTCAATGATGGAATTTCTCGAAACCGGTTATCCGGAGCCGTCGGAAGAGTACCTGAAGCCGACCCCCTATTTCGATTACGATAACCCGGTCGTCGCCGAGTTCGCGTCAAAGGCCGTAGAGGGAGCGGCAACCGACAAGGAAAAAGCGATCAAGGCGTTCTACGCGGTGCGCGATTCCATCCGCTACGATCCTTACCGTATCACCGACCGGGCCGATGCATACAAGGCGAGCGACGTACTTGAAACGGGCGCAGCCTATTGCATCCCCAAGGCATCGTTGCTGACGGCGGTGACCCGCGCAGCCGGCATCCCGACAGCGCTCGGTCTGTCAGACGTGACAAACCACATGTGCACCGACCGGATGCGCGATGCGATGGGCGGCAAGGATCTGTTCATGCATCACGGCTACGCGGTCATGCTGATCGACGGCAAATGGGTGAAAGCCGCGCCGGCTTTCAATATCGAGCTATGCGACAAGTTCGATGTCACGCCGACCGAATTCGACGGGGTGGAAGACGCGCTGCTGCAGGAGTTCGACAAGAACGGCCATCGGCATATGGAATACGTCGCCACCCACGGCATCTGGTCCGACCTGCCCTTTGATCGCGTTCACGACGATTTCACGGAGTATTACGGCCCGGAACTGTGGGAACGCTGCCGCGAAGCGGTCGCCCAGAATGAACGCCGCCAGGCCGCCAATTTCGAGGACGAGAAACCCGTCACCTGACGCCGCGGAGGACTTGAATGGAGCCCAAGGCGATACTCCGGACAGCGCGGTTGCTCGGCGAGGTCCCGATCGATTCCCATCCCGTCCCGCCAATTCCGGACGATGATCTCCCGCACACGGCCGACGAAGGATACGCTGTGCAGAAGGCCCTGCACGACTACCTGCGCCATAACGGCCAAGGCGAACTTGCAGGCTGGAAAATCGGAGCGACCACCGCGACGATGCAGGATTATCTCGGCGTCGCCGAGCCCGCTTACGGCCGCATCATGTCCGGCACCATGATAGAAAACGGCAGCATTCTGACTGCCGCAGGATTCTGCAATCCGGGGATCGAATGCGAAATAGCGGTAAGACTGGGCAAGCCATCCGAAGGCGACGGGTACACGAAAGAATCCGTCGCGGATATGATCTCCACCGTCCTGCCCGCGATCGAGATCGTCGAGAACCGGTACGGCGATTTCGAGGAACGCGGCACCCCCACGCTGATCGCCGACGATTTCTTTCACAAAGCGTGTGTACTTGGTCCGGAACGGGCCGACTGGACATCCCTCGATCTGGCAGCATTAACCGGCCGCGTAAGGATCGATGGCGACGAAAAAGCCGAGGGCACGGGGGCGGCGGTAATGGGGCATCCGCTGGAAGCTATCGCCTGGCTGGCCAATCTTCTCGGCACGTACGGCGAGCGTCTGAAGGCCGGGGATATTATTATGACCGGCTCGGTAACGCCGGTGATGTGGCTGGACAGTTTCCCGTGCCACGCCGAGATCGAATTCGACGGACTCGGCATTGCGTCCTTGGAATTAACGTAGAACCGTTTCAGGCTTTCCCGCCGTCGATTTTCTGACCAACCGCAGGCACACCGCCCTCTTCGCCCCAACGGGGCGCGGATTCGATATGCACGTGCAACTGGTCCAGCATCCGCATGCAGGACTGATCCACGATATCCTGCAACGAACTGGGCCGGTTGTAGAATGCCGGCACCGGCGGGAAAATCACCGCGCCGATCCGCGCCAGTTTGGTGAGATTCTCGAGATGTCCGATATGAAGCGGAGTTTCGCG